>Ga0105245_10005880_pt1 | contig 10777 bp, 10 predicted proteins | sample KBSM54metaG_FD_81523 | JGI IMG/M metagenome (GOLD analysis project Ga0105245, IMG submission 81523) | Miscanthus rhizosphere microbial communities from Kellogg Biological Station, Michigan, USA - KBS M5-4 metaG | ecosystem: Host-associated > Plants > Roots > Rhizosphere > Soil | place...
AACCAGCAGTTCGCAGAACCCGTATTAATTATCCAAGCTGCGATGAGCGAAAACTCCTGGTCATCTTTGGGGTCCGATTGGGGTCCGAATCTGGAGGACCGATCTCCCCGTGCGGGTGAGCCTCCTTCAAGGAAGGCTCACCTGGATGATGACCTTTCTAGTTTTTTGTTCAGGTTCGCTCTCCTGGCCGCGATGTTCGTGCTCGCCCTGTTGATAGAGTATCTGGCACACTAGGCGCGTCGCCCTTGTCGCTATCGCGACCACGGTAAAGCGCGATCTAGGGCGTGCTCTATCAGGAGTTGGAGTCCTTCGAGTTGCTGGCCCACGCGCTATCGCAATACCGGCATCGACGGCATCTCCCACGATTTCTATCCCGGTGGACGACACGAAATGCTCAATGAGATCAACCGCGACGAGGTCCGGGCACTCCTGCTTGGCTGGATCTCGGGACGGTTCAACGAGTTGCCCTCAAGGAAGGACGCGGGCTGCTGATCTATGAACATCAGGAGAGACGTGCGGAACGTCTGCTTATGGCACTTAGCAGACTTTGATGCCGGCTCTGAGTATGTCTAGGGCACCGTGGGGTTCCCAGGGCCGTAGCATAAATAATGTCTACCAATGTTTACCCAAATCCTGCCTTTGCCAGTTGGCTGTTTTCGAGTTCCAAGATTCTCATGCTGGTGTGTGCGTCTCTAGTTCGCGATTTCCACTGCCACGATGTTGGCTTGTTATGGCTGGTGCCACGCGGTGCCGCGCAGTTGGTTTTGCAAAGTCTCTTCAACAGCGCTTGTCCGTTTGCACCCCCAAAGCGGACCAACTCGACAAGAAGCACTGCGTCCAGCCGGCTTATCCGCTGATGGCACCTAGCGGACATAGCGAAAGTAACGCAGAAGCTAACTCAACCCTTTCGAAACCGACTCCGAGCGTGTGTGGCCGGTGCCGGCGACATTCTTAGCTGCGACCTTCACCTTGGCCACGGAGTTTAGGGGTTCTCCGAGCCCGGTGTTGCCGGTGACTCCGTGTTCGACTTCCATGCCGGCTTTGGATTCTTGGATTTGTGGTTTCAGCCAGTCTTACAAGCAGCCTTCTCGGAGAGCATCGACTTGTCGGAGAGCCGACGTCGGCCTGCGGCCGGGACCGCTCTCAGGTAGCTGTATGTTACCCAAGCCCTCGGCGCTCGGCCGGGATCGCCCTTAGCCTCATATCCGATGGCGCGGTTGTAGAGAGCATAAACGAGCCGCCTGACTTGCGGCTTGCTTTTCCCCATAGGAAACATTATTTCATGTGGGTTGACGGGGCCTTGCCGCCGTAGCATGGTGAAGCTGGCTAATACGGAGCTTCCCGCAATGTGCGGCATTGTTGGCCTCTTCCTCAAAGACCCCTCCCTCGAACCAGAGCTTGGCCGCCTCACCGAGGGCATGCTTGCGACCCTGTCCGACCGCGGGCCCGATAGCGCGGGCTTCGCCGTCTATGGCAAAGGGAAGAGCGGGGAGACCAAGCTGACGCTTCGCGCCAAATCGGCCGCGGCGATGAAAGAGACGGCGGATCGGATCGGCCGTGCGTTCAGCGACGCCAATATCATGCTGCACGACACCCACGCCGTGGTCGGCGTCGAGGATAGGTCGGTGCCGCGGCTGCTCGAATGGCTCACAAGCGAAGCGTCCGTTGAGATCGTGGGCCGCGGCAAGCGCATGGCGGTGTTCAAGGAGGTGGGACGCCCGGAGAAGGTGTCTCAGCGCTTCGGCCTCGCCGGTATGCACGGTACGCACGCCATTGGCCACACGCGCATGGCGACCGAGTCGGCGGTGACAACCGACGGCGCCCACCCCTATTCGACCGGCAAGGACCAGTGCCTGGTGCATAACGGCTCGCTCTCCAACCACAACAACATTCGCCGCACGCTGCGGCGCGAGGGCTTCGACTTCGAGACCGAGAACGACACTGAGGTTGCGGCGGGCTATCTCAGCTGGAAGATGCGCGAGGGCCTTTCGCTCGGCGACGCGCTCAAAGTGAGCCTCGACGACCTCGACGGCTTCTATACCTTCGTAGTCGGCACCGAGAACGGCTTCGGCGTGCTCCGCGATGGTATCGCCTGCAAGCCGGCGATCATGGCCGAGACCGATCGCTATGTCGCGTTCGGATCGGAGTATCGGGCCCTCGCCAGCCTCCCCGGCATCGAGACGGCGCGCGTATGGGAGCCCGAGCCCGCCACGGTCTATTTTTGGGAACGCTAAGCAATGCCCGAGGTCGATCTCGGCACCACGCCGCTCCGAACGCTCAACGCCGCGCTGCATAAGCTCAGGCCGGACACCAATGAGCGGCACTGGATCATCGATCACCCAGCCGGTCGTCACGCCATCGCCGCAGGGCTCGATGCGCCGATTACGGTCGAGATCAACGGCCCGGTCGGCTATTACTGCGCCGGCATGAACAAACTCGCCAGCGTGCTGATCCACGGCAGCGCCGGTACGGGCGTGGCCGAGAACATGCTGTCGGGCTTCGTCCACGTAGCGGGCGATGCGAGCCAGTCGGCCGGCGCAACGGGACGCGGGGGCCTCTTGCGCATCGACGGCAATGCGTCGTCGCGCTGTGGCATCTCCATGAAGGGCATCGACATCGTGGTGAAGGGCTCGGTCGGGCACATGAGCGCATTTATGGCCCAGGCCGGCAATCTGGTTGTGTTCGGCGACGCGGGCGACGCCCTCGGCGATTCGCTCTACGAGGCGCGGCTATTCGTGCGTGGGACGGTCAAGAGCCTCGGCGCCGACTGCATCGAGAAGCCGATGCGGGATGAGCACATACGCGCGCTGCATGAGGTGCTCGGGCGCGCCGGAATGAACGGAGAGATTGATCCTTCCGAGTTCAGGCGCTACGGCTCGGCGCGAAAGCTTTACAATTTCCACGTCGACAACGCGGGAGCCTATTGATGGACTGGACGCCTCGGACCACGCCGCGCGCCTCCGCGACTTTCGACGAGTTCTCGCTCTCCGAGATCCGCCGGGCCGCTGCGACCGGCATCTATGATATCCGGGGCTTCGGCGCCAAGCGACGCGTGCCGCAGTTCGACGATCTCCTCTTCCTCGGCGCCTCGATCAGCCGCTATCCACTCGAAGGCTACCGCGAGAAATGTGGCACCGACGTTTGGCTCGGCACCCGCTTCGCCGAGAAGCCGATCCACCTCAAGATTCCCATTACCATTGCCGGCATGAGCTTCGGCGCGCTCTCGGCCCAGGCCAAGGAGGCGCTCGGCCGGGGCGCGACGCAGGCCGGCACCTCGACTACCACCGGCGATGGCGGCATGACCGAGGAGGAGCGTCATCACTCGCACATCCTCGTCTATCAGGTCCTCCCCTCGCGCTACGGCATGAACCCCGATGATCTCCGACGCGCCGATGCCGTCGAGATCGTGGTCGGCCAAGGGGCCAAGCCCGGCGGCGGCGGCATGCTGCTCGGCCAGAAGATCTCTGACCGGGTTGCCGAGATGCGCACGCTTCCCAAGGGCATCGACCAGCGCTCGGCCTGCCGCCACCCGGACTGGACCGGTCCAGACGATCTCGAGATCAAGATCGAGGAGATCAGGGAAATCACCGATTGGCAGAAACCGATCTACATCAAGGTTGGCGCCTCGCGGCCTTATTACGACACGGCGCTGGCGCTGAAGGCGGGTGCCGACGTGGTCGTGCTCGACGGCATGCAGGGCGGCACGGCGGCGACGCAAGAAGTGTTCATCGAGCATGTTGGCCTGCCGATCTTGGGGGCCATCAGGCCCGCGGTCCAAGCACTGCAAGATCTCGGCATGCACCGCAAGGTGCAACTCATCGTCTCGGGCGGCATCAGGAACGGTGCCGACGTCGCCAAGGCTCTCGCGCTGGGCGCGGACGCCGCCTCGATCGGCACGGCGGCGCTGATCGCGCTCGGCGACAATGACCCTGCGCTCGATGCAGAGTACCGCAAGCTCGGCAGCGCGGCCGGCTGCTATGACGATTGGCATGAAGGACGCGACCCGGCGGGCATCACGACGCAGGACCCAGTGCTTGCCGCGCGCTTCGATCCATTGCTTGGCGGCAGGCGGCTCGCTAATTATCTCGCGGTGCTAACGCTCGAGACGCAAACAATCGCGCGGGCGTGCGGCAAAAGCCACGTGCATAATCTCGAGCCGGAGGACCTCGTCGCCCTCACCGTGGAGGCCGCGGCCATGGCTCGCGTGCCGCTGGCCGGCACAGACTGGATACCGGGCAAAGTGGGCAGTTCGTTCTGAAATAAGAAAGGGTAAGGTCATGGCAACAGATTTGGCGAAGGCCGCAAAAGAGCGCGGGATCAAATATTTTCTGATTTCCTATGTCGATCTCTTCGGCACGCTTCGGGCAAAGCTCGCGCCCGCCGCCGCCATTGGCGACATGGCCAAGGAGGGCGCGGGCTTTGCGGGCTTTGCGAGCTGGCTCGACATGACGCCAGCCGACCCCGACGTGCTCGCTATCCCTGACCCCGCAAGCCTGATCCAGCTCCCCTGGAAGAAGGAGGTCGGTTGGCTCGCCGCAGATCCCTACATGAACGGAAAGCTGGTCGAGCAAGCTCCACGCGTGGTCCTGAAGAACATGAGGGAGAAGGCCGCCAAGGCCGGTTACACGTTGAAGACCGGCGTCGAGTGCGAATACTTTCTTGTGAGCCCCGACGGGTCGGGGATCAGTGATGCGTCCGATACGCAATCGAAACCTTGCTATGACCAGTCGGCGCTGATGCGGCGCTACGACGTGATCAGCGAGATCTGCGATTCGATGCTTGAGCTCGGCTGGCAGCCCTATCAAAACGACCATGAGGACGCCAACGGCCAGTTTGAAATGAATTGGCTCTATGACGATTGCCTCGTCACCGCCGACCGCATGGCGTTCTTCAAATATATGGTCAAGGCGATCGCCGAGAAGCACGGGCTGCGCGCGACCTTCATGCCGAAGCCCTTCGCCAACCTGACCGGCAGCGGCTGCCACGTCCATGTGTCGCTGTGGAAAGACGGCAAGAACCTGTTCGAGGACGGTAATGACGGGCTAGGCCTGTCGCGCACAGCCTATAATTTCATCGGCGGCGTGATGGACGCAGCGCAAGAGCTGTGCTCGATCACCAATCCTACGGTGAACTCCTACAAGCGCATCAACGCGCCGGCCACGTTGTCGGGCGCGACCTGGTCGCCCAACAGCGTGACTTATGCGGGCAACAACCGCACGCATATGATCAGGATTCCCGGAAACGGACGCTTCGAGCTTCGGCTCGCCGACGGCGCGGCCAACCCCTACCTCCTGCCGGCCGCGCTTCTGGCCGCAGGTCTCGACGGCATGGCACGGAGCATCGATCCCGGCAAGCCGCTCAACATCGATATGTATGCCGAGGGTCACAAGGCGCCTGTCGACACCAAGAAGCTGCCACTTAACCTGCTCGATGCTTTGCGGCTCACCGAACGGTCCGAGCTGTTGCGCCGCGAGCTCGGCAGCGAGTTCATTGATTCCTACATCAAGCTCAAGACCAAGGAGTGGGACGAGTTCTCGCGCCAGCTCACGCCGTGGGAGCGGGCAACGACGCTCGACTGCTAGCCGTTAGGTGCGCGGATAGATGATGATGGAGAGATAAGTCATGGGGAGCTTGGTCAGCTCCTCAGGCCCATGCAGCGCGGCGGCGTCGAAGAACAGCGCATCGCCAGGCGCAAGCGGATAGGCCTTGTCGGCGTGGCGATAGAGCACGCGTCCAGTCAGCATGTAGATGAACTCAACCCCTGCATGCTGGAACATGGTGTAGGGCTTGGCTTCCTCGGTGAGGGTGATGAGGTAAGGCTCGACCACGATCTCGCCGGAGATGGAATGACCGAGCAGCTGATATTGATGCCCGGCCTTAGTGCCACGCCGCTCGATGGTCACCCCCTTGCCGCCCAGCACATAGGAGCAGTCGCGCTGCTCCTCGTAGCTTGCGAAAAAGGTGGTGAGCGGCACGTTCAGTGCGCGCGACAGCGCTTCGAGGCTTTCGATCGAGGCCGAGACCACGCCGTTCTCGATCTTGGACAGCATGCCGGCGGAAAGCCCGGCTTGCACAGCGAGCTCGGTCCCGGTCAAATCGAGCTTGCGGCGAATGCTCCGCACCTGGGCGCCGATCGACTCGGCGATGGAGCGGCTCGCAGCGGACTGCGGGGCGAGCGAGCCAGTCTTGAGCTCGCGGTCCTTGGGCGCTGGCGGGGCGATTTTGCGCCGAGGGGCCCGCGCCTTCCGTCGCACATCCATTTTGGCGGTCATGGAACCCCCTGCTCAGCGTCGCTCAAGGCCGGTATCATCGCTATAGCCAACCTCGCCCCCGTTCGCGAGCATTGATCACTCCGTGGAATCAGGCAATCCCGAACCTATCGTCATTCGCGATCCCGCGCCGGACGACGAAGGCGCGTGGCGGGTTTTGTGGGCGGGGTATTGCGCATTCTACGAGACCGATGTCTCCGAGGCGGTGACAGCAGGGACCTGGAGAAGGGTGCTCACGCCGGGCTCGCCCTTGTTCGGGCGCATCGCCGAATGGGAGGGCGAGGTCGCTGGGTTCACCCACTCGGTCCTCCATGAAGGCTCATGGACGCTTGATCCGATCTGCTATCTCGAGGACCTGTTCGTCACTCCCGAGGCAAGAGGCCACGGCATCGGCCGCGCGCTGATCGAGGATCTGCTCGCACGGGCGAAGGAGCGTGGCTGGAGCCGTCTTTATTGGCACACGCGCGAGGGAAACGCGCCGGCCAGGCGCCTCTACGACGAGTTTGCGGCCGCGGACGATTTCGTCCGCTACCGCGTGTTCCTTACCTAACATGTGGTCAACTTCCATCCTGCCCAACGGAACTGCAAATTCCCATAGCAGTCGCATGTATGTTGGACTGGCGGGAAACTTTCTTTCCTGATAGTGTAGCCGGGAAAGAAGGCGGATACGAGCCCCGCTTCGAGTCAGGGGGATGTTATGGCTACAGGTTCCAAACACACCACTGCTTCCGAAGAGCTGCAATACGCTTCAGGAGGCCTTAAGCGCGAGACGGGCTGGTGGGGCGCCTTCGTCATCGGCCTTGCCGGCACGATCCTGGTAACCGGTATTGCGCCGGTGATGGTGACCCAACTTGGTGCGTCGGGCATTCCGATCACTGTTTTCATTACCCTAACGGGCTGGCTGCTTTGCCTGTTTTTGGCTGAGCTAGCCGCCATGATGCCCGAGCGCACCGGCGGATCGCCGTCCTATGCCTATCCGGCGTACAAGGATCGCTGGCCGCGGTTTGCGAAGCACATCAACGGCTTCACCGCTTGGGCCTATTGGCTTGGATGGTTTCCCGTGGCGCCGCTCAACATGATTTTAGCGTCGTTCTATCTGGCCGATCGTTTCCACCTCAACACGACAGCTGGATTTACGCCGATCAATACCTTTATCGCCTGGTCGACGTTCGTCATCGCGGTTGCGGGCTTACTGCTTTTCTTCATACCAGCCTATCGAGGCATCCGCTTCGGCGCGAACTTCGCCACCGTCCTGGCGCTGCTCTCAATGATCCCGCTGACTTTCATCGCGATCGCCTGGATCTTCAACCCAAGCGTAGTGAACCTTGGCGAGCTGTCCGGATTCCCGCGGGTCGACGGGTCGAGTTTCTTTTCCGGCATGGCCGGATTTAAGTGGTGGCAAGTATATATCGCCTATGGCTTCTTGCTGACGTGGAACGTCATCGCGATGGAGGCGGCCGCCTGCTACATCGGCGAATGCGCCAATCCAGATCGCGATGCCAAAATCGCGATGAACCTGGAAGGCGCCTACGGGGTGTTTATCTACACTCTGATACCGATCGCTTTTATCGTCGTTCTAGGGGCGAAGGCGCTAGCGGATCCCTCGCTCGCCGACCCGAAGACAATCTTCGTCACCTTCGCCGGAAAGGTGTTTCCTGGCCTCGCGGGTGAATTCCTCAACTGGGTGATTGCCTTCATGCTTATAGTGGCATTGGCGCTCTCGGCCCTCAACGCCATTTTGGGTTCGGGCAGAGCCCTCTATCAGATGGCACTCGATGGCGAGTTCCCCACCTGGTTCACAAAGATCAATGAACACGGCGTGCCGGCCAGAGCCATGGGCTTCAACGTCATCGCATCCCTCATTATCGTTTTGCTCGGGGGCGCGGTGGAGATCTATAGTTTCTCTAATGTTGGCTACACCGTGTCCTTCCTGCCAGTGCTAATCGGCTACTATTTGCTGCGCCAGGACAAGCCCCATCTCCGGCGACCGTTCAAGCTTCCTGAATTCATGAAATACGTCGCCGTTGCCCTGGCGGTGATCTATTTCGTCTTCTGGCTCTTCGGCGGTCTCTGGTACTCGAAGATCGGCAATGTCCAGATCTATTACTGGCTTGGCTGGGCGACGCTGCTGGCCTACCTACCGCTCTATTGGTACCGGGTTTACGTCGAAGACAAGCGGGCCCCTGCGGTCGACACTGGGCGCAAAGCAGCTTGAACAAAGGTTCCGACGGGCGCCAACTTGGCGCCCGTCCTCCTGCTGAAATCGCCGGACGTCTTACGGCGCTAAAACGCGACGGCAATCCCCTCGTTTTTATGGCCTTTGGCCCATCTTTAGTGGTCGTAGCTTTGTCCTAAGCCTTCCACTATGGAATCAGGAATGCCGACGGGTCCCGTGGAAGAGATCGCCGACTTTCTAGTCGACTTTCCTCCATTCGATCAGCTTGCCCGCGACGATCTGCTGCGCATCGCCGCGGCCGTTACAATACGATCTTACCCGGCGGGCACGGACATTCTAGTCGAGGATGGCCCGCCGGCGACGGAGCTTTTCGTCATCCGCAGCGGCTCAATCGAGTTGCGCCACCAAGACGAGGTGGTGGACATCCTCGAGCCCGGAGAGAGCTTCGGCCACCCATCGCTGCTGACGGGCATGGCGGCGGCATTCACAGTCCGCGCGCACGAAGACACCACGTGTTACGCAATCGGGCGCGAGTTGGCGTTGAAAGTTCTCGGCCGGCCTGAAGGTGCCATCTTCGTTGCCCGAACCATGCGCGAGCGGCTCGTCCGCACCGGCCACACGGTCCACGGCCTGCCGGAGGTTCGCACAATCCGCGTCGGCAACCTCATATCGGGGCCGCCGGTGCTCTGCCGTCCAGACCGAACAATCCGAGAAGCCGCGAGCTTGATGAGTGCAGAGCGTGTCTCGGCTCTCTTCGTCTCCGCGGCTGCCGAATTGGGTATCGTGACCGACACCGACTTCCGTGAAAAAGTGGTGGCCGGAGGTGTCTCGCCCGAAGCGCCTATCAGCACGATCATAAGCCGCCCACTCAAGACCGTTCGTGCGGACCGCTTCGCGGCGGATGCCGCACTCGACATGCTCTACGCAGGCGTTGAGCACCTGGCGGTTACCGACGCGCGAGGCAAGGTCGTGGGAGTCGTGTCAGCGGGCGACCTGATGGGACTCGCCTATTGGAGTCCGTTTGCCCTTCGCGCGGCCATCTTCAACGCGCCCACCGAAGCGGCCCTTGACGCCGCTACCAAAGAGTTGCCTGGGATGTTCGCGGCCCTGGTCCAGGCTGGACTCAGCGCGCCCGACATCGGACGGGTATTGGCGCTCAGCTGTGACGCCGTCACGATACGTTTGCTCGATTTCGCCATAGCGCGTCACGGGCCCGCTCCTCGGGCCTGGGCTTGGCTCGCGCTCGGGAGCGTGGCTCGCCGAGAACTCACCCTCGCTTCGGATCAGGATAACGCGCTCGCCTATGCAGATCCCGGCGACGAGGAGGTGGACGCCTATTTCGAGCGCATTGCCGCCCACGTGAATGCGGGCCTCGGGCGCGCAGGGTTCGGGGCCGACATTTCTGGTGTGGTGGCTGAAAACGCGCTCTGGCGTATGTCCGAGTCGCGCTGGATTCAGACCTTTCGAGACTGTCTTGAGACCCTCGACTGGTCGCACCTGATCCGGGCAGCAGTTGCCTTCGATTTCCGGCATGTCGCGGGGGGACTCGAAATTACGCCTCCGCTGGTGGCCGTGCTTCAGGAAGCACGAGAGCATCGCGGCTTCCTAGCCCATATCGCTCGAACCGCCACCGACGTCGATGTGCCGCTGCCGAACTGGTTCCAGGTGTCGCGATGGGAGCGTCAGGAGATCGATATCAAGAAGACTGGGATTGTACCGATCGCCAATCTGGCGCGATTCCATGCCCTGTCGAACGGCATCACCATCTCCCCCACCCTTGATCGGCTGATTGCCGCAGAAGAGCTGGGGGTGCTGAACAAGGAAACCACGCAATCGCTCCAGGAGGCTTTTACCTTTATCTGGCAGGTCAGGCTCGATCACCACGCTCGGCAGATTCGCGAGGGCCGCTCGCCAGATAACCTCATTCGGCCCAACCAGTTGCCGCCGCTCGCCCGCAAAGAGTTGCGCGAAGCATTCCGCGCGATCGCTGCTGCCCAGCAGCAGCTCTACCGATTTGTTCCACTCGGGATGTGATTTAAGCGAGCAGGACTTCCAGCTCTCCAAGGACACGCACGCAGCCGACCTCGCGCGGCTTGTGCAAATGGCCGCAAAACACTTGGGGACGCCCAAGGATCTGCCAGGCTTGCCCAACCGCGAGCGCCGAGGGATCAGGAGGGAGTTGAAAGAAGTGGTAAACGAAAGCCGGCGGGGTGTGCGAAACCAATATATCCACCGGGCCCGCGTCCGCGAACCGCGCGACATCGGCCAAGGTGACCTGCTCTTCAGGCCACCAATCCACCCCGTTCCGCCGTACGGCTCGGTCGATAATTGA
>Ga0105245_10005882_pt1 | contig 10774 bp, 10 predicted proteins | sample KBSM54metaG_FD_81523 | JGI IMG/M metagenome (GOLD analysis project Ga0105245, IMG submission 81523) | Miscanthus rhizosphere microbial communities from Kellogg Biological Station, Michigan, USA - KBS M5-4 metaG | ecosystem: Host-associated > Plants > Roots > Rhizosphere > Soil | place...
AGCAACACGGTCTACGCGATCTGCGTCGCCGGCTAGTACGAACCAGACGCTGCGGGCCTACCGATTCGGTAGGCCCGCTCGTCTTTCTTGCCCTAACCTCAAAGACAATCCGTGACCGAGACCGATCGGACAGCCACCGTGTCAAACCCCCAAGCCAAGCAGTCGGAACCGGAACTCAGCGGTTTCACCATCCGGCGGCTCAAGCTGTCATTAGCCATGATCGTCCGCGATGAGGCTGAGACCTTAGGGCGAATCCTCAATGAGGCCAAGCGGTTCTGCGACGAGTTGGTCGTGGTGGACACCGGCTCGACCGATGGTTCGCAGCAGATCGCCAAGGATGCCGGCGCTCGGGTGCTCGACTTCGAGTGGATCGATGACTTCGCCGCCGCCCGGCAGCACGCCTTCGACGCCTGCCAGGGTGAATGGATCATCTGGTTGGACGCCGATGACTCGGTCCCGGTCGAGGTCGGAGAGCGGCTCCGGCAGGCAAAGGACCAGATCCTCAACCAGGACCTGGACGCGGTGTACACGCCGTATCGCTACCACTTCGACCCGGCGACCGGGCAATGCACCTTCTCCTTCAACCGGGAGCGGATCGTCCGGCGGGCACCGGGGGTGCGCTGGGTCGGCGCGGTCCACGAGACGATCGAGATTCCTGGCACCCGGTTGTTGCAGCGGGACGATCTCTACATCGAACACCGGCCCGATCCCCGCAAGACCGAGCGCCGGGTCGGGCGCAACCTGCGAATCGTGGAGAAGGCGGTGCAGGGCGGCGATCGCTCGTCCCGATCGCTGTATTACTACGCCTGCGAGCTGCGCGACGCCGGCCGGGACGAAGAAGCGGTCGAGGTGTACGGCCAGTACCTGCAGGATCCGGGCATCGGCTGGGAGGAGTACGCGGCCCGGCTGAGCATGAGCGAATGCGCCAGCCGCTGTGGCCGTCCCGAGCAGGCCCTGGAGCTGCTGCACTCCGCGCTGCGGCTCGACCCGTTCCGGTCAGAAGCCTTTCTTGCACTGGGAAAAGTCCACTTCGACCTCGAACAGTGGGAGCAAGCGCTCACCTACTACGCGGCCGCGACCAAGGCGGTCCGACCAGCGGCCGGTTTCGTGTCGGACATGGACTACAGCTGGCGGCCCTGGGACTACTTGGGCGTCTGCCTGGCTAACTCGGGACGGCACGCGGAGGCCATCGAAGCGACTTTACGGTCCCTGCAATTGGGCAATCCCGATCGGGACCGGCTGCGGCAGAACCTGCACTGGTCGATCGACCAGCTGACCGGCTGATTCAGGAACTGGACGTCGACGGAGAGGCCGAGCTGGACGGGGTGCCCGCCGGCTTGGTCGGCGCGGCTGTCGCTGCCGGATCCTTCAGCTTCGGGTTGAGCGTGATCGCCTTCTTGACCTCGGCGTCGCCGGCGGCCTTCTGACCGAGTTCGCGCAGCAGCAGGCCGAGATTCAGATGGGCGGCGGCGTCCTTCGGTGCTGCCGCCACCGCTCGCTGGTACAGTGACAGCGCCTGGGCGCGGTCGCCCTGTGCCTTCACCAGGATCGCCAGGTTGAACAGGGCGGGCTCGTAGGACGGGTCGATCGCCAGCACTGCCCGGTACTTGTTGGCCGCCTCGCCGTAGTTGGAATTGGCCGCGTCGATCAGGGCAAGGTCGTACAGCGCGAACTTGTTCTTCGGGTCGTACTTCAGCGCCTCGTTGTAATGCTGGGCCGCGTCGCTCAGCGTCCCGGCCGCCTGCGCCTTCAGCCCGGCGCTGACCTCGGCCGCCGCCTTCTTCGGATCCAGCTTGGTCTTGCTCTTGCCGCAGCCGCTCAGACCGGAAATAGCCACCACCGCAACGCAAATCGCGCACACCCCGCGCACGCCAGCGCGTAAGGGCAAGCGTCGATCTGGGAAACTCATACGCGCTCCGGCTCGGGCTGGTCAGTCGGACAGCAAGCATCCATATCTGGACGATCCAGCAAGTCTAGGTGAGCCGCAAGCCGGTCTCGCCATGGCGCGCGGTAAACCACCTCGCTGGCGCGCTGCTCCCGGAGATAGCCGGTCAGCCAAACTTGCATGCCGCGTCCCGGTGCCACCCAATCGAGCATCCTCCACCACCCCGAGTTTGAACCCCTTTGCTGGCCTTATCGACCCTCGCGGCCATGAACTGAGCCGACCACGACGAACCGTCCGGAGGTTGTCCGGTATGCCCGGCTGGACATCCGTTGTCGGTGGGTACCCCTACAGTTCGCGGCATGGCTATCGCTCGCTACCCCAGCATCGTTCTGGACTGCCCGGACCCAAGCCGGCTCGCGACGTTCTACGGCGCCCTGCTGGACTGGAAGGTCGAGATCTCCGACGACTGGGCCGACATCCGCACGGACGGCCACTGCATCTCGTTCCAGCAGGTGGTCGACTACACCCCGCCAGCCTGGCCAGGCCAGGACGTGCCGCAGCAGATGCACATCGATGTGGTGGTGGACGATCTGGATGCCGGCGAGGCTGCGGTGCTGGAGCTCGGCGCGACCAAGCACGACTTCCAGCCAGGCGAGACGTTTCGGGTCTACTTGGACCCGGCCGGCCACCCGTTCTGCCTTTGCGTGAACTGATCGATCCGCGCGAGGGTGGTCGACCGGTCTGCCCGAGCTAGCTCGACGTTCCGCTAGACCGCGGCCGGCTGAGCCGCCCCGGCGACCAGGCCTCGGTAGATGAGCTTGCGCCAAACGTTGACCAGGTAGGCCAAGGCCTCGACCTCGATCCTGGTCAGGTCTGGATGCCAGGTGTCGAACAGCAACACCACTCTCCCGGAGTCGCTGTCGTTCCATACCTCGTGGTTGAAGGAATCGTCGAACACGTTGACCTGGCCGACAGCCCAGCCACGTACCTCATCACCTACCCGAATACGGCACCCTTCTGGGATCTCCAACCCTAGGTGGCACCGCAGGTGGGTGTTGGTGAAACCGGAGTGCGGGGTCACATGGGTATGGGGATCCATGATCGAGAAGTAGGCCATCCCGGACTGATCCGAACCGGGCACCGCCGACAGCGCCCGCATGGTGCCAGGACAGGCCTGTGCGTGGTCGGCATAGCGCCTACCGACGAAGTAGAAGTAGTAGGCCGACCAGCGGCCGTCGTCATCCAGGTTTGCCGGGTGTTTGACCCCGCTGTCGCCGGACACGCCACCGATGGCTTCGAGCTCCGACCGGATCTCGGCCGTGGTCTGTTCGACCGTACTGACCCAGGGAAACTGCTCCTTGTCCCACCAGGCCGACGCGGTAAGCCCAGGGACATAGAACTCCGGGCGCTGCAGTTCGTTGACCGGAATCCGGTCGGGTTGCAGGCTGAACTCGAAACCCTCCTGAATCCGAGCCATATCCGAACGCTCGACACCGTTCTGCTCGATCCAGCGGTCCAAGTAAGCCCGACTGTCGCGCACTCGTGATCGCATGACTTACAACAACCTTCCTTCTGGCAACGATGAGACCGGACGCTAGACCAGCCCAGGACCGCTCACCTCAGTGGACGGCATCGCTCAGGATGGCCGGCGTAGCGCGATCCGAAGACCGGCGCTCAGCTCGCGACGCCTCGTCCCGGTAGAAGAAGCCGGTCAAAGTGCACCGCTTGTTGTCGCCAGCAGTGTGGTCCACCCGGCGAACGGTGTGAACGGTGTTGGCCTTCACCAGCACCAACCGGTTGGGGCGCGGGAGGATGGCGAGTGGGCTTGTTTCGCAGTCCTGCAGGATCTTGCGCAACCGACCGTCCGGACCGGCAGCCTCAAGCGCAGCCCCGTCGGAGCCGGCCAGGTCCAGCATCGACTGCGGATCGCGGTCGATGAGCATCAGCTCGCCGCCCCAGGAGATGTCCCACTGGCGGTGCAGATACAGGATGAACTCGCCCTCCCGGCCGCGGCCGGCATCGTTGTGCCAACCGAGCCGGCTACCGGCGGGATACTGCCAGTAGGTGAAGGTGATCTTGTTCCAGGTGGCGCCAGCGTCACCGAACAAACGGGTCTCACCATGTACTGCCTGGGCGATCCGGCTGAAGAAGGGGGGCCGGCCGTTGATCTTTCCATCGCCGATGGACGCCGCGAAGGTCATCCCGCGGGACCGGGTGGCCGGTCCGTCCAGCCGAGGCGATATCACGCTCTCTGTGTCAGCCAGCCCCGACCGGGCCATCAGCTCCACCGCCTGGTCGAATTCGTCCTGCGGCAGGAAGTCGTCGTAGATGACGTATCGCGAACCAAGTTCGGTCTGTCGCACGTTCGCCTCCACTTCAGGCGGATAACCGAGAGAGCCTTTCCTGCCCTGCCCAGGCGGCCCAATCTACCAACTAGCCGCTTTTCCGGTCCAGGAATATGCCTAGAAAAGGTGCCTACCGGCTGAGAGCAGACACCTTCTCATCGGTTCAAGGGGGCTCGGCAGCCACTGTCCGCACCAGGTAGTCGATCCAGCCGGCAAGGGAGCGCCGGCCCGCGTCCAGCAGGAACTCGTCCGGCAGTTCGATGCCCAGCTCGTCCTCCAACCTGGTAGCCACATCCATCCAGTCCAACGAGTTCAGCCCCAGGCCGGTGAAGTCGCGGTGCCGCAGGGATTGATCGGCAAGCAGCGCTTCGCTGGAGTCCGCACTCGAACCACTCTCTGCCAACTTCTCAGCGATTGCGGTGGCCACCAGCCGCTCGAGGTCGGCTGGCCGGGGAGGAGGCGTAGGCAAGTCAGCCATTCAGCCCCCATTTCGCGCGCACCAACTCGACCGTCCGGGCTCGGTCGATCTTGCCGTTCGGCGCCGTCGGCAGACTGTCGCAATAGACGATCCGGACGGATCGAGTGCCGTCCGGAAGGCTGGCCCGGCGGCTCTCGACCTGCTCCGGGTCGATGCCGGTACCCGCGACCACCGCATAGAGATCTTCGGTGTCTGCGCCGGGTCGGGCCAAGATCAGGGTGAACACCCCGGCTGCACCCGGCACTCCGCTCAGCGCCTGCTCGACCCCGTGAACGTCAATGCTCCGGTCGTTGAGCCTGGCCATCGAGCGCAACCGGGCGATGAACCGCACCACGCCGGTCGAGTCCTGCCGGACCAGGTCGCCGGTGGACCATTCCGAGGTCGCGGCACCGGATTCTCCGAGATGACCCTCGACCGGTGCGGCCAGCCTGAGCCGCAGCTCGCCCGACTGCCCCTCGACCGGTGCGAGGACGGTCACACCGTGCATCGGCCGCCCGATCGCATCCTCGGGCAGGCCGGCCTGGCCGATGAAGGTCGCGCCGGTCTCGGACGATCCGTAATTGCGTGCCAACCGAAGGCCGAACCGGTCCGCAAACGCGTCGTCCAGGGTTGCCTTGACCTGGCTCGCGCCAACCATCACCAGCCGCGGGCCGCTGCCGGTCCCGACGCTGCCCGCTACGCCGGCCAGCAGTCGGGCCAGCGAGGCTGTGACAGCGACGACGGTCGCATCGCCATCGAGGCGACCGGCCGCCCGCCGAGGGTGGATCATCGGCGGGGCATCGAGCTGGCAACCGGCCATCAAAGCACCGAAGGCCACACCCCAGCCATAGGAATGGGCAAGCGGAACCGGTATGTACACCCGGTCTTCGGCGGTCAGCGTCAAGCCACGGCGGTACCCCTCGGCCTCGGCAAGCACGCTGGCGATCCCGCGCCTGGCCAGTTTCGGCGTGCCGGTCGTCCCTGAGGTGACGTGCAGGACGGCGGTGGAGTCCAAACCGGCAGTCGGTGCTGCCGATGCAGCGGGGCGCACCTGCCTCGCCGCGTCAAGCAGGACGGCCGACTGAGCCAACGAGATGTCGGGCACGGTGCGGCACGGCAGCGGCACGGCGTCCAGCGACCACACGGCCAGCACCGCCGCGAAGAAGTCCGCCGTGCCCGCCTCCTCAACCACCACGACGCTGCCGGTCGAGACGCCCGCGTCCTGCAGCAGGCGCCGGTTCTGCGCCATCACGGACGCCACCATCCCGATCGGCTCGGCACCGATCCGGGCCTGCCCGTCCAGCAGCCGAGTGGCGAGTTCCGGACGGGTCCATGCCCGGGTCAAGCAGAGGTCCTGAGCGGGTCATCGGACTGCGCGACCGCCTCATTCGGGCCGGGGCGTCGACTCGCTACCGGGCGCAGCAGCAACCCGCACCCGATGAAGGCTGCTGCCACCACGAACCAACCGTTGGCGTGTCCGCCTGCCGCCAGCCAGCCGAACAGCGCCGGCGCCAGCAGCAGGCTGACATCGAGACCCATGTTGAACAGGCCCTGATACTCACCGAGCGATTCCTCGGGCGACACTCGATAGACCAGTTCCCACGAACCGGCCGAGTACAGCACTTCGCCGACCGCGACCAGCAGGGCCAACGTCACCAGCACCACTGCCTTGAGCGCGTTGCCGTGCGCCGCGCCGGCCAACGGAAACATCAAGACGCCTATCCCGATCAGGACGGCCCCCCGCCGGCCAGCCCGAGTGGCCGTCTCGAGGTCGGTGATCCCGCGGGACATCGGCACCTGCAACAGCAGCACCGCGCAGGTGTTCACCGCGGTGGTAACCGACACCAGCCACAGCAGCGAGCGTGCCTCGGAGGCGATCCACAGCGGCAGGGCGACCGAGAACACCGAGGAGTACAGCAGGATGACGCCGTTCAGCAAAGTCAACACCAGGAAGCGGCCATCCCGGGCGGCCCCCAGCTGCCACCGGCGCGCCGGACGATTCGGCTGCAGACCACTGGGCACCGCATCATCGTCGGTCGGGGGTTGCCGGGTGGCCGCGGTGAGTACCAGCACCCCGGCAACGCCGAGGGTCAACGCTTCCAGCAGGAACCCCAGCCGGAAGGCCAGCCGGGAATTGATGGACAGCACGATCGCGCTGAGTCCGAAGCCGGTCAACATCGCCGCGTTGCTCACCGTCTTCACCACGGCGCGATAGGACACCCTTCGGTCGGCCGGTACCAACCGCCCGATCAGCGCGCCCATCACCGCCGCGCTTCCCCGGCCGCAGATGACCAGCACGCTCAGCAGGGCCAGCGCCGGCCACTTGGTGGCGATCGCAAGCGAGGCCGTCGCGAGCGCCATGATCCAGACCAGGATGGCGTAGGTGCGGTAGCCGTCGCCCCGGTCGGCCAGTCGCCCCGTCAACGGTCCGGAGACCATCCCGCACAGCGCTGCCACGCTCATCCCGAGGCCATAGGCCGCAGCACCCAACTGCAGGTACCGAACCAGGTAGACCGCCAACAAAGACAACGACAAACCGGTCCCCAACGAAAGTATGGCAAAGGACGAAGCCAACCGCCTTTCGATCGGCAACAGCTGCCGGAACACCGGAAACGAAGGCCGTCGAACCATGAACACCATTCTTCCGTCTCTACGATTCGGCCGGGTGGGTTACCGGCTCTATCACCGAACCTCCTGCTGCAGAAAGACCGAGCCCCGAGTATCGAACCCCGCCTCGGCGAGAAGTGCCTTCACATGGCTCAGTCGGACGACGTAGCGGTCCTTGCCGTAGATGAGATAGCGGTCGAGGTCCGACTCTCCGGTGAAGTTGGTGGTCAACACGTTCGCCCCCGCAGCCAGGCCTCGTGACTGGCCACCGGAGCGGGTCTTCTCCAGTGCGCTCACCGACGGGATAAGCAGGTGCGGATAGCAGATGCGCAATGCCGCAATAGCGTTGAGCGCAAGCTCCAACGAGCCAGCGGGCGCGTCGGTCAGCGGAGTGTCCGGAGCGGGCACGAAGGGGCTCACGCTGCACATGTGCACGCCGAGCTCGCCGGCCAGTTCCAGATCGTCGATGACACTGTCGAGGCTCTGGCCCGGCAGGCCGGAGATCAGCCCGGTGCCAACCTTGTAGCCGAGATCGAGCAGGGTACGCAGATGGCTGAGCCGCTCGTCCAGACGTTCGTGCCTGATCCGGGCGAACAACGATTCGTCGCTGGTCTCGTGTTTGAGGATGTAGCTGGTTGCGCCCAGCTCGCGAAGCTGTTCGTACTGGCGCCGTGACAGGTTGCCCAGGTTGAGCAGCACCTCGACCCGATCCTCGAAGATCCGGCGCAGTTCGGGTATGACCTCCCTCAGGATGCTGAGCACCCGGGACGTTTCACCGCCCTGGAGCAGCACCACATCGATGCCGGCGTCCCTGATCTGCTCGGCACGCTCGAGAATGGCCTCGGCGCTCATGAAGTACCGGTCAAGCAGCGCCACATTGTCACGTCGCATCGGGCAGTAATCACAATTTACCCGGCAAACATTGGTGATTTCGACTACGCCGCGCAAGATGACGGTACGGCCGAAGTGCTCGTCGCGCCGCCGGCTCGCTTCAGCGAACAGGTCTTGCTGCTCCTGGCCGCGAGCCAGCAGCGCGGCGCGTAGCTCAGGACGTGACAGCATCGCTGGGTACCTCATTCCGTTCGGGATTGGCGACGTCCCCCGGGGCCGGCACGGCCAAGGTGACGACGGATTCCGCAGCGAGCGCAGGGTCCAGGTGCTCGCTGAAGGTGTGGACGACGCTGGCCATCGAGCGTTCGAATCGCACTGTGAAAACCTGCCCGTTCAGCAAAACGGTCACCGGCTGTCCTGGCTCAAGCCGATCGCTGGTCAGATAAAGCCGGACCGACCCGGCCCCGGTGACCTGGAGGTTGAAGATGTCGTCCTGAACTCGCTCGGCGACCAGCTCGGCACCGGTGGTCGCATCAACCTGGCCCAGTCCCACCCAGTGCGCCCTACCGTGTTGATCGTCCAGCGTGCGATGCCTGATGAAACTCGGATCGGTGCTCCGGTGACAACCGGCCAGCCAGCCCTCCAGTTGGGCAACCAACTCGCCGGCATCCTCGAAGTGCAGCGAGGACAGCGGATGCGATCCGTCCGGGACCTCGACGTAGCTCAATGCACGGTGCCCGGCCGAGCGCAATTCGGCTACCGACCGTCGATCGAACTCTGGCGAGATCCGGTCGTCCATTGCGCCGTGCACGACGAACATAGGTAGTGCGGTCACATTCGGCAGCAGGTAGCGGGTGCGCCGATCACTCCCGAAGGCCTCCCACATCGACAACGCGCCGTTGATCGGCACCGCCGCCGCGAAGTGCTGCCATGCCCGCATCGTGAGGTTCCAGCAGGCCAGGCCGCCCATCGAGAGGCCAACGAGTACGCACCGATCGGGATCGACATCCAACCGATCCAGTGCCCAGCGCAGGGCTGCCATCGGAAAGTCGTCGCTACGGAAGCTCCACCGCGGAAAGCGGAAGTGCTTGGCGAACACCCCGCTCACATCCAGGTTGCTCGAGACCTGCTCGAGCAGTTGGGCGTCCGGGCACAGCACGGCCATACCCAACCGCTCGCCGAGACCAGTGAAGTGCGGCAGCATGGCGGCTCCACTGCCACCGGCGCCGTGCAAGACGATCAGCGCGCCCGGTCTGGTCCGGGCCGCCGATTCCGGCAGCTGTACGACCATGCTTGTGCGTCGGCCGTCCAGGACCAACTCGTGCGTCTCGGTGCCCGGTCTGGCTGCCTGATACCCGTCCGCCCCGCGCAGCAGGCCCAGCAGTCCGGACGTATCGATCTTGCGGCGGGCCAACTCCGACGACGCCTGAACGGCGGGTGATCGGGTGCACAACAGGCGCGCAGCGCGAGGATTCACGTGCTCAGTCCAGCCAACTGCGTCAGCCGTTCAATCTCGGTGTGCACCTGGGGGGCCAGCGTCTCCCCGGTCAGCGCGAACACGATCTTGGCCCGCTGCAGAACGGAAATGGCGTTCGCCACGATCGGTGGCGTGCACAATTCGGCAGGCATGGCGATCGGCCGCAGAATCGGCTCCTGGCAACCGGCTACCGCGCCGAAGGTCTCCTGGGCCATCCGGCCCAAGATGTCGGCGCATACCCTTTTGGCTACCGCGCACGAGTACGGATCGAGCTTGGTCAGGCTGCCAGTTGCCTGGATATTGCGAGAGGGGCAGCCGCTCTTGCAGATGTCGCGGGCGTAGCAGGTCTGGCAGGACAACACCTGAACCGGCACCGCCAGCTTGCCGACATCCTCCTTGCGGGTGATGTCAACCGTCACCGTGCGCCGCCCGCTCACTCGTCCCACGTTGTGCTGAAAGTCGTCATTGCGCGCCGGATCCTGCATTTCCGGGCACATGATCAGTTCACCGCTGGCGTTGAGGACGTTGTAGCTGTCGACGCCGCTCATCGGTTCGCAGTAGGACTTGGGCGGCGAGGACAGCAGATGCTGGTAGGCGTAACCGAATACGCCGGCATTCAGCGGACGCGCCGCGTCCAGGGCGCGGAGCAGATTGGTCGAGTAATCCTCTGCGGTGGGAGTGGTGTAGCGGGCCAGCCGGCCTACCGACGAGGTGCCCGACGGGCCGACCGGCTCGAAGTGGATGAAGGTGGCGCCCAGGCCGGCGAAGTATGCCACGGTCTCCGCCATGTGGTGGACGGTCTCGCCGGTGACGGTAGAACGAATCCGGGGTGAGATCCCGTTGTCCACCAGGAACTTGATCGTGTCGACGGTCTGGGTCGGGCTGAGCCCCTTGCGGTAGATCCGTTGCGGACCTTGTAGCTCCGGCTTCGCATCCATCGAGACCGTCAGCTGGAACCCGTGCTCGACCAGGAATCGCATTGCCGACAGCGGCGCGGTCCCGTTGGTGACCATCCGGAACGAGTGTTGGACGCCGGCGCTCGCACAGGCCTGTTCAACATGCCGCACGACCTGCTCGACGTCGGGCATGTTGAGCGTCGGTTCGCCGCCGAAGAAGTTCACCACGAAGGGCCGGGCGCGGCCGGCTGGGCGGTGCGCGAGGGTGTGATCGAC
>Ga0105245_10005885_pt1 | contig 10772 bp, 10 predicted proteins | sample KBSM54metaG_FD_81523 | JGI IMG/M metagenome (GOLD analysis project Ga0105245, IMG submission 81523) | Miscanthus rhizosphere microbial communities from Kellogg Biological Station, Michigan, USA - KBS M5-4 metaG | ecosystem: Host-associated > Plants > Roots > Rhizosphere > Soil | place...
TCCCGTGTGGCTGCCACTTGGCTGCCCATCCACGACCACTGCGATATCGAAGGCCATCGAGTTGTCGTTGCCCCCACCGCCACACCCGGAGAGGGCGAGGGTCACTGCTACTGCAATGAATGACAGGAGAGCACTTGGGCGGTGGCAGAGCCCGTCCCTGAGGCTCGAGAAAAGTGCGCTCATGTCGTGAGTCCTCCACTCCGGGACACAAATCGTAGAAGCGCGCCGAAGACTGGACCAGGAGGAATCGACGCCGCAACGCCGTAGGACGACACCGTTCAGGCTGACTGGTCACGTTGTCTGTGATGCCTGATGCAATCCCGCCATTGAGACCCGGCCACTGCGCTCGCCAGCACGGGCTGGTCAGAAGACATAAGGGCATACCGGTGCACTCATGACCGGCATTGGATTACCGCGGCCGTGAGCACTGGATTACATTTGACGTCAGCCTCGGATTACCGTGACGTCATCCTTGGATGACATTCTGCGTGAACAGAGCCACGGCGTTTCGATTGCTGCGGTACGTCAACCTTCAGTCAACCTGTGACATGCCGTAGACCTGGGCGGTCCGTCATGGACTGACAGGGGCATGACATGTTCGCACCGAAGCGTCTACTGCGAGTCTTTGTGTCGATGCTCATCGCGTGGGCGTGCCAGGATGCAGGCGCCACCGTGACCACGACGACGTTCCAGGTCACGGCGACGGTGGCGTCCAACTGCATCGCGTCGGCGACGAACCTGGGCTTCGGAACGTACGACCCGCTCGCCGCCTCACCGGCCGCGAGCACATCGCAAATCACCGTCCGGTGCACGCTCGGCACGGCGTACAGCATCGGCCTGGACGCGGGAATCGGTTCCGGCGCGACCGTCACCGTGCGACGCATGACGCAAGCCGCGGCCACGCTCAACTATGGGCTGTACCAGGACAGCGGACACGCGACGGTCTGGGGCAACACGCCGGGGACCGACACCGTTTCCGGTACCGGCACCGGCCTGTCGATCAACCACACGGTGTACGGCCAGGTCCCCGCAGGGCAGAACGTGACCACCGGTGGGTATGCCGACACGATCACCGTGTCGATCAACTACTGAACGGGGAGCACACAGTGGGAACCAGTCTGCGCATCGCGCTTCGGCGGCTACTGTCTTGCATCATCTGCGCCATGGCGGCAAGCGGCGCCGGTGCGGGCAGCCTCGGCGTGAGCCCGATCCGGGTCGACCTGTCCGCAGCCGCGCCGACTGCCGCGGTCACGCTCGAGAACACCGGCACCACGCCGATGGTCGTGCAGCTGCAGGCGATGCGCTGGTCGGCGGTCGACCACCAGGATCACTACGACGCCACGCAGGAGCTGCTGGTGACGCCGCCGATCGTGACGATCTTGCCTGGACGTTCGCAAGTCGTGCGGCTCGGCATCGTCGGCACCCTGCCGACCGGCCGCGAAGACGCCTATCGCATGTTCATCGAGGAAGTCCCGCCGCCGCCGCAGGCCGGCAACCAGACGCTGCAGGTTTCGCTTCGCATCGGTGTGCCGGTGTTCGTGCAGCCCCCGCAGTCGGTGCAGCCGGCATTGCACTGGACCCTCATCGAAAACGGCGGCGTGCCCGCCTTGCAGGTGCGCAACGACGGCGACGCGCACTCGCGCCTGTTCGACGTCAAGGTCCGCACCGACGGCACGGCGGGCGAGGTGTCGGTCACCAGTGTCGGTCTGGGCTACCTGCTGCCTGGGCAGGCCCGCGTACTCGCGCTGCCGTCGCAACCGGTGCGCACGGGCGGTGGGCCGCTGGTGGTTTCGGCGCGCACCGAGCACGGCCCGTCTGGGGGCGAGCTTGCGTGGCCGGCTCGCTAGGACATCGGGACGATGGATGCTGGTCGGCCATCTGCTTCTCGCGGTGCTGTCCGACGTCGTGGGCGCCGAAAGCGTGGCGCAATCGCCCGACGCCCGGCGCAACGCGGCGAGGTCGGTCGACATCTGGCTGGCGATCGAGATCAACGGCATGCCGGCACCGGCACCTGGCCGTTTCGTGCGGCTTGAGGACGGCAGGCTGCTCGTCAGCGTCGAGGACTTGAGGAGGCTGCGGATCCGCGTGCCCGAGGTGGCGCCGGCGTCCATTCGGGGCAAGGACCATGTACCGCTGGACGCCATCGCCGGCATCGCGATCCAAGTGGACGAGTCGCGCCAGGTGCTGCTGCTCGAGCTGCCGGCAGACGCATTCTCCTCGACCGTGCTGGCCCAGCCCGCCTCCGGCTTTGAAGCGCCCGCGCCAACGGCACTCGGCGGCTTCATGAACTACGACCTGCAATACCTCGCCACGGGTGCCGACCGAATGGCCAACGGTTGGCTCGAGGCCGGTGTGTTCGGTGCCGGGGGATTCGGGACCTCGTCGTTCCTGGCGAGCACCCATGCTCCTGCCCGGCTGCTCCGGCTCGACACGACCTGGACCTTCGACGACCCCGCGCACCTGCGCAGCGGCAGCCTGGGCGACGCGATCAGCCGTCCGGCGTCGTGGGGCCGTGCCGTCCGCTTCGGCGGGGTGCAATGGGGCACCAGCTTCGCGATTCGCCCCGACGTTGTCGCCTTCCCGCTGCCGACATTGGTCGGCCAGGCGGCGCTGCCCTCGAGCGTGGACGTGTATGTCGACAACGCGCTGCGCTTCAGCGGCAAGACGCCGCCCGGGCCGTTTGAAATCCCGAGCGCGCCGCTGATGACCGGCCAGGGTCAGGTGCGGATGGTCGTGCGCGACCTGCTCGGGCGCGAGACCGTCTTCACCCAGCCATTCCACGTCGATGCGCAGCTTCTGAAGGCGGGGCTGAGCGACGCCACCTTCGAGGCCGGCGCGCTGCGCCGACGATACGGCTACGAGAGTGCCGCCTACGGCAGCCCGTTCGCAGCCACGACTCAACGCCGCGGGCTGAACGATCGGCTCACGCTCGAGTGGCACATCGAGGCCGTTGAAGGGCAGGCGACGGCAGGCGCCGGTGCTTTGTGGATGATCCCGAACCTGGGCGTCGTCAATGGGGCCACCGCCGCCAGCCGCAGCAGCGATGGAACGGGCGCGTTGCTCGCCGTCGGCTTCAGGCATGACGAGCGGCGTTTCGGCTACGGCGTGCAGACCCGGCTGGCGAGCCGGGACTACGTGGAGCTCGCCGACCGCGCGAGCCGCACGACCCCGCGCGAGGAGACCACCGCGCACGCGAGCTATGCGCCCGATGCGGGCGGCGCGGCCTATCTGAGCTTCGTGCGCCGGCGTCGACTGGGCGACTCGGACGTGTCTCTGATCAGCGTCGGTTACGGCGTCGGCATCGGGCCGCGTCTGCAGTTGTCGGCGTTCGCACTCGCGAGCGTCGGAAGCGCGCACAGCAACGCGCTCGGCGTGAGCCTCACGTGGGCGCTCGATGCACGAACCACGGTCAATGCCGACGTGAACCGCAATTCGGGCGAAACCGCACTGGCGCTGCAGGCCCAACGCAGCCTGCCCGCCGGGAGCGGCATCGGCTATCGGCTCGGCGTGACGGCGGACCGCCGCGTCGGCGCCGACGCGGCACTGCTCGGCCAGACTGAAACCGGCAACTACGTCGCCGAGGCGACACGTCTCAATAGCGACACCGGCATGCGGCTCGGCGCGAGCGGTGGCATCGCGCTGCTCGGTGGACAGCTCCATGCCTCGCGGCGGCTCGACGACAGCTTCGCGCTCGTTCGGGTTCCGGATCACGAGGGCGTGCCGGTACTGCTCGACAACCAGTCGGTGGCGCAGACCGACGCGCGCGGGCTCGCGCTCGTGACGAACCTGAGGCCTTACCAGAGCAACCCGATCAGCATCGGTGCCGAGATGCTGCCGTTGGACACCGAGCTGCCCACGTCGCGTATCGACGTGCGCCCAGCGCGGCGCAGCGGAACCGTCGTGGACTTCGCCGCACGGCGCTCGCGGGGCGCGCTGGTCACTGTCGCGCTCGAGGATGGTCAGGTGCTCCCCGCCGGCGCGCTGGTGCGCGTCGACGACGGCGCGGACGAGTTCCCGGTCGCGCGGCGCGGCCAGGTCTACGTCACTGGACTCAGGGCCCGCAGCCGGATCGAGGCGAGCTGGAAAGGCCAGCGCTGCAGCATCGAGGTCGGCCTGCCGGCGGATGCCGGGCCGCTGCCGTCGCTCGGGCCGTTCGTCTGCAAGGGCGTGCGCGCGTGAAGGGCCGCACCGGCATCGACATCGCCATCGCCATGCTGCTGCGATGCGCGCTCGCAGCCGCCACGCTGCTGGCCGCGATGTCGGCGCATGCGCTGGGGAGCTGCACCACCTCGGCCAGCTCCACTGCGTTCGGCAGCTACAACCCTTTCAATGCGGCGTCGGTCGACAGCGTCGGCAACGTTCAGGTGAGCTGCAGCTTGATCGGCGTCATCAGTGTCAATGTCTCTTACACGATTGCGCTGAGCGCGGGCTCGGGCGGCAGCTACGCGAACCGACGCCTGTCGGGCGGCGGTCAGACGTTGGCCTATGGCCTCTACACGGATCCGACCCGATCCACGTCCTGGGGTGACGGCAGCTCCGGCACATCGACCGTCGCCGACGGCTACCTCCTGGGCTTGCTCACGGTGAACCGCGGATATGCGGTCTACGGCCGCATACCAGGCGGGCAGAACGTGGCACCGGCCACGTACGTCGACACCGTGACGGTCACGGTCGACTACTGAGCCCTCGCGCCCTTCTCCCGACACGCCCCATGGCCCGCCACCGCCCCGGACTCCAAAGAACCGTGCGATGCCTCGCCGCGAGCATCGCCTGGATGGCGGCGTGGCCCTGGTCGGCGAGCGCAGCCGTCGATGTCACGGAGCTGAGCCTCGAGCAGCTGATGAAGGTGGAGCTGCCAGCGCTGAGCACGACGGCACGGTTCACCGTGTCCGCCACCGCGATCGACTCGTGCACGATATCGGCCGCACCGCTCGCGTTCGGCACATACGACGCGCTGCGCCAGGCACCCACCGACGCGACGTCGAGCATCAAGGTCATCTGCACGGTCGGCACGGCTTACCAGGTCGCCCTCGACTCGGGCCTGGGCAGCGGCGCGACCGTTCAGTCGCGCGCGATGCAGCGCAACGGACAGGCGCTGCTGCGGTACACGTTGTTCCGCGATCCGACCCGGGCGCTGGTCTGGGGACAGACCGCGAACCAGGACACCGTGGGCGGCGTCGGCACCGGCATGCCGGTCGAGCACATGGTTCACGGCCGGATCGCGCCGCGCCAGACGCTCCCGAGCGGCACCTACGTGGACACCGTGACCGCCACGGTCTTGTACTGATGCACGGCCCGCACGCGATGAACCGCTTGCGCCGGCGACTGTGCTGCAAGCCTGTCCCCGCGATCGAATGGACAATCGCTGCGGCGCTGCTGCTCGGATCCGCGCCCGGCCATGCGGAGGAGACGCCGCACGAGGCGATCCGTGCCGAATATCGCCTGAAGGCGGGCTTCCTTTACAACTTCGCTAAGTACGTCGAGTGGCCGGCGAGTGCGTTCCACAGCGCGCAGGAGCCGCTGCGCCTGTGCATCTTCGGCAACGAGGCCTACACGGCGGTGCGCGACGTGCTGGCCGGCAAGACCGTCAAGGGACGCGCCCTCGACATCGTGCAGCCCGGCAATGCAGCGGAGGCGGCACGCTGCCAGGTCGTGTTCGTCAGCGCCGAGTACCGTGCCGGCGCTCAGGCGCAGTCGATGCCGCCGGGCCTCGCCGCGAGCGCGCTCAAGGTCGGTGAGACACCCGATTTCCTCCACAACGGCGGCACGATCAACCTCGTGCGCAGCGACAACCGGATCCGCTTCGAGATGCGCCGCAACAGCACTGCCGCAACGCCGCCCGACCTGCAGTTCAGCTCTCAACTGCTCAAGCTCGCCGTGCTCACCGACGACACCCGACAAGGGGGCGAACGATGATGCGCCGCTTCCGCGATCGTCCGCTGCACAGCAAGCTGACCGTCATCATCATGGTCACCTGCTGCACCGCGCTCGTCCTCGGCTACGCGGCGCTGGCCTGGCGCTACGCCGTCGGCGAGCAGCACAAGCTCGTCCGTCACCTGGAGATCGTCGCCGACGTGACGGGCGCAAACACGATCTCCGCGCTGGCCTTCGACGACGCCGCCTGGGTTCGCCGGCATCTGCAGTCGTTGCAGGCCGACCCGTTGGTGGTCGCGGCCGCCGTGTACGACCAGCGCGGCACCATGTTCGCCTCATTCCAGGCCCGTGCCGCCGAAGGTGCCGATGCGGCAAGCACGGTGCGTGTGTCGCGCGCGCTCCTCCTCGACGGCGAGCCGCTCGGCAGCATCGCGGTCGACGGCGACGCGCGCCAGCTGCACAGCGCTCTGCTGGCGGATGCCCTCATCATGAGCGTGATCGTGATGGCGACCGGCCTGGTGAGCTGGGCGCTCGCGACGCGCTTGCAGCGCCTCGTGTCGGAGCCGATCGCGCGGCTTGCCCGCACGATGGAGCGCGTCGCGACGTCGCGCGACTACTCGCAGCGCGTCGAGCCCAGCGGCCATGATGAAGTCGGCATGCTGATCGGCAGCTTCAACGAGATGCTCGACCAGATCGAATCGCGCGACCGGCGCTCGCGCATCGCCGCGGCGCAACTCGAGCACCTGGCACACCACGACGCGCTGACGCAGCTGCCAAACCGCACCTTGTTCAGGATCCGACTGCAGCAGGCGCTGGGTGAGGCCGACAGGCAGCCGCAGCGGGTGGGCGTGATGTTCGTCGATCTCGATCGCTTCAAGACCATCAACGACTCGCTCGGCCATGCGGTGGGCGACCTGTTGCTGCAGGAGGCGGCCGGGCGCATCAGCGAGTCGGTCCGCGAGACCGACGTCGTCGCCCGGCTCGGCGGGGACGAATTCGCGGTGCTGCTCAATGGCATCCGCTCGGCCAGCGACGCCGCGCGCATCGCCAGCAAGTTGGTCGAGCAGTTGGCACGACCGTTCCGTATCGCTGAGCAGGACCTGTTCATCTCGGCGAGCGTCGGCATCTGCCGCGGATCCGAATCGGCGAAGGACGTCGAGACGCTCCTGAAGAATGCCGATGCCGCGATGTACCGCGCCAAGGAAGGCGGGCGCAACGACTACCGCTTCTTCTCGACCGAGATGAGCGCCGACGCGACCGAATCGCTGACGATGACGAACGGCCTGGCACACGCATTGGACAACGGCGAGTTCGCCGTCCACTACCAGCCTCGCATCGAGCTGGCGACGCGACGCGTCACGGGCGTCGAGGCGCTGGTCCGCTGGCAGCATCCGGTGCACGGGCTGATCCCGCCGGCGCGCTTCATTCCCGTCGCCGAGGCGAGCGGGATGATCGAGCCGATCGGCGATTGGGTGCTGGCCACGGCGTGCCGCCAGGCGCGGGCATGGAGCGACGCCGGGCTCGGCGAGGTGCAGGTCGCGGTAAACTTTTCGGCGCGGCAGTTCCGGCATGCCGACTTCCCCGAGCACGTGGCGTCCATCCTGAGGCGCTCCGGCCTGCCGATGCAGCGCCTGGAAGTCGAGCTCACCGAGACGCTGATGATGGCCGACCACGACAAGACGCAGCACGTGCTGTCGGCACTGAAGGCGATGGGCGCGAGCCTGGCGATGGACGACTTCGGCACCGGCTATTCCTCGCTCAGCTACCTCAAGCGATTTCCGCTCGACCGCTTGAAGATCGATCAATCCTTCGTGCGCGGCCTGCCGGCCAATCAGCATGATCTGCAGATCACCAAGGCGATCGTCGCACTGGCCAAGAGCTTGAATCTCCGGCTCGTGGCCGAAGGCGTCGAGACGCCGCAGCAGTGCGACGTCGTGCAGCAGCTCGGGTGCGAGGAGGCACAGGGCTATTTGTTCGGCGCGCCGATGCCGGCCGCCGACATGGCGCGGTTCCTCGCCGCGCACCAATGCGTGGGCGACCTGGTCACGGGCTCGTAGTGTTTGGCGAGGGGTCGGGCCGAGAAGCGAGACGCTGCGCTCGTGGAAGAAGGGTCACGGCCTCTGGAGTTAGGTCACTGCCTAAGCTCGATCATCGACCGCCTTGTTCCAGGACTTTTGCTGCCGGCGGATCAAGGCCATCTGAAAAGCCGTGCCGAGGAGGAAGATCACCACCCACGCGAGCAAGGCGTACCGGACGATCGGTGAATCGATATTGGTTCCGAGTGGGTGGGAAGGGGGGAGCCGCGTCAATGTCTCATTGAGACCCGGAACCAGGAGAAGAAAGAAGCTCGTTGACAGCCCCAAAGCCGAGACCTGCGCGGTGTGGCGTCCAAATAGCGCCGTTCTCGAGACAGTGGCGCCTGCGAACGCCGCGACGAGCGCCAGCACACCGAGGACGTGCCCGGGGTTGATGCCGGTCACGCTGGAGAGCCCGAACGATGTGCCGACCGAGAGCGTCAGGAAGGCGAGGTAGATCTTCCCCGACCGGGTTTTTGCGTTGATGTGCCGATATTTGTAAAACCCATACAGGCCAGCGACGACGGGTGGCACGCTGAGCGCCGTGTGCACGATGCCGAGGAGCGAAAGCGGGTGAGCCATGAGAGTCCTTTCTGGAAGACGGATGAAAGTGCGCGATGACGCGCTGGGAACCTTCTAGTAGGTAGGCAAGATGTTGAAAAGTCGATTCAGGCCCTGAAAGCGAATTACTTCGCCCGGGACGTCTTCCTTTTCAATCGATCGATGGCAGGGCTGACGATTGCGCCGAATGCGCCTGGATCGGCGTACGCTCGCGCACCGAGCATGGCGCCGTAGACGATCGCCACGAACGACTTGGCTTCCTCGCTGGGAGTGCGCTCGAGCTCGAACTGTCGCTTGGCCGCTCCGCGCTCGAGGACGTACGCCAGCCAAGCGGTCAAGTCCTCGAAGAAACCGTGCACCTCCTGTGCGACTTCGCTGGGAATACTCGGAATTTCCGGTGCCAGCATCGCGCAGATGCAGAAAGACGGTGAGCGGTCGAGAATGCACGCGGACCAGTGTTCTGTGTAAGCCCGCAACTCGACGAGCGGATCATCGAACTTGGCTGTAAGTGCCATCAATCCGTTTCGGGATTTCTCCCGGTGCAGCTGTACCACCGTTTGAACGAGGTTCGCTTTGCTCGGGAAATGATGGTGGATGCTCGCCTTCGTGATCTGCACGTGCCGCGCGATATCGGCGTAACTGAAACTGTTGTAGCCACCGGACACGAGCAGGTTGCATGCCGTGCCTACGATCTGGGCTGCGGTTGGAGAGAGCTCAATGTCCATGGAGAACTGACAGATTGAAAGACGTGGTCCTTGCACTCGCTGCCAATCTACCAGTTGGTAGGGTGGATGTCAACTCAACCAAGGGTGATGGCGAAGACGCGACTGTCTCCTGACGGGCCGCGGGTCTGTAGACCGACACGCATTCGACTTCGCACGCGTCCCACTGCGTGAGGCAAGGCTCGGGCGTATCGGAGACCTCCTACGAAAGAAGTCGTCACTTTCTGATGTATGGACGTGGCCTACCCACCAACACTGTTACGCAGCGTCAACTGGGCGAGATCGTCATGGCAAATCCCTGGGTAGCCCGAAATCCTTTCATGAGCCTGTGGCTCTCGGTTGCGAACAGCGCCGCTAACACACTGCGTGCCCACGCGATGGTCGAAGCGGAGCGGCAGTTCGGGAAGGCGATGATCCAGGCGACCAATGCGTGGCTCTCGCTTTGGTCAGGCGCGGCCGAACCGTTCCCAGTTCCGCGTCGAACGCGTGGTCGACGCTGAACCCACTTCGCTGCCGCTGGGCGGCGCGAGTTCACAAAGAACTGACCGCCGAGCATCGGCTTCATCAATCCGTCGTTCAAGGAGCTCCAATGAACCAAGTCGTTCTGGATCGTCGTCGCACCGATTCGATTGCGCCGCGCGCCGATGCGCCTGTCGTCGTTCACATCGATGCTGTCAGTGACGCAGGCCGCCTGCTGCTCCGGGTGGTGTTGGGCGGGCTTCTGCTTTTGCACGGCATCGCCAAAGTTCAAGGTGGCTTGGCCCCAATCATGCAGATGCTGACCCAGTCAGGGTGGCCGTCCTGGATGGCTTACGGCGCATATCTCGGCGAGGTGGTTGCCCCCATCTTGTTGATCGCAGGCGTATGGACTCGTCCGGCGGCGCTGGTAGCCGCGTTCAATATGGTCGTCGCGGTGGGACTCGCGCACGTGGCTGATTTGACACGTCTGGGTCCGCAAGGCGGGTATGCGCTTGAACTACAGGCTCTGTATCTTTTCGGTGCAGTGTCGGTTGCGCTGCTCGGCGCGGGCCGTTTCAGCGTTGGACGCAGCGGCACGTACTGGAATTAAAGGCGCGCAAGAGCCTGTATTCATGTCTCCGGCGACCATCCCGCTGATGCGGCACGCCGAAAAGTCGGACCCGTCTCTAGGTACGAATCCATCGAGACGAACCGAAGTGCCCCGATGTCCTTGAGCTTGAACGGAACCTTCTGGCCGACGATCTTGCCCTTGTTCCACGGCTCGCGGTAGGTAGACCCGGCCAGTTGCCGTCCGTTGCACTTGGATGCTACGTTGGCGCCGCTGCCACCTGCACCCGGGCACGCCCGGCAGTTTTGGCCGTGTACAGCGCCGCGTCGGCGCGCGCAAGGAGCGCGGGCAATGTCTCGTCGGACTCGACTGAGTCGACGACCCCGGCCGAGAAGGTGCAGGAAAAGAGCCCACCCGACCCGCCCTCGAATCGCATTTCACCGAACTTGCACAGAAGCTGACCCACGCGAGCGACGGCCTGTGACGCTCGGGCACCAGGCAACAGCAATACGA
>Ga0105245_10005886_pt1 | contig 10772 bp, 9 predicted proteins | sample KBSM54metaG_FD_81523 | JGI IMG/M metagenome (GOLD analysis project Ga0105245, IMG submission 81523) | Miscanthus rhizosphere microbial communities from Kellogg Biological Station, Michigan, USA - KBS M5-4 metaG | ecosystem: Host-associated > Plants > Roots > Rhizosphere > Soil | place: Michigan...
CAGCGGCGGACCCTCCTGCCGGCCGGCGCGCAGTGTCGCGTCGATCAGGTGCACCCCGCTGGCGTGCACCTCGATCCGCACCTCACCTGCACCGGGCGTCGGATCCGGTATGTCCTCGTACCGGAGCGTGTCGGGGCCGCCGAACTCGTACTGCCTGATCGCCTGCACCGACCGACCGTAGAACCTCGAGCTATGTCGAGGTCAAGGGCGGCCGCTGGGCGCCGTCACGCCCGGTGATAGCTTGAGAAACGTTTCCCGAGCCGGGTTTACCGAGGTGACCACCGTGACGACCAGCGACACCTATCGCGAGGAACCGGACGTCTACGCGGCGTCCCGGGACACGACCGAGGGCCGCGTCCACACCGTCGCGGGCGGCGACTGGAACGAGTTCCTCGAGGAGGTCGCCGGCGAGGACCGCCTTTCGCTGAACTTCGGCCCCCAGCACCCGTCCTCGCACGGCGTGCTGCGGGTCGTGCTGGAGCTCGAGGGCGAGACGGTCATCAGCGCCCGGCCGGTCATCGGATACCTGCACACCGGCATCGAGAAGAACACCGAATACCGCACCTGGACGCAGGGCACGACCTTCGTGACGCGGATGGACTACCTGTCTCCGCTGTTCAACGAGGCGGCGTACTGCATGTCCGTCGAGAAGCTGCTCGGGATCGAGGCGCCGCAGCGCGCCCAGACGATCCGCGTGATGCTCATGGAGCTCAACCGCATCTCCTCGCACATCGTCAGCCTCGCCGCGGGCGGCATGGAGATCGGCGCACTGACCGCGATGACCATGGGATTCCGCGAGCGCGAGCAGATCCTCGACGTGTTCGAGCTGGTCACCGGCCTGCGCATGAACCACGGGTACATCCGGCCCGGGGGCGTCGCGCAGGACCTGCCGCCCGGGGCGGACGCGGCGATCCGGCAGCTGGTCAGCTACCTCGACGGGAAGCTGCCGGAGTACGACAAGCTGCTCACCGGCCAGCCGATCTGGAAGAACCGGCTCAAGGGCACCGGCTACCTGTCCGTCGAGGGCTGCCTCGCACTGGGCGCGACCGGCCCGGTCCTCCGGTCCGCCGGGCTGCCGTGGGACCTGCGCAAGACCCAGCCCTACCTCGGCTACGAGACGTACGAGTTCGAGGTGCCGACCGCGACCGAGGCCGACAGCTACGCCCGCTACCTGCTCCGGCTGGAGGAGATGCGGCAGTCGCTGCGGATCGTCACCCAGGCGCTCGACCGGCTGGAGCCCGGTCCGATCATGGTCGAGGACCGCAAGATCGCCTGGCCGGCGCAGCTCGCGCTCGGGCCGGACGGGCTCGGCAACTCGCTCGACCACGTCAAGAAGATCATGGGCCAGTCGATGGAGGCCCTGATCCACCACTTCAAGCTGGTCACCGAGGGCTTCCGGGTGCCGCCCGGCCAGGTCTGCGTGGAGGTCGAGTCGCCGCGCGGGCAGCTCGCGTACCACGTGGTGTCCGACGGAGGGACCCGACCGTTCCGCGTGCACGTGCGCGACCCCGGGTTCGTCAACCTGCAGGCCCTGCCGGCGATGGTGGAGGGCGGCCTGCTCGCCGACCTCATCCCGGCGCTCGCCTCGATCGACCCGGTGATGGGCGGCGTCGACCGCTAGACGGCTAGACGGTCCGACCGCGGACCCGGTAGCGGAGGTGCATCACCTGCCGCTCGAGGTCCTCGGACCCCGGAGTGGTCAGCCGGCGGACCAGCTCGAGCTCGACGGGCTGCGCCGGCAGCCGGTCGAACAGCCGCCGTCCCTGACCGAGCAGGACCGGTACGACGTGCAGCTCCAGCTCGTCGAGCTCCCCGGCCCGCAGGAGCGCCTGCGCCGCGGCCGCCCCGTGCACCATCACGTCGCCCTCGCCGGCCGCCGCCCGCGCCTGCGCGGCGCACTCCCTGACGTCGGTGACGTAGCGGACGCTGCCCGGCGGAGGGTCGTCCGGGACGTCGTGGGTCAGCACGAAGATCGGCACGCCGTCGTGGTGGTCGCCCTGCCAGCGGCCGGCCAGCTCGTACGTACGCCGACCGGCGATGACGGCTCGGGTGGCCATCGCCTCCGCGTACACCTCACCGCTCGGTCCCGGGTCGTTGCGCCGGTCGAGCCAGTTGAACAGGCGGAACCCGCCGGCGCCGAGCGGGGCGTCGGGACCGTCCCGCGGCCCGGCGACATAGCCGTCCAGGGACATCGTCATGTAGAGCCGGATGACCGCCATCGCCTCAGCCTGCCGATCCAACCTGGTATCTCAGCAGCACGCCCGGTTCGTCGCCCGGACCGGCGATGAACCCATCCACATCGACCTCCCGCATGGCGATCCAACCTAGCCGCACTGCTCAATTCGGTTGCCCGGTCTCAGCCGGCGTGTTTTCCTCCAGACGACCCGGCGACCAGGAGGAGCACGATGACGGCTGCGTTCATGTCCACCCACTCGACCTACCTCGAGGACATGACGCACCGTGGCTCTGCTCAATCTCGGCATCCTGGCGCACGTCGACGCCGGTAAGACCAGCCTCACCGAGCGGCTGCTGCACAACGCCGGCATCATCGACGAGATCGGCAGCGTCGACGCCGGCAGCACGCAGACCGACACGCTCGCGCTGGAGCGGCAGCGCGGGATCACGATCAAGTCGGCGGTCGTCTCGTTCGCGATCGGTGACGTGACGGTCAATCTCATCGACACTCCCGGCCACCCGGACTTCATCGCCGAGGTCGAGCGGGTCCTCACCGTGCTCGACGGCGCCGTACTGGTGGTCTCGGCAGTCGAGGGCGTGCAGCCGCAGACCCGGGTGCTGATGCGGGCGCTGCGCCGGCTGCGGCTGCCGACGCTGCTGTTCGTCAACAAGATCGACCGTGCCGGCGCCGACCCGGACCGGGTGGTCGGCGAGATCGCGGCCAAGCTGACGCCGGCCGTGGTGCCGATGACGACGGCCCTGGACGCCGGCACCCGGACAGTGGCGACCGGCCCCGATCCCGCGCTGCCGGCCCGGCTGCTCAGCCAACTGTCCACGTCAGACGACTCCTTGCTGGCCGCGTACGTCGAGGACGGGTCCGTCCCGTTCGGACGGTTGCGGTCCTGCCTGGCGGCGCAGACCCGGCGGGCGCAGGTGCACCCGGTGTTCTTCGGCTCGGCGATCACCGGGGCGGGCGTGGCCGAGCTGACCGGCGGGATCGCGACGCTGCTGCCGCCGGCGGCCGGCGACCCGCAGGCGCCGCTGTCCGGATCGGTGTTCAAGGTGGAGCGCGGCCCGGCCGGCGAGAAGATCGCGTACGTCCGGCTGTTCGAGGGCACGCTGCACGTGCGCGACCGGCTGACCGGCGACCAGAAGGTCACCGGCATCGGCGTGTTCGACCGGGGCGGTGTCGTGGCCCGGCCGTCCGTCCACGCGGGACAGATCGGCAAGCTGTGGGGGCTGCGGGAGGTGCGGATCGGCGACCCCGTCGGTGCCGCGCGCACCGGACCGGCCGAGCACTTCGCGCCGCCGACGCTGGAGACGGTCGTGGTTCCGGCGCCGGGGCAGCGCGGCCGGCTGCAGGCCGCCCTCAGCCAGCTCGCCGAGCAGGACCCGCTGATCAACCTGCGCCAGGACGACGTCCGCCAGGAGCTGTACGTCTCCCTGTACGGCGAGGTGCAGAAGGAGGTCGTGGAGGCCACGCTGGCCGACGACTACGGCCTGGCGGTGACGTTCCGGGAGACCACGACGATCTGCGTCGAGCGCCCGGTCGGCGTCGGTTCCGCGTACGAGCTGATGGGCGAGGGCAACCCGTTCCTGGCCACGGTCGGGCTGCGGGTGGAGCCCGGTCCGGTCGGCAGCGGGATCGAGTTCCGGCTGGAGGTGGAGCTCGGATCGATGCCGTACGCGTTCTTCCGCACGGTCGAGGACACCGTGCGGGCGACCCTCGACCAGGGCCTGCACGGCTGGCAGGTGGTCGACTGCGTCGTGACGATGACGCACTCCGGCTACGCGCCGCGGCAGAGCCACGCGCACCAGGGCTTCGACAAGAGCATGTCCAGCACCGGCTGGGACTTCCGCGGGCTGACACCGCTGGTGCTGATGACGGCGCTGCGCCGGGCCGGCACCAGGGTGCAGGAGCCGATCGCGCGGTTCCGGCTCGAGGTGCCGGCCGACACGATCGGGACCGTGACCGCGGTGCTGGCCGGGAACCGGGCGGTGCCGCTGACGTCCACTGTGGATGGTGGGACCGGGATGCTGACCGGACAGGTTCCGGTGGCGCGGCTGCACGAGCTGGAGCGGGCGCTGCCGTCGCCGACCCGGGGCGAGGGCGTGCTGGAGACCGAGTTCGACTCGTACCGGCCGGTGAGCGGGCCGCCGCCGAGCCGGCCGCGTACCGATGCCAACCCGCTGGACCGCAAGGAATACCTGCTGCACGTCAACCGGCGGGTCTAGGGGCGTCCGACCTCCGCGCCGGTCCGGCCGGGCTGCGTGTGATGCTGGTGGGGTGAGCTATCCCGAGTTCGGCGACATCCCGGCGCTGGCCGCGGCCCTGGACGCGGCCGGCTACCTGCCGGACGAGGGGGTGGCGACGGCGGCGTACCTCGCGATCCGGATGCGGCGGCCGCTGCTGCTCGAGGGCGACCCCGGGGTGGGAAAGACCGCGCTGGCCCAGGCGCTGGCCGACGTCGTCGGGGCGGAGCTGGTGCGGCTGTCCTGCTACGAGGGGATCGACGCGAGCCAGGCCCTGTACGACTGGGACTTCCCGCGGCAGCTGCTGCACCTGCGGGCGGCCGAGGGCGGCGGCGACGAGCGGTCGGTGTACGACCGGCGGTTCCTCATCGCCCGACCGATCCTGCGGGCGCTCGAGCTCAGCCCGGCCGTGCTGCTGGTCGACGAGATCGACCGGGCCGACGACGAGTTCGAGGCGTTCCTGCTGGAGGTGCTGGCCGACAACGCGGTGACGATCCCGGAGCTCGGCACGATCCGGCCGGCCGAGCCGCCGATCGTGGTGCTCACCTCCAACCGAACCCGCGAGCTGCACGACGCGCTGAAGCGCCGCTGTCTCTATCACTGGGTCAACCATCCCGACCTCGAGCGCGAGGTGGAGATCATCCGCCGGCACGAGCCCGAGGTGGCCGACCGGCTGGCCCGTCAGGTCGCGGCCGGGGTCGCGGCGATGCGGGCGGCCGGTCTGGTCAAGCCGCCGGGGATCGCCGAGGCGATCGACTGGGCGACCGCGCTGCGGCTGCTCGGGGCGACCGAGCTCAGTCCGCCCGCGGTGCGGGCGACGCTCGGGGCGCTGCTGAAATACCGCGAGGACCAGGTGACGGCCGAGCGCGACGTGCTGCCGGGGTTGCTGGCCCGGCTCCCGTGAGGGCGAGCCGGTGAATGCCGATCCGGTCGCCGGGCTGACCGCGTTCGCGCGGTCGCTGCGGGAGCGCGGGGTGGCCGCGGACGCGTCCCGGGTCGTCGCCGCGGCCGGTGCGCTCGATCATGTCGACGTGCTCGACCGGCACCAGGTCTACTGGACCACCCGGCTGACGCTCTGCTCCGAGCCGGACGACCTGGCCCGCTTCGACGCCGCGTTCGCCGAGTGGTTCGGAGACAGGCCGCCGTCGCCAGCCGCCACCGAGAGCACGGTGCAGATCCCCGGCGGCGCCGGGACGAGCGGCGACGGTGTGGCGGGCCGGGTCGAGCGGATCGGCGCGACCGCGCTGGAGACCCTGCGCACCCGCGACGTCGCCGCGCTCACCGAGGCCGAACGGGCCGAGGTACGCCGGCTGATCGCATTGCTCGCGCCGTCGGTCGGCACCCGCCGCTCGATGCGGCGGCGTCCCGGTGGACGGGCCGGCGTCGACCCGGTCCGGACCATGCGGACGATGCTGCGGGCCGGCGGCGAGCCGATCGTGCTGGCGCGCTGGCGGCGGCGGGAGAAGCCGCGCCGGCTGGTGCTGCTGGTCGACGTGAGTGGGTCGATGGCGCCGTACGCGGACTGGCTGCTGCTGTTCGCGCACGCCGCGATCCGGGTCCGGCCGTTCGCGACCGAGGTGTTCACCGTCGGCACCCGGCTGACGAGGGTGACCCGGGCGCTGCGGCTGCGTGATCCGGACGCGGCGCTGCAGGCGGCCGCGCAGACCGTGCCGGACTGGAGCGGCGGCACCAGGCTGGGCGAGTCGCTGCAGGCGTTCCTGGACCGGTGGGGTCAGCGCGGGGCGGCCCGCGGCGCCGTCGTGGTGATCTTCTCCGACGGCTGGGAGCGCGGCGGCGCCGACCTGCTCGGCCAGCAGGCGGCCCGGCTGCGCCGGCTCGCTCACGCGGTGGTCTGGGTCAACCCGCACAAGGGCAAGGAGGGCTTCACCCCGGAGACGGCCGGCATGCTCGCTGCCCTGCCGTACGTGGACGCACTCCTCGCCGGCCACACGGTCGCCACGCTGGCCGATCTCGCCGCCGTCATGAGGACCATCTGAACGCCGGACCGGGTTCAGAATCGCTTGCCCAGCTCGCGGCTGTCGGCATGGGCTTGCGCACGGATGGTCGCCGAGTCTCCGGTGAGCGTCGGGTGGAAGCGGATCTCGGCGACGTCGTCGATGCCGGTCCAGTGCAACCAGTCGGTGAAGTAGGTCGACTGGAAGTCCCGGCCGAACTCGGGACCGAGCTGGGGACCCCAGACGGCGCTGGTGTAGACGACGACGGCCTTCTTGCCCCGGCCGGACAGCAGCGGCGTGTAGCCGGTGTCCGGATCCACCGCGAACACCGCCCCGGGCTGGGAGATCACATCGACGAACTGCTTGAGGATGTAGGGGATACTCCCGTTCCACATCGGCACGCTGAACAGCAGCCGGTCGGCGCGATCGAAGCGGTCGACGGTGTCGAGCGCGGCCTGCCAGGCGGTCGCCTGGACCCCGTGCGGAACACCGCCGCCGAAGACGGTCATCTTCGCCGCGGCGGCGGCCGGGCCGAACTCCGGCAGGCTGCCGTCCCACAGGTCCCAGGACTCAACGTCGGCACCGGGATGCGCCTCGCGGTAGCTCTCGATGAATACGCGGGCGATCTGCAGCGACTCCGACGCCTCCCCGCGCGGGCTGGCGGAGATGTGCAGCAGGGTGGTCATCACGACTCCTTCGACATTAACCGGACTGCGGTCCGGTTCTTCCCTCCGGTAAGCTAGCCGGACTACGGTCCGGATGCAAGGGGTGCTTCATGACCGCCTCGCGGCGCAGGGCATCGGTCGGGTTACCGGTGTTGCCCGAGCCGCCGCCGGCTCTGCGGGCTGACGCTGCGCGCAACCGCGCGAAGCTGTTGCGCGCGGCGGCGGACCTGTTCGGCGCCCGTGGCGTCGAGGCCGTGTCCCTCGACGACGTCGTCAGCGCCGCCGGGGTCGGCAAGGGAACCCTCTACCGCATATTCGGCGACAAGAGCGGGCTGGCGGCAGCCCTGCTCGACGAGCAGGAGCGGGACCTGCAGGAGCGCGTGCTGTCCGGGCCGCCACCCCTCGGCCCGGGCGCCGGCGGCCGGGCGCGGCTGAACGCCTTCATCGACAACTACGTCGCCTACGTCGCCGGCAACCTCGACCTGGTCCGCATGAGCCAGACCGCCCGTCCCGGCGCGCGATTCGAGATCGGCTCGCACCACTTCTGGCGCGCCCACCTGGCCTACCTGCTGACCGAAGCCGGCGCACCCAACCCCGGTACGGCCGCCGATGTGCTGCTCGCCGCCGTGACGGCCGAACAGATCGACCACTGGGTACGGCGGGAGAACCGGGACCACCGCCGGGTCGCCGCCGACCTCAGGCAACTGGCAGGGCGGTGGTGCGGTCCGGACCCGCCCCGAGGTCGGTGAGCCGCGCCCGGTGGGATCAGGCGGGGACTCCCGCGGCGATCAGCGCGCGCTTGGTGAGGACCCGGGCGAGGTGGCGGCGGTAGGGGGCGTCGGCGTGCATGTCCTCGGCGGGGTCGGACTCCTCGGCGGCGAGTCGGGCGGCTTCGGTGGCGGTGGCGCCGCCGGCGACGGCCTGCTCGGTGGATCGGGCACGGACCGGGGCCGGGCCCATGTTGGCCAGCGCGACCCGTCCAGCCACGGTCGCGACCCCGACGATCGCCCAGTCGTTGGCGCGCCGGGTGAACTTCTGGTAGCCCCACGGCTGGTCCGGCCGCACCGGCATCCGTACCTCGACGATGATCTCGTCCGGGGCCAGCGCGGTCTCGAAGTAGCCCAGGAAGAACTCGTCCGCGCCGATCTCGCGCTGCCCGGACGGGCCGAGCACGACCACCCGACCGTCCACAGCGGACAGTGTCATGGGCAGGTCGGCGGCCGGGTCGGCGTGCGCCAGCGAACCGCCGATCGTGCCGCGGTGGCGCACCTGCGGGTCGCCGACGAGGCCGGCAGACCAGGCCAGCAGCGGCGCCTGGGCCCGGACGACCGGCGACGTCGACACCGCCTGGTGCGTGGTCGCCGCCCCGATGGCGAGCTGCCCGTCCTCGACCCGGACGTAGGACAGCGCGGGGATGGCGCCGATGTCGACGAGCACGGACGGCGCGGCCAGCCGCACCTTCATCATCGGCAGCAGCGAGTGCCCGCCGGCCAGCAGCTTGGCATCGTCGCCGTGCCGCCGCAGCAGGTCGACCGCCTCCGCCGCCGACCCGGCAGCCACGTACTCGAACCGCGAGGGGATCACCGCTCACCCGCCGCGGACAGCTCACCCGGCGCGGACAGCGCACCCGGCGCGGCCAGCGCACCCGGGGCCGACGACCCGGAGGACTCGCCCGCTGCGGGCAGCCGACCTGCCGCGGACAGCACCGCGCGGACGATGTTGTGATAGCCGGTGCACCGGCAGAGGTTTCCCTCCAGGCCCTCCCGGACCTCCTGTTCGGTCGGGTCCGGATTCTCGGCGAGCAGGCCGACCGTCGCCATCACCATGCCGGGAGTGCAGAAGCCGCACTGCAACCCGTGCTCCTGCCGGAACGCCTGCTGCACCGGATGCAGCTGTCCATCCACACCGGACAGTCCCTCGGCCGTGGTCACCGAGCGCCCGTTCGCCTGCACGGCCAGCACCGTGCACGACTTCACCGAGACGCCGTCGAGCAGCACCGTGCAGGCGCCGCAGGAGGTCGTGTCGCAGCCGACGTTCGCCGCCCGCAGCCCGCAGACCTCGCGCAGGTAGTGCACGAGCAGCAGCCGTGGCTCCACGTCGTCCGAACGGCCGGAGCCGTTGACGGTGATCTCGACCCTCACCCGCGGTTCCCTTCCTCCGAGATGGCCCGCCAGACCGTCCGCGGCGAGGTGGGCATGTCGATGTGCCGGACGCCGAGGTGCGCGACCGCGTCGATCACCGCGTTCTGCACGGCCGGGGTGGCGCCGATGCTGCCGGCCTCCCCGATCCCCTTGACGCCCAGCGGGTTGTACGTCGTCGGCGTGGCCATGTCGACCAGCTCGAAGCTCGGCACCTCGGTCGGCGACAGGATCGGGTAGTCGGCGAAGCTCGCCGTCAGCGGGTTGCCGTCGGCGTCGTAGACGACCTCCTCCAGCAGGGCCTGCGCGGCGCCCTGGGCGATGCCGCCGTGCCGCTGGCCCTCGGCGAGCAGCGGGTTGAGCACGGTGCCCGCGTCGTCGACCGCGACCAGCCGGCGCAGCACGGCCTGACCGGTCTCGGTGTCCACGTCGGCCACCGCGACGTGCGCGCCGAACGGGAACGTCGCGCCCGGCGCGGTGAAGACCGTGTGCACGAACAGGCGTTCTGTCGAGGCCAGCGACGCGAGCGACACCGCGGCCTGGGCGACGCCGGCCACCGTGAACGCCGACCGCGACACGTCGAAGCGCAGGTCGGCCGCGTCGGCCTCCAGCGCGTCGGCGGCCCGCTCCCGGGCCACGTCGAGCAGTTCCTGGGACGCCTGCCGGACCGCGGCCCCGCCCTGCTGCAGGCTGCGCGAGCCGCCGGTGCCGCCGCCGCGCGGGACCAGGTCGGTGTCGCCCCACTTCAGCGTGATCTTCTCGACCGGGATGCCGAGCTCCTCGCTGGCCAGCATCGCGAACGCGGTCTGGTGGCCCTGCCCGTGCGGGGAGGCGCCGGTGAGGATCGTGGCCGAGCCGTCCGGATGCACCTCGATCGTGGCGTTCTCGTTCGGCGGTCCGGACTCGCCCCCGCCGCCGGTGATCTCGACGTAGCTGGCGATCCCGATGCCGAGCTGGACCACGTCGCCGCGGGCCCGGCGCTCGGCCTGCTCCTTGCGCAGCTCGTCGTAGCCGGCCGCTTCCAGCGCTTTCTCCAGCGCGGACGGGAAGTCGCCGGTGTCGTACAGGGCGCCGAAGCCGTTGCGGTGCGGCTCGGCGAACGGGGCGAGCAGGTTGCGCCGGCGCACCTCGGCCGGGTCCATCCCGATCTCGGCCGCGAACAGGTCCATCGCCCGTTCCACCGCGGCGGTCGCCTCCGGCCGGCCCGCGCCGCGGTACGCGCCGATCGGCGTCGTGTTCGTCACCACCGAGCGGGCGACCGACTCGACCTTGGCGACGTCGTACGTGCCCGGGGTCATCAGCCGGGTCAGCGAGGGCAGGAACGCGCCCATCCGCGGGTAGGCGCCGGCGTCCTGCAGAACCTCGAGCCGGTACGCGAGGACCCGGCCGTCCCGGCGGCCGCCGATCGTCACGGTCTGCACCTGGGCCCGGCCGTGGGTCATCCCGAGCAGGTTCTCGTACCGGGTCTCGCTCCAGCGCGCCGGCCGGCCGATGGCCCGGGCGACCCAGGCGACGAGCGCGTGCTCGGGGTCGGCGCCGAACTTCGCCCCGAAGGCGCCGCCGACGTCCGGGGTGATCACCCGCAC
>Ga0105245_10005888_pt1 | contig 10771 bp, 8 predicted proteins | sample KBSM54metaG_FD_81523 | JGI IMG/M metagenome (GOLD analysis project Ga0105245, IMG submission 81523) | Miscanthus rhizosphere microbial communities from Kellogg Biological Station, Michigan, USA - KBS M5-4 metaG | ecosystem: Host-associated > Plants > Roots > Rhizosphere > Soil | place: Michigan...
ACTTGCACCTTGTCTCCGAGCCGGATCTTCTCGATGTACGTTTCCTCGACGTCCGCGCGAACCCAGAGGTCGTCGGGGTCGATCAGCGTGACGATGGTCGCGCCGGGGTTCACCACCTCGCCCGCGAGCGCAGCACGCACGTCGACAACGCCGTCGATCGGGGCGGTGACCTCCGTGTAGCCGAGCCGTACCTTGGCGCGCGCGGTCTGCGCGCCGGCAGCAGCGAGCTGGCGCCGCGAGGTCTCGAGCGACGCGCGGCGCACGGCGATCTGCTCCGCGTTGGCTTTTGCCAGCGCGAGCGCGGCCTGCGCGGCGTCGACTTGCTTGTGGCCGGACTCGGCCGCCGCTCGTGCGGCTTCGTACGCCGTGCGCGACTGGTCGAGCGCTTGCTGCGAGTTGAGCTGCCGCTCGCGCATGCCTTTCTGACGATCGAGCTCGAGCCGCGCCTGCTCGAGATTCGCGTCGCCCGCGGCCGCTTGCGCCTTGCTCACCGCGAGGTTCGCGTCGGCCTGGCGGATCTGCTCGTGCGTCTGCATCTCGAGCAGCTCGAGGTTCGCGACGGACTCATCGACTGCGGCCGCCGACGCGTTCTCCGTGTTCTTGTAGTACGAGAAGTCGGCCTGGGCATCCTCGGGCTCGATACGCGCGAGCATGTCGCCTTTCTTCACCGTGTCGCCGGGGCCGACCATGAGGTCGCGGAGATGGCCCTGGGTCATTGCGCCGACCCGGACTTCGTCGGTCGTGACCACGCCCGTCAACTCGAGCGAGGAGGGCTCGCGAGTCAGGAAATGGAAGATCGTGCCGGCGACGAGCAGAACGACCACCGCGACCACGAGGAACATGCGGCGGCGCTTCGGCTTCTTCGGCGGCTCGGACTGGGTGACCGGGCCCGCGTGGGCCGCATCGGAAGGGCTCGTCGCCACGCGTGCTCCTAAGCCTGGCCGACCGGGTTGCGATCGGTGAGCGATTGGGCCGTGCCGTGGTTCATAGCGTGCATAGTTTGCTTAAGCGTGCTCGCGGGGGTCCGGGCACGCACGCTATCATCGCGGACGGTCGTTCAATAGGGGGTCCCGAGATGAGCAACGTCGCGAGAGTCGCGCTCGGCGCGTTTGCCGCGCTGGCAGTGGCGTTCGGCGCCGAGGCGGCCGTCACGCTGAACTCGGCGCGCGTCGGCGGTCCGGACGTCGAGGCGCTCGGTAAGTTCTACGCCGCCGCGTTCGGGCTCAAAGAGGTCAACCGGATCCCGGTCCAGGGCGGTCCCGAGCTCTTCTTCAACTTCGGCGACAGCGTCGACGCCGCGAAGGCGAACACTGCCGCACAGGTCGTGATCATGCATGCTGACGCGGTCGCGAACGATTCCGTTCCGCACCTCATCTTCAACGTCACAGACGCCGCCGCGACGGCCGAGGCCGTGAAGAAGGCAGGGGGCAAGATGGCGAGCGAACCGAGGGCGTTCGGCAACACCGGCATCGTGATCGCCATCGCCGTGGACCCCGCGGGCAACCGGATCGAGCTGATCCAACGACCGCGCTGAGACGCACGAGCCTCAGGCACCACGCGGTCACGATGAAGCGCACAGTCGTTCTGTCGGTCGGCTTGGTTCTACTCGCGCCGTTCGCCGCTGCGCGAGCAGCCGAACGTCCGAGCGCCGCGGGCGCCGCCGACAACTGGAGCGACGCCCCGGTCGCGAACTGGCCGACGAACGGCGGCAACTACTCGAACCAACGCTACTCGCCCCTCGCGCGGATCGACCGCGGCAACGTCGCGAAGCTCAAAGGCGTCTGGCAGACGCAGCTCCGCGGCTCGGGCACGGGTCCGCAGTACTCCGGCGAGGCGCAGCCGATCGTGTATGACGGCGTTGCCTACGTGATCACCGGCGCCGACGACGTGTTCGCGGTGTCGATCGACAGCGGCAAAATCCTCTGGCAGTACACGGCGAACCTCGACCCGGAGCTCACGTCGGTCTGCTGCGGCTGGACGAGCCGCGGTGTCGCGGTGAGCCGCGACAAGGTCTTCGTCGGCCGGCTCGACGCGCGGCTCGTCGCGCTCGATCGCGCGACCGGCAAGCCGGTCTGGGACATCGCGGCCGAGCGCTGGCAGGAGAACTTCTCGATCACTGGTGCGCCGCTCTACTACAACGGCATGGTGATCACGCCTTTCGCGGGTGGCGACCGCGGCACTCGGGGCCGGGTGAAGGCGTTCGACGCGAAAAACGGGAAGCTGCTTTGGACCTTCTACACGATCCCAGGTCCCGGCGAGCCCGGCCACGACACCTGGCCGCAGACGAACGACGCGTGGAAATACGGCGGCGGCTCCGTCTGGCAGACGCCGGCCGTCGATCCCGAGCTCGGGCTCGTCTACTTCTCGACGAGCAACGCGGGCCCCGACTACAACGGCGCGTATCGCGCCGGCGACAACCTCTATACCGCGTCGATCATTGCGGTCGATGCAGCGACCGGCAAATACCGCTGGCATTTCCAAGAGGTCCACCACGACCTCTGGGATTACGACGCGGCGAACCCGGTCGTGCTCATGGATTTGCGGATGGACGGCGGCACGCGCCAGGCGCTCGCCGAGGTCGGCAAGACGGGCTGGGCCTACATCCTCGACCGCGCGACCGGCAAGCCGATCGTCGGCGTCGACGAGCGACCCGTGCCGCAGGAGCCCGACCAGGCCACCGCCGCGACGCAGCCGTTCCCGCGCGGCGAGGCCGTCGTGCCGCAGTTCATCGAGATGGCGCCCGAGGGCTTCAAGCTCGTGAACGACGGCCGCATCTTCACGCCGTTCGCGGCCGACAGCCCGACGCTCGTGAACCCCGGCATCTGGGGCGGCGCGAGCTGGCCGCCGAGCTCCTACGACCCCGCGACGCAGTCGCTGTTCGTTTGCGCGTCGTCGGTGGTCGCCGAGTACAAGACCGCCGGCGATCAGACGCTCACGGCGGCGCCGGGGCAGGGTCAGAAATATCTCGGCGGTGCCACGGGCATCACGCGCCTGCCAAGGATGGGAATCTTCGCCGCGCTCGACCCGACGACGAACACATTGCGCTGGCGCTATCAGTGGTCCGAGCAGTGCTACAGCGGCTCGCTTGCGACCGGCGGCGGGCTCGTGTTCGTCGGTCGGAACGACGGCCGGCTCACGGCGCTCGATTCCTCGACGGGCAAGCAGCTCTGGGAATTTCAAACCGGCGCCGGCATGCACGCGGGCGCGAGCACGTTCGAGCGCGGCGGCAAGCAATACGTGCTCGCATACTCGGCCGGCAACGCGCTGATCGGATCGGCGCGCGGCGACCGGCTCTGGTTGCTCGGCTTGGACGGCACGCTGTCGCCCGCAGATCCCGGCACGCCCGTGCGGCGCCCGCCGGACCCGAAATGACGATCCGTACGCGTCGCGAGGTGCTGCAGTCGGCCGGGCGAGTCGCAGCCGGCGCGTCGCTCGGCTTGCTCGGCGCGCGCTCTCTTTTCGCACAGGCGCCAGTACCCAAGCCGCTTCAGCTCGGCGGCGACTTCCATTTGTTGAAGGCCGGCGCGCTCAACGTGCTCGCGGTCTCGACCGGCGACGGCCTCGCGCTCGTCGACGGCGGACCCGCGTCCGAGTCCGCGGCCCTGATCAAAGCGGCCGCGGCGCTGCCGGGCGGTGGCAAGATCCACACGCTGTTCAACACGCATTGGCATCCGGAGCAGACGGGCTCGAACGAGGCGCTCGCGAAGGCCGGCGCGACGATCGTCGCTCAACAGAACACGCGCCTTTGGCTCACGCAGGACGTGACCTGGCCGTACGAGGACAACTCGAGCACGGTGAAGGCCCTGCCGACCGCGGCTCGTCCGGGCAAGGCCTTCTATACGACGCTCGATCTCGAGCTCGGCGCTAAGCACGTCACCTGCGGTTATTTGCGCGACTGCCCGCACACCGACGGCGACCTCTACGTGCACTTCAAGGAAGACAACGTGATCGCGGTAGGCGACGCGGTCTACGGCACCGGCGCCGGCTGGCCGTGGATCGACTGGTGGACCGGCGGCTGGATCGGCGGAATCGTCGGCGGCATCGACACGCTGATGACGGTCGGCAACAAGGACACGCGCTTCGTCCCGGCCCGCGGCCCGGTGCTCGGCTTCGAGGATCTCAAGCGCCAGCACGAGATGTACGACGCGATCTGGCAGCGGCTCTTGAAGAAACTTTACGCCGGCGGCAGCCCCGACGAGGCCGTGGCGGCGAAGCCCACGCAGGAGTTCGATGACATAATGGGCCCACCGGAGGCCTTCGTGCGGCGCGCGTTCAAGAGCCTATGGGCCTACCTCTCGCCCGACGCTTAGCGGAACGGGCAACCCTTTAAGATGGTCGGAACCAGAGTGATGAGCTTCAGAGCCCCGACAGTGCTACGAATCTTGGCGCCAGCGGCGTTGCTCGCGGCGCTCGCGCTCGCGGGCTGCGGCAAGCTCGGCAGCCAAGACCCGCAGGCGCAGGCCGCGGAGCAGTGGCCGCTCGTGAAGCAATATTGCAGCGACTGCCACAACTCGTCCGACCTCGCGGGCGGGCTCGACTTCGCGAAGATCAAGCCCGAGAACTTCGCGCAGCACGCCGAGACGCTCGAGAAGGCGGTCCGCAAGCTCCGCGGTAATTTGATGCCGCCGCCGAAGGAGCCGCGGCCCGACGAGCAGCGGCTGATGTCGTTCGTTTCGTGGCTCGAGAGCTCTCTCGATTCGGTCGCGGCGAGCCAGCACGGCTATCCCCCGATCGCCCCGCAACGGCTGAACCGCAAGGAATACGCGAACGCGGTCCACGACCTGCTCGCGCTCGACGTCGACCCGGGCGAGTTCCTGCCGCAGGATGAAGAGGTCAGGCACTTCGACAACATCGCGAGCGGCCTGCAGGTGTCGCCGTCGTTCATCGAGCAATACGTGATTGCGGCGCGCGCGATCGCGGTGCGCGCGGTGGGCCAGCCGAACGCGCGGCCCGGCGGCAAGACCTATACGCCGGGCCCGGGCAACCAGCTCACACACGTGAAAGGCCTGCCGCTCGGCACGCGCGGCGGCGTGGCCGTCACGCACCTGTTCCCGTCCGACGGCGAGTACTCGATCAACATCGCCGACATGTTCACCGCGATCTGGGGCAACGACTCGGAGTTCGAGAACAAGCTCGTCGTGACGCTCGACGACAAGCCGATCTACGAGACCTCGCTCGGCGGCGAGGAGGACATGAAGCTCTACGATCAGGTCCAGGACGGCGCGATGGAGAAGGTCAACTCGCGCCTGAAGAACATCCGTTTTCCGGCGACGTCGGGGCCCCATCGGGTCGGCGTGACGTTCCAGCGGCGCACGTTCGCGGAGTCGGACGATCAGCAGCAGATGTTCCTGCCGGGCGGCGGCCAGGATCGGCAGTTCAGGCTGTCGTCGTTCGAGATCAGCGGCCCGTACGGCGCTCACGGTTTGAGCGAGACGCCGAGCCGCGACCAAATTTTCACCTGCGAGCCGAGCAAGGGCGCCGACGAGCAGATCTGCGCCGAGCAAATCATCACGCGGCTCGCGACGAAGGCTTATCGGCGGCCGCTCGCGGAGACGGACCTGGCCGATTTGCTCGAGTACTACCGCGACGGCGCCGCGCAGGGCGGCTTCGAGGAAGGTATCCGCAGCGCGATCACGGGGATCCTCGCGAGCCCGTATTTCCTCTATCGCGTCGAGCAGGTGCCCGCGAACGTCGCACCGGGCCAGACCTACGCGATCGACGATCTCACGCTCGCGTCGAAGCTCTCCTTCTTCTTCTGGAACACGATTCCCGACGACGAGCTGCTCGCAGTAGCCACGCGCGGGGAGCTGCACAAGGACGACGTGCTCAAGCGCGAGGTTGCACGGATGCTCAAGGATCCGCGCGCGGAGTCGCTCGCGAGCAACTTCGTATATCACTGGCTCAACATGCGCCGGCTCGGCGAGGTCGATCCGGATCGGGCGATCTTCCCGTACGCGTCGGGCCGCGGCGATCCGCGGCGCGATTACATGACGGAGCTCACGCTGTTCTCGAAGAGCATTTTCGACGAGAACCGGCCCGTCACCGACTTCATGACGGCGAAATACACGTACCTGAACGAGCGCCTCGCGCTGCTGTACGGCGTGAAGAACGTCAAGGGCGACCGCTTCCAGCGCGTCGAGCTCACGGATTCCACCCGCTGGGGCCTGCTCGGCAAGGGCGCGATCCTGATGGCCGCGGCGTATCCGAACCGCACGTCGCCGGTGCTGCGCGGCTCGTTCATCCTCGAATACATCGCCGGCGCGCCGCCGACGTCGCCGCCGAAGAACGTGCCGCCGTTCCCCGAGAGCGACGTGAGCGGGCCAAAGCCGAAGACGGTCCGCGACATCATGGCGAAGCACCGCGAGAACCCGGTCTGCTTCTCGTGCCACGGCATCATGGATCCGCTCGGCTTCGCGCTCGAGAACTTCGACGCGGTCGGCGCGTGGCGCAGCAAGGACCGTTACGCAAACGTACCGATCGACTCGGCCGCGCAGTTGCCCGACGGCACGCCGGTGAGCGGTCCCGACGATTTGCGCAACGCGCTGATGAAGCATCCCGAGAACTTCGTACAGACGTTCACGGAACGCCTTCTCATGTACGCGCTCGGCCGCGCGACGGACTATCGCGACATGCCGGCCATCCGCAAGATCGTGCACGAGTCGAAGAAGGACGATTGGAAGTTCGATTCGATCGTCTGGCAGATCGTCACGAGCGAGCCGTTCCGGACGCGTCAGGCGCCGCAGACGTCCGTTTCGGCGCAGAATGGGAGCGAGGCGCCGGCCACGGCGAACGGCGCGGCCGCGACCCCGATTGCGGCGCGGAACGAGGCGCATTGAAAGGCTAGATTGAAGTGCGCTGACCGCGGAGCGACGCTCGCAGCGCAGCGAGAGGAGAGAGGGCATGTTCATCACGAAGAAGCATCTTTCACGGCGCACCGTGCTGCGCGGCATGGGGGTCGGCATCGCACTGCCGCTGCTCGACGCGATGTGCCCGGCGGCGGTCGCGTGGGCCGATTCGCCCGCGAAGACGCCGCAGCGGCTCGCATTCGTCGGCTTCCCGCACGGCGCCGTGATGCGGCTGTGGTCGCCCGAGCAGTCCGGCAAGGGTTACGAGATGCCGCGGATTCTCGAGCCGCTCGCGAAGTATCGCGACTCGATGACCATCGTGTCGGGCTTGAGGAACAAGCCGGCCGAGAGCTCCGAGCCGCACGAGCGCATCGAGCGCACCTGGCTCTCGTGCGTCGCGCCGGAGCATTCGGGCGTCGACAGCCCGGACGCAGGCGTCACGGCGGACCAGCTCGCGGTTCGCCACATCGGCCAGGAGACGAAGCTCCCGTCGCTCGAGCTCACGACGGCGCAGATCGGCGCCCAGCTCAGCTGGCGCACGCCGACGCAGTCGCTGCCGCAAGAGATCAATCCACGCAACGTGTTCTACCGCCTCTTCGGCCAGGGAGACACGGACGCGGAGCGCGCGGCGATCGTCAAGGAGACGGGCAGCATCCTCGATCGCGTCACCGCGCAGGCCCATCGGCTCCAGGGCACGCTGGCCACGCCCGACAAGGTTGCGGTCAACGACTATCTCGATTCGGTTCGTGAGATCGAACGACGCCTGCAGCTCAGCGCCGAGAAAGACACGAGCGCGCTAGAGATCCCGGACGCGCCGATCGGTATTCCCGGCACCTTCGACGACCACTTCAAGTTGATGTTCGACCTGATGGCGCTCGCGTTCCAGGCCGACGTCACGCGGATCATCACGTTCTCGATGGACCGCGAGGCGAGCATGCGGACGTACAACAACCTGAGCATTCAGGAGGCGTTCCATCCGCTCTCGCACCACGGCAACGACGCGGCGAAGCAGGACCGGCTCGCGGTGATACAAACGTATCACACGAAGATGTTCGCGCAGTTCATTGATCGGCTTGCAAATACTAAGGACGGCGACGCGACGCTGCTCGAGAACTCGATGGTGCTGTTCGGCAGCAACATGAGCGACAGCAACCGCCACAACAACGATCCGCTGCCGTCGGCCGTGCTCGGCCGCGCGCATGGCAGGATCAAGGGCGGGCAGCACCTGCATTATCCCCAGGACAGCAAGCACTCCGACTTGCTGCTCACGCTGCTCGAGCGCACGCAGATCCCCGTCGAGAAGATCGGCGACAGCGGCACCGGCCTCACGGAGGTCTGAACATGAGAGCGCAGCTCGCATTGACCGCTCTGGCCGCCGCGGCGGTGGCCGGCGGGGCGTTGCTCGTCGCGCGACACGGCGACGCCGGACCGAGCACGACCGCGGCCGAGACGCACCGCTCGCTACTCGAAGCGGCGGAGAACGGCGACAGCGCGGGCGCGCTCGCCGCGTTGAAGGCGGGCACGGACGTCAACGCGCGCGGGGCGGACGGCACGACCGCGTTGATTTGGGCCGCCTACAACGGCGACCTCGAGCTCGTGAAGAAGCTGATCGGGGCGGGCGCCGACGTGGAGGCGCGCAACGACTTCGGCGCGTTCGCACTTTCTGAGGCCGCGATGACGGGCTCGGCCCCGATCATCAATGCGCTGCTCGCGGGCGGCGCGAAGGTCGACGGGGCGAATGGCGAGGGCGAGACCGCGCTAATGGAAGTCGCGCGCACCGGCAACCTCGACGCCGCGAAGGCGCTGCTCAAGGCCGGCGCGGACGTGAACGCGAAAGAGGCCTGGGGCGGCCAATCGCCGCTGATGTGGGCCGCGGCGCAGAGCCAGCCCGAGATGATCAAGCTGCTGCTTAGCGTGGGCGCGGACGTGAACGCGCGCGGCATGGTGCGCGAGTGGCAACGCAAGGTGATCAAGGAGCCGCGTCCGAAGGACATGAACAACGGCGGCTTCACGCCGCTCCTGTACGCCGCGCGCGAGGGCTGCACCGAGTGCGCGAAGGCGCTGGTCGCGGGCGGGGCCGACCTGAATCTGCCGGATCCGCAGCGCCTGACGCCGCTCGTGCTCGCGCTGCTGAACCTGCACTTCGACCTCGCGAGCTATCTCATCGACGCCGGCGCCGACGTCGACAAGTGGGACCTCTACGGCCGCACGCCGCTCTACATGGCCGCCGATACGAACACGTTGCCCGTCATGGGCAACGGCTCGATGGTCGTGCTGCCGAGCATGGACAAGCTGACCGGGCTCGACGTCGCGAAGCAGCTGCTCGACAAGGGCGCGGATCCGAACATCCAGCTCAAGCGCCGGCCGCCGTACCGTAACGTGCCGCAGGACCGCGGCGGCGACAGCATCCTGTCGCAGGGCGCGACGCCGCTGCTGCGCGCCGCCCGCGCCGGCGACGCGGAGCTCGTCGAGCTCCTGCTCCAGCATGGCGCGCTCGTCGACTTGCCGAGCAATCAAGGCGTCACACCGCTGATGGCGGCGGCGGGCCTCGAGTACGGGCTGCGCGTTACGCGCGGTCGTAATCGCACGACTGAGGGCGTGCTCAAGACGATGCAGCTCCTGCTCGACGCGGGCGCGGACATCAACGCGCGCGAGCTCACGGAGCCGGCAGGCGACGCGGCGGCGCACCAGCTCGTGATCGAGCAGCGCCTCTCCGACTACAGCTACGACTACCGCGGCCGGCAGGTGCCGAGCCCGCGCGCTATCCCGCATCGCACCGCGCTGCACGGCGCCGCGATGAAGGGCTTCAACCCGATCGTCGAGTTCCTCGCGGCGCACGGCGCTGACCTCTATGCGAAGGACGCGAACGGGCGCACGGCGCTCGACCTCGCGCTCGGCAACTACAACGAGCCGTTCCTGCGCCAGAAGGCCGAGCCGCACACCGAGACCGCTGCTCTCTTGAAGACGCTGATGGCGGCGAATCCCCCAGCCGAAGCGACGGCGCGTGCCGGAGGGGACGGCGGCGGCAAGTGAACCCGCGCGGCCTGATCGCGCTCCTGCTGCCCACGGCCGCGCTCGCGCACCACTCGATCTCGGGCGTCTACGACAGCGGCCGCCAGGTCACGATCGACGGCCGCGTCGTCGAGTTCCAGTTCGTCAATCCACACCCCGTGCTGATCGTCGCCCCGTCGGGCGGCGCCGAGGCGGACACCCGGCCGTGGCGGCTCGAGATGGACAACCGGTACGAGCTCGCCGACATCGGCGTCACGGCGAAGACGTTCAAGCCCGGCGAGCACGTGATCGCGACCGGCAGCGCGGCGCGCGACGAGTCGCATAGCCTCTATCTCATGAAGCTCCACAGGCCCGCCGACGGCCTGCGGTACGAGCAAATCGGCTACAGCCCGCATATCACCGCGGGCAGGCCGTGACCCCGCAGCGGCTCTCGGCCGGTGTCGTCGTCGTACGCGAGACGGACGACGGCGCGCGGCTGTTGTTGTTGCGCGCCTATCGCGACTGGGATTTCCCGAAGGGCGGCGTCGAGCTGGGCGAGGAGCCGCTGACCGCGGCGATCCGCGAGACTCGCGAGGAGGCTGGCATCGACGACCTCGAGTTCGCGTGGGGCGAAGACTACGTCGAGATCGGACCGTACGCGCGCGGCAAGATCGCGCGCTACTACGTGGCGCGCACGCGTGCCGAACGGCTCACGCTGCCGGTGAATCCGGCGCTCGGCCGGCCCGAGCACCACGAATACCGTTGGGTAGATCTAACGGAGGCATTCGAGCTCACGGCGCCGCGGCTGAAGGCCGTGATCGCGTGGGCTGCGGGCAAGGTCATGCTCGCCGCGCGTCTCGCATCGGATCGCTAACGCATCTTCGCTTCGCTCGCTCGGCTCCGGCACCTGCTTCGCGCCGATTTGACGAGTAAGA
>Ga0105245_10005891_pt1 | contig 10769 bp, 11 predicted proteins | sample KBSM54metaG_FD_81523 | JGI IMG/M metagenome (GOLD analysis project Ga0105245, IMG submission 81523) | Miscanthus rhizosphere microbial communities from Kellogg Biological Station, Michigan, USA - KBS M5-4 metaG | ecosystem: Host-associated > Plants > Roots > Rhizosphere > Soil | place...
GCCGTCGTTGCGCGGGTCGAGGCGCTGGCCGCCCAGGAAGTCGTCTTCGATGAACTTGTTGAAGGCGTCGAACGAGAGCGTCTGGTGGTCGATGTTGCCGCGCTTCGCATATGGGCTGATGACGAGTGCCGGGACGCGGATGCCGTAGCCGTTCTGGTCGAGCCGCGGCGGCGGCACGTGGTCGTAGAAGCCGCCCCAGTCGTCCCACGTCAGGAAGATCGCGGTGCTGTTCCAGTCAGAGCCGCGCATCACGCTGTTGATCAGGCGCGTCACGTAGCGCTGCCCGTCCGCGGGTGTCGCCGGGGCGTGCTCGGAGTGGATCTCGTCGGGTACGACCCACGACACCGCCGGCAGCTTTCCGTCCCGCGCCGCGGTGAGGAACTGCGCGACGTTCTGAACGTTGCCCTCCTGCCCGTCGCGGCGCACGGTCGTGAAGGAGGGCAGCGGATCCCAGATCTCCGGCGTGTCCTCCGCGTTCTCGGGCGGGAGCCCGCCGTGCGTGTAGTAGCCCCAGCTCACGCCCTTCTTGTGCAAGAGGTAGGTCATGTCGGTCCAGGCGTAGTTCCCGTACTGGGTCAGCTGTCCCGCCTCGCCCGGCGGAGCCAGGTGGCGGCACAGAGCCAGCGCGTCGGGCTCGTGCGGCTGACGCAGGTCGAGCCCGTAGGGCTCACGCCGGATCCCGTGGTGGACGAGGCAGCGCGCGACCGGCCTCAGCGCCTCGGGCGTCGCCTTCTTCCCGCCTGCGCTCCCGCCGTGGCTGATCTGGCTGGTCTTGAACCCGCCCAGCTCGACGTCGTTCACGCAGCTCATGGGGTCGCCGCCGCGCGTGCAGTGCGCGGACCAGCCGGAGACCATGTACAGGTGCTGCGGCAGGCTCCACGACGCGGCCGGCGCGAACATGTGGTCCTGGAGCGTGTACTCGCGCGCCCAGCGCCAGTAGTTCGGGATCTCGCGTGCGTCGTGATAGCCCATGACGTCGGGCGGCGCGGACGACTCGCAGATCGGCGCGGTCAGGCCGCACGCGCGGCCGCCGGGGCGCTCGGCCATCCGGATGAAGCCGTCCATGTGGCCGCCGTCCGTGTCCGCGTCCGACGAGTCGGCGTTGTGCTGCGCGCCGCCGTTGACCTGCTCTGGGTCGTGGTACGGGTACTGGCAGGTCCCTCGCTGCGGATCGGGAACGCAGACGCTGAAGCGCCCGTCCTTCGCCGGTAGCCCGTCGGCGCCCGGGAACGTGCCGAAGTACGAGTCGAACGAGCGGTTCTCCTGCATGATCACGACGACGTGCTTGATGCGGTGAATGCCCTGGTGGTGGACGAGCTTCACCGGAGTCGGCACGACGCTGACATGCTGCGCCACGCCCGCCCCTCCGCAGCCGGCCAGCGCGACGATCGGGACGACGATGGCGGCGAGCCGCAGGCGCATGCCGCCATGGTGTCCCGCCCGCGTGAATGGAAGCTGAAAGGGCGAGCGGCCGCGCGGTGCGGCCGCTCGCCCTGGCCCTCTACTTCCGGTGGTGCCTGCGCGTCGCCTTGGCGGGGCAGCCGGTCAGGGGGCCGCCGTTCTTGGCGCTCATCAGGCGGTACGGGCCGGCCACGCGCCCCTTGGCGTCGGCGACCGACACGACGAAGCGCGGCCTGCCGCGTCCGCACGGATCCGTCGAGATGTGGACCCCGCCGTTCACCTGGTTCCATGGGCCGGCGGAGCCGCCGCAACCGATCCCGCTGCCGGGGATCTCACCCGAGCAGCCGAAGTCCTCGCCGGGCACCGCGTCGCCCGCGGGCGTGAGGACGACCGGCTCGGTGTCGAACGAGTCGACCGACCTGTTGAGCGAGATGATCGAGTAGCCCGCGATCTTCGTGTCGCACGCGAACTTGTAGAGGATCTCACCGCCCGCTCGGTCCTCGCCGAGCTTCGCGCTACCGCGGCAGTTGGGCTGGAACGAGCCGTCCGCAGCAAACGCGGACGGCAGCACGGAAACAGCGATCGCGGCCAGAACGGCGATGCCGCCGAGCAGACGGGGCAGGGTCATGCGCTCTCCTGTGTAAGGGAATGGACGTCGGGGCGATCATCTGTCGGCTTGGGAGCCGGTGTGTGAACGCCGCGTGACGGGCTGGTGAAAGCCGCGATGGTCGCGGCGTCGGCGCTTTCCATCAGCCGGGTGCCGCATTGCCAGCAGAATGTGGCCCCGCGGGCGTGCAGCGCGCCGCACGAGACGCAGCTGCCGGCTGCGGCGGCGCCGTCGAGCCGGAGCAGCCGCTCGACCTCGGCCAGCTCGGCGTCGACCTCCTGGAGCCGCGCCGCCGCCTTCACCAGCACGTCGAGCCTGAAGTGGTCGCGGATGGCCATCTCGTAGGTGAGGCCGCCGAGGTCCCACTGGAGCGTCGCGAGCTGCTCCTCGAGCTGCTTGCGACGCTTGTCCAGCTCGGAGTCCGCGGCCGGCGGCTTCGCAGCTTGCGGGCCCGTCTTTCGTGCGAGCTTGAGCCTGTCGATCATGGTGCCTCCGGTTGTTGGAGAGGGTCCAGCTCGGTGTTGAAGACGTCCAAGCCGAACGCGCGCACCTTGCGGTCGTCCGCCTTGCCGAGGTGCTCGCCGAGGCCGATGCGGTCCTCGACGGTCTTCAGCAGCGAATAGCTGTCGTATGGCTTGTCGTTGGTCGTGCCGGCGTCGACGAAGGGCGACAGCACGAGCGCCTTCGGCGCGTTGTCGAACAGGATCACGAGGAGCCCGTCCTTCTTGTATGGCTTGGAATCGAGGAGCGGGCCGACCCAGGGCTCGAGCTGGTCCGCGCTCGACAGCGCGGCGAGGCTGAGCACGGCCTTCTTGTCGGGCTTGTCGAGCGGCAGCACGTACTGGGAGCAGGTCGCCAGGTCCACCACCGAGTGGAAGTAGACGAACGGGTCGAGCGGGTCCGGCCGGCGGCAGGGCTCCTCCATGCCGTCCACGTACGCGCGCCACTCGAGGCCCCAGGTCGAAAGCTGGTCCGCGAGCGTCTTCGCCTCGGGTGGGAACAGGCATTTCTCGTAGTCCGGACAGCCCGCCTCGGTGTCCGGCGTCGGCTCCTGGCCGCTGATCAGGGCGAGCCGGTTGGACAGCGCACTCGTCCCGACGGGCTCGTAGCCGGTCAGAAGCTGCCCCTGCGGCACCAGCTCGTCGCGCAGGTAGCTCGGCGGCTCGTCGGGCGGCGCGGTCGGGTCCGGGGCCTGGGCCGCGGCGGGCGCCGAGTCCTCGTCCGGCCCGAAGGCGGCCTCCGCGCCAGGCCCGCCCGGCAGCACGACCAGGTACACGTGGCCGATCGACGGCTTCTCGGGCTCGGGCTCCTGCGGCGTGTCGGCGGGCGGCTCCTCGAGCGGCGCCTCCGGCTCGGGCACCGGCTCGACCGGTGCCGCGGGCGCCGGCGCGGCCGGGGCGGCGGGAGCGGGTGCGACGGGAGTGACCGGGCCCGACGGAGCGAACGACGCCGTCGGACCCCCGGCCTGCGCCCCGCCGGCGCCCGTCGCCGAGCCCACGACGACGATCTGGCGGGCGGCCGCCGCCAGCGACCCGGCAGGGCCGGGGGCGAACGCCGCGCCGATCAGGGCGCCGCCGAGGAGCAGCCCGAGGCAGCTCGCCGCGAGCGTGCGCGGGCTGGCGCCCTGCCAGAACCCGGCCCGGCTCGGCGCATCGTCCGGCAGCTCGGGTATCGCGGGCGGCGCGGCAGTGGCCGCACGACGCGAGCGGAGCAGCGCCAGCGGGTCGAGGCGCCGCTCCCCCACCCTCGTGCCGCAGCTGAGGCAGTAACGCTGGTCCGTGACCACCGGCGCCTCGCAGGCGGGGCAGCTCGTCACTCGGGCCGACACCCGTCAGTTGATGGTCTCGAAGCCGCTACCGCCACCACCCTCCTTGTTGTCCTTGGGCGGAGGCTTGCCGGGGAGGGCGAGCGTGTCCGGGAGCTTCCGCGACTGCTTGGCGTAGTCGCTGCCGGACAGGTTGTCGAGGTTCTGGACCGCCGCCTTGTCCTGCTCGGCCTTCGCCCCCGTGATCGCGGGCGCCGAGCCGCCGACGTGCAGCACCTTCGCCTTCGGGAAGTCCTTCTTCAGCTTGCCGAGCGCGGCCGTGGCCTTGGCCTTGGAGTCGAACTGGCCCGAGTAGACGACGAAGTTGCCCGGTGGCAGCGACTCGAATTCGTCGGTGTCGAGCAGCCCCACGTCCGGCGCGCCCTTGTCCTGCGCGTCCTTCTTCGCGGCCGCGACCTTCGACGCGTCGTCCTTCGGAAGCTCCTGGAGCTGGACGGTCCAGCCCTCCTTGCCCGAGGGCCAGTCGCTCTTGACGGTCGTGTTCGAGGCCTGCTTGGTCGTGCCGGCCGCGGCCGGCGCCGCGCCTCCGAGCCTCACGATCGTCGGCTTGGCCGCCACCTGCGCGCCGTCGTCCGAGCCGGCCCTGCCGACGAGCACGCCCACGCCGAGGAAGAGCACGGCGATCGCCACACCGGCCGCCGCCATCCCCGCGGTCACCCCCTGCGGGTGCCGGTCCGCGGGCGGCGCGGGCGGCGGCGCCTCGGCCGGCCGCGCGATCTCGTTGAACGGCAGCCGCGCCCCGTTGCGACGCGCCCCGCATTCGAGGCAGTAGCGCTGGTCGTCCGCGAGCGGCGCGTCGCACTGCGCGCACGTGTTCTGTGTGGTGGTGCTCAACTCGGTGTGCCTTTCAGGGTGCTCGGGAGCGGCGTGACCGTCAGGCGGGCATCGCGTGGGTTGCCGATGAAGAAGACGGTGAAGGGCGCGGACTTGCCGGGCTTGACCTTTTCGAGGATCGCCCTGCCTGCCGCGACTACGGCGTCGCCCTTTCGCGCGACGCAGAACACGGGCAGGCGGCGCTGGAGGATCTGGGAGTGGTTGACCACGCGGCCGGCCACGGAGATGCCGGAGACCGGGTCGTCCCTCAGGTGCGCGCCGGTGATCTCGATCTTCGGCGCGGCGCCGGGGACGGGCTTCGAGCCCCCGACCATGGTCTTTGCCTGGGCGGGCCGTCCCGTCGAGACGACCTGGTCGTTCACCCAGAAGAGCTCCTGCCCTGGCTGCAGGAAGGCGACGTGCGCGAGCGCGGCCTCGAGCCCGGGCTGGGTGTTCGTGTAGACCGCCTTGCCGCTCTTGTCGGCGAGCCTCACCGCGATCGGCAGGTTGGCGAGCGGCTGCTTGCCGACGTTCCGCAGGTGGACGATCACGGCCTCGCCGTTCTTGTCCTTGAGCGTGGAGGTCGAGAGGACCTTCACGTCCGGGTTCTCCTTCTTGATCACGAGGCCCTTGCCCTCATCGATGGATCCCTTGGAGGCGGCCTCGAGCTTCGCGCTCTTGCTCTGCGTGGACTCGCAGCCGGCTCCGAGTGCCGCCACGAGGAGCACGAGCAGCCCGCACGACCATCGCCTCATCCGAAGCCGCCACTGATGTAGTCCTTGGTCCGCTTGGCGCGCGGGTCGCCGAACACCTGGTCCGCGGGCCCGTACTCCACGAGCTCGCCCAGGTACATGAACCCGACGAAGTCCGCGATCCGGTACGCCTGCTGGAGGTTGTGGGTCACGATCACGACCGCCAGCTCGTCGCGCAGCTTCAGGATCAGCTCCTCGATCGTCGCCGTGGAGCGCGGGTCGAGCGCGGAGCACGGCTCGTCGAGCAGCAGCACCTCCGGGCGCACCGCGAGCGCCCGCGCGATGCAGAGCCGCTGCTGCTGGCCGCCGGAGAGCCGCAGGGCCGGATGCGAGAGGTCGTCGGCGACCTCGTCCCAGAGCCCGGCGCGGCGGAGCGCCTCCTCGACCTGGGGCCTGAGCTGGTCGCGACCGGGCCGCCGGGACGCCTGCTCGCGCAGCGCGTAGGCGACGTTGTCGAACACGCTCATCGGGAACGGGTTCGGCTGCTGGAAGACCATGCTCACCCGGCGGCGCAGCGAGGTCACCTCCTGCGCGAGCACGTCCTCGCCGTCGAGCGTGATCCGCCCCTCGAACGAAGCCGTCGCGGTCAGCTCTGTGAGCCTGTTCAGCGTGCGGAGCAGGGTCGTCTTGCCGCAGCCCGATGGACCGATCAGTGACAGCACCTCGCCGCTACGCACGGGCAGGGTGACGCCCTTCACGGCGGGCTTGTCGGCGTAGTACACGGTCAGCTCCTCGGCGCGCATGCGCTCGAGGCCGTCCGTCGCGCGGTGCGGACGGCGGCGCGGCGCCGCGAGGCCCACGTTGGAATGGCCGCCGTTGGTCGTCCCTGGCGTGCTCGGCGCAACCACCGTCGGGTCGGCATCCACCTGGATGCGCCGGACGGGAGGCGGAGGCGTTGCCGCGGAGCTCATGCGCGGCGAGCCCTTCTGGACGTGAACAGGTCGATCCCGAAGTTCAGGGCGATCACCACCATCAGCAGCACGAAGGCCGCCGCGTAGGCCTTGTCGGGAGCGTTGCCTTCCCCCGCCGGCGAGTTGTTGTAGACGTAGGAGGTGAGCGTGCTGCCGGTGCCGCGCAGCGTGCTCAGCACCGGCTCGTCGCCGACTCCCTGGAGCCGCAGCGTCGCCCCGAGCAGGATCACGACGATCGCGGTGTCCCCGGCGATCCGGCCCATTCCGAGTGCGGTGCCGGTGGCCATTCCCTCGCGCGACATGGGCAGGAGGACCCGGCGGATCGTCGCCGCCTTTGTCTTGCCGAGCGCGTACGAGGCCTCGCGAACGTGGCTCGGGATGGCCTGCAGCGCCGCGCGCGTGGCGCCGAAGATGAGCGGCAGCGCGATCAGCGACATCATCGCCCCGGCGGCGAAGAACGAGCGGCCGAACACCGCATTGCCGGAGGCCGTGAAGGACAGGAACGAGAGGAACTGCTGAGAGAACAGCAGCAGCCCGAAGATCGCGAGCACGATGCTCGGCGTGCCGGCGACCATCTCGATTCCCGACTCCACGGACCGGGCGAGCCAGGCGGGGCGTCCGTACTCGGTCAGCCAGACCGCGGCGCCCACGCCGAGCGGGAGCGCGATCAGCGTGCCCATCACGGCGAGGATCACGGTGCCGATCAGCGGGTCGAGGAAGCCGCCGGTCTTGCTCTGGTCGAGGTCGGACACCGGGTGCGTCGTGAGCAGGTCGACGCTGACGTACTGGAGCCCGCGGAAGAGCATGTAGAGCACGAGCGAGCCGGCGATCAGGCAGAGCAGGATGCCCGTCGCCCAGCAGAGACCCACGAAGAGGCGGTCGCTGCGGCGCCAGCCAGATTCGAGCGGCCGGGCAGCCGGGACCCGTGCGGTCGCCGCCTCCATCAGGGCCTCACCCCGTAGCGCTTCATGGGCTGGCGGACGAGCCAGGCCCCGAGCGAGAGGAACAGGCTCGAGATCAGCAGCACGGCGGCGAACGCGTACAGCGTCTGTCCGAGCGGCTTGACCGACAGGCCCTCGGCGTTGTCGACGATCGTCGCCGCCAGCGGCCGCACCGGCTCGACGAAGAACGTAAGGCCGTCGAGCGGGTTCGGTGCGAAGCCGACCGAGCCCGAGACCATCGAGAGCATGATCGCCTCGCCGAGAGCGCGCGCCGTGGCGAGCACGCAGGCGCCGACGATCGCGGGACGGGCCGCGCGAACGGCGATCGTCCATACCACCCGCCAGCGGTTGGCGCCCAGCGCGTGGGCGCCCTCGGTCCACGACCGCGGGACCGTGCGCAGGGCGTCCACGATCAGGGCGATCATGATCGGCGTGATCATCACCGTGAGGATCACGACGGCCACCGCCAGGCTGTTGCCCGACAGCTGCACGACGTACGCGACGGACTCCTTGCGACCCTGGCTGATCAGGTGGTTGCCCACGAACGGGACGAGCACCAGGATCCCGATCAGCCCGTAGATCACCGACGGGACCGCGGCGAGCAGACGCACGACAGGCTCGAGCACGGCGCGCAGCCGGTTCGGCGCGAACTCCACGATGAAGATCGCCGCGAACAGGGCGAAGGTGAGCCCCACGATCACCGCCCCGAGCGTCACGAGCGCCGTCGCGTACAGGAGCGGCCAGGCGTGGAACGTGTACTCGTACTTGTCGGGGTTCGCGGGCGAGTTGAAGATGTCGATCAACTGCGTGTCGACGTTCCCGCCCGACCCGAACCAGGCCAGCCCGTTGTGGGAGAACGACGGCCACGCCTTCGCCAGCACGAACACGACCATCCCCGCGATGAGCACGAGCACCACCGACGCGAGCGCGCCGAGCAGAAGCTCGGCGCGCTTGTCGCTTCGGTGCGGCCCGGTGGCCGGTGAGGCCGGTCGCGCCATTAGTGCAGCGGCACCCAGCCCGTCGCGGTGATCCTGCGCGCGGCCCGGCTCCGCTGGATCCAGCGGATGAACTTCAGCGAGGCGCCCGCCGGACGGCCGCGGGTGACCATCCAGAAGTTGCGCACGCCCTCGTACTGGCCGGACTTGGCGTTACGAAGGTTGCACGCGACGCCCTTGTAGCGGGCGTCGTTCAGGCCCTTGGTGAACGCGAGCGAGACGTAGCCCACCGCGTTCGGGTCGCTGCGGATCGACTGGGCGACCAGTCCGTTCGAGGCCTTCTGGGCAGCGCTCGAGCTGACCTTCGAGCTGCCCATGAAGATCTTCTGGAACGCGTCCTGGGTGCCGGACGCCGCCGTCCGGACGACCACGTCGATCGGCCCCGACACGCCCGCGCCGGGCACCTGGTTCCAGTTCCGTACCTGGCCGCTGAAGATGGCCTGGACCTGGGCCTGCGTCAGGCCGGACACGGGGTTGTTCGCGTTGGTGGCTATGCAGATCGCGTCGCGCGCGATACGGCTCCACACGAGGCCGCCGGGATCGCTCCCCTTGGGGTCGCGGGAGGAGTTGCCGATCGACACGCGGCCGGCCGCGACGTCGGCGACGCCCACGTCCGAGCCGCCTTGGGCGAGCCGGAAGCTGACCGAGCGGGGATGGGCCTTGAGATAGCCCTTTGCCAGCTTCGCAGCGAGCGGGGCGACGGAGGTCGAGCCGCTCATTGAGATGGTGGTCTTCGCGGCGGCGGTGGAAGCCGGAACGGCCACCGCCAGCGCCATGACCGCAAGAGCAAGCGGGAGGCGAGACTTCATGGAACGAGAGCTCCTTCGTCGAGACTTGGACGAGGCCACCATCGCGCCGGGGGCGCCCCAGCTTGTGAAGCGCGCGTATCCGGGTGGTGAAGATCCGTCACTGCGCTCTCGGCTCCGGGCTGAACCGGTAGCCGATGCCGAAGTGCGTGTGGATGAAAGCCCACTCGGGCGCGGCGTCATCCAGCTTCTGGCGCACCTTGCGCACGAAGACGTCGACCGCCCGGTCGCGGTACGGCATGGGCGCGTTCCAGACCTCGCGATAGATGTCGGGCCGCTGCACCACCCGGTCGGGGCGCGATGCCAGCGCCAGGAACACCTCGAACTCCCGCACGGTCAGGGAGACGCGTCTGCCCTCCACGAGCACCGACGACTCGTCCTCCCTGATCTCGAGCGGACCAGTCGTAGTCACACTCATGCCCGCGACGCTATGCCCAGGGATGGGTACCGCTCGTAAACGGCGGGTGAAGATCTGGAGAAACCCCTGCACTACCCCTTTTGGGACCGTAACCTTTCACAGGGTTGTAACCGGAAACCCGCCGTTTGCTGTGATCGTCCGCCAAGGAATGTTCACGAGCGTGCCGCGCTACGCAACTTTCTACGCCCTCTTCGAGCAGGCGGGCGCGAATCTCGAGCAGGCCACCGGCCTGCTCGCCAAGCTGGTGGAGGACTGGCCCGATGACGGGCCGCGACTGCGCCTTGAGCTGAAGGAGCTGGAGACGCAGGGCGACCAGATCACGCACGACGTGATCCACCACCTGAACGTCAAGGCCGCCACGCCGTTCCCGGTCGCGGACGCTCACACCCTGATCTCCGAGCTGGACGACGTGGTCGACCTGGCCGAGGAGGTTGCCGACTTCATGGGCCTCTACCGGATCGAGGCTGCCACCGAGCAGGCGATCGACCTCGCCAACGTGCTCGACCAGGCGGGGCAGGAGCTGGCGGCCGCGCTCAGGTCGCTGAAGACGCCGCAGGACCTGCGCCCCCACATCCTCGCCATCCACGACCTCGAGCACGAGGGCGACCGCCTCGAGCGCGGCGCGCTCAGCTCCCTGTTCGACGGCGGCATCGACCCGATGGTCGTGATTCGCTGGAAGGACATCTACGAGCGGCTCGAGGAGGCCATCGACGCCTGCCGTCACGCCGGCAACACGCTCGAGGGCCTGGTGGTAAAGAGTGTTTGAGAGACTCACGGGGTGCAGCGGAACGAGCTCGCCCACGTATCCCCCCTGCTGACCGCAGGGCTGCCGCTGACGAGGTCGGCCCTCGCGTTCGCAAAGGAGCGCTACGGGGGCGACGTGCAGCACCCGCTCGAGGTGGCGGCAGAGCTGCGCCACGCGGGCTTTCCCGACGAGGTGGTGGCGAGCGGCGTCCTCCACGACGTGCTCGAGACGACCGACACCGACGCGAGCGAGCTCGTCGAGCGCTTCGGCAAGCACGTCGCCCGGCTCGTCGAGGCGGTCAGCGAGGAGATGTCGATCGAGGACTACGACGAGCGCAAGGCGGCCCTGCGAGCTCAGGTCGCGCGCGCCCGCAGGGAGGCTGCGATCGTCTTCGCCGCGGACAAGATCTCGCGCGTGCGCGAGCTGCCGTCGCGGCTCGAACGCGGGCTCTCACCCGAGGACGCGCGCAGCAAGCTGGACCACTACCGGGCGAGCCTCGTGATGCTCCAGCGCCGCCTCGGCCGCACGCACCCCCTGGTCGGCCAGCTCCGCGCC
>Ga0105245_10005894_pt1 | contig 10764 bp, 9 predicted proteins | sample KBSM54metaG_FD_81523 | JGI IMG/M metagenome (GOLD analysis project Ga0105245, IMG submission 81523) | Miscanthus rhizosphere microbial communities from Kellogg Biological Station, Michigan, USA - KBS M5-4 metaG | ecosystem: Host-associated > Plants > Roots > Rhizosphere > Soil | place: Michigan...
GCGTTCGAGATCGCGGACGGCGGCGGGGCGGAAGACGACGCGGCGAATCACAGCCCCAGTCGGCGGCGGACTTGCTCCAGGGGGACATCGCCGCCCGGTTCAGCGCGGGCTAGATCCAGCTTGGCTGCGGTCTCGGCATCCACGATTTCCTCCTCACCAAGCCCAGCAAGGAAGGAAATTGCCACCTCAACTTCGGTGTCGGGAAGGGCGTCCACAAGCGCGTGAAGGCGGCTGCGGTCGGGGGACATACGTCTATTATAGGCTGGCTTTCGATGTTGAATGTTGAGATTGTAGATCATGGCCCGCACGCCTATCCACCCCGGCGAGATTCTCGGAGATGAACTGGAGGAAACCGGCCTGACCGCCAAAAAGCTTGACGAAGTTCGCGAAGTGCCGCCCAACCGCCTCTATCAACTTCTCGCTGGCAAGCGGAGCATAACGGCGGATACGGCCCTTCGCCTCGGGCAGTATTTCGGAATGTCGGCCGATTTCTGGATGAATCTGCAGACGGCATATGAACTCGACCTTGCCCGCCAGCAGATCGGGAAAGCCCTTCATCGGCTCCCCCAACGGAGCGGTACCCTATTGGTGTCTAAGCAGCAGAGGTAAACAGCGTTTCGCGCTGGCCACAGCATGAATATCGAAGGACTCGGGACCTTTTATCTGGGCCGCCCTTATGACCTGGGCGCGAAGAAGCAACTCGATCAGCCTCTCCTTTACGACGCGAAGGATTTATTGACACACGCGGTATGCGTCGGCATGACCGGTAGCGGCAAGACCGGGCTGTGTATCGACATCATCGAAGAGGCGGCGCTGGACGGGATCCCCGCGCTGGTGATCGATCCAAAAGGCGATCTGGCAAACCTGCTGCTGACCTTCCCGGATTTGAAGCCTGCGGACTTCGCTCCCTGGGTCAATGCGGACGACGCCGCGCGCAAGGGTTTGCCGGCGGACGCCTATGCCGTCGAGCAAGCCGAGTTATGGCGGGTCGGTCTGGAGAAATGGGGACAGACAGGTGAGCGTATCCGGCGTTTGCGCTCCGCCGCGGAGTTCACCGTGTACACGCCGGGTTCGAGTGCTGGAGTCGCGGTGTCCATTCTGAAATCCTTCGACGCTCCGCCGGCTGCCGCCGCGGCTGATCCAGAATTATTCCGCGACCGCGTGCAGAGCACTGTGACCTCGTTGCTGGGACTGCTGGGTATCGATGGCGATCCGCTGCAGAGCCGCGAGCACATCCTGTTGTCAAACCTGCTTACGGCCGCCTGGCAGCAAGGGAAAAGCCTGGACATCGCCGCGTTGATTCAACAAATTCAATCGCCACCGTTCGCTCGCGTGGGCGTGTTGGAATTGGAATCCTTTTACCCGTCCAAGGACCGCTTCAAGCTGGCGATGCAATTGAACAATTTGCTGGCTTCGCCCGGATTCTCGGCGTGGCTGGAGGGTGTTCCGGTAGACATCGGCGCGTTCTTATACACGCCGCAAGGCAGGCCGCGCGTGGCCATCTTCTCTATCGCGCATTTGTCCGATGCCGAGCGCATGTTTTTCGTCTCCCTGCTTTTGAACCAGACACTGGCGTGGATGCGGAATCAGCCAGGTACCACCAGCCTGCGCGCTCTGCTCTATATGGATGAGATTTTCGGCTACTTTCCGCCGGTGGCAAATCCTCCTTCGAAAACTCCGCTGCTCCGGCTGCTGAAGCAGGCGCGTGCGTACGGGCTGGGAGTGGTGCTGGCTACACAGAATCCGGTGGACCTGGATTACAAAGGTCTGTCTAACGCAGGAACCTGGCTGATCGGGCGTTTGCAGACGGAACGCGACAAGGAACGCGTCCTCGAAGGCTTGGAGGGTGCGGCGGCTTCGACCGGCGCGAGCTTCGACCGCGGCAAGATGGGGGAGATCGTCGCAGGTCTCGGCAACCGGGTATTCCTGATGCACAACGTGCATGACGACGCGCCGGTGACGCTGGAAACCCGCTGGACCATGTCGTATCTATGTGGACCTCTGACGCGTGAACAGATCAAGAAGCTGATGGATCCAGTGAAATCCGCGACAGCAGCCGCGCCGTTTGCCGCCGCTCTCTCCACGCCGGTTTCCGCCACTAGCGACAAGACTGTGGTGGGTTCGGCGACGGTGCGCTTTCTCGACGCCAAAAATAAGATCGATCAGGCAATGGAAGTGGTACTGATCGCGCCGCTCGACGGGCGCACCAATACGCCGAATTGGGACGAAGCTTCGCCTGCCGAGAGTTCCTCCCAGGGTGATCTTCCGGCGGCGAATGTACTCAAGACGTGGCAGAGGGATTTCGCTACCTGGCTGGTGAATAACCAGACGCTCGAGATCTATCGCTGCGCCAGCTTGAATGCCTCGTCGCAGCCAGAAGAAAGCGAACGCGATTTCCGTTTGCGGACGGAACAATTGCTGCGTGAGCAGCGCGACCGCGAAATCACGTCATTACGGGGCAAATACGCGCCCAAGATCGCGGCGCTCGACGAAAGAATCCGCCGTGCGCAAGCCAGCGAGCAGAAACAGCAGGAACAGGCCTCGCAAGCCAAAATCAATACCGTGCTCGAAATCGGCGGCTCATTGCTGGGCGCGTTCCTGGGAGGGGGGCGCAAGCCGTCGATGACCAAGATCGCCACTGCCGGCCGTGCCGCGACGCGCGCTTACACCGAGTCTCAGGATGTAGGCAGGGCCCAGGAAACGGTGGAGGTCATGAACCAGCAGCGGGCCGATTTGCAGACCCAGATGGAAGGGGAGGTGGCCGCTTTGCAGGCGGCCTACGACCCAGCGCAGGAAAAACTGGAGACCATAACCGTCCGCCCGAAGAAGACGGCGATCGTCGTGAAGTCGATGCTTGTGCGGGCCGGGTAGCTCCGCACCCCTTCTGATACAATCTCTGATGCCGAAACGGCAGACCAGGGAGGTGTTGCATGAGCGATTCCGTAATCGAAGGGTCCCGCGCAGGATCGTTGGCGATGGAGTCGTCTTCCGCCTCGCGTTACTCCGACGCGGTGATCGCCTACACGATCCTGCGGCTGACGTTCGGCGCGAACATCATGCTGCATGGCGTCAGCCGGCTATTCGCGGGGCATGCCGCCTTTCTCGGCTATCTGAACCACTATTTCGAAAAAACGCCGTTGATCCCGGCGGGCTTTTTGCCGATTTTCGCTACCGTGCTGCCGCCGGTGGAGGGGACCCTGGGGTTGCTGTTATTACTAGGCCTGGCTACGCGCTTCTCGTTGATCGCGGGCGGTCTGGTGGTGACCGCGCTGGCCATCGGCACGAACCTGGCGCAGGATTGGAACGTGGCGGGGTTGCAACTGATTTACGCCTTCTTGTATTACCAACTGCTGCTGCGCCGCCGGGAGCTGAACCGGCTCTCGATCGACAGCTGGCGATGAATTGGTTGCGCAGCGTATTGGCAGTATTAGCGCTGACGATGCGGATGTTCCCGGACGCGCTCCCCGACCAGGCGGCGATGAATCGGAATGCCTGGGTCAAGCTGTTCATGCTGATTTACACGCTGGTGTGCGTGGCGTGCGGCGGATACGTTACGGCGTGGATGGCGCGGCGATCGGAGGTGCGGCACGCCGTGATCATGGGCGTGATCGAGGCGGCCATGACCGTGTGGGTCATCAGCGAGCTTCGCGGCCACGCGCCGCTGTGGTCGGGAATTGTAGGCGCGGTGTTGGTGGTGCCGGCGGCGTGGTACGGGGGCATGATTCGTGTGAAGCGTGCGGCTCTCTGAAATCTCACTCGCGCCGGGTTCTGGCTTAAGATTGTACTTATGTCTCAACCCAACACTCTTCTCGAACTGATCCAAGTGGCACCAGCCGGGAACACTGCATTTCTGCTGCCAGAGGCTGGAATTCGCGTGTCCTATGACTCGCTGCGCAAGCAGGTGAGCGCAATGGCGGACGATCTGGCATCCATGGGAATCGGGCGCGGCGACCGCGTGGCGACGGTGCTGCCCAACGGATTGCCGGCGGTGGTGAGCTTCCTGGCGGGGTCGGTCGCGGGCACGGCGGCGCCGTTGAATCCGGGATATCGCGAGGATGAGTTCACTTTCTTTTTGGAAGACACCAATGCCAAGGTTCTGCTGTGCATGGCGGAAGGGTCGGAGGCGGCGCGCAAGGCTGCGGCTGCGCAGGGCGTTCCGGTGTATACGCTGGAGATGGACGCCAACGGAATCGTAAGCATCGCGGGCGCGCCTCACGGAAAAACTGCTGCGGCGCCCACGGGCGACGACATTGCGCTGGTGCTGCATACCAGCGGGAGTACGGGGCGGCCGAAGCGCGTGCCGATCCGGCATCGCAACATCACGGCGTCGACGGCGAATATTGTGGAGACATACACCTTGACGCCAAAGGACGTGTCGCTGTGCGTGATGCCGCTATTTCACGTGCACGGCCTGGTGGCGTCGACGCTCTCGACCTTGCTATCCGGGGGCACGGTGGCGGTGCCGAACAAGTTTAATCCGCTGTCGTTCTGGCGCACGGTGAGCGATTCGGGTGCCACTTGGTATTCGGCGGTGCCTACCATCCACAATTTGCTTTTGTCGCGCGCGAAAGAACCGCCGGCAGGGCGCGAGGGGCTGCGTTTCATTCGCTCCTGTAGCGCAGCGCTGCCTCCCGAGATGATGGCGAAGATGGAAGAGCTGTTTGGTGCGCCGGTGCTCGAAGCGTATGGCATGACGGAAGCGTCGCATCAGATGAGCTCGAATCCGCAGCCGCCCGCGGCGCGCAAGCCGGGTTCGGTGGGTCCGGGAACTGGGGTCAAGATCGGAATCCTGGACGATGCCGGTAATATGCTGGCGACGGGGGAACGCGGCGAGGTCTGCATCCAAGGTCCTAACGTGGTCTCCGAATACGAGAATAATCCGGAGGCGACCGCGAAATCGTTTACCAACGGGTGGTTCCGTACCGGCGATCAGGGGTTTCTGGATGCGGACGGTTACCTGACGCTCACGGGGCGTCTGAAAGAATTGATCAACCGGGGTGGGGAAAAAATCGGGCCGCGCGAGATCGACGAGGTATTGCTGGCGCATCCGGCGGTGGCGGAAGCGCTGGCGTTTGGCGTGCCGCATCCGATGTGGGGCGAGGAGGTCAACGCGGCTGTGGTGCTGCGGGAACCGGCCACCGAAGCGGCGATTTTGGCGTTCTGCAAAGAGCGGCTTGCCGATTTCAAGATGCCGAAGAAACTGTTCGTAGTGGAAACCATTCCCCGCACAGCCACCGGCAAGATTCAGCGCGGCGCTGTCGGAAAGGCTCTCGCGGGAGGGCAATGAAGTTTCTGATTGCCGGCGCCGGGGCCATCGGCGGATACCTGGGCGCTCGCATGGCGCGCGCGGGGCAGGACGTGACTCTGTATGCGCGTGGCCCCCATCTGCGGGCGATGCAAGAGCACGGGCTGCGCGTTCTCAGCGCTGACGGGGATTTCGAGGTTAAGCCGCGCGTTATCGGCGATCTGAAGGACGCCGGTGCGATGGACGTCATCTTTCTGGGTGTGAAGGCGCACGGCCTGACGAAGCTGGCGCCGCAAGTGCAGCCGTTGATCAGCGAGAACACCACGGTGGTCAGCACGCAGAACGGAATTCCGTGGTGGTATTTTCAAACGCACGCGGGCGAATTAACGGGTTTGCACCTGGAGCGCGTCGATCCGGGTGGCGCGATTGCGGCAGCGATTCCGGCGGAGCGTGTGGTGGCTTCGATCGCCTACTTCGCCACCGACATTCCGGAGCCGGGCGTGATTCGCCATATCGAAGGAAATCGTCTTTCGCTGGGCGAGCCGGATGGTACGCGCTCGGATCGTGCGAAGGCGATCTCGGACACTCTGATCAAGGCCGGGATGCGCTGCCCGGTCACGCAGAAGATCCGCACCGAGATCTGGGTGAAGATTCTGGGCAACGTGGCGTTCAATCCGATCAGCGCGTTGACCCGGGCGACGCTCGCGCAAATGGCGCGCGACACGGAAGTGGGTCCGGTGGTCCGCAACATCATGAGTGAAGTGGAAGCGGTGGCTGGGAAAATGGGAATCGAGATGCCGATTTCGATTGACCAGCGCATCGCGGGCGCGGAGAAGGTCGGCGAGCATAAGACCTCGATGCTGCAGGATCTGGAAGCGGGGCGGCCCATGGAACTGGAAGCGGTGGTCGGGGCGGTGGTGGAGTTGGGAGAGCGCCTGGGAGTCCCCATGCCGCACACGCGGACGGTATATGCTTGTACGAGACTTTTAGGCGCAATATCCTCGTCGTAGGAGGTTTCGAGTGAATCGTTGGGTGCGATTGAGCGCGGCTGTCACCGCGATGGTGATGATCGGGAACATGCAATACGCGTGGACCCTTTTTGTTTCGCCGATGGTCGCGGATACGGGTTGGAAACTGTCGCAAGTGCAATGGGCGTTTTCGCTGTACATCGCCCTGGGCACGTTTTCGATGCCGCTCTCCGGCTGGCTGATTGACCGCATGGGACCGCGCACCTTCATGGCGTTTTCCGGCCTGTTGTGCGGAATCGGCTGGGCCGGTATGGGCCAAACCACGACGCTGACGCAGCTGTATGTGCTGTACGCGATTGCGGGTTTCGGAACGGCGTTTGGGTATGGCTGCGCGATGTCGGTAGCGCTCAAATGGTTCCCTGATAAGCGAGGGCTCGCTTCGGGAATTTCGGCGGCGGGCTACGGTGCGGGGGCTACGATTTTTAATCCGATCTTCGCTTACTTGATTCATCTGCTGCATTACCGCACCACGTTCCTCTACACCGGCATCGCCAGCGGCGTGATCATGATTATCGCGGCACAGTTCCTGCAAAATCCCACTGCGGCCGAGGTTGCGACGCTGCCGAAGCCATCGGTGAAGGCCAAGGTTCGCCGCCATAATGAGGAGTTCAACTCCGGCGAGATGCTGCGGACGCCGCAGTTTTACGTGCTCTACATTGCCATGCTGATGATCGGCATCGGCGGCTTGATGACCACCGCCCAACTGGCACAAGTGGCCAAGAGTTTGGGGATCGGAGCGACGGCGCTGACGGTGGCGCTATCGCTGAATCCGCTGGCGAACGGGACCAGCCGCATTTTCTGGGGCTGGGTTTCCGATCACATAGGCCGCGCGCAAACCATGTTCGTAGCGTTCACGCTGCAGGCGGCGGCTCTGATGAGCGTGGTGACCATCGGGAAGTTGAGCGGAACCTATTTCATCATTTGCATGGCGCTGGTTTACTTCACGTGGGGCGAGTTGTACACACTGTTTCCGGCGGCTCAAACCGATATCTTCGGAGCGAAGAATTCGGCTTCGAACTACAGTTTTTTGTACACCACCAAGGCGTTTGCTTCGATTTTAGGGGGCGGGCTGGCGGCGATGTTATTTGAGAAGACCGGCAGTTGGACCATCGAGTTTTACGGCAGCGCGGCGCTGGCGATGTGCGCGGCACTGATGGCCATCGTGATCCACAAGATGCCGTTCCCCAAGAAACATACGAAGCCTGTGGAAGCAGTGACGCCCGCTGCAATAGGAGGTTAGTATGGCTGCGAATTCTCAGGCTGCTTCGGAAGAATTGCAGATTATCGCGCCTGTGAGCGCTGCGTACGCTGAGATCCTGACGCCCGAGGCCGTTCACTTCGTGGCTAAGCTTGCGGAGAAGTTCGAGGGGCGGCGGGAAGAGCTGCTCGCGCGCCGGCAGGAACGGCAAGGGGAGATCGACGCGGGTCATTTTCCGGATTTTCTGACGGAGACTACCGATATCCGCATGAGTGAATGGACGGTGGCTCCGATCCCGCGCGATCTGACGGACCGCCGTGTCGAGATTACCGGGCCTGTGGATCGCAAGATGGTGATCAACGCGCTCAACTCCGGCGCGAATGTCTTCATGGCGGATTTCGAGGACGCCAACTCACCGACCTGGAGCAACAACGTCGAGGGCCAGATCAATCTACGCGACGCGAACCGCCGCACGATTGAGTTCTCGAGTCCGGAGGGCAAGAAGTACAAGCTCAACGACAAGATCGCGACTTTGTTGGTCCGGCCGCGCGGGTGGCATTTGAACGAGAAGCATGTGCTGCGCGAGGGCAAGCCGATATCAGGGTCGTTATTCGATTTCGGACTCTACTTTTTTCATAATGCGAAGCAGTTGATTGCGAACGGATCGGGTCCGTACTTCTACTTGCCGAAGCTGGAGAGTCATGTCGAAGCCCGGCTGTGGAACGACGTTTTCAACTTCGCACAGGATGCTCTGGGAGTGCCGCGCGGCACCATCCGCGCCACCGTGCTGATCGAAACCATTTTGGCGTCGTTCGAGATGGATGAGATTTTGTATGAGCTGAAGGACCACTCGGCTGGGCTCAACTGCGGGCGCTGGGATTACATTTTTAGCTTCATCAAAAAGTTCCGTAATTTCCCGACCTTCGTGCTGCCGAACCGCGCGGAAGTCACGATGGAGCGGCATTTCTTGAAGTCTTACGTCGAGTTGCTGATCCAGACTTGCCACCGGCGCGGGATTCACGCGATGGGCGGCATGGCGGCGCAGGTGCCGATTAAGAATGACCCGGTGGCGAATGAGCAGGCGCTCGAGAAAGTCCGCCAGGACAAGTTGCGTGAAGTGCGGGCGGGGCACGATGGGACGTGGGTCGCTCACCCCGGGCTAGTGCCGATTGCGAAACAAATTTTCGATGAGGGGATGCCGTCGCCGAATCAGATTTCGAAAAAGCGGGAAGACGTGCACATCACAGCGAGGGATTTGTTGGCTGCTACCGAGGGGACCATTACCGAGGCGGGGCTGCGCTGGAATATCGATGTGGGCTTGCAGTATCTCGAAGCCTGGCTGCGCGGGGTTGGCTGCGTGCCGATTTACAACCTGATGGAAGACGCGGCCACGGCCGAGATTTGCCGCGCGCAGGTGTGGCAGTGGGTGAAGTTCGGAGCGAAGCTCGACGATGGAAGACCGGTGACGGCGGCGATGGTGAACTCGGTGGTGGATGAACAGCTTGCCAAGCGTGGGAATGCTGGTGCGGAGTTCACTAAGGCGGCGCAGATTTTCCGGCAGATGATGACCAGTGCGGATTTCCAGGAATTCTTGACGCTGCCGGCTTATAGCTTCATCGATTAGTCCGCTTGCTGCGCGCGCGGTTCCGTGTTGAGTCTCTGCACAGAACCGCGTGCGCAGCAAGCGGAACGAGTCAAGCAACAATCGGCTCGGGTGTGGCGGCGCCGTCGGCGCGCGGGTCGGAGGCGGCGTAGTTGGTGCCGGTTTTTGAATCGTGCAGGATGGCTTGGCCTCTGCCCATTTCTTGCGTGTACTCGCGGCGCACCTGGACTTCGTGGCCCATCGCGCTCAACTTTTCCAGGGTTGCTTCGGGGACGCGAGATTCGATCAACACATCGCAGCCAGCGGGACCGCTCTTGGTGAAGCGCGGCGATTCAAGAGCCTGCTGCAGGTTCATACCATAATCGACGACGTTCGATACGAACTGCGCGTGTGCCAACGGTTGATTGGGTCCGCCCATGATGCCGAAGCCGATGTGCGCGTCGCCGCGTTCCATGAAGCCGGGGATGATGGTGTGGAAGGGGCGCTTGCCGCCCGCGAGTACGTTGGGATGCGATGGGTCGAGCGTGAAACCCGCGCCGCGGTTTTGCAACGTGAAGCCCATGCCTTCGACAGTGATGCCGGAGCCGAAATTGCTGAAGATGCTTTGAATCCAGCTCACGATGTTGCCTTCGCGGTCGGCCACCGTTAGATACGTGGTGTCGCTACCGGACACGCGGGCGGCGGCCACGCGGCCGTTGGCGGTGCGCGGATCGATCAGCGCGGCGCGCTCGCGGGCGTGTTCTTTCGAGAGTATCTTTGCGACGGGGATTTCTGAGACGCGCGGGTCGGCGTTGTAGCGATAGACGTCGGAGTACGCGAGCTTCATAGCTTCGATGCGCTTGTGCATCTCGGCGGCGGTGAAGGGGCCGTCGGGATCCGCGGGTGACGTCTCCATGATGTTCAGCATTTCCAGCGCGGCCATGCCTTGGCCGTTGGGCGGGAGCTCGAAAACGCGCCAGCCGCGATAGTCGATGGAAATGGGCTCGACCCATTCGGCCGAGAAGGATGACAAATCTTCGGCGGTCATGGTGCCGCCCAGCGATTGCGAAGTTTTGAGAATTGCGGCGGCGATTTCTCCTTCGTAGAAGGCGCGCGAGCCGGAGGCGGCCAGGATGCTGTAAGCGTCAGCCAGGTCGGAATTGCGGAACACCTCACCCTGCCGCGGCGGATTGCCCTCGGCGAGGAACACACGCGCCGACTCGGCGTGGCTCATAAGGCGATCGAATGATACCGGTGCGGTCCACTGTTCCTCGATCGCTTCGGTGACCGGAAAGCCTCGATCGGCGTAGGCGATCGCCGACGCGAATAGACGGTCCCAGGGCAAATTCCCGTAGTGCTTGTGAAGCTGCGCCCAGCCGTCGACGGCTCCGGGGACCGTCACTGCGTGGATTCCGGCGAGCGGCATGGTGGTCATTCCGCCCGTCGCCAAGAACGCGGGAGATAAAGCGCGCGGCGCGGGGCCGGAAGCGTTCAAACCTGTCAGCTCACCGGTTTTCGCATCCCAGTAGAGCACGAATAAATCGCCGCCGATGCCGTCCATCATCGGTTCGACCACGCCCAGCACGGCGTTAGCGGCGATGGCCGCATCGACGGCCGAACCGCCTTGCGCCAGGATTTGCGCGCCGGCTTGCGAGGCCAACGCTTGACTGGTGGCGGCGACTCCCTGCTGCGTGATGACCAGCGAGCGCCC
>Ga0105245_10005902_pt1 | contig 10758 bp, 9 predicted proteins | sample KBSM54metaG_FD_81523 | JGI IMG/M metagenome (GOLD analysis project Ga0105245, IMG submission 81523) | Miscanthus rhizosphere microbial communities from Kellogg Biological Station, Michigan, USA - KBS M5-4 metaG | ecosystem: Host-associated > Plants > Roots > Rhizosphere > Soil | place: Michigan...
AGATCGACGACGACAGTCCGTAGCGCACGCCATTGCCGATCTCGATCGCATTCTCGAGCGAGTCGCACGGAATCACCGCCGTCACCGGTCCGAAGATCTCCTCCTGCGCGATGCGCATGTCGGGCTTCACGTCGGCGAAGACGGTCGGCTCGTGGAAATAGCCCTTGGCGAACGCCTCGTCCTTCAGCTCGTGGCCGCCGGCGACGCAGGTCGCCCCTTCGTCCGTCCCGATCTTCACGTACTTCTTCACCGTCTCGATCTGGCCGGCGGAGATGTTCGGTCCCATGTCGACGCGATCGAGTCCGAAGCCGATGCGCAGCTTCTTCACCCGGCCGACGAGCTTGTCGACGAACTGCTGGTACACCTTTTTGTGTACGACGATGCGCGACGAGGCCGTGCAGCGCTGTCCGGCCGTGCCGAACGCTCCCCACAGCGCGCCGTCGACCGCGAGGTCGACGTCGGCGTCGTCCATCACCATGATCACGTTCTTGCCGCCCATCTCCAGGTGCAGGCGCTTGAACGTCGGCGCGCAGGCGATGGAGATGTCGCGGCCGACTTCCGTCGAACCGGTGAAGGAGATGACCTTCGTCTTCGGATTCTTGATCAGCGGCTCGCCCACCTCGCGTCCGCCGCCGGTGACGACGTTGAACACGCCCTTCGGCAGCCCCGCCTCGTGCAGCACCTCGGCCAGCATGACGACGGAAAGCGGCGTGAGCGACGCCGGCTTGATCACCACCGTATTGCCGGCGATGAGCGCAGGCATCGACTTCCACGCCGGGATGGCGATCGGGAAGTTCCACGGCGTGATGAGGCCCGCGACGCCGAGCGGCATGCGGACGCACATGTTGAACTTGTTCGGAAGCTCCGATGGCGTGGTCACGCCGTGCAGCCGCCGCCCTTCGCCCGCCATCAGGTAGGCCAGGTCGATCGCTTCCTGCACGTCGCCCTTCGTTTCGTCGAGGACCTTGCCCATCTCGCGCGTCATCTCGCGGGCGATCTTCTCTTTGTCCCGCTTCATGATCTCGGCGGCGCGATAGATGAGCTCTCCGCGCTTCGGCGCCGGCGTGAGACGCCAGCTCTCGAAGGCGTTCGACGCGGCGTCGACCGCGCGCGCCGTGTCGTCGGCGTTCGACTCCTGGAACGTGCCGACCAGGTCGTCGGTGTTCGCCGGATTACGGTTCTCGAACGTCTGGCCGGACGACGATTTCACCCACTCGCCGTCGATGTAGTTGCCGTATTCGCGCGGCTCGCGCAGCGAATACTCTTCGTGCAGGGTCTTGGTTGCGGTTGCGGACATGTGGACTCCTTCGGATTCGTTGGCAGTTCGCAGTTGACAGCAGGCAGTAGTCGCTGCCAACGGCCAACGGTCAACTGCCAACTATTTCGCTTTTAATTCTTCCTTCGGCTTCGCCGACCCCATATCGACGGAGCCGCGGAACCGGGCTCCCTCGGCCACGACGATCTTCGGCGCCTTGATGTTGCCGTCGACGGTGGCGGTCGTGACGAGCTCCACGCGGTCGTCGGCGGAGATGTCTCCCGTCACCTTTCCCTCCACCACCACGTTCTTGGCATGGACCGAGGCCTCGACACGCGCCTGCTTGCCGACGTGGAGGTCGCTGGAGAGGTTGATCTTTCCCTTGACCGTTCCCTCGATGAACACCTTCTCGCTGCCCGAGACGGTCCCTTCGATGATGATCTGGGGGCCGAAATGCGTCCCGCCCGGCAGAGGCTGCAGGTCGTTGCGAGGCATCGGTTTCTGCGGAACGGGGTCCTTGGATGAGAAGAGCGCCATAGGGGCCGAGAGCATATCAAAATGCCCTCGGCCCCTGCCGCTCCCCTCCTGATCACTGACGTTTCGTGAGGTTCAGCGACTGGATCGGATCGGGCGTGATCGGCGTGTCATCGGGGCTCTTCTTCCGGATGCGATAGACGATCTCGATGATCGCCCCGCAGATGAAGACGACCGTCCGCGCCGTCTGGTCGCTCTCCGGGTGGAGCGTACTGGCGATCGCCCACGCGACGATGATCGCGAACCAGAGAATGAATCGGATGGTCCTCATTTCTACTCACCTCCTTGTCGTTGCTCTCAAGATCGGTATCAAGCGGCGGCGGTCGTAAGGCCATTTTCATAGTGGCTTCCCAACGCCGCGAAGCAGACCCGCACGTGCGACGACGAGAACGGCGCGGGATAGAAACGCGAGGCCGGTGTCACGCCGCGATCGGCGATGCGCGTCGTCTGGTCGGGGAGTTTCAGCCACGCGTAAATGCCGCCGGCGGGAGGGGTGTGTTTGATCGCCGTACCGCTCAATGAGCGCGCCAGCGCGTCGTAGCGCTTCTTGTGCTCGCGCCGCAATGTGGCGAGATGTCCTTCGATCACGCCATTGCGCAACAGCTCGCCGACGGCGCGTTGCGTAATGCCGTCGCACGATCCGGCCGAGACGCGCTTGAGCATCGCCAGGTCGCGCATGATCTGCCGCGGCGCGACGATGTATCCGAGGCGGATTCCGGGCGTGAGGATCATGGAGAACGAACCGACGCGGATCACGATGCCGTTGTGATCGAGCTCGCGTAAGGACGGCGGCGGCTGACGGTTCCAGTGCAGCAGCGAATACGTGTCGTCCTCGACGACCGGCACCGCCAGCACCGACGCCGTGGCCAGCAGCTCGCGCCGCGTGTCGATCGGCATCGTCGCGCCGGTCGGATTGTGAAACGTCGGATTGGTGTAAATGAGCTTCGGCCTGTGGCGGACGATCAGGTGTTGCAGCTCGCCGATGTTCCACGCCGGCGCGTTCCAGCCGATCACCTGCGCGCGATTCGAGCGGAACGCGTGAAAGGCGCCGGTGTGCCCCGGCTGCTCGACGATGATCGCGTCTTTCGGATCGATGAGATACCGTCCGATCAGGTCGAGCGACTGCTGCACGCCGGTCGTGACGAGCACCTCCTCGGGCGAACAGCCGGCGAATTCCGCGATCGCCCCGCGCAGCCGCGGCTCCCCTTCCACCGGCACCGGCGCGAGCGCCGCGCGCCGGCTGCGGCGCAGGACGTCGTCGATCGCCGACCCGAGCTTGTCGTGCGGAAAGAAGTCGATCGACGGCGCGCTGAAATCGACGAGGTTCGCGTTCGACGTCACGCCCATCGCCGACCGCGCCATCTTCCCCGACCAGGCGAACGGCGCGTTCGAAGCGTCGACCCCGCCGGCCACGAAGCTCCCCCGCCCCACATAGCGGCGGATGATCCCCTTCATCTGCAGATCGTCGTAGGCGGCGACGACCGTCGTCCTGCTCTTGCCGAGTTGCCCGGCCAGGATCCGCTCCGACGGCAGGCGCGTGCCGATGGCGATCTCTCCCCGCGCCACCGCCCGCTCGATGCCGGAGCTGATTCGTTTGTAGGTAGGAAGTTCCGAATTCGTGTTGTGGAAAAGAGTCACCAGGTCCATCTGTCCTCCGAATGGGGAGGAACATGGGCCCGTCTCGCCGGAGCGGCTTTCCCGCAGGTTCCTATTCTTTTCCTATTTTTTTCGCAGCCCGCTAACATCGGAGCCGGAATGCCGTTTCAATGTCCCCGCTGCCACGCTGAGATCGACCGGAACTTCAAGGCCTGCCCGCATTGCGGCGAGCCGATCACCGATTTCCAGCGCCGCTACGCCGACGAGCCGATCGACGGCAAGTACCGCATCGTCGAGCGTCTCGGCATGGGCGGCATGGGCGAGGTCTACAAGGTCGAGCACACCTACCTCGGCACGACGCGCGTGGTGAAAGTGATCCGCCCGCAGATCGCCGACAGCAACGAAGCGCACGACCGCTTCCTGCGCGAGGCGCGTCTCGCCACCCGCGTGCAACATCCGAACGTCGCCACGCTGCACGATTTCTCCGGCCTCCCCGACGGCTCGCATTACATGGTCTGGGAGTTCATCGAGGGCGAGAACATCGCGCAGGTCATGCGCAAGCGCGGCACGTTCCCCGTGCGCCAGGGGCTCCGTCTCGCGGCGCAGGCGGCGCGCGGGCTCGACGCCATCCATCGCGCCGGCATCATCCATCGCGACATCAGTCCCGAGAACCTGATGGTCACCAATGGTTCCGAGGTCAAGATCATCGACCTCGGCGTGGCGAAGTCGGAGGAGATCGACAACGCGGTCACCAAGACCGGCATGTTCGTCGGCAAGCTTCGTTATGCCTCGCCGGAGCACCTCGGCGTGCTCGAGGACGGCCAGAAAATCGACGGCCGCGCCGACATCTACTCCCTCGGCGTCGTGCTGTACGAGATGCTCACCGGACGTCCGCCGTTCGAGGCGACGTCGCCGCATCAATACCTGATGCACCACTCCTCGCGCGAGTCGCAGGTCATCCCGATGCCGGTGCTGCCGCCGTCGATGCCGGCGAGCCTGCAGGCCGTGCTGGCGCGCGCGCTCGATCGCAATCGCAACAAGCGCTACGCGTCGGCGGCGGATTTCGCGAACGCGCTCGAGGAAGTGGAGCGTTCGATGAGCGACACCGAGGCCGACGCGACGATCCGGCTGACACCGGCGCCGGCGCCGATGCCGGCCGCGCAGACCGTGATCGAGCGGCCGAGCCGCGCGCCGATCGTGGTCATCGCGCTGCTGGCCATCGCGTTCGCGGGAGTGCTCGCGGCGCTGCTGATGAAACCGAAGTCGCAGCCGCCGATCGTGCCGGAACCGGTCACGACGACCACGGTTGCGCCGGCGCCTGCGCCTGCTCCTGTTCCCGCGCAATCGACGATCGAAGTGCAAACACAGACGACCGAGAGCAGAGGGGAGCGGACGTCTCGTCCGCTCGTGCCGCCCACCCGAGCGGACGAGACGTCCGCTCCCCTCTCTTCTTCTTCGTCTTCCACGCAGGCGGCGCCGGAGCCGAAGCCGGTGGTGCCGGCGCCTGCACCGGTATCGTCGATCGCGCCGTACATCGAAGGCGGCGACGGCGACGCGAACGACGCGGCTCTCGCCTCCGCGCAGCGCGCGCTCAGCGGCACGACGCGCGTCGCCGTCCGCGCGGGCGACCCACGCTGGTCGATCGAGCTGACGCGCATCCTCGCCCGCCACGACATGACGGTCGCCGACGACGCCGACGTCGTGATCCACTTCGACGGCGCGCTCGACCGCCTCGGCCGCGGACGCAAACGCCGCAGCGCCAACGCCTCGATCACGAAGAACGGCCGCACCGTGTTCCGCTACGAGCTCAGACCCGAGGAGTATCGCGTCGGCGATGACCCGGCCGAGGCATTCGCGCGAATTCTTGGTGACGTCCTCCGGTGACGGCGAGAAGCGTGCATTAGACTCGCCGGCGTTCAACGTTCGGCTCTTTGAGTCGTACCTCGCAGAGGAGCTTCGCACAGTGCAACGTAAAGCCGTCACCATCCTCATGCTCGCCGCGGTGATCGCGTGCAAGGGCACCGGCAAGAAAAACGAACAGTACAAAACAGAGAAAGCCGACCGCGGCAACATCACCATGACCGTGACCGCCACCGGCACGATCGCCGCCGTCACGACCGTCCAGGTCGGCAGCCAGGTGTCGGGCGTGATCTCCCGCCTCTACGCCGATTTCAACAGCCACGTGACCAAGGGCCAGCTCCTCGCCGAGCTCGATCCGACGCCGTTCCAGGCGCAGGTCGAACAACGCCAGGCGGACGTCACGAAGGCGCGCGTGACGACCGCGAACGCCAAGGTCACGTACGAGCGCCAGCGTCGGCTCGCCGCGGCCGGACTCGCCGCCGAGGCCGATCTCGACGCCGCGCGCGCTCAGTACGAAGAGGCGGCGGCCGGCGTGCAGCAGGCGGTGGCGGCTCTGTCCCAATCGCAGACCAATCTCCGCTACACGAAGATCCTCTCGCCGATCGACGGCGTGGTCGTCGACCGCGCGTACGACGTCGGCCAGACCGTCGCCGCGTCGTTCCAGGCGCCGACGCTGTTCCAGATCGCGCAGGATCTGACCAAGATGCAGGTGCAGGCCGACGTCGATCAGTCGGACATCGGCCGCGTGCAGGTCGGGCAGCCGGCGCGATTCACCGTCGACTCCTATCCCGATCAGGAGTTCCGCGGCCGCATCTCGCAGATCCGCCTCAACGCCACCGTCTCGCAGAACGTCGTCACCTACCCGGTCATCATCGAAGTGCCGAATCCGGACGAGAAACTGCGTCCGAAGATGACGGCGAACGTGACGATCGACGTGGCCACGGTCAGCGACGTCCTCCGCATCCCGAACGCCGCGCTCCGCTTCAAGCCGGAGACGACGAAGGATGCGAAACAGACTTCCTCCACCACAACGACGACGACAACGACCACGGCGAATCCCGAGCGTTCCGCCGCACAGATGGGCGAGCGGCATCGCGGTGTCGGCGGTGCGGGCGGCGCATTCAGGCGCGGCGGCGACGGAGTCAGAAAACCGGGCCAGAACATCTACATCCTCGACGCGGAGAACAAGCTGAAGGCGGTCTGGATCCGTCCCGGAATCACCGACGGCCATTTCACGCAGGTCGTCGAAGGGACGGTGAAAGTCGGCGACAACGTCATCGTCGGTCTCGCCACGTCGAAGGTCGAAGGTCCTCCGCCTCCGGGATCGAGCGGCGGACCGATGGGCGGCGGCGGCCGGAGAGGCGGGCGGTAAGTGGCCAAACCGGTCATCGAGATCAGGGACCTGACCAAGGTCTACAAGATGGGCGACTTCGAGGTGCGCGCGCTCAACGGCGTGAACCTCACCGTCGACACGGGCGAATTCGTGGCCATCATGGGGCCGTCCGGCTCCGGCAAGTCGACGCTGATGAACATCCTCGGATGCCTCGACCGGCCGACGGCCGGCACGTACCTCCTCGATGACGTCGACGTCTCGCAACTCGATCGCGATGAGCGCGCCGTGATCCGCAACGCGAAGATCGGCTTCGTCTTCCAGAGCTTCAACCTCCTCGCGCGAACCTCGGCCGTGGAGAACACGGAGCTCCCGCTGCTCTACGGCGAGTTCGGCTGGGCGCGCGCGCAGCGGCGGAAAGCGGCGATGGACGCGCTCCATCGCGTCGGCCTGCAGGGACGCGAACAGAACCAGCCGTCGCAACTCTCCGGCGGACAACAGCAGCGCGTGGCGATCGCGCGCGCCCTGGTCACGAACCCGGCCATCCTCCTCGCCGACGAGCCGACCGGCAACCTCGACTCCCAGACCTCGGAAGAGATCATGGGGATCTTCCAGGCGCTCAACGACGAAGGAAAGACCGTGGTGCTCATCACGCACGAGCCCGACATCGCCGAGCACGCGAAACGCATCGTGCACGTGCGCGACGGCGTCATTCAGCAGGACCAGCGGATCGCGCAGCGCCGCGCGGCGGCGGCGAAGAGGGCAGCGTCATGAAGAACTCCATCCAGCGCATGGGCAACATCACCATCGTCGGCCTGAAGGCGATCTCGCGGAACAAGCTCCGCTCGTTCCTCACCGCCCTCGGCATCATCATCGGCGTCGGCTGCGTGATCGCCGTCGTGGCCATCGGCAACGGCGCGACGAAGTCGGTGGAGAACACCATCAACTCCCTCGGCACGAACTACATCATGGTCTTCCCCGGCGCCTCCACCTCCGGCGGCGCGCGCATGTTCACCGGCAACTCCGCGCTCACGCCGGAGGACGCGGAAGGGATCAAGCAGGAGTGCCCGGCGGTGTCGTACGTCTCGCCGACGGTGCGCACCGCCGCGCAGGTGGTGGCCGGTGAGCTGAACTGGGGGACGTCGATTCAGGGGGCGAGCACCGATTATCCGCTGATCCGCTCGTGGAACGTGGCGCAGGGGACGTTCTTCACCGACGCCGACGTGAAGGCCGCGGCCAAGGTCTGCGTCGTCGGCAGCACCGTCGTCGACAACCTCTTCCCGAACGCCGATGCGATCGGCCAGATCGTGCGCATCAAGAACGTGCCGTTCCGCGTCGTCGGCGTGCTGGAGAAAAAGGGCGGCAACATGATGGGGCAGGACCAGGACGACACGATCATCGCCCCGTACACCACCGTGATGAAGCGCCTCTCCGGCAAGACGAAGCTCGACATGATCCAGGTCTCGGCGGCGTCGGCCGACCAGGTACAGGAAGCGCAGAACCAGGTCGACGCGTATCTCCGGCAACGGCACCGCATCCCTCCCGGCGGCGACGCCGACTTCCAGATGCGCTCGCAGGAAGAGATCGCCCAGACGCAGGCCGCCTCGATGGGGATCCTGCGCAACCTGCTGCTGGCCATCGCCGCCGTGTCGCTCTTCGTCGGCGGCATCGGCATCATGAACATCATGCTGGTGTCGGTGACGGAGCGGACGCGCGAGATCGGCATCCGCATGGCCATCGGCGCGAAGGGCCGCCACGTCATGCTGCAGTTCCTCTTCGAGGCCGTGACCCTGGCCATCGTCGGAGGCGTCATCGGCGTCGGCATGGGCGTCGGCGCCTCTGTGCTCGTCGCGCGATTCCTCAAGTGGCCGATCATCGTCACGCCGACGTCGATCCTGATGTCGTTCGGCGTCGCCGCCGCGGTCGGGATCTTCTTCGGCTTCTACCCCGCGCGCAAAGCCGCGCGGCTCGATCCGATCGACGCGCTGCGGTACGAGTAAGCGCGGACGTCTCGTCCGCTGCGGGCAGCGTCGCGTGCGTCTGTGACGCGATCAGCGAAGTTGTGGTTTCGGCGCGTTCACCAGCGGCGCCGGCAGGCGCACGGCGCAGCAGGCGCGCTCCAGCTGCTCGCGATCGCGCTGCATCTGCTTGTCGTTGGCCAGCTCTTCCAGCGTCGCGTCGAGCACCCGCGCGACCGCCGGCGACGCCGGCCGCGCGAGCGAGTAATGCATCCACTTCCCGTCCCGCCGCGCGGAGGCGAGGCCGGCGCGGCGGAGGTACGCGAGATGCCGCGAGATCTTCGGCTGCGGATCATCGAGCACGTCGATGAAGTAGCAGACGCAGATCTCCCCCGCGGCGAGGAGATTGAGGAGACGAAGGCGCGTGCGGTCGCCGAGGGCCTGGAAAAGGGTGACGAGATCGGGCTGCATGAGCGCGATATTACATGCGTTCATGCGAATGTGTCAGAGCGCGTCCCACCAAACCTCCACCGGCCGCGCTCCCGCCTCCGTCTCCACGAGCTCCCCCGGACGCGGCATCACGATCGTCACGCCCGCCTTCCTCGCCGCGGCGAGCGCGCGGTCGGCGGGATCGCGCCAGGCGTGGAACGCGAGGTTGAACGTCGCCCAGTGCACCGGGAGCATGACGCGCGCGCCGAGGTCGACGTTCGTCTGCACCGCCTCCTCGGGGGTCATGTGGATGTCCGACCACGTCGGGTCGGACGCGCCGATCTTGATCAGGGCGAGATCGAACGGGCCGTGCGTCGCGCCGATGGTGCGGAACTGATCGGAGTAGCCGCTGTCGCCGCTGAAGAAGATCCGATGGCGCGGGCCCTTCACCACCCACGACGCCCAGAGCGTTTCGCTCGAGTGGCGGGGCCGGCGTCCGCTGTAGTGCCGCGCCGGCGTCGCGGTGATCGTCAGTCCGCGCAGTTCGACGCTTTCGTTCCAATCGAGCTCGTGGATCTGATCGGCCGGCACGCCCCATCGCTCGAGATGCGCGCCGACGCCGAGCGGAACGGCGAAGTGCGTGCCGCGCGCGCCGAGGAAACGGACCGTCGGCATGTCGAGATGATCGTAGTGATCGTGCGAGATCACCACCACGTCGATCGACGGAAGCTCGTCCAGCGCGATCGGCGGCGGGTGAAAGCGCTTCGGGCCGACCAGCGTCGACGGCGAACAGCGCTCGCTCCAGATCGGATCGGTCAGCACGTAACGGCCGTCGAGCTCCACGAGCACCGACGCCCAGCCGATCCACGTCGCGCGCAGCCCCGTCGCGGGCCGCGTCATGTAGTCCTGCCGCGTCCTCTTCACCACCGGCACCGGCCGCAGCGGACTCCGTTGCTCCTTGCCCAAGAACTGCCGGCGCAGCATGTCGCGATAGGAGCCGCTCAGCATTCGCGACTTCTGCGCGTTGCGAAACCGGCCGTCGGCGAATTGCGGCGAGCGCTTGGCGCGCTCCAGCCGCGCCCCTTTGATGCGACCGCCGAACGACGCCAGCCACTCCGTCGAGTAAAGAAGCACCACGGCGACGGCGATGACGACCAGGAGAAAAACGAGCGCGACACGGCGCCCACGGCGGCCTTTCATCACCATGAAAGGATCGTAACTCATGGGTAGGGAAAAACCTCTCCGAGTCACTCCCTGTGTGGGGTCCAACTCACAAGCAGTGGAGGTTTGTCCAGGCGATGAGCATTGCTATGCCGACGCGGCTGCAGGATCTGATCAACCGCTTTGAGCTTCCCTTCCCCGACGCCGGGTTTCCAGACCTGATCGCGGTTCTGGTCGACGCGGCGTCTGAACGTGTGGCGATGCCGGTCGTCCCGGCCGACGTCAATGCAAAGTACTTCTACCTTCTGGCGCGCACGTACGAGCTGTTGGGTTACTCCGCGCGCCACACGCCCTGGCTGAGCAACTCGCAGCGGTTCTACTGGCACAAGGCGCTGAGCTTCATCGAGGAGGCGATGCTTCTCGTGCCCGCCGATTCCGCGCTGAATTCCTTTCTGCACGGGAAGCTCCTCTTTCGCGACGCGATGATCACTCTCGACGGAAAGACGGCGGACCCCACCGACAAAGGCCCCGACCTTCTCGAACAGGCGGAGGCGCGATTCGGAGCGGCGGCACGGCGCGAGGAAGACGTCAGGCTTCAGCACATCTATGCCGACGCCGCGTCGATCGCACGCACG
>Ga0105245_10005903_pt1 | contig 10757 bp, 9 predicted proteins | sample KBSM54metaG_FD_81523 | JGI IMG/M metagenome (GOLD analysis project Ga0105245, IMG submission 81523) | Miscanthus rhizosphere microbial communities from Kellogg Biological Station, Michigan, USA - KBS M5-4 metaG | ecosystem: Host-associated > Plants > Roots > Rhizosphere > Soil | place: Michigan...
GAAACGCTGAAACATCGTGTCGGTCCGATTGGAAGCTGCGGTTATCCGGCGCAATAATCCAAATCACCCTATCACGGTTAACAAGCCCTGAACGGATGCGACAATTCTGCCTGCCTTCCAGCAAGCGCTTCTCCCACGTGGGGTCAGGGCAGGTGCGTGCGCCGCTGCCCAGCCATCGCAGGCAGCCCTAATTTAATTTTCCAAAATTTAAGCTTATACCCAAGAGATTAATGTTGCATCGCAAGTTTCTTAAGCTTATGTTAGCGCCAATTAAATCGAAGGTAATTTAATTAGCCGGCGCCTTAAATTAAATATTGAAATGAAATCGGCGGTTTCGTTATGTCGGTAGGCTCGGATATTCGCGATAAATTAGTCCAGCTCGAGGATTTCTCGATCGAGCCACGGGCGGGCTTTTCCAGCGACGCGATTCCTTATTTTTTATCGATAGCTGATGCATTGATCATCGTGTTGTCGTGCATCGCGGGCGGCGTTGCCTACCAGTTGTCGGTCGGCCATCCAATGCCCGATATCCTGCCGCATTGCGCTATCGGCTTGCTCGCAAGTTTTATTTACATTTTGCGAATGAGCGGGAGCGGTTACTACGACTTTCCGGATAGTGCCAAGCCGCGGGTCGAGATCCGCGAAATACTGGTCTGCTGGTTCACGACAGGATTGATGCTGGCATTCTTTGCGTTCCTTCTCAAGGTTGGCGTCGACTATTCCCGCGGTGCCTTCGTAGTCTTTTATTTCCTCGCCCCCGTGGGCCTGCTCGGAGTGCGCAAGCTCTCGAAGATTGCTTTGGCTGCTGCGATATCCAAGGGAGCCGTCGGACGTCGCGATATTGTCATGATCGGCGATTTCAATGAAATTGCGGCGTTGGAGTCCCGAGATTTGCTGGCCTTCTTTGGCGCAGGGGATGTCAACCACTTCACATTGAGCCGAGAAGACGATCCTTTAAAGCGTTTGTCGTCAGACACTCGGATTATCAATTCCGTCGCTAATTTTGTGCGGCGCCATAATTGCCGAGAGATCCTGCTCGCGTTGCCTTGGGGTGATACTGGCCGTATCGAGTTCGTCCGCGATCAAATCAAGGCTCTGCCCGTCGCTGCGCGGTTGTTGCCGGATGCGCAGGTTCGGTCGTTGTCGAATTTCAGGTCGTCGGCGCGTCAGCGTGTCTTGGCCATCGAAATTCAGTGCGCGCCCCTCAGTGGCGCCCAACGTTTCGTAAAGCGCATCATTGACATCTTCGTAGGTGCTCTGGCCCTGGTATTTTTCTTACCTCTCATGGTTCTTACCGCTATCGCAATCAAACTCGATGGTCCGGGGCCGGTAATCTTTCGGCAGAGCCGAAAGGGATTCAACGGCAAGGAATTTGTCATATTCAAATTTCGAACCATGACGGTCCAGGAGAATGGACCAGCCGTTGTACAGGCGACCCGTGATGATGCGCGAGTGACACCCATCGGACGGTTGCTGCGATCGGCAAGTATCGACGAGCTGCCCCAAATCCTGAATGTTTTGAGGGGTGAAATGTCGCTGATTGGACCGCGCCCACATGCGCTGGCACACGACAACTATTTCGAAAGTATTCTGAGCGACTACGCCTTTCGCCATCACGTCAAGCCGGGCATCACTGGGTGGGCACAATGCAACGGAGCGCGAGGCGAGACGCCGTCGATCGAACATATCGCAGAGCGTGTAAAGCTTGATCTGTGGTACATCAATAATTGGAGTCTTTGGCTCGACATCCAGATCTTGATCAAGACGTTTTTTGAGATCTTGCGGAAGCGGAATGCTTACTGAGCAAGCTGGCCTTTGCCTTTGCGATACCGAGCTTTCTCTGCTGCCGTTTGAATATCGGGTTGCTGGGGAGATTCAACCGTTGGTCCTTATGCGTTGTGTATAATATACAATCATAGGTATCTAGGTATATATTCACTGATCCTGAAGTCGCTCTTCTTCGATATTTGCACTGGAAAGGCTCAGCATAACGTCTATATGATTTACCGCCGAATCGAGCACTCCTGAAGGCCGCCGGATGAGCAAGAAATTCAACCTTGATGCCATGTCCATTGACGAAATGTGGCAGTTGCACGAGGAAATTAGTGCGGTTCTTTCCATCAGGTTGACGTCGGAGAAACGTGAGCTTGAAAAGAGATTGGCGCAGCTTCGTCGCGAGAAAGAAATGCGTCAATCGGAGTCGGCGGACAGTCAGGCGAGAGATGCGCCTCGGGAGCGAAGGAAATATCCGAGGGTATTTCCAAAATACCGAAATCCGAACGAGCCTACCGAGACGTGGTCAGGGCGTGGCAAACAGCCACGGTGGCTGACTGCTGCTCTCAAGACTGGTCACACGATCGACGAATTCGTGATTGGAACTGTGGAATCGAAGAAGAACAGTTCTAGCCGGCGGCAAAGGGCGTAGCGACCTTAAGACAGGGTCTGCTAGCAACTTGCAGCGGGCGTCCACCAAGGTCTCCATATCGCGACCGCGTGATAGCCTGCCAGCTTCTTCAACCAAGCAAACTCGACCCGAGAGTTGGTGTTTGTTTCAGCTCGAGCGGTCCCAGGCCCACGTTGCGGCTTGGTTCAACCCAAAGTAGCCTGACCTGAAAGCGGTGCGGTCCTGGCCCACGGGCTAAGGACGGATTTCCGATGGCCTGACCCGCACGAAGGCGACTTTCCTTGCCTTCGATTTTATCGGTCTTGGTCATTAATTTGAAATGATGCGGCGAAAAGCCATCAGCCAGGTAGCGAATTGCCAACAATGCTCGGCTAGTCCTGCTTCTATATGTGAAGGGCTGCCTGGCGTCGCATTGGAAGGGCATCGGGCACTGGATGCTGGATTACGGCAGTCCGACCTTAACGAATGGACCGTCAGATGGAAAACCGACGATTAAAGCGCACCAGGACGTACCACCCCGCTAAGGTCTTGGTTCAAGATGAGGCCGTGCACCATTGCACTGTTCACAATCTTACAGGTTTCGGCCTTTGTATTGAGCTTACCTTCGAAGCTGAGGAATTGCCGGACACGTTCGATTTTAGCTTCGACAATTTCAAAACTGTTCACGTCTGTAAAACGATCTGGCGCGAGGACAATGTTGCGGGAGTCACCTTCGAAAGGCCACCGCAAGGCTCTCCGGGAAGCCGGCGGGCAAAGCTCAGAGTTGTAAAATAGCCGGCTCATTTCTTTTAAGATCCCTCCCCCAGCGCTGGCTCAGGTAACCCCCGGTCCATGTTCTTGCCGCGGTCACCCTCAAACCTCGCCGGGGCAGAAATAGCTTTCGCAGCCAGACACAATTCCGTGATCGGGGCTTCTGGTTTGAACCTTAACGATCAGCCGCCAGTCCCATGGCTGGGCCGAACGGCCGTTAAGTGGCACGGCGGTTGCTTCACTTTGTTCAGTCAGTCAGTAGAGGTTTAAGATGAGCCAGCAAATCGATACTGCCTTTCAAAGAGCGAAACATAAGAGAGAGACAAAATCGGCCCCATCCTTCGGAACACTCGCCAGGCAATACTTCGACCTTCAACGCCTTCGGCAAGAGGTGAGAATTGCTGAATGCGGAAAAACCGCCGGCGAGGAATGGCTGCTGGATAACCACGGAGCGGCGGCGGACTGGCCGACGCCGAGCGCGCGCCCCCGCGCATATCCTCTGATGCAGCACTGAACACGAAATCGGCACCACCGAAACCGAAACACCGCCATTTCCGGCGCTGTTGGCCGTTCTGATCGCGATCCCCGCCATCGCCTGCGGCATGGCGGGTCGACTTTTGACCGCGTCACGGCCGGTGGTCGCGATTTAGTCAATTTCTGATTTCGACCGGGGGCGAGGTATCTACCGCGGCGAAGCACGCGCTCGTGCAGACACCCGCAGCGCCCAGGTATGCGGCGGCGGCCCCCCATCGATCGGTTGTCCGATACGAAGTCAAGCCACCACCGCTCTGAGTGGCAAACGGCCGAATCGGCCGTCGACCAGAGAAATGTGCCCGCAAGAGAGCCGCCCGAGATCCGGATACCGATCGGCGCCTGAATTCGGTCGGAATACGGCGGCCAAGGTCATTTGCCGGGATGAGGTCAGGTATTTTGATACCGGACTCAGTAGTATATCGGCTACCCCCTTCACGAAGAATCAACGTATTCGGGAGCAACCTACCCGCAGCGAAGCCGTTGAAGTCAGGGAGTCCAAACGTGCTTGTACTTTCAACGGTCAGTTTTATGGTCGGGGCGGCGCTCGCGCAGCGCTTCAAAATCATGGTCTTGGTACCTGCGGTCGCAACTGTGCTGACGGTTGCGGTAGGAATCGGCGCCACGAACGCCTACACCGCCTGGTCAATCGTTGTGACGGCTGTCATAGCCGCTACGAGCATGCAGATCGGCTACCTGATTGGGATGAGCATTCACGGTTTGCTGGCGGGTGCATCATCAAGGTCAGCGCCCTCAACGCCGGTTCGGCACCCCGCGCGCTAACGGCTCGCCCAAGATACGGCTAGTCCAAGGATTCAAGGAATTTGGGGGCGGCCCCAGCGTATTCTGGTCGGGACTCACATCGCCAGACCGCAATCACCGTCGCGGGCTTCTGGCCAGGGCCGGACGATTGTCATCGCAGACGAGTTGGCCTTCCCGCTTCAGCTCAGCTCTGCAGTCCTGCACGAACTTTCCGGACCAACTCTAACGCACTTCATGGATATCGGCCTGCACCCGGTGAAGTGTGGCATAGCGGCCGCCCTTCTTGATGAGCTCGTCGTGTGTTCCATCCTCGACCAATCGGCCCCGATCAATGGTTATGATTCTATTGCTTCGGCGTACGGTCGAGAGGCGGTGGGCGATAATGAACACGGTGCGACCTTGGGCGATGCGTTGCATATTCTCTTGAATTATTCGCTCGCTCTCGTAGTCCAGCGCGCTGGTGGCTTCGTCGAAAATCAAAATGCGAGGATTAGTCACCAACGCGCGGGCGATGGCGATGCGTTGGCGCTGTCCGCCTGAAAGGCTTGCACCACGCTCGCCCACGACCGTGTCATACCCCTCCGGCAGTTCCAATATGAAATCATGGGCGCCGGCGAGCTTCGCAGCTTCGACGACTTGCTCGATCGGCATAGATGGATCCGGTAAGGCGATATTGTCCCGGATCGACTGATTGAAGAGTACGTTCTCCTGCAGCACCGAGCCGACCTGGCGGCGCAGCCATGACGTATCCACCATAGCCAGGTCGACCCCATCGACCAGCACGCGGCCCCGCTCGGGAATGTAGAGGCGTTGTACGAGCTTTGCCACGGTGCTCTTGCCGGAGCCAGAGGGTCCGACGATGCCAATGACTTGTCCGGCGGACACGCTGAAACTGACGTCGTGCAGCACCTCCGGGCCGTCTATGCGGTAACGAAACACAACATGGTCGAACGTGACGTCGCCGCGTATCGCGGGCAGTGCGGCGCGCGCCGGATTGAACTTTGGTTCCGGCGGCGTATTGAGGATGTCGCCGAGCCGCTCCACCGAGAGCTTTGCCTGGTGAAACTCCTGCCAGATCTGGGCCAGCCGCAGCACCGGCTGGCTTACCCGGCCGGCCAGCATGTTGAATGCGACCAGCTCGCCCACTGTCAGATCGCCGGAGATGACAAGTCGGGCTCCGAAATACAGGATGCCGGCCATAACGACCTTGCTGACAAATTGCACGCTATTGCTGGCGGTGTTGCCGAGCCGTAAGACCCGGAAGCTCGCCGCTACATAGCCAGCGAGTTGCTCTTCCCAGCGCCGCTGCATCTGCGGCTCGACCGCCATCGCCTTAAGGGTTTCTACGCCAGTGACGCTTTCCACGAGAAAGGCCTGGTTCTCCGCGCCGCGCTTGAACTTCTCGTCCAGCAGCCGACGAAACTGCGGCGTGACCCCGGCCGAAATACCCACATAAAAAGGAAATCCGGCGAGGACGATGCCGGTAAGCAGCGGCGAGTAAAGAAACATGACCCCTAGAAAGACAACGGTGAAGAACAGATCAATCACCAGGGTCAGCGCCGAACTGGTCAAGAAATTCCGGATGCTTTCAAGCTCACGCACGCGTGCGACGGAATCGCCGACGCGGCGGGACTGAAAATAGGCTGTGGGCAATGCCAGTAAATGCTGAAATAACCGCGCGCCGAGTTCTACGTCGATCCGATTGGTGGCGTGGGAAAAAAGATAAGTCCGCAGGATCCCGAGAATGGTTTCGAACAGGGCTATCCCAAGTAGCCCGATCACCATCACGTCCAGCGTGCCCATACTGCGATGGACCAGAACCTTGTCGATGACCACCTGAAAGAACAGCGGCGAGGCGAGCGCAAACAGCTGAAGAAAAAAGGATCCAAGGAGCACCTCAGCCAATTGCTGACGATACTTGTGAATCGCGCCCACGAACCATGTGATATCGAAGCGACGAGACAATTCTGTCAGGCTCGCGCGCCGGGTCATCAGAACGATACGTCCGTCCCAAATCGCCTCCAGGTCAGCCCTGCTCATCAATTCCGGGCGCGGCGTTTTCGTCGATTGTACGACAACCTTGTCGTCTCCCACTTTGCCGAGCAGGAGAAAGCCACCATCCTTGAGCGCCGCAATGGCAGGCAAAGGGGTAGTCGCCAGGCGCGGCCAGCTTGTCTTCATTTCGCGCGCCTTGAGGCCGAATTCCTTTGCGCATCGAATCATGTCGGGAATGCCGATGGCCGCAGTTCCGCACTGATGACGAATTTGGGCGGGATCCGCGCCGGCGCCGTGAAAACGCAGCAGCATGACCAGCGCGGTAAGGCCTGGGTCATTCCGTCCGGGCACTTCCGAATGTGTCGTCATATCAGCTCTCACACCCTGTCGTTTTGCCGCTAACCACGCCCAATGGACGGCATCCTATTCTACAGTTCTAAACTTATTGGACTGAATTAAGGGAGACTCGCCGCGGCGGGCCCACAATATTCAAGATTTAATCGCAATTAGGACAGAAAATTCACTCGACAACCGCTATAATTGGCCTTCTGGACAGCATTGGGGCGCTATGATTGCCCGATTTATCGAGCTTGCTTACGAAGGGGCTAACTGCTTGAATTTTAGGCGAAATCCATGAAAGCCGAAGCGAAAGTTGTTCCCTTTCCAGCGGCAGCTCCCAAGCCGCGCGAGCGGGAAGAGTTGGCGTTCCTGCCGGCCGCGCTGGAAATCGTCGAGACGCCGCCCTCCCCGATCGGTCGGGCAATAGGCGCGACCATTATCGCGTTGTTCTTGCTGGCTTTGATTTGGGCGACCTTGGGCCATGTGGATATCGTGGCTACCGCAACCGGAAAAATTATTCCGACCGGCCGCAGCAAGGTAATTCAACCCTTCGAGACCGGTGTTGTGCGCGCCATACGCGTCACGAACGGACAAATAGTCAATGCCGGCGATACACTGATCGAGCTCGACCCCACCATCAACGAAGGCGAGCTCAATCATATCCGGAGCGACTTGCAATCCGCTCAACTCGATATCGCTCGCCTAAATGCAGCGCTAACCGATACTGACGATGCGCTTGCGGCATTCCGCGCTCCGGAGGGAGCGGACCGGACGCTGGTCGCCACCCAACGAAATCTTCTGTTGGCTCAAATCTCGGAGCACAAAGCGAAAATAGCAGCACTGGACGGGCAAAAGGCTCAAAAGGAAGCTGAACTGGCGACCATCTCGGCCACGATCAATAAGCTTGACGCGGTCATTCCGACGATCGAGGAGCGCGTCAATATCCGCAAAAGCCTCGATCAATACGGCTCCCGGTTGCAATATTACGAGGTGCTGCAGCAGTTGACGGAGAGCCAGCAAGAGCGCCTGGTCAAGAAAAGCAACTTGAAAGAAGCACAGGCGGCGGTTGCGGCGATCACCGAAACGCGTGCCCAGACCAGGGCCGAGTATCGCCGAACACTATTTGGCGAATTGACCGAGGCGAAGCGGAAAGCCGCTGGCTTGGCGGCCGATCTGTCGAAGGCCGAACAGCGCACCAAGCTTCAACAGCTGACCGCGCCGGTATCAGGCATGGTTCAGCAGCTGGCCGTATATACGGTCGGCGGTGTTGTGACGCCGGCGCAGGCCCTGATGGTAATCGTGCCGAGCGACAGTCAACTGGAGATCGAAGCCATGGTGAGCAACCGTGACATCGGTTTCGTGCATGCCGGCGATGAAGTGCAAATCAAGGTCGATACGTTTGATTTCACCAGATACGGACTGCTGCACGGCAAGGTATTGAGCATCTCATCGGACTCGATCGTGCGCGATGCTTCGAGCGACAAATCGAACGACAAGCCGGCCGGTGCCACAAGCGAGCCCAAGGGCCAGGAATTGACCTATGCGGCGCGGATCTCCGTGGACCGCTCGAAGATGCAAGTCGAGGACAAGATCGTCAACCTTTCGCCCGGCATGGCGGTCACCGCCGAGATCAAGACCGGATCTCGACGGATCATCGGCTACCTGATGTCACCGCTGTTGAAATATAAGCAGGAGAGCCTGCGGGAAAGGTAAGTAGGGAAAGTTTTGAAGAGCCGACCGCTGCTGGTGCGTTCCGCTGTCAAGACAGCCTATTTCCCTCAGCCGCAGATTTGTATCCCGTTCACGCGGGACATGGTTTTCTCTAAGGCTTCGGCGGCGATACTCCGGGCTCGACCTTGGGACGGCGCACCACGGGAACCGACGGCGCCACCCTATTGCGCAGGGCCGCGGGTTGCTGCGCTTGACCAGCTTCTATCGGCGATGAAGCAGCGCCTGCAATCGGTGTTTGTGGCTTGCGGGTTGGGCGTAGCGCGGACGTTGTGGGTCGGGAAATCGGCAGCGGAATGCTGCCAGTCGCCGACAGTGTTGCGGTGCGCTGCGACGGCGCGAGTGTTGTGGTCACGGGGACCGGCACCTCACCGTTTGCGGTGAGCGCGGGCGATGCGACGGGCGTATTTGCCAGTGTCCTGTTGTCGATCGGCCAAGGCTTCCTCAAGCCCGGAGGCGCTTTGATCGCTTCCCACGCCATCAGATAGTAGGTCGCCCAGAGATCCGTCGGAGCCCCTATCGTGTTCATCTCTTTTCGGGTGGGCGGCTTGTAGACCGCCCAGAGCGGCGTTGAAGCGAGCTCAGCCGGCGGGGGGGTTGTGGGCACTTTGATCGCTTCCCGCGCCGGCGGCTTCGAGGCGATTGGCTGTGGCGGCCACCGGCCGCTCACCGAGGCGGCCTTTGTCGCCACCGAGGGTGGAAGGCGCGGGCTGTCCATAAGGTTGCTCGCGCTGGACGGCAGAATCGTCGAGGCCTTGGACTGGCCGTTCGCTCCGGTGGGAAGGTCAATCGCGTTGCGGAGCGGTGCCTTTTCGACGCTGTTGAAAGCAGGCGAATTGGGCGGCGCCAGTACGTTAGCCGGCAAATCGACATAGACGGGTAACGACACGAATCCTGGCGCCGGAAGACCGTATGCATCCGAAGGAGCATCTGGCGGCGCCAAGGCGAGCAATTCAGACGGCGGCGGCTCCAGAAAGTAAGCGGGCGCAGGTTGTGGCGCCTCGAACGCGAATGCCGGATCATTGAGGAGCAGTGCGGTCCTTTCAAAAAACTCCAGTTCGTCCGGCAATGGCGGGGGCACGTCGTATTCCATCATTGCGAATTTGGAAGGCGGCGCGATCGTGGCACCCAAGCTCGTGAGACGGCGGCGCGCATCGGCAACATGGGCGCCCCCCGGATAGCGCGACAAGTAAGACCAGTAGGCGTCTGCTACATTGGCTTGGCAAGTCCGTCGCCAAGTAATGGCCTCGCGCCGTACCGCAAGGAGAGCGCGGACGCGCTTCGTCATGGGGTCACGCCAATAGTCCGCAACGAAATCTGCATAGCCGTCGAAAGTGTCGCGCATCAAGGCCGCCATGTAGGCGTCCTGGGCACCGAGGCTCCGCATCGGGCGGGAGCGCATCTGAGCAGTCCGCTCGGGTGAATCCGCCCGCGATGGCGCGCCAGGACCGCGCTCGAGGAACATGAATTGCGCTTCGATGTCCGAAGTATCCCAAGGTACCTGTGCGCCTTTCGTCAATTCGTGGACACGCAGACGCACACGATCAAACAGATCGGCTGGAGCAAGGCCGCCCTCGCGGATCATCTCGGAAAGCGCCTTGGCATAGGGGCCGTAGCCGTTCCCGTAATCGGGCGAGACGGTGCCCGGGGCGGCATTGAAAGCGATCAGCATGTTGGTTTCGGGTTCGACCAGGGCGAGACCACTCGCCGGCGGGCGACCTGACAGGACAAATGGATTTGAGCGGGCCATATCCAGGATCACGAAGGTTGCCTTCGACTCGAGCGCCGCGAGCGCGAGCGTTTGCTCCGACAGCCGTACAGCCCGGAGGGGCACATCTGAAGCGTCGGAAATATCCGCGTCGATAGGAAGCAGATAGTTCTCGCCTTCGAGCTGCAGCCCGTAACCAGCGAAATACACGGCAGCTACCGCGCCCGGTCCCGCGCTCCTGACAGCGTCGACAAAATCTCGGAAAGTCTGCCGCAGCAAATCTTCATCGAGGTCTCGGGCGCCCATGACATCAAAGCCCGCGGCCCGCAGGGTTTGGGCGATCAGAGCGGCATCATTGACCGCGGTCGTGAGAGGCTTGGCCTTGTAGGATGCATTCCCGACCACGAGCGCCAGACGCTTTTCCGAGGGCGCAGCGTCGGCTCTGGCAGCGCACACAATGACGAAAATCGCCAAAAGGCCGAGGAATGTCTTCAAAAATCGGTGCATTCTATACGCAACATCAGGTGCTCATGGCGAAGA
>Ga0105245_10005904_pt1 | contig 10755 bp, 14 predicted proteins | sample KBSM54metaG_FD_81523 | JGI IMG/M metagenome (GOLD analysis project Ga0105245, IMG submission 81523) | Miscanthus rhizosphere microbial communities from Kellogg Biological Station, Michigan, USA - KBS M5-4 metaG | ecosystem: Host-associated > Plants > Roots > Rhizosphere > Soil | place...
CCGGGCACCGCCCGGGCCGCGCTCACCCGGTATCAGGAGATCTTCGGCGGCGAGCTGACGTCGTGGGACTACAGCGCGTTCGGCCGCACCGACGGCCCGGCCGACGCGATCGCGCACGGTGAGCTCTCGGGGCTGGTGTCGGTGTTCGCCGCCGACGCCGCCGAGGGCGAGGCGTCGTTCACGAGCACCGGCTTCTTCCTCTCGGTGCTGGGCGGCGGCGACGCCGAGACCTCGCAGCGCTGGTTCGACGCGCTGAGCGAGGGCGGCGAGGTGCTCGATCCGTTGCAGCAGCGTCCGTGGGGCGGCTTCGACGGCCAGGTGCGCGACCGTTTCGGCGTGACCTGGCTCATCGGGTACGAGCCCGCGGCCGCCTGACCGGCCGAGCAGGATTCGAGAAGCGTCCGCGGCATCCACTGCCTAGCGTTGTCGGCATGAGCATCCAACTCCAGTACACCCACATCACCGTCAACGACGTCGAGGAGTCGATCGCGTTCTACCGCGACGCCCTGGGCCTGGACGTCATCCAGGACGTCAGCAACGGCGGCCACCGCTGGCTCACCTTCGGCACCGACAGCCAGCCCGGGCTGGGGATCGTGCTGAGCGATCCGCACGCCGGACGCAGCCAAGCCGACGGCGACGCCCTGCAGGAGCTGCTCGCCAAGGGCACCCTTCCCAACATCGTGTTCAGCACCGACGACCTGGATGCCGCATTCGAGCGGGTGCGCGCCTCGGGCGCCGAGGTGCTGCAGGAGCCGTTGGACCCCGGCTACGGCACCAAGGACTGCGCGTTCCGCGATCCCTCGGGCAACATGGTGCGCATCTCGCAGGCGTAGTCTCGAGGCATGCGCGGCGGCACCATCTGGACCATCCTCGGCGTCATCGTCGCGGTCGTCATCGCCTGGTTCCTGGTCAACGCGCTGCTGACCCTGATCTGGTTCGTGGTCAAGCTGGTCATCGTGCTGGTGGTGGCGGTGATCGTGTTCTTCGCGCTGCGCGCGGTGTTCACGCGACCGACCTCGTAGCTGCCGCTAGTGTCGTCTCACTGACGTCAGGGAGCGACGATGAAGAAGCCCAGTCTCGGCGAGAGATTCCGCTACTGGTTCGACGGCTGGATGGCCAAGGGAACCGGATCACTGATCGCCCTGCTGGCGATCGTCACGGCCGCGCTGATCGTGGTGCTGACCGTGATCACCTTCGTGATCGGCAAGGCCGCGTTCCCGATCGGGCAGCCGCACGACTTCCCCGACCTGCTCTGGGGCACGCTGGTGCGCGCCCTCGACTCGGGCACCGTCGCCGGCGACAACGGGTGGGGTTACCGCGGCCTCATGATGCTCATCACGATCGCCGGCATCGTGATCGTGGCCAGCCTGATCTCGATCATCTCGGGCGCCTTCGACGCCAAGGTCGAAGAGCTGCGCAAGGGCCGCTCCCGCGTGCTCGAGACCGACCACACGCTGGTGCTGGGCTGGAGCCGCAAGGTGTTCTCGCTGGTGCACGAGCTGTCGATCGCCAATGAGTCGCGCGGCAAGGCGGCCATCGTCATTCTGGCCAATGTCGACAAGGTCGAGATGGAGGATGCCATCCGCGCGCAGGTGCCCGACACCGGCAAGACCAAGATCATCTGCCGCACCGGCGATCCGATGAACCTGGTCGACCTGGAACTGGGCAACCCGAACGGCGCGCGCAGCATCGTGCTGCTCGGCGGCGACGACGACGAAGACCCTGATTCGACCGTCATCAAGACCTGCCTGGCGCTGACGAACAACAAGAGTCGCAAGCAGGACGAGTACCACATCGTCGGTGAGCTCCGGGATGCCGCCAACCTCGAGGCCGCTCAGTTGGTCGGCCGCGCCGAGGCGCACTGGGTGCTTGGAGCCGACCTGATCAGCCGGGTCACCGTGCAGAGCTGCCGGCAGAGCGGACTGAGCGTGGTCTACACCGACCTGCTCGACTTCGAGGGCGCCGAGATCTACTTCACCGAGCAGCCGACGCTGGTCGGGCGGAGCTACTTCCAGACCCAGTCGGCCTTCTCGGACTCGACGGTGATCGGCATCTCGACCGCCGACGGCATCCTGATCAACCCGCCCGCCGACCGCGCGTATGGGGCGAGCGAGCAGCTGATCGTGATCGCCGAAGACGACAGCACGATCAAGCTGACCCCCGCCCAGCCGTTCGACGCCGATGCCGTGCTGTCGCCCAAGGCCTTCAAGCCGGTGCCCGAGACCACCCTGGTGCTCGGCTACCACTCGGGACTGCGGATGATGCTCGAAGAGCTCAACTCCTATGTGACCAAGGGCTCGTCGGTCACCGTCGTCGCCGACATCGACGACCCCGGACTCCCGACCTTCCCGAACATGCCGGTCACCTTCCGCCGCGCAGACCCCTCGCACCGCGCCGTGCTCGACACCCTCGGCGTCGACGCCTCTGACCACATCATCGTGCTCGCCAACAAGGAGCAGCTGCCTGCCCAGCGCGCCGACGCGAAGACGCTCATCACGCTGCTGCACCTGCGCGACATGGCCGAGAAGCTCGGCGTCGAGCTCAATGTGGTCAGCGAGATGCTCGATGACCGCAACCGCGAGCTGGCCGAGGTCACCAACGCCGACGACTTCATCGTCAGCGAGAAGCTGGTGAGCCTGATGCTCTCGCAGGTCAGCGAGAACGAGCAGTTGACGGATGTCTTCGGCATCCTGTTCGACAGCACAGGAAGCGAGATTTACCTGCGGCCCGCCGAGCTGTACATCAAGCCCGGCACCGAGGTGGACTTCTACACGGTGCTCGAGGCCGCACGCCGCGTCGGCGAGACCGCGATCGGATACCGCCTCGAGACGTTCGCGCACCACGCCGATGAGAACTATGGGGTGCACATCAACCCGCTGAAGACCGACCGGCTGACCTTCTCGCCGGGCGACCGCATCATCGTGCTGGCGGAGGAGTAGGGGCGCCCTCGGCGGTCGAGTAGCGCCGGAGGCGCGTATCGAGACCGGTCGGCGAGCGAGGTCTCGATACGCCGCTTCGCGGCTACTCGACCAGCAAGAGCTTCGCGGCTACTCGACCAGCAAGTCGGGGTTCGCCCGGGCGAAGTCGAGGTGCAGCACCGTCTGCGACAGGGCAGACAGCAAATAGAAGCTGCGCAGGTTCTGCCAGCCCGCGGTCCAGCGCAGTCGGCTGGCGACCTGCCAGACCGTGGCATCCGGGTCGTCGCGGATCACCGCGGCCGCCGCGCGCGAACGATGCAGGTGGTGTTCGGCGAGCTGCGCATTGCGCTCGATCAGCCCCCGGAACCGGTAGCCGTGCCCGGGCGCGACCTCGAAGTCGTCGAAGCGGGCGAGCGAGGTGAGCGACTCGAGGTAGTCGGCGATCGGGTTGTTCGGCGGAGTGCCGCCGTTCGGCTCCGGCAGCCCGCGGTCGCCCAGACCGAGCCCCGAGAAGATCTTCGGCAGCACGGTGTCTCCGGTGTAGACCAGCCCGGCCGTTCGATCGACCAGACTGGCCGACCCGGCGGTGTGCCCCGGCGTCCAGAGCACCTCGATCTCGCGCCCCGGCACGTCGAGTTGCTCGCCCGGCGCGTATGTCACATCAATAGTGGGGATGCCGCGGGCCACCAGGTCGGCCCCGAGCGGGATGCTCAGCTCCGGCCGGCGTTCGGGCGGGACGCCCCAGCCCTCGAGCAACCCATCGGGCGGGGTGAGGCCGCCGGCCGCGACCGCGGCCAGTCCGAGCTGCTCGCGTCGCAGCATCCCGACCCGGGCGCCGCTCGCCGCGCGCAGTCGCTCGGTCATGCCCAGGTGATCGGGATGCAGATGGGTCACGAACACCGACGCGATGTCGTCGACCGCGAGGCCGAAGCCGTCGAGCGCGCGACGGAACAGGCGCCAGTTCTCGTCGCCGTCGTATCCGGTGTCGATCAGGTGCAGCGAACCGTCGTCGCCGGCGATCAGGTAGCACAGCGAGAAGGGATTGCCCGGCTGCTGCATCGGCAGCGGGATCGACCAGATGCCGGGCCGCACCGCGTCGGCAGCCGGAACCCGGTCGGCCATCGCGTCGTCGAACTGGGCCGGGCTGGTGGGCTGCACGGCTCCATTCAATCGCGATTCTGCGCGCAGGCGCGGCGCGTTAGGGTCGGAGGGTGGACACCCTGCGACTCGGTACCAGCGGGCTCGAGGTCTCGCGCATCATCCTCGGCTGCATGAGCTATGGCGAACCCGGCAAGGGCAACCACGCCTGGAGCCTCGGGCTCGACGACAGCCGCCCGTTCTTCCGGCAGGCGATCGAGGCGGGCATCACGACCTTCGACACCGCGAACGTGTACTCGATGGGATCGAGCGAAGAGATCACCGGGCAGCTGCTTGGCGAGTTCGCCCGGCGCGACGAGGTGGTCATCGCGACCAAGGTGCACGGGCGGATGTTCCCCGGGCCGAAGGGAGGCGGGCTCAGCCGGGCCGCGATCCTCACCGCGATCGATGACAGCCTGCGCCGCCTGGGCACCGACTACGTCGACCTGTACCAGATCCACCGCTGGGACCCCGAGGTTCCGATCGACGAGACCATGGAGGCGCTGCACGACGTCGTGCGCGCGGGCAAGGCGCGCTACATCGGCGCCTCCTCGATGTGGGCGTGGCAGTTCGCGCAGGCTCAGCACACCGCCGATCTGAACGGCTGGACGCGCTTCGTCTCGATGCAAGACCAGTACAACCTCCTGCAGCGCGAGGAGGAGCGCGAGATGCTGCCGTTCTGCCTCGACCAGGGGGTCGGGGTGATCCCGTGGAGCCCGCTGGCCCGCGGCAAGCTGACCCGCCCCTGGGGCGAAGAGACGGCGCGCACCGAGTCCGACGCCTTCGCGAAGACCCTCTACCACGAGGAATCGAACCACCGGATCGTGGATGAGGTGGTCGCCATCGCCGCCGAGCGCGGCGTCCCGGCCGCTCAGGTCGCGCTCGCCTGGGTGCTGCACCAGCCGGCGGTCACGGCCCCCATCGTCGGAGCCACCAAGCCGCAGCACCTGACCGACGCGGTCGCCGCCGTCGACCTCGAACTCAGCGACGCCGAGCTGGCTCGCCTGGATGAGCACTACACCCCGCGCGCCGCGAGCGGATTCTGATGGGCATCTTCGGCAGCACGCGCGGTACCGACGAGTCCCTGCCGCGTACCGACCGGGGCGCGGGCAGCCTGAACGACTACAACTACGGCCTGCGCGCGCGCAATCGGCGCGTCACGATCCTGCTCGCCGACAGCGATCCCTACCAGGACGAGCTGCGCGCCGTCGTCGAAGCGGTCGGCGACGGAATGGGCGACCTCGAGACGGCCTTCTCGCCACGCAGCCAGGAGGAGGAGCGGGTGGACGCGCCCATCGTCGTGCGCCTGTTCACCGGTCGGCGCGTCAGCGGGCCGGTCGGGTCGGTGCCGCGCGGGCTTGAATCCGTCGTCGACGACACGCTGCGCCGTCTGGATGACACGCTCGGCAAGGCGCGCATCCCGGCTCGGATCGTGCGCAAGGGCGGCAGCTACCGCGTCGAGCTGCTGATGGGCGCGGTCCGCTGAGAGCGGACCGCGTGTGTACCGACCGAGCTTTTCGGCCCGACATCAGCTCCCCAGACCCACGACCAGCAGCACCCCGATCACCAGGTCGACCAGCAACGCCGACCCGCCGAGAATCGCCCCCGCGACACCGAATCGCCGCCCGCGGTGGCGTCGCGCGGCGAGCACGCCGACCACGACGGCGCCGATGGCCAGCAGGAGCCCGACGATCGCGCTGAGCCGCTCGTACGCGGTCACCCAATCGAGGCCCTCCGGACCCAGCCCCGCGCCGAGCGAGCTCAGGAGCGACACGAAGACCACGATCGCGGTAAGCACCGCGCCCACCTGCGACACGATCGCGAACAGACCGAGGGCAAGCGCGAAGATGCCGAGCCGTCGCGAGCCACGCGGCTCGGCCTGCGGCGCGGCGGGCAGGGCGACGCCGGGACGCTCCGCGGCATCCGGGAACAGTTCGTCGAGGCCCGTCATGATCGCCGCCGGTCGCGGCGGTTAGCTCGTCAGCCCGTTGCTCGGGGTCATGGCGACGCCCACGATCGCCGAGATGTGTCCGATCAGGATCAGCAGACCGAAGATGATCCCGAAGATGCCGAGCACGCGCCCGCGGTTGCGGATCGCGGCCACCAAACCGAGGATCACCGCGAGCAAGGCGAACAACATGCCGCCGAAGATCACGATGATCACGATGACGACGATGCCGAGCGCGGAGCCCAGTGACCCGGTCGGGTCGGTGAGCACCCCGCTGATGTTGGTGAGCGCCCCGGCGACGGCGATCAGGCCGATCACGAGGGCGATCATGTCACCGAGGATCGCCAGCAGACCGAGGATGAAGGCCGCGGCACCCACGCCCCGGCGCGGTTTCACGACCGCCGGAGCGACAACGACTGCCGGTGCGGCGGCGGGCGGCGCGGGCGGTGTCGCCGGCGGAACCGCGGGCGGTGCCGCCGGTTCTGCGGGCTGAACGGGAACGGGCTGCTCATCGGTGCCGGACATGGCACGACTGTATCGGAGCGCCTCCGAGGCTGCTATGCCTGCGAGGCGGCCTCGGCGTTGGCCGGTTTCGACGCCTCGTCGGCGCGCGCCGCGATCTCGGTGCGGATGGCATCCATGTCGAGGGCGCGAACCTGGGTGATCAGATCCTCGAGAGCCGGGCGGGGGAGGGCGCCCGCCCGCGAGAACACACCGATGCCGTCGCGGAACGCCATCAGGGTCGGGATCGCCTGGATGCCCATCGCCGCGGAGAGTGCCTGGTTGGCATCCGTGTCGACCTTGGCGAACACGATGTCGTCGTTCGCATCCGAGGTGGAGTCGTAGATCGGCGCGAAGGCCTTACACGGTCCGCACCAGTCCGCCCAGAAGTCGACGAGCACGATGCCCCCGTCGAGCACGGCACGTTCGAAGGTGGTGTCTGTGAGGTCGACGGTCGCCATGACACCAGCCTAAAGCGGGTGTCGCCGGATTGCTGGGCACCGGATCAGGTGCGCCGGTTAGGGTCGTGGCATGCGTCGTCGGTCTGTGATCGCGATCGGGGCGGCAGTCGTCGCGGTGGCCGGACTCGTCGTGACGGCGGTCCTGGTCTTTCCGGCGGGCACCGTCGGCCGGGTGTCCGCCGGTCCGACTCGGCTGCCCCAGAGCCTTCGTGAGCAGCTCTTCGACTACTGCCTGCCGGACACCACCAAGTTGATCGACGCCTTCGACAAGACCCACACGACGGCGACCGGCAGCACGTCGACGCCGGACTATCTGAGCGTCTCGACCGACGGCTCGGGAGCATCGTTCTCGGCGACGGTGGAAGCCACCGGCGACTGGAAGGTGGATGCGGATCGCAGCGGCATCAGGGTCAGCGCCGGCGCGGGCGGCTCGGCGGCCGCCCCGGCCGAGTTCTCGCACGAGGCGGTCGACTTCGTGCAGAAGCTGTACGCGTGCGGGTCGAAGTACCGCTTCGTCGACGAAACCAGCCATGAAGCCACCAGTTCGCAGTTGGTGCAGTGGTACAAGTACGACGTCGGGGTGCTCTGGCCGTGCCTGAACGCGCACGGCCTGCACGTCGGCGATCCGCCGACCCGCGCCGAGTTCTCCGATCCGTTCCGTGCGCAGGCGGTCGACCCGTACCAGGGGCTGAAGCTCGGCAAGGGCTCGATGGATCGGGTGCTCGCCGCCGTCCGGGATTGCCCGCAGCGCCCGCCGTTCCTGGGGTGAATGAGACTAGGGTCGAGCCATGCGTCGGGCAACGGCGGCAGTTGGCGGAGCAGCCATCGCGGCTCTCGCTGTCGTCGTCGCGGCTGCCCTGAGTTTTCCCACGGCCGCAGTCGCGCCGACCACGAGACAGGTGGAGCTTCCGCAGGAACTCGAGCACCTGATCTTCTTCGCCTGCCTTCCCGGGCTGGATCCGGGAGCAGGTGACTCCGGCACGAACGCCGGCACGGTGACTGCTCAGCAGGGTCTGGCGTTCTCGACGTCCGGATCCGGCCCGGCGCTCTCGGTGCGGATCGAGGAGGTGGGCGACTGGTCGGTCTCGGTCGACAGCATCGGCGCGACCATGCGCGTCGAGCGATCGAGCGACAGTCAGGCACGAACCGATGCGATCGCCGCCGCCGTGACCCCAACGGCGCGGTCGCTCTACAACTGCATGGCTCCCTACCGCTTCGCCGCGCGCGCCGCCCCGACGCCGCGCTCCAGCGCGCAGTTGCTCCAGCTCTACCGCTACGACACGGCCGTTCTCTGGCCGTGCCTGCGGTCGCAGGGGATCGATGTCGGCGATCCGCCGTCGCGCGATCAGTTCACCAGTTCGTCATCGGCCGTCATCGCCGATCCGCTCTCGGTGATCACGCTGTCGAAGAAGTCGCTGCCGCGCCTCGTTCCCGCCCTTCGGGCCTGCCCGCTCTGGCCGCCGTATCTGAGTTGAGCCGAAACGGTTCATCTGGGGCCTCGCTGTGCTCAGATGGTGACATGCGCACGCGAGGCAGGGTGGGAGCGGCCGTCGTCGCGGCCTGCGCCGCCGCGCTGCTCGTGCTCCTGGCCGGATGCGGCGGATCGACCCACCTGCGCGGCGATGCGCATCCGCAGCGGATGCCGCTCGGGCTTCCGGCCGACGTCGTGCAGGGCTGCGAGCGCAGCGTCGGGATCGGAGAGGCCTCGGTTGCCCCCACCTTCTGGCGAGACAGCCAGGGCGTGCACCTGCGGATCGGTCACGGCGAACGGCACGGCACCGGCATCGGCAGCGGGGGCGGGCTGTCGAACACCGAGTCCGCCTTGCTGTCGTGCCTGACGGTGGCCACCGGTCCGCTGCCGGCCTACCCGAGCGACTCCGCGGGACTCATCCTGCTCTGGAAGTATTCGACCACCGTGCTCTGGCCGTGCATCGCCCGGCAGGACGTCGATGCCGGGCATCCACCCTCGCGCGCCGAGGTGGTGAGCGGTGATCCGGTGCTGGTCGATCCCTACGTCCGGCTGCAATACCAGGTGTCGGCCGCGCGACTGGCTCAGCTGCGCGTCGACTGCCCGGTCCTGCCTTCGTATCTGATGCCGGCATCCGGATGATGTGGCGGCGCATCGGCGCTCGCGGCGGCGCGCTCCTGGTCACCGCGGCCGCGCTCGCCCTGGTCGCGGGCTGCGCGTCGGTGCCCGGCACCGCCGGCGCGCGCACGAGTCCGAACCGGGCCGAGCTGCTGGCCGTCACCCAGACGACGCACGCCTTTGAGGCCGAGACCGGCGACGCGCGGATCCCGTGGGTGCAGCTGTGGACCAGCGCCCAGTTCCCGGCCGCCATGCAGCACTGCGTCGGCGAGCAGAGCCTCGGACAGCTGAGCGTGCAGATCGGCCTGCCGGAGCTCAGCATGAGCTACAGCATCAACGGCAGCGGGTCGTGGCCCGATGAGGCGGAGTCGGCGCGCATCGTCGGGCGTTGCGCGGCGGCCACCCCGCTCGACGACCGCGTTCTGCGGCTCGGCCCCGAGACCTGGGATGCGCTCTACTCCTACGAGCTGACCACCCTGCGTCCGTGCCTGCTCGCGCGCGGCTTCCCGGTCAGCCGCATGCCGTCGCGCTCCGACTTCGAGGGTCGGCTGCGCGCGAAGCGGCCGTGGAGCCCCTACGACACGGTCACCGTGCCGACCCGATTCGCCTGGTACCAGGTGTCGGATGCCTGCCCGCCGCTCCCGGCCGAGCTCGCCTCCGCCGTCTCGGCGGCGTCCGCGGGATGATGCGGCCGGGTGGTCCGCGACGGGTTCACTCCTCCGCAGGAATATTCGACGCGTGGATGTGCAGGATCTTCCACTCACCGTCTTCCAGCCGGAACACGATCGAGCGCCGGCCCGTCGATCCCTGCCGACGCGCGAACTCGAAGGTGATCAGCGACGCGCGCTCGTCGAGGGGGCGTACACGCACGCCAACTGGACGGATCCCGGGCCCGTCGGGCGCACTGTCGCGGAAGACGGCCCTGAAATGTCGTTCGACCGCCGCCGCGCCTTCGATCAGGCTCGGCGCATCCGAATCCGGCGCGAACAGCGAGACCTCCGTAGACAGGCAGCGGCTGAAGCGTTCGAAGTCGAGCGCGTTGAACGCGGCGATGAAGGCCTCGAAGGCGGCTTCGACATCCGGCATGCCTCGATGATGCCGTGTGCGACCGCAGGGCGCGACACTCGCCCCCGCCAGGATCGCGCCGAAGCAATCCGAGGCTGATAAGATCCAGGGGTCGCGATTCCGCGGCATCCGGAGCAGGCCGGCACGAAGCTGGTCACCGGTGGTGGTCTTCCGAACCATGGTTCGGCGCACTTCTACTGTTGACCAGAGCAGCTGGTAGTCCGAAGAGACATCCATTCTTCCTGCCCGCTCCTGCTCCTTCGCATGTCGCTGCCCCGGATGGGCAGCAGTCAATCAAAGGAGAGACACCTCGTGGAGGGTCCCGAAATCAAATTCGCCGAAGCCGTTCTGGATAACGGCAAGTTCGGCACGCGCACCGTCCGGTTCGAAACCGGCCGTCTGGCGCAGCAGGCCCAGGGCGCGATCGCCGCGTACCTGGACGAAGACACCATGATCCTGAGCGCCACCAGCGCGGGCAAGCACCCGCGCGACGGCTTCGACTTCTTCCCGTTGACGGTGGATGTCGAAGAGCGCTCGTACGCCGCCGGCAAGATCCCCGGTTCGTTCTTCCGTCGCGAGGGCCGCCCCTCGACCGAGGCGATCCTGGTCTGCCGCCTGATCGACCGCCCGCTGCGCCCG
>Ga0105245_10005905_pt1 | contig 10754 bp, 11 predicted proteins | sample KBSM54metaG_FD_81523 | JGI IMG/M metagenome (GOLD analysis project Ga0105245, IMG submission 81523) | Miscanthus rhizosphere microbial communities from Kellogg Biological Station, Michigan, USA - KBS M5-4 metaG | ecosystem: Host-associated > Plants > Roots > Rhizosphere > Soil | place...
AACCCACCACCGGGTACAAAATATAGCGCGGGTAATGCTCGCGAATCACCGCCGCTAGACCTTTACCCGTCACCGCGCCAATCCGCATACACGCCTCTTGTACCGCCGTCATCAACGGATACGTGAAGAGCATGGTCCATGGCAAGGCAAACCCAAACTGAGCGCCTGCCTGAGAATACGTCGCAATACCCGACGGATCGTCATCAGCCGCACCCGTCACAATTCCAGGCCCCAAAATACGCAGTGCACGGCCAAATGCCCGCTGCTTTTTACGGAGACTCGAGCCTGGAGGCGCCGGCGCTGTCTCAAGCTCTGCTTCTGTTACCGCCTCGTCAGGCAGCAAAATCATAGTTCTTTAAGCATAAGCAAAATGTAGGGTGCTTGTCCAGATACACTAGAGCTCAGAACGGCTACTGTGGACGGCCCGATGCCACTTTAGCCGCCGCCTGCTCCATCGTGTCATCAAGCGGCTCGAGCTCTCCGGCCCCATATCGCCGCTCAACTGCCTTCGCGATCAAGAAGTCGGCCAACCTCGGATTTTTTGGCAGCACGGGACCATGCATGTACGTACCGACTGCAAAGTTCGACATCGCACCTTCTCGGCGACTTTTCGGATCGTTTCCATACCCTTTCACCACCCGACCCAGTGACTCCTGTCCGTCATCAAGCAACGTTTGGCCGGAATGGTTTTCAAAGCCAACCAACCGGCCAAAATCCTTCGTTTCGACAATAATGTTGCCTATCATACGGACTTTACCGCCAATTGTTGTTGTATTAAATACATCGATACCTGGTAAATTTTCCCCTTGAACCGTCTTAAAACCGTGACCAAAAAGTTGATACAATCCACAAATCGTCAGCATGGGCACACCCGCAACCGCCAACGCGCGCAGAGCTGGACCGCGCTTGAGCAAATCCTCAGCCACCACCTGTTGGCCAGAATCCTGCCCCCCGCCACCAAACACCAGGTCCGCCGCATCAAAATCAAATTTCTCGCCGATCTCCACCGACCGCACTTGCGCTCTGTACCCGCGCCACTCCAGCCGCCTCACCAATGTAATAATATTGCCCATATCGCCGTATATATTCATCTCTCTCGGATACAAATGCACAATAGTAATCTCGCGGCTCATCGTGACATCCCCTGCATTACCGTCCGCCGACCAAGCAACTTGCGCACCTCAAGCATTGCCGTATACGTTGGCAAAATGTAGGCCGTACCGCCCACCGGCGTCGCCGCCACCAAGGCACCAATGCCAGCTTCTACCGAATCGGCTGCCATCGATTCCACACCTGCGTAATGCAGCCGCAAAGCCATGTCTGCACCACGAATACCTGCCGTATAAATCACCGATTTGTATCCAGCCAAAGCCTCAATCGGCACATCCCACAACCACGAAACATCGCGCCCATCCGCTGGAAGATCGTTGATCACAAACATCGCCCGCACCTCAGCCCGGCCAATCACAAACGTCTGAAGCACCTGCGCAAAACCAGCGGGGTTCTTAATAAGCAGCAAGCACAGCGTTCGACCCTCTATTTCCACGCGTTCCACCCGTCCAAATGCAGCCTGTGTGCTCGCCAGGGTCCGCTCCATTAAGTTCGGCGGCACACCCAGACCCTGCCCAGCGCTTACTGCTGCGAGCGCATTGTAGAGATTGTAAGTTCCCGGCAGAGAAAAAGTGTAAGTGGTCCGTTTACCCGAGATCGCCAGTACAAACCGGCTTCCATTGGGATCAGCCTCCTCCACATTAGTAATGACCACCTCGGGCTTCGGCCGGGCGAAATCTCCCTTCGGGCACTTATAATGCCCCACGTGCCCATAAAACACCCGCGAAAACACCAGTCGCGTCCGGCATACGGGGCAACGATCCGAGTCGATTGCCGTCTGATGCACCCCCACCGCATTCACCGGCGCCCCTTCGATGCCAAAATAATGCACGTCATCTGGCCGCTTGGCGTACTTTGCCAGGCTCGCCACGAGCGGGTCATCTGCATTCAGATATAATTCCGCCTGCGTAGCCACAATCCCTTCGCCAATCAACGTAGCGGTCGTATCAAGCTCGCCGTAGCGATCGAGCTGGTCACGAAACAAGTTGGTCACCACTATGTGCTTTGGTTTTACCTGCGGCGCCACCAATCGCAAGCTCGCTTCGTCCACCTCAAACAACCCCACGGTCGCTTTCATGCGGCCGCGCCTATCAGCCGCTGCGATCAAGGCCGACGTAATACCCCGCTTTAGATTTGACCCCGTGCTGTTGGTCACCACTGCGATGCCATTTGCCTCCAGCATCTCAGCGATGAGGCGCGTCGTCGTAGTTTTACCGTTCGTTCCCGTTACTACGATCACCCCGCCACTAAGACCAGCCGCTAATTTCCCCGATAGGTTCGGGTCGAGCTTTTCCGCGATCAGTCCCGGCAACGCAAAACCCCCACCTCGCCCCAGCCCACGGCTCAAAGCTCCGGCTAGTTTCGTAATGGCGAGTGTCAGGGGTACAGACATACGATAATTATACGCTAGCCGCCGTCTGAATCAGCGCATCTGCCGCCTTTTCGACGTCTCCCGTAAGCCAGTGAATTTGCTTATTTCGTTTAAACCACGTCAGCTGTTTTTTATACAAGGCCATGTCACCGGACACAAAATCAGCAGTCGCTTCGGCCACGGTTTTGCGTCCGAAAACCACGTCTTTGAAGGCCCGGTAACCAATCACTTCAAACGCCGTGCAGTCCCAACCATACCGCTCACCAATTGTCTGCACTTCTTGAATAAAGCCTTCAGAAAGCATTTTTTCGATTCTTTGTTCAATTCTTTTTTGAATAACTTCTTTGTTCATTGTCAGTCCAAGAACCAAAATGTCAGGACGCACCTCAATCCGCTTCGAGGAAGGCTGACCAGCCGTTTCCAGCGCTCGGATCACTCGCCGGCGGTTCATCAAATCCACTCGCCCGTAGGCTTCCGGGTCTTCAGCCGCTAGCATTTCGCGCAAGCTTTCGTCATTCAATTTTTCAAATTTTTGGCGCATTTTTTCATCACTGCCACCAGGGAATTTATAATCATATAAAACCGCATCCACATACATTCCGCTGCCTCCCACCAAAAACGGTAGCCGGCCCCGGCTCAAAACATCTCGCGCTGCAGCCTCTGCCAACCGCTTAAATTCAGCGGCACCCAGACGCTCACCCGGTTCTATCACATCAAGCAAATGGTGAGGCACCGCCGCTTGCTCAGCCAAGGTCGGCTTAGCCGTGCCGATGTCCATGCCGCGGTAAATAGTGCGTGAATCGGCGCAAATAATCTCCCCGTTATACTTGCTCGCTAGCTTCAGTGCCAAGTCGGTCTTACCCGAAGCCGTTGTGCCTACAATCGCAATCATCATTGTGGCCACCACAACAATTTTTCGATATCCACGCTCATATCGTCACTCACTTGAACGCCTTCTTCTTCAAGACGCTGCGCCTGAGCCATCCGGCCGCCATGATATCCAGCCGCTAGTCCACCCTGTTTATTCACGACCCGGTGCCACGGCAGCTCCTCAGGTCCAAAGTGCGCTAGACCACCCACAATCCGGGCAGCCCGGGGACTGCCGCACAACGCCGCAACCTGCCCATACGTCATCACTCGTCCATAGGGAATCGTCCCCACAAGTTCGTATACCGCCTCGGCAAAATGATTATCCACCCCTACAGCAAGCTCGTGCCGGCCCGTTCTTTGGCCTCACGCACCACCGCCGCCGCGAAGTCAGTCGTGCTCAAAGTGCCGTCATACACACCATGACCCTGGCGCAACCGTGGACTCACCTGGCCCGTTTCGCGCTCCTTCTCGCCAATCACCAGCGTGTAGGGCACTTTCGCCAACCCAGCCGCTCGAATCTTCTTGCCCACACTCTCAGGCATAGAGTCCACACCTACACGCAAACCAGCAGTCTCATACTCGACCCGCAGCTTCTCGGTGTATTCCAAAATCTCCGGCGTCTCGTTGATCGGCGCCAGCCGCACCTGCTCAGGCGCTAGCCACACGGGAAAAGCCCCAGCCGTCTGCTCGATCAAAAGCACCATAAAGCGCTCAAGCGAGCCCATCACCGCACAATGCAACATCACAATCCGCTCACGCTCGCCCGACTCATTCACGCAGGTGAGGTCAAATCCTTCCGGCTGGCCAAAATCGAGCTGAATAGTAGCCGCCTGAAACTCGCGGCCAAAGACATCCCGACCCATAAAGTCGATCTTGGGACCGTAGAACGCCGCCTCGCCCACACCATCCGCGTACTCTACGCCTTTAGCCTCAATCACCGCACGAATCTGATCCTCAGCTTGAAGCCATTTCTTTTCATCGCCCAAATAAGCAGTCATATTTGCCGGATCGTGCCGGCTAAAGCGCACCTTGAGGTCAATCCCAAACGTCTTATAAAACGCCTGGATGATATCCCAAATTTTATCAATCTCCGCTTCTACTTGGTTGAGCCGCGCAAACACGTGCGAGTCATCCTGAGTAATCGACCGCACCCGGCTCAAGCCGATGAGCTCCCCGCTCTGCTCGTCGCGGTACTGCATCGTCGTCTCGCGGTAACGAATCGGCATGTCACGGTAGCTTCTCACTTGCGATGCAAAAATCTGCGTGTGATGCGGACACGTCATCGGCTTCATCGCAAACAAGTGCCCTTCACGCGTCTCGATCTTAAACAGCTCATCCTGAAATTTCTTCCAGTGGCCGCTCTTCTCATACAGGTCTTTTTTCGTAATATGCGGCACTGTTACTTGCTGATACCCCCCGCCAATCGTCTGCCGCAGTTCCTGCACATAGTTGTTCAATTGCTCACGAATGAGCGTGCCACGCGGTGTAAACAGCGGCAAACCCGGCCCCACCAGGTCCGAAAATACGAACAAGTCGAGCTCTTTGCCCAGCTTGCGATGATCACGCTTCTCCGCCTCTTTCAGCATCTCCAAATGCTTATGCAATTCGTCTTTCGTTGTAAATCCTACACCATAGATCCTCTGAAGTTGAGCGTTCTTTTCATTACCGCGCCAGTATGCACCAGATACCCGCATCAGTTTAAAGGCGCCAACCTTACCCGTGCTCTCCACATGCGGCCCCCGGCACAAATCCGTAAACGGCCCATCCGTATAAATGCCCACTTCATCCACTTTTGCGTCTTCATCCACGCCGAGTTGCGACCGATCAATTTCTTTCGCCACCGTCGTACCATGTTTTTTGAGATCAGAAAGTAGGTCAAGTTTATAGGTCTGCTTCTTGTCACCAAAGTATTTTATGGCTTCATCAAGCTTCATAGTCGAATGTTCAAACGGATAGTTCGCTTTCACGACCTCGACCATCTTCTTCTCTATCTTCGCTAAATCGTCCACCGTTAACTTCTCCGGCAGATCAACGTCATAATAGAATCCGTTCTCTACAACCGGCCCAATACCAAACTTCGCACTCGGATGGAGCTCCTGTATAGCCGTCGCCATAATGTGCGCCAGCGAGTGCCGCATCGCAAATAACTGCTGATCCTTGTCTTCCTTACCCATAACATTTCTCCTTAAAACGCAAAACGACGCGCAGATCTTTTTGCGCGTCTGGACCCTATTGGGCGGTTCCACCAGACTTCTTTGACTTAGCCAAAGCTCTCTGTTCGCCGGTGTACGCCACCTGGCAGCGGGGCTAGCGGATTGGTGAGGTCCACGTCAAACACCCTATTGAACTACAGTGAATATACCACGCTCAACCAAAGGCGCCAAGCCCATGGGACTTGCAAATGCAAGTAATGTAAAATGCTACTGCGCTACGAATCCTCCTTTCGACTCTCAAGACAGGAGACGACTATATGCCAACGAGCGAGCTCTACCCCATAACACAGGCCGCCAAAAAAATTGGCGTCACCCCAAACACAGTCTATCGTTGGATACGCACCGAGCTCATCCCATGCCACCGCAATGAGCGTGACCATCGATGTCTCGATGAAGCAACCGTGCAGGAGCTCGCAGCCCTGCGCCAAACAAATCCGGGCAAAGGCCTCGAAGCCACACAGGAAATTCGCAAGCTCGAGGCCGTTCCAATCGGAACCGCCGCCGATCGGATTGGATTAAATAAATCCACGATCCGAGGGTGGGCTTGCAAGGGCTTACTGGCCGGCGTCATCCACATAGGCCATGAACAATGCCTCCCCGAGGCCCTCGTTGATGAGCTTGCAGCCATCAACCAAGAGCTGAGTTTCGGCGAGGCTCAAGCCCTACTGCGAATAAGCGAGCGACTGGTCATACTCTGGATACGCAATGGCTGGATCCGCAACTGGACCCTCCCTGGCGGCATTAAACGATATTCGCGACAAGATGTCACCTTCTGGGCAAACCAAATGCAAGAGCCCCTGAAAAACAGTGTTAAGCGGATCTTACGTACACCCGAAGCCGTCATCGACGAGCTCTGCGCCCACCAAAAGGGACGGCCACTAAGCGAAACGGCGCAAAAGCTGATCAACGCCGCCCCATCGGGCCTCCTCCGAACCGCCCTCACCTACCGACGCTGGCTGTCGACGCTCAAAAACGCCGACGGCAGTTACATTCATTAGCCGCCTCCGTCTTCGCCCGCGTGTGAGGACAGGGGCGGTGCTCCATATTAAGCCCCGCAACCGAACACATACAACCAGCCCACAGTTACCTGTAGACATTTAAACGTCATCTCACCAGATCAGCTAGGCAGCAAGGTCTTTGGTGTCCGCCGGCCCATATGGATCTTCTTGCTCGGCCCCTGCATCTGCCCCAGTATGCAGCAAGTCTGCATCCGTAGCCTCTGAGTCCACCGACCCTTGGAGGGCCACTAGCTCAGCCCTTCGAACAGCCGCTTCCAAGCTTGCATGAGCAGCTGCCAAGCGAGCTGCGGAGGCCCTATCACCACCCCTTCCCGGCCGAGCAAGTATAGCGTCGTGTCTACGCTCCTGCACCTCATCTAATTGGGGTAACTTGGACGCCGAAACATCCGCACCGGACTCTCTCTGTGAATTCAGTTCTTCTGCACTCATCGGCTCATTCCTTTCCCGGAGGATGTTCTTTTTCAGATGTGTGTTCGGGACGTTCAGGACGCCCAAAAGCCGACATATCGGCTAAAGTCTCCCTTGGTTTTTGCGTTTCGTCGAGGCCTACCGGTCGTCTTTGGGCTTCGGCGCGCTTTAACAATTTGTTTTTGTTTTTTGGTCCATCCATTTTTGGGGTGAACTCCTGCTTACCTATCCATTACACCAGATAAGCATGAGTATAACAACCCAGTAAATCTCAATTATCTCCGTGGTCGGAGGGCCCGCCAAACTGCAGGGCCCTCCGACCAATCATGCGATCGTCTTCTGCTCAGCGCAACGATCACGATAAGCGACCACCAGGTTCCAGTGGATCCGCCGATCCTCCGCGAAAACCAGCAGTCCCTCACAATAAGCCCTCGGAATTCGACAGCTCTCGGAAACCACGGCCAGCGGAGCTCCACGGTAATACGGCAACAGATTCTCCTGCACCCACCGCGCAGCCGTTCTATAACCCACCTTGAACAGATCAGCGACTTCGGGGGTCGAAAGACAGCTCAAGTCACCGTCATACCTTGGATGAAGGATTTTCTTAAGCCACTCGAACCCCTCGTTGATCAAGGCGAGCTCCCCCCGTACACGCTCCACGTCGGCCCAGTCGTATTGACGAACACGCGACGAATAAACCGTACCGGGGAAAGCTCCGCGCCTAGCCCAACGGCGTAGTGCATTGACATCAGTACCGAGTATCGTAGCCGCCTCTTGCGGACTCAACATACGATGTGGAATCTCCACCGGTGCGCTCACAATGTACTTCCTCTCAGGGTGAGTCCAGACGAAAGAGCGACCAAAGTATAAAACAAAAAAACCCACGCACCAAAAAACGCCATGTCTATAGGATGAACCCGCGACCAGAGAGCGGCAAAACTGCCCTCTGGTCGCCTTTTACACAATTCGTTTTTGCTCCTGGCACATCGCCCGGTAGATCTCCGCGGCCGGCAAACTTGCTGGCCTGCCATTCAAATAGCGAACGAAGCCAGCAATGTAAGACGCAGGTATATCGCACGCACGCAACGTCTCGAACTTACTAGGGCTGGATCTGTAATACGGCAAGTATCCAAGCTGTATCCAGCTCGAAACAGTCGATGAACTTAGTCCCAAGCAGGATTCCACCTGCTTCGTGTTCATCCATTGCACCCCCTCGCGACGGCAGTCCCTTTGAGGCTGCTGCAGCCACTCAAAACCCCGGTTGATGGTCGTGAGCTCAAGCCTCAAAGTCTCAATCTCATCAGGATCAAAACACCACTCTCTCCCCCATTTTCCAGCCGACACCACATCGGCATTACGCCAATAATCAAGCGTTCCTGGGCGTACACCCAACCGGACCGCAGCCTCATTTCGCTTAAGCGAATACTGCCGCCTTACAGCGAAGCGGGCGGCCAGATACGAGACTACATCCGATTCCCTAAAGCGTCGGGCGCCTCCCCTTACTCGGATACATGGCAATTGCCCCGAGTGCACGAGAGTTTTTAAGGCGTCCTCACCCACACCCAGACGCTCCATCACCTCAGCAGGCGTTAACTGACTTTCTTGATTAGCCAACGCCCGAATATCGGAGGCCAGGTACAACGCACGGACGCGCAAAGGGAAAGCACCGTTTGAGGCCATCGCATATCTCAGGTATCCCCTGTTGCGCCAGTAAGCCACACCTTTCTTGGTAAAGATGCCAAGTTGCCCGCGAGCAGCAGCCGTATCAACTAACCGCCCTTGAACTATCGCATCCTCCAAAATCGACCAGGCCAGCCGAATCTGCTCTGAGGTGCCATTCCGAGTATTCCAGCACAAGCAAAACAGTTCGAGGAAATAACGGTCTGTATGCCAGCGCCCGCTATGGATCCGGAGCTTGCTAACATAGTCCAGATCTAAGCGATAATTCGAACTAGGTGACGCACGGTAGGCCAAAATCAAACCATCCGTCAACCATTTATCTACCATTGCCCGAGAACTACCGCATTGCTGCACGAAAGCAGGTAAGGAAATTGTTGGAGCGGAAAAAGCTCCGATTCTGAGGAGACTAAGCTCCTGCGGTACTGTTATCAAGATACTCCTTCCGCGTACGAAGAGCCGAAAAGTGAACGCTCCTAGTATAACGCAAAGACCCCGGCACAGTCGGATCATCACTTTGGGTCCAAGCATCTCCTTGGTCGGAGAGCCTGCCAAACCGCAGGCCCTCCGACCAATCACACAATCGCCCCCTGCTCAACACAACGATCACGATAATCGGTCAGCAGACTCGGATTGATCTCCCGCCCTTCCGCAAAAGCCAGCAGCCCATCACAGTAGGCGCTCGAAACCCGACGAATCTCACTAGGCACACATAGCGGAACCCCACGGCAGTAGAGCAACAAATTGCTCTCTAGCCACCGCGCAGCCGTTCTGAGACTCACATCGAACACACCCGCCACTTGGCGAATCGACAGCCAGCTCGATTGATCCTCGAATGTTATGCCGGCAACCTCCTGAAGCTGCTCAAAGCCTTCGTTAACCATAGTGAGCTCCCGCAGCACGCGCTCCACGTCGGCCACGTCATACTGGGAACCCGACGGATAGAACGTGGAGCCGGGGAAAGCTCCGAGCTTATGCCAACGCCGCAACATCCGGGTATCAGTGCCAAGAATCTCAGCCGCCTCTCCCGGACTCAGCGCATTATGCGCATTTTCCATCGGCACACTCACATGTTCCTCCTCTCGAGGAGATCAAACGAAAGAGCGACCAAAGTATAAAACAAAAAAACCCAGCCGCCAAAGCAAAACCGACTCTAAGACAAACAAAAAACGGCCCGCAAGGGAGCCGCTTTCAATAATTCCTGGTGGATCCTAGAGGATTCGAACCTCTGACCTCCTCAACGTCAATGAGGCGCTCTAGCCAACTGAGCTAAGGATCCATGTCGTTACAAGGCACAACTATAGCGCAAAACTCCCGCCCCGGCAACCATGATGGCACCCGGCAGACTCTCTGCGCGATCCTCACATAACGCTCACTTGTCTTGGCACGATCATTAGCTATAAAATGCCACTGCACGAGAAGCAAGCTCATTCCAATCCCGACCCGATCAAGGACTGGCGATATGACCACCGACAATCTCTATCCCATCGAGCAAGCCGCCGCCATCATCGGCATCAAAAAGCGGACATTGTATGAATGGATCGAGGATGGCGTCATCCCATGTCGCAAAAATCATCAGGGGCACTTATGTCTAGGCAAAGCCACCGTCCAAGACCTTACGGGTCTACGCCAAGTACTTCGCCCCAGGCCCATCAAGAAACTGCTAACCCTCCGCAAACTCGGAGTCGTAACCACCGCATTCGCCGCCCAGCGCATAGGAGTGAGCCAAAGCACAGTTCAGGGCTGGAGCCACTCCGGACGGCTCACGGGCGTCCTCAAGGTAGATGGCGCGTACCACCTTCCCGAAGCATTGATGGAGATGCTCGCGAAGATCAATCAACAGCTACCAACCAACGAGGCTGCAAAAATTTTGGACGCAGATGATAAGACTATCCAAAACTGGAGCCACAAGGGATGGATTGGCCGCTGGACACTGCCAAGCGGAACCGCCCGCTACTCGCAAAGCGACGTTAATTTCTGGGCGCAGCATATGCAGGGCGACGCGTGGCGAGAAAAAGACGTCAGAAACCTCCTGCGAGCACCCGAGGACGTCATCAACGAGCTGACCGCGGGCACGCCGTATTC
>Ga0105245_10005906_pt1 | contig 10753 bp, 13 predicted proteins | sample KBSM54metaG_FD_81523 | JGI IMG/M metagenome (GOLD analysis project Ga0105245, IMG submission 81523) | Miscanthus rhizosphere microbial communities from Kellogg Biological Station, Michigan, USA - KBS M5-4 metaG | ecosystem: Host-associated > Plants > Roots > Rhizosphere > Soil | place...
AGCCTCAACATCTCGATCTGGGTGATCGCCTTCGGCACCACGCTCACGACCGACATGACGAATTGCGCGAGCAACGCCAACCAGGCGGCGACGATCTCCAACCGCGACGCGCTGATCGACAAGTTCCGCGAGATCGGCAACAATATCGGCGCGCTGAGGCTGACCCAATGAGCCGGCGCCAGAGCCTTCGCGCGCTCCGCCGCGACACCAGGGGCGCGACCATCGTCGAGTTCGCGCTCGTCGTGCCGGTGCTCTCCCTGTTGCTGCTCGGCACGCTCGACCTCGGCTACCGCTCCTATGTGACCTCGATCGTCCAGGGCGCGCTCCACGAGGCCGCGCGGATGGCGACCGTGGGCGGCGTCTCGACCTCGACCATCCAGACGCATGTCCAGAACCGGCTGCGCGATTTCTCGCGCAACGCGACGATCACGACGACGACTCGCTCCTATTCCGAATTCTCCGGGGTCAACGTCCCCGAGACGATCACCCAGGATACGGCGCCGCTCGGCACCTACAACACCGGCGACTGCTTCCAGGACGCCAACGGCAACGGCACCTACGACCTCGACCGCGGCCGCGGCGGCCTCGGCGGGGCGGAGGATGTCGTCTATTTCGAGGTGACGATGACCTATCCCCATATCGTTCCGCTCGGCACCTTCCTCGGCTGGAGCAACAACGTCACGGTCCGGCAGAACACGGTGCTGCGCAACCAGCCCTATGCCGGCCGCAACAACACGACGACCGTGATATGCTGAGCGCCGCCCCCAAGCCTTCGTTCGCCGCGCGGCTGCGCGATTGCCAGAGCGGCCTCGCTTTGGTCGAGTTCGCGATGTCGCTGCCGGTGCTGGTCACCCTGGGCCTGGTCGGCCTCGAGACCGCGAATCTGGCGATGGCCCATCTGCGCGTCAGCAACATCGCGATGATCGCGTCGGACAATGCCGCCCGGGTGCGCGACAGCATCGATGAAGCCAATGTCATCGAGCTGCTGACCGGCGCCAAGATGACCGGCGACAGCATCCGCTTCCGCCAGAACGGCCGCATCATCCTCTCCAGCATCGAGCCCAACACCGCCGGCACCGGCGGCACCAGCACCGGCCAGTGGATCCGCTGGCAGCGCTGCGACGGCGCCAAGGTCGTCTCGTCGAGCTACGGCCCCCAGGGCACCGGCCAGACCAACTCCTCGCTCCAGGCGGTCGGCCCGGCGGGCAACCAAATCTCCGCCTCGTCCGGCACTGCGATCATGCTGGTCGAGGTCGTCTACGATTATCAGCCGCTGGTCTCCAACTCGATCTTCGGGCCGCGCACGATCCGCTACGAGAGCGCGTTCAACGTGCGCCAGCGCACCAACCAGGCGATCACCAACAACGGCAACGCCACGCCGCGCAGCTGCACCACCTACGCCGCCTGACGGTTGAAGGTCCGCCCGGCGTCCCTAGATTGGGCCGATGAGCGGCCCGATCACCGTCGATCTTCCCCACCGCCTCGGCGCCGAAGAGGCGAAGCGCCGGATCGGCGCCAATATCGGCAAGCTCGCCGGCCACATTCCCGGCGGCGCCCAGGTCCGCTCGTCCTGGCATGGCGACCGCCTCGATCTCGGCGTCGGCGCGATGGGCCAGCAGGTCGAGGCGACGCTCGATATCCAGGAAAGCTTCGTTCGCGTCACCGTGATGCTGCCGCCGGCGCTCGCCTTCTTCGGCAAGGCGATCGAAGCGGGGCTGCGGCGCAGCGGCCCGCAACTGCTTGAGGACAGGTCGAAGAAAAGCTAGCGGCGGTGCTGGCGGCGGGGCGGGGGATCGCTGCGCACCAGCGAATGGATCGGACAGCGCTCGCCGTCGACGATGAAGCTCGACGTGTTGTCGAGCGTGTCGCCGCTGTAGCGTGCGTCGACCGCGATCCGCAGCGCCGTGTTGAGGTTGAAGCAGGGGCCCGCCAGCGTCGCCCGATACCAGTTGCGCCGCGTGTCCCGGAGATAGACGACGTCGTCGCCGACCGGATGGAAGGTGTGGATCGAGCGGAAGCCGACGAACGGGATGCGCGCCTCCTCGGGCTGCGGCGAGGCCGGTCCGGCCGCGAGGGCCAAAGCGGCGGCGATGAGCAATGCAGGCATAGCCTCTCCACTACGCAACGGGCGCTGAACCGTTCCTGACCCGCCTCTATGCCTTGCCGGCCGTCCGCGCTACAGGCGCAGGCAGGAAAGTCGGGAGGCGGGATGCGGCACGTTGCGGTGATCGGGTCGGGACCCGCCGGCTATTACAGCGCCGAGGCACTCCAGAAACTCTACGGCGACGATGTCCGGATCGACATGATCGACCGGATGCCGGTGCCCTACGGCCTGATCCGCTTCGGCGTCGCGCCCGATCACCAGTCGATCAAGGCGGTCGCCAAACGCTACGAGAAGGTCGCCTTGTCCGACAATGTCCGGTTCGTCGGCAACGTCCTCGTCGGCCGCGACGTCTCGATCGCCGAACTGGTCGAGCTCTACGACGCCGTGATCCTCGCCACCGGCGCCCCCGACGACCGGCCGATCGGCATCCCCGGCGACGACTTGCCGGGCGTGATCGGCTCGGCGGCGTTCGTCGGTTGGTATAACGGCCATCCCGAATTCGCCGATCTGCCCGTTCCGCTCGACGTCGCTGCCGCGGCCGTGATCGGCAATGGCAACGTCGCGCTCGACGTCGCCCGCATCCTCGCCAAGACGCCGGCGGAGTTCGTCGGCTCGGATATCGTCGCCCATGCTTTCTCCAGGCTCGGCAATTCGAGCATCCGCACGATTCACCTGCTCGGCCGGCGCGGGCCGCACCAGATCGCGATGACCCCCAAGGAGCTCGGCGAGCTCGGCCATCTGGAAGATGCGGTGCCCAGCGTCGATCTGGCCGATTTCCCGCCGGAGCTCGACGACGCCCTGCTCGAGCCCGGGCAACGCAAGTCGGTCACCCATTTGCGCGAGTTCGCGAAGCTGGCCGCCGGCAAGAGCAAGACCATCGTCTTCGATTTCTTCGCCAGGCCGGTCCGGCTCGAAGGCGACGGCAGGGTGGAGCGCCTGATCGTCGAGAAGACCAAGCTCGACGACAAGGGCGCGGCGATCGGCACCGGCGAGACGTACGAAATTCCCTGCGGGCTGGTGATCAGCTGCATCGGCTACAAGACGCCGCCGATCGCGGGCGTCGCCTATGAGGAGGATCGCGGCCGCTTCGCCAATGCCGGCGGCGTGATCGGCGGCGGCCTCTATTGCGTCGGCTGGGCGCGGCGCGGCCCGACCGGGACGATCGGCACCAACCGGCCGGACGGCTACGAAGTCGCCGACAAGATCGCCGCCGATCTCGGCCCGGGCGGCGGCCGCAAGGAGGGGCGGGCGGGGCTCGACCGGCTGCTCGAAAGCCGCAGCGTCGACATCGTCACCTTCCGCGACTGGCAGCGGATCGAGGCGGCCGAGGCGGCGCGGGCGCGCGACGGCAGTCCGCGCGAGAAGTTCGTCGCGATCGCCGAAATGCTCGGCGCGCGCGGGCGCTGATCGATTGCGCGCCCCGGTCGATCGGGGCTAGTCTGAGTCCGGCCTTCGAGGGGGACCGGAATATGAGCGACACGGACGCGCCGGCAAGCGAGGAGCGGCTGCGCGCCGCGATCGGGCCACGGGCGGATTATTACCTGCGCAGCTGGCGGGAGATGGACGAGAAGGGCAAGAAGGCCAGCTGGAACTGGGCGGCCTGCTTCGCCAGTCACCTGTGGCTGGTCTATCGCAAGATGTGGCTGGCTTTACTGCTGTTCCTCCTCGCCACCCTGGCGTCCGGCGCGATCGGCGCCTTCATTCCGGTCCGTTACTCCCTGCTGATCGCCGTCGGCCTTACCTTCGTCACCGGCGGCTACGGCAATCTGCTGTATCGGTATCGGATCGAGAAGCTCGTCGCCGGTCCCGCGACGACCGAGGAATTGCGGGCGAAGGGCGGGGTCTCGATCCTCGGCCTCGGCATCGCGACGGTGGTGACCGCGATCCTGCTCGTGCCGCTCGCGATCCAGGGCGTGCAATGGGTTCAGGCGCAACGCGCAGCCCGCTTGCACTCCCCCTGACCCGTCCCTATAGACGCCCGGCCCCGCCGGCCTTCTCAAGGCCGCGCGCATCGGTCGGGGAGTAGCTCAGCCTGGTAGAGCACTGTCTTCGGGAGGCAGGGGCCGGAGGTTCGAATCCTCTCTCCCCGACCATTATCTTGTCAGAAAAGCGCGGGGGCGCTTTCCTGACAAGATAATCCGCCGGATGGAGACCGAGGCCGTGCGCTGCATCGGCCCGGCACGGTAAAACCCGCAGTCCTCCTCCAAGCGCCTGTAAACGCCTGTGCGCTAAGTGGAAACCCACCGGACGCTTCTGGTCCTGTCCGGCGGCGGCGGGCTCGTCTGTGCCATCGGTTTCGAGCCCGCCGCACATGGTTTCACGACAGCCGAGGAAAGCGTCCCGAGAGCGAGGCGGCAAAGCCGCCTCGCTCCAGGCCGGTCACTGCCCGGGATAGCGGATATCGGGGTCGATATCGATTTCGAGAACCCGCGGATTGTTGTCGGAATCAGGCGGCTGGGTGAAGCGCAGGTGCAGGTTGAAGCCGTGCGCGTAACCCCATTCCTCCGGCGGCGGCATCGCCGGCGGCTCCGGCGGGTCGGCGATGAACGAGATGATCCTGCAACCGTCGAACCCGATTTCGGAGGCGTTATAGGTTGTCGCCGAGGCCTGGATGTGCCGCAGCGCGCCATAATAGACCTTATCCTGGAGGTTCTCCTTGTGGGTGATCGCCTTCGCTCCGGCCCGGAAATACATGTTGGCCGGCTTGCCGAGAATATAGACGACATAGGTCGGAGCGCCCAGAAGCTCCAGGTCGAGCGGCGACCTGAAGTAGCCGAGCGCGTTGGCGGTCGCCGTGGAGCCCGAGGGCAGCAGCGCATCGGGTGCCAGCACATTCGGCTTGTACAGGTTCTGGATCGCCTCGACAATTCCGCCGGCCGGCAATGGGGCTGGAGGCGAATGCGCGCGGAAACAGGCCTGCAGCTCAGGCTCGCCACCCGGGGGCGTAACCTCTTTGATGTCGATGATTCGAATGATGTAGCGGGCCGGGTAAGTCCCGGTCCAGTCCTCGTTCATGTCATAGTCGCCGATGTCCGCCGCGGCGGCGGCCGGCTTGACGCTGTTGGGGTCCTCGAGTGCCATGATCGGGTCTCCTTTGCCTGAGGTGGACGCCAACGGGACAGAGGGACCTTCGGCGCCCAGGCTTGGAAGTGCTCCGTCGACAGAGGATTATCGCGCCGGCGAGGAATCGCGCGTGACGGGCGTCACGCCGCACCGGATTATCCGATGCTTGTCGATCTTGCCGGCGGAGGTGCGCGGGAATTCGCCGACCGAAAGTCAGAGCGGCGTGGCCCTTTTCAGGGGGCGAGGCGGGTTGGTCCGCCTCGCCCCCGATCGGTCATTGCCCCGGATAGCGGATGTCCGGATCGATCATGAGATCGAGAGCGCGGCGGGTGCCGTCTGCATCGTCGGGATGCTTCAGCCGCACGTTGAGGTTGAGCCCGTGCTTGAAGCCATAGGAGTCCGGCGGCGGCATCGGCGTCGGCGGCGGCGCGCAGACGAAATGGACGATCCGGCAATCCTCGAGCGGCTCCGGATCCTCGTAATAGTCGTCGCCCACCAGGGTCACGTGCCTCAGCCCCCCATAGCCGTCGCGGTCGGCGAGATTCTTGTGGGTGAGCGCCTTGGAGACCGGGCTGAACTCGAGGTTGCTCGGCCGTGCGAGGATGAAGACGATGATCGTCGGCTCGCCGACCAGCTCGATATCGAGCGGCGAGAGCAGGCGGCCGGTGAAGAAGGTCTTGACCCGCTGGATCACCTCCTTGGCCTGGGCGATGATGCCCCGCGCCGGATCGGCGTTGCGGACGGCGTCCCGGATCGCCTGCTCGATGCCCCCGGCCGGCAGAGCCTGGGCGGCTTCGGGATTGCGGAACGACGCGCGCAATTCGGGGCCGTCCCGGCCCTTGACCTCCGCGATGTCGATCATCCGGATGAGGCACCTTTGCGGCGCCGTGCCGGACCAGATCTGATTCATCTCGGAAAGCTTGGTAAGCTCGGAAAGGTTGAGCGGCGCCGCTGCCAAAACCGGCGCACCGCCGTCGGGATCGTCGAGTGCCATGATCGTTCTCCTTGGTCTGGCGTGGACGCGTACCGGACGGCGTACCTGCCGCGCCCGGGGGGCCGGAAGGCCGTTGTCGGACGTGGCGTAGCGCAGTTACCCCGAGTCGCGCGTGACCGGCGTCACGCCCGTTCAACCCGGCAGATGCTTCCGGATCCTGCCGGCCGAGGTGCGCGGGAACTCGGCGACGAAATCGAAGCGGCGCGGCGCCTTGTAGGGCGCGCCGCGGAAGGCGTGGAGCTCATCGGGCGCGGGCCCGGCGATCCGGAAGTCCCCGCCGAGCACTTCAGTCCTCGATCGAGGCGTCGGCGGGGATGCCGGCGCGGGCGCGATATTCGTCGCCGCGCTCCCAGGCCGAACGATGGATCAACGATTGGGCGGGAATGGTGCGGCGGCGGCCGAGGTTCATCCGCCGGCCCCAGCGGCGCTTCGCCCAGTCCCAATGCCGCTTCAGCACGAACTCGGCCGGCCACCAATACCATTTGAGCGATTCATGCATCGCCGCGCCGGGCTGCGGCGGGCAGTAGAGGGGCAGGAAATGCGCCCGCCGCTCCGGATCGACGAGCAGGCCGGCGCCCTCGGCCTCGCGCAGCATCCAGTAGAGCGCGACCGAGGAAAGTCCGCTTTCCTTTTCCGCATGGCCGCCGCCGACATCGCAATGGTCGCCGGCGAACCAGACCTGCCTGAGATTCTTCGGCCCGACCGGCGGGTTGCCGCCCTTGCCGCGCCAGAGGTTGGTCCGGAAGAAGGCTCGGCGCTCGTCGATCGAGACCGCATGGCGGCCGATGGCGATGTCGCGATTCTCGGCGGTGAAGGGAAGGCTGAGCTGGTTGTCGATCCACCCGACCGAGCTCACGGTGTCCCAGACGCCGACGAAATGGGGGTGGCATTCACGGGCGGAAAAAGTCGCCTTGAACGCCTCGGCGGTCCGGAAATAATCGTCGGCGCCGGTCTTGCCTTTGCCTTTTTCCATCAGCAGGCGGATGGCATAGGGGACGAGCGGCTCGTTGCCCTTGCCGATCAGGCCGTACATGGCCAGCAGCGAGGCCACCGCCCGCGCGGTGTAGGCGCCGCGGGAAAAGCCGAACAGGTAGACCCGATCGCCCGGCTCGTGATTCTGCATCAGGAAGGCATAGGCGTCGCGGATGTCGTCCTTGAGCCCGTAGCCAAGCGCGAGGCCGAGCAGGAGGGTGATCTTCTGGGCAAGCTTGGTGAGCGCGCCGGGCGGCGGCATCGTCCCAACGCCGGGATGATAATAAGCGGCCTGGCGCTGCCCGTCCTGGACCAGCAGCGAGAAGAGCTTGACGACATTGGTGCGATCAAGGGCGAATTGGTTGGAAGTCCCGTCGAGGCAGAGGACGATATTCTTCATCGGCTGTTCCCCCCGAAACGCAGCCTGCGCCCCCGCCAGATCAAGGGCAAGTCATTCCCGGTAAATTCTGACCGAAACGGAGCCTTTGTTGTTGTGATAGAAGCCGAAGACGTCGTTGGCGAACCAATAGAGGCGCGCTTCCCCGGCAAAAGGGATCGCGGCGCCGGCGCCGATCCGGAACGGCGTGCCGAACCGGCGACGTCGCGGGTCCTGATCGGTTCCGGCAGCGGTCCTCCCCCGTTCAGAGCAGCAGATGCTTCTGGATCTTGCCGGCCGAGGTGCGCGGGAATTCAGCGACGAAATCGAAGCGGCGGGGAACCTTGTAGGGCGCCAGGCGGGCGCGGCAGAACGCCTGGAGCTCGGCCGCGGCCGGGCGAGAACCCTCCGCCGCGAGCTGGACGAAGGCGCGGCCGACCTCGCCCCATTTCGGGTCCGCCTCTGCGAGCACCGCCGCGTCGACGATCGCCGGATGGGCCGAAAGCACATTCTCGACCTCGGCCGGATAGACGTTCTCGCCGCCCGAGATGAACATCTCCTTGCGCCGCCCGGCGATCCAGAAGAAGCCGTCCGGGTCGCGCCGGGCGAGATCGCCCGAGATCAGCCAGCCGTCGGCGGTGAAGGCGGCGCTGGTCGCCTCGTCGCTGCGCCAATAGCCCGGGGTGACGCCGGGCCCGGCGAACTGGAGATCGCCCACTTCGCCGTCGGCGACCTCCCGTCCCGCGCCGTCGACGATCCGGGCGCTCACCAGCAATTGCGGCTTGCCGACCGAGCCGATCCGGTCCCAGGCGTCGGCCGGGTCGACGAGGAAGGCGGTCGGCCCGGTCTCCGTCATCCCCATGCCGTTGCACACCCTGATGCCGAGATCGCGACAGGCGATGGCGAGCGCGTCCGGCAGCGGCGCGCCGCCGCAGCCCCAGTGGCGGACATGGCCAAGCGGCGCGGCAGCGAAGCGGGGATGGTCGATGAGGCCCTGATAGACGGTCGGCACGCCGAACAGGGTGTCGAGCCGCCGCGCCTCGATGAGGGCGACCAAGGCCTCGGCATCGAACCCGTCCATCACGATCACCCGCCCGCCCGCGATCAGGGTCGGCAGCGCGTGCAGGTTGATGCCGGCGGTGTGGAAGACGGGCAGGAAGCTCGCCGTGCGGTCGCTCGCGACGAGGGCGATCGCGCCGCCGATATTGACGTAATTGGCGAGCGCCATGCGGAAGGTGTAGATCACGCCCTTGGGCTTGCCCGTGGTCCCCGAGGTATAGAGCAGATACCAGATCGCGCCGGCCGGCCAGCGCCCGCGCCAGCGGCAGGCGTCGGCGGCGGCGAGCCGCGCCTCATAGTCGCGGTCGAAGTCGATCGCCGGCGGCGGCGCGGCGAGCGAGGCCGCGGCGGCCGCCTCGCCGGCGCCGTGGAAGAGCAGGGCCGGAGCGGCATCGGCGATCAGCCCGTCCAGCTCGGCCGGCGGCATCCGCCAGTTCAGCGGCACCAGCACCGCCCCCAATTTGGCGCAGCCGAACAGAAGCTCGAAAAACTCGATCCGGTTGCGGGTCAGCACCGCCACCCGGTCGCCGCCGCCGACGCCGTGCGCCGCCATCAGAGCGGCGGCCCGGCCGGCGCGCCCGTCGAGCCCGGCATAATCGAAGCATCGCCCGCTCGCCGCGTCCTCGAGCGCGATCCGGCCCGGAGTCAGCGCCGCGCGCCTGGCGATCAGATCGGGCAGATCGGCGATCATCGCTTGCGCAGGCCCTCGGAGACGAGATCGATCGCCCGGTCGGCGACCTCGGCGGGATCCATGTCCGCCCGCCAGATGCCGTAGCGCATGCCGAGGAAGACGCTCATGCCGATCAGGGCCCAGGCGCGCAGCTCGTCCGGGCCCTGCGCGATCTCGCCGCGCGCGCCGGCGGCGGCGAGGCCTTGGCGATAGCCGTCGACGAAGGTGAGATAATGCTCGCGATAGACGTCCTCGGCGACGAACTGCGCCTCCTCGATGATCCGGTAGAGCTCGGGATGCCGGCGGGTGAAGCCGATGAAGGCGGCAAGGCCGAGCCGCTCCGCCGCGAGCCGGTCGGGCGCGCCGGACGCCGCCTCGGCGACATGGGCGCGGGTGGCGCGGCTCATGTCGCGGACCAGCGCCCGGAACACTTCCTCCTTGCTCTCGAAATAGGTGTAGAAGGTGCCGAGCGCGACCCCGGCGCGGGCGGTGATGCCGGTGATCGCCGCCTCGTGATAGCCGCGGCTGCCGAACTCCTGCGCCGCCGCCTCGAGCAACTTGCGCACCGTCCGCCGGCCGCGCTCGGTGCGCGGCGCCTTGTCGGCCGAAACGGCGCCCTGGCCGAGATCGTTCATTCACCCCACTCCCCGGAAGGCGAACCTGAACCGGCTTTCAGCTTTGTGCAAGCCGCTCGGCGGGGGGCCGGGGCGCCGAAGCTCGACGACATGGACAAAGTTGACAAGTTTGACATGGAAACGCGTTTTTTGCGGGGGGCGCCAAAGCAGGCCGGGCGAGTGGGCGAGGAAACGGGGTCGAATCGGCAAGCCATCCAGCCGCAGAATTGGAACAAATCAGGTCCAAAGGAAAGGGGTTTCTGGCACCGGCGCAACCGACGCTTAAGAAATTGGGCGTATCGGCAGGCGGTCAGGAGTCCAAGATTTGGCGAAGCTCGTCATCTTCAGGAAGGGCGGCGGCGGCAAGGTCGCGATCAACCCGGAGCAGGTGAGCCACGTCCGCTCGGCCGCGGGCGCCTTCACCGACGTCTTCATGGGCGCCCAGCAGGTCGCCGTCGAGGGCAGCTTCGACGAAGTGGTGAACCTGCTCGCCGGCTACGAGCGCCGCACGCCGCAGGAGCCCGCCCCGCTGACGGCCACCCAGCAACGCGGCCTGGTCTTCAACCGTCCCGGCCAGAAAAGCTGACCCGGCGCGGGTTGAGGCCGTGATCGCCCAGGCCCTCCAGGCGATCGCCGCCTTCAACCTGATCTGCACCGGCACGCTGCGCACCGGCCCGGTCGGCCTGGCGCTGCCCGAAGCGGGCGGCGAGCCCTTCACCATCACCTACCGGGTCGACCTCGCCAGCAACCTCTGGTGCAGCGACGAATGCGCCGAGACCGAACCGCTCGCACTCGTCACCGACACCGAATTCCTGCTGCGCGAAGACCATCGCGCGAGCGGCAGCCACGTCATCATCGTCGGCCGCCAGCTCGGCCTGTTCGCCGATACCTATATCAACGG
>Ga0105245_10005909_pt1 | contig 10751 bp, 14 predicted proteins | sample KBSM54metaG_FD_81523 | JGI IMG/M metagenome (GOLD analysis project Ga0105245, IMG submission 81523) | Miscanthus rhizosphere microbial communities from Kellogg Biological Station, Michigan, USA - KBS M5-4 metaG | ecosystem: Host-associated > Plants > Roots > Rhizosphere > Soil | place...
ACCAACGCGACGGTACAGGACGCCAGCTAGCGTCCGGGCTTCCGTTCCTGGGCGCGCGCTCCGCGCAGCACATTCGCCATCGAGTAGTTGGCTTCGTGACACGCGTATTCGTAGACGCGTTCGTTCACCGCGCGGAAGGGCACCTCGGCGCTCCAGGACGACGTCCACGTTTCAGGATCGTCCACCGTAAACGTGTAGTCGAGCGTCGCCTCGCTGGTGCGCGTGAAGCGCTCCACGACATGCAGGCGCAGTCCTGAAGAACGGAAGTGGGTGCGCTCGCTGAAGTTCGTGGTGTCCACCACCAGCGTCTCTCCTTCCCAACGACCGATCGAATCGCCCAGCCACGACTGCACGCTTGAAGGCGGGTGTGTGCCGCCGATCCGGACGATTCGTGCGTCGTGAATGAGCTCCGAGAGAATCATCACGTGCTTGGAGGTCTGCACGATCTGATAGTAGTTCTGTCCGAACGGGCTGGGCACTAATGGCGGCGCCGATGGCGATGCCCCGAATGATGTCTCCATCAGGCATCGCTCGGCGAGACCCATCACCTCGGGGTCGTCGTTCGACGGCTTTGGCCGCGCGTCCGCGCGCACCTTCGCAGCTGGCAGAAGCGGTGGCAGGCGACCATCAGGAGGATCGGTGATGAGCGACGTCCGTCGACTCGGGACGACCTTCTGGCGGTCCATGAACGTGTAGTCCAGGTCGGGCGCCATCAGGTCTTCCTCACTGAAGTTCTTGCGAAAGTTCTCCAGCCAGGTGCGCTCGAATTCCGCAGCGGCGGCTGCAGACAGGTAGGTCTGTTGTGCGAGTGCGGCGGGACGCTCGAGCGGCGTGATGGTGCCGTTACTCCAGGTCCCCTGGAGATCACCCCTGACGGGAACGGCACGTTGCCCTGTGGCCAGTAGTGTGCCGACTCCGAAAAGCGCAACGACGAGGCCAATCTGTATTCGCAGCACTGAGGAGGCAATTATAAGCGGCGAAGGCGCACTATTTCGTCGGTACGCGCGCCTTCAATTCCTCGAACCAGTTCAGCACCACGTGAATCTCTCCGGACAGGTCGCTTCCCGACCCGCTGGCCGTCACGGGCGTAATGAACCGCTTTCCGTCCACATCGATGTCCCGGTTCCGGGCAAACGCCGGGTTTGTCGATCCAAAGATCCCTGACGGGAGCGCGACCGGCTTGCCAAACGTGACCCCGGGCTGCAGTTGCACCTGTACGACGGACAACTGGTTGATCGTTGGCCCGTAGAACAGCTCGCGGCCATCGCGGGACCAGAACGGGTGATGGGCCCCAGGGGCGCCTGGCATCTGATACTTGGCAGCGCCGGGCGGAAACGACTGCACGTAGACCGTGTTATCCGCCGAGAAGGCCACCCACTTGCCATCGGGCGAAAAGCTCGAGCCAATCATATTGGGCGATGACACCTCGTCGAATCGAGTACTCGTTCTGTCGCGAACGGAAAGGTCCCATAACGTGATCCTCGCGTCCTTTCCGATGGTGTAGAGAAGATGATCGCCGCCAGGTGCCCACGACTCGGGGACATGTGTCGTGCCCTCCTCCGCCGTCGTGAGGCGGTCCGCGGCGCCCCCTTCGACAGGTTCCCAGTAAATTCCGCGGTCGCCGTTGCGATCCGACTGAAACACGATGCGTCTGCTGTCCGCCGTCCAGATGGGAAAGCGATTGCGCCCTCCGAACGTCACACGTTGAGCCGACATCCCGCCCTTGAGCCGGTACACATAGACATTGGCCTCTTTACCGTCATCGATGCCGAACGCGAGCCATGTGCCGTCGGGCGATATTCGCGTGTGGCTGTAGGCCGCGCCTGGCAGGTTCAGCCGTTCAACGACACCAGCGCGATCGACGAGCGCGAGATCGTGGGACTCCCCCATGGGCGACGCTGGGCCGGGCAAGTACATGAGCGAACCTGCGGGCGACGTGCTGAACTGCGCGGTGCCCGTCAGAAGCGGATTGCCCTGGGCGCCAACCGTCCCGGCAATCGCGCGCCTGACGCCCTCGACGACCGGGACGGATTCGCCTTTCGTTTCGAGTCGCGCCGCGTCGAACGGAACCGCAAGGCGCAACAACGATCAGATGCGCAGGCGGCTGTCACCTTCAGGACTTCGAGGCACGCGCCGCCGGTGGGACCGCACTTGGTTGGATAAAGGTTGGCGTTGACGCGGGTTCCGTCCATCACCGTGGTAAAAATCGCACCCGGTACTTGCGCAAACGCAGACCCCGAAACGACCAAGACGAACGCCGCCGCCAGGACGCTACTGCTGAACGCACTTTTAGCCATCGCCACTCTCCTGAATGACCCGAGATGAGTCCGTGAATGGGCCGACGGCCGCTCGAAGCAGTTCACGAGCCACCCAGCTCGTCCTGATTTTGCTAGGAACTATTGATGGAGTAACGACTAGTCGACGGGAGGAGCGCCAAGTCGCCCGCCACACCGATCACCGTGACACGGGCGGAGTCCGCCGTATCCGAGCCTGTCGCCTGCTGCAGGAACGGTGGCGACGACCGCAGGTCTGTCGCGACGGCCCTTCGACCCGATAACGCACTCAAGGCGTCAACGATGATCCAGGCAGCTCTGATACGCGTGGGAGTACTCGCGGCGGCGTTGTTCGCGTTTCCGCCGAGTGCGGACTGGCTGCCGGCGTTGCGGGACACCGAGACGCTCTCCGCGGTTCGTCTCACCACCGCGGAGGAACGCGAGGTCCTGGATCAGATTGAGAGAACGAGCTTCGATGTGCCCGACTCCTGGGCACAGGAAATCCGGGTCCGGCGAATCTCGCTCGGCGCGGTCGAAGGCCTGGTCGTTCGCGGATCGTCTCGGCTGTGCGGCGGCACCGGGAACTGTCAGACCTGGATATTCAGACGGGTTGGTGGCCGCTGGCGCGATGCGTTCGCCTCGACCGCGCCAATTGCGGCCAGCGTGGGCATCGGTCGCGCTTCCGCATCGACGAAAGATGTGTTCCTGACTGCGAACACATCCGCTGATACCGAATCATGGACGCGCTACCGGTTCGACGGCCGCCACTATCGGGCTGTCGAGTGCTACGACGTCTTCGACGTCGGGGCCGGCCTCGGTCGCCCCGTTCCGTGTCGGTGATTCCATCGGGCTTCGTCGAACGCAGCGTCGCTGCCACCCGCACGCGGTGGTCCCGGCGTACGATCCAACTCCGGATATGCGCTTCTGACCAACGAATGCATCAGCGCGAATCTAACTGGCGGTTACCGCTCTGCTCTGGTCACCGTCTACGCAACTCCCCGGGGTGTAGCCCGTGTCCAGGCGCGACTTGGTGTCGACGAACACGACCTGCTCCGCACATCAGTGTCCGAGCTGCGGTGTGGTGGAACATGTGACGACCGAGCGTGTGATCGTAGGCCCGACGGCGGTCATCCTTTGCCATTGCCGCGCGTGTGGCCATTCATGGCATCCGCAGACCGAGGTCGGTGCCTCGCGGTTTCGTCACTCGGCATCTTCCCCTCGTCGGCCCGGGACCCCGCGATCAGGTCTTCGAGTGAAATTCTGGTCTCGATCTGCTGTTGCTGCGGTGCCTCGGTCCTGGTGAGTAGCGCTTCGAGGCGAATCGCGTCACAGACCTTGTCGAGAAACGCGGGGTTCCCGGTCTGCGCCTTGACTCGGAGTTCGCGGTCGAGAATCTGTATCCGATTCTGCGGATCAATCGGCATTGTTACGCCTGCCTTGGATTGGTAGTCACGGCGTGACGGGCTCCCGTCCGAGAGACTCATCACGGATCGAGTAGGCGAGAGTACAATCAGCGCGATGCGGCGCGCTGTCGTTCTGGTGCTGCTTGTCGCTGGACTGTTCGCGGTTGCGTCGGTCCACCTCTCCAACGGCGACCCTCTGCCGATACCTGACGGAACCGTCGTCGTCTACGACAACGTCAAATAGCCGTTCACTCATGTCAGCGTGATGTAGAGAGGTCTGCATGGAAGCCATCGGACCGTTGCTGATCCTGGTGTCGATTCCTCTGATCTGTCGGTGGATTCCCCCGAACCGTTTCTATGGGTTCCGGATCCCTGCGACGCGCACGAGCCCGTCTGTCTGGTATGACGCGAACGCGCTCGCGGGCAGGCACATGCTCATGCTCGGCGGGTTCATGGTCGCGTTGGAGTTCATCCTGCCAGTATCCGTTCGCATTCCGACGCTGTCGACCATTGGCACACTCGGCATGGTGCTGTTCATCATTGCGGATTGGCGCACGGCCAATCGGTGGCGGCGCGAGCGCGAACATCGGAGCCCTACCAGAGCCAGCTTGCGGTGAGCACGCGGACGTGCTGGCAGAGCCGCGCCGTCCATCGCCATCGATGTTCGTGTGCATAGTCGTAGCTGCAGGTCCAGACGCGACGCACAGATGTGGGCCGTCTTGGGACGGCCATCGGCGCGTTCGCATTCACCGGACCATTCATCTTCGTCTGTCCTGAATCGGGGTCAGCCGTGCGCCGACTGCGCGAGCTGTGAAGGAAATCACGCCTTTTTCGAGCGGCGTGCCTGGCATGCCTCTCGCCGACTCCAGGTAATCAGGGAGGCGGTCATGCTCAAACGATTCGCACAGGTCGCGGGATTGACGCTCATGCTCGGCATGGTGACGGTGCCGGCCGCACATGCCGATACACGCTTTTCGATGCAGATCGGAGCGGGCCCGGTCGTCGCCCCTCCCGGATACGTGTGGCAACCCGGCTATCGCGTGTGGACGGGCTATCGGTATCGCTGGGTGCCGGGCGCTTGGGTGCGTGCGCCGTATCCGCGTGGTGCCTACCGCGAGCGGGTCTATCGTGATTGGGATCATCGCGGATGGGACCGCGGACGGAACGACGACCGACGCGACTGGCGCTACGATCGCGACTACCGACGTTGAGTCGCAGTGCCGATGCCGGGCGTGTCCCATCCATCTATCCTGCGGGATACGCTCGGCACTTCGCCTGCAAGATACATCCCGATGCTGTGATCCTCCAACAACGGCAGGTTGCGAATGTTGATTCGGATTCTCGTGTGCACTTTCGCGGCGATGCTCTCAGGCTGCGGCAGTTCGGCGGACCCCACAAGCCCGACGTCGCCAAGTACGACTCCGCCAGTCGCATGCAGCGCTGCCATCACCATTGGTATCTTTCCGAATGGTGCGCCAGCATCACCGGGTCAGGGCATGTTGTGGACATCGTATTTCCTGGCAACTGTCCTGCCTGCCCAAGCCTCGGTCTATGTCGTCGATATTAATTCCTCGCCGGCCGGATGCTTGCCGTCGGCGCCGACCTGGACGGCCGTTTCCGCCAACACTTCTGCGGTCCAACTGTCGCCGGCGAGCGGCAGCGGCCGCAGTCAGCTCGAGCTGTTCATGCCGGCGAATACCGGCGCACAGCGCTCCACGCTCGTCACCATCGCCGGACAGACGGCATCGATTACGCAGGCGGGGCGATAACGCCCGGTAAGTTGCTCCCTTCGCGATCCGCGGCCCGCTCCCTGAACAGCATCGAATGGCTACGGCTCACTCGTTTGGAAGGCCACGAGTAACGCCGCCGTAGCGTGTTCGTGCACGAGATTGCACGCGGCGACTCACGGTTGCTGCAGGCCGCCAGCGAATCGACATACGGATCTACTCGCCGGTGGACGCCATCTCTCATGATGCGTCCCGGCGGTGCGCGCAGAGTGAGATCTTCAATCCGTGACGGACCGCACAGTGGAAAAAGCGCGTCGACATGGAACGATGTCTTCTTCAAGGAAGACAGGCAAGGCGATGAATGAACTGAGACTGTGATTTGCACGTGATTCTGTGCCGGTGACCGAATTGTCGGTGGCGCCAAGATTGCGGTGTATGGCGACACCAACTTCCTTCCGGTTGTGTAGTGAGGCGGACGACGAAGCCGCTGCCTGGCAATCTGGGGGTCTGGTAACTGATTGTCTTGTGATCGGACCCTGCGGCGCCGCGTTCATTACTCTGGATCAGGATCCTCACGGGATGTCGGTGGCGTTTCCACGCACATCGAGGCGACCCGACGTTCGGCCGATGTGGGTGATGTCTCGTAAACACGTCTCACGCACTGGAGCAACTGTTTGATGAAACAATTCACGTTCTTCGTATTGCTCGTAGGCTTCGCGCTCTTGCCCGCGATCCCTGCGAGCGCCTCCCCCGTCGTTTACGCCAACTTCTGCCCTGGTAATGCGTCGTGTCCCGGCGGCATCACGGAGGCGAGTCTCTCCTTTTCGCTGGATACTGCGACCGCGGACGCCAACGATTACTTTTTGACGGTGACGATCTCGGGCGATAACACAGCCCCGGCGTACCTCGACATGTTTTCGTTCACGATCACGGGCGTGGACACGCCACTGGGGTACGCCTCGTCCCCCACTCTGTTGAGCGCACCGGGTGGCACATCGCTGTACACCACGGTATATGACAATGTGGCTAATTCGGCGACCGCCTGTACAACGAATACCGGCCAGTCTCAGGAGGTGTGCACGAACACGTTGAGTGCCCTGGGCTTTGCGCTGCCGGGACAGACGGCCACGTTCGAATACTACGTCGATCTCGCAGGGAATTTTCTGATCGCACCGGACAACGGTCTGAACCTGCGCGCCGCATTCAACAATGCGGACGGCAGTAACGCGGGAATCCTGTCGCCCGGTGGGAATTACTCCACGGTGGCGCCTGTGCCCGAACCGACGTCGATGCTGCTGTTGGGAAGCGGTATTTGCGGGGTGGTCGCCAAAGTGAGGAATAAGAGGAAGCTGCGTCAGTAAAACGCCGATCTCGGTTGGTCACCGTGCCGCACGATATCCAGCGGCACGGCGGCCACCGCCCTTGCCTCGAATACCTTCGGCGCACGGAGATAAAATCGCCAATAGACGGCGACTCGTCACATAGCGTGCTGATTTGAAGGCAGATCTTTTTCGGCAGTTCAGTCCCTGAGGCAGCGCACTGAGATCGCCATCTGCTTCTCGCCCTCAGGCTGGCGATGGAGAGCTTGCCCTCCTTGAGCGAAGTTGTAGAAGGGGGCGCTGTTCGGATCGTTACCTGATGCCGTCCAGTAGAACCCGTGCGCCTCTAGTCGTTCATAGCGTCCGTCGGAGCGGTTGCCACCAAGCACGGCGTTGAACGCTGACGCACCGCCCGTGAGAAGTGCTCTGAACGCGGCCTGGCCTTTGTCAGCGGATTCATCGCTGACCCCTCCGTAGCGCTTCGTCATCCGGCGCCATTCTCCGTCTGTCGGCAATCGCCAGCCGGCGCCGAGCAACTGGCACACGCGCTGCGCCGACTGCCACGTGTACAAGCGTCCGTATCGACGGCAATTCATTTCGCGGTCGTCGTAACAATACGATGGCGAGACGTCGACGCTCACATTGGCCGTCGTCCACTCTTTGCCGTCCGCCATCCGCTTCGAAGAAATGCCGTCCGAGGCGATCGGTTCGTTCGGTAGGCGCTGCGAGCTCACGCCGTCAGCAGATCCCAGCAGCGCGCTCAGCACCATCGAAACGGTGCACGCGCGAGCCGACCTCATTGACCTCATTGACGGCGCGATGAGCATTGATCAACTGGCTGCCTAAGCGGACCCGAACCCTTCCATCCCCGACTTGCCCTTCCGCTTTTCCATCTCCTCCAGCTTCTCTTCGTTTCGCACGAACATGCCGGGATAGTTCGTCAGCGCCGGGATGACGAATCGATGTTCCTGGACGACGCGACGCGCCTGGCTCTGGAGCGGAATGAGATGTTTCTGCACGGTTCGTTCGACATCGCCGCGCCAGCCGTGCTCGGACACGCGGTCGAAGACTGTGTTCAGCATCACGCTCGTGGGCACACAGAGAATGAGATACGCCCCCACCAAGGGACAGATGTCGAAGATCTCCCCCGTCACCTGCATGGAGCGCATCTTCTGGTTCGCCGCGTTCTTTTCCTTCACATCCTCGACGATGACCCGAATGATGTTGGCCAGCTTGGCGACGTTCGACGCCAGCCCCACGGCCGCCGTCGTGGCCGTTCCGCCATCCACGAGCACGCCGGTCAGTTGGCCGACGAAGGCCCCCGTGCTGACCGACGCGGAATACGCGTAGTAGTTGCGTTCGCGCTCGAGCATGCGTATGAGCGCCTGAATCGCCGCGGCCGGTTCGTCAGCGCTCAGGCTCCGGGCCTTGTGCATCTGCGTATCGCGAACGAGGTATTCGCGATAGATCGCATGACAGCCGTTGTACACCGCCACACCACCATTGGCCGCGACCCCGGCAAAAGGCACCATGCTCGCGACGAATTCCTTCATGAAATCCGGCATCACCTTCGCCAGCGCCAACCCGACCTCGCCCGCCACGGTCAACGGGACCAGGGTCTTGAACGCCTTCTGCGCCATCTCCGTGGCCCTGGCCGCAACCCCGGCCGAACTGGATTTGAGTGCGGCCGCGTTCTTGGCGGCATCCCCGGCGTTGAGCGAAAGCCCGAATTTGTTGTCGGCCAGCTTGGGCAGGATCCCGGGCCTCCAATCCATCGTCGCTCCGCGAAACAGCTCGTCGACGATTACCCGGGATTCCGCACGCACGTGGGAAAACGCGACGATCTCGTCTGCCGCCCTCGGCGGCATCGGAATGCCCATCGACTGCTTGTGCAGATCGTCCACCGCGTGGTACCGGTTCCGAACGCTCGATTTCCAGTTGGGCCCTTCCTTCTGCATCCAGCCGACGATGGCCGTGCGCAGCGTGTCCAGGTTTGCCGGCGAGGGGGCTCCGTGATAGCGGCTCAGCGCCGCATCGATGGCTTTGAGTTGACTGCTGCGAATGGAGGTGACGCCGCCGTAGGTGTACTTCATCCAACGGGCGTGGGACATGATGTCACTCATAGCGGCTCCCGCGGGTGCATCTGAATCGTGATTGGACGCCGCGCATTATCGCGTCTACGCCGGCCGAAGACAATCGAGGATCGAGGCTGCCTCGATGTCAACCGCGGCGACGACTAATGAAACCCAATACGGGGACTGGGACGGATCGAGACTCCCACCGCGGTTGCACACATCCGGTCTGCTACGCATCTTCCGCGTACTCTGATACTCTTCCGTTCCGTTCCTGACACATCGATCGCGTTGAAGAACGAGGCGTCGTCGCCGTTCGTTGGGAGGACCGCGCGTGAACGAATCGCTTGGAGCAGATCCGACCGGCGTGCTCAATCTGCGGATGAAATTGCCCGTACCCGAAGCGCTCGACGACATCGACCCGGGGAGCGATCGTGAGGCGCCGTTCAACCCGCCTCGGGAAGGCCTGCCACCCAGTTTTCGAATGCGACACGACAAGCATTACGTGGAGGAGCTGATGTCGAGCCCGACGATCACTCAAGGAGCGGCACACGCGACCAGCCTGCGGCCAAGGGACACGGAAGACAGCGCGTCCCTCGTCGATGATCGTCGGACGACGGAGGACGAGCCTCAACGCCCGTCGGCCGCGGCCGTGGAACTGATCGCCAGCCGGCTGGAATCGATCGTCGCGCACGGCGCCGTCTCGCGCCGGCATGCCGCCGCGACCGATCTCGTCGGCCGCATGATTCACGTCGAGTTGCAGCGGGTATCCCGCTGGGCGCGAGCCGTCTCCATCTGCGCCCGCCAGATCGAACCGGTGCGCCGTTCGCTGACCGCCGGCGAGATTGCGGCGGCGATCCGATCGGCCTGTACGCGCGTCGCGCGCCTTAACGGCGTGGATTGCCTCGTCACGACCAGTGACGCCGGCTTCGCGGTTGCGGCCGAGCGATCTCTGCTCCTGCACGGCATCGCCGGGACGGTCGACGCGCTGCTCGATCTGATGCACAGCAGCGCCGCCGACGACGGCGCCGATGAAGGCGGGCGCATCACCGTGTCGTTGAAGTCGGCGAAGCTGCCGCCGACGTTGATCATCGACGTCGAGTGCCCGACGCTGGCGTTTCGCGCGGCTCCAGCCGATCGCTTCTTCGACAACTGCGACCAGGACTTCGCGCTCGCGCCCGTCGCGGGAATCCTGCTCGCATCGGCCGCGCACGTGGTACGCCTGCACGGCGGCCGTGTCAGAGCGCAGCTGCGGGGCGGCGTCAGCATACGCTACGAGTTTCCTCAGGAGGCGCGGCGCGGGACGGAAGCATCCTGACGCGTCGCGTGTTATTTGTCAGACCTTCTTCGAGGAGGCCAGAGCTCACACCTCAAACACACACTGGGTTTCCCGCAGAGCTGCACATCTACCGCTAAAGGCGGGGCACTCAGGGCCGCGTTTTTTTCAGCTCGTCGATTTCCCGCTGGATTTGACTGATGCGGATCAGCTGGAGGTGTTGTTCGGTTTTCAGCCGTTCAATTTCTGCCAATGTCTGTTCGAGTGTTGATCTGAGGTCGTCGTGCGTCGCTTGGATAGCCGTCAGACGGGCTCGTCGGTCCTGCTGGCGTCTTCGGTCAGTGGTCAGCCGACGTTCCGCTGACATAGTGCGACTCTACGCATAATCGCTGCCGTTGGATGCGATTCGACAATGGTCGTGTTGGCTGCTTAACCTCCGGCCGCAACGCAGTGCAAGGCTGCGCACGGCCGGCATCGCGTCAGGCCTAGTTGCAGGTGACCTCGATCTTATAACTGCTCCCGATCGAGGCCTGCATCGGGCCGGCGCTCGTCGCTTTCATCTCACCGGTGCAGGTCATCGACGTCGCGGCTCGAACCCGCGGCATGAGCGAGACGCCGTGAAACACCAGCACCATCAGGCAGCCGGCAACAATCGTCAGCAAGATCCGAACGTAAAGATCG
>Ga0105245_10005913_pt1 | contig 10745 bp, 10 predicted proteins | sample KBSM54metaG_FD_81523 | JGI IMG/M metagenome (GOLD analysis project Ga0105245, IMG submission 81523) | Miscanthus rhizosphere microbial communities from Kellogg Biological Station, Michigan, USA - KBS M5-4 metaG | ecosystem: Host-associated > Plants > Roots > Rhizosphere > Soil | place...
CACCGGAGACGCCGCCGTAGTATACGGCCGCGCGGACTTATCCATATTGGGGTCATGCGTGCGCCACACCAGATCGCCGGGGCGAATCCGCGAAGTGTTTACCGCACCGTTGGCAAATGCCAGTTTCAGATTTCCCGCGCTCGGCACCACCTGATAAACGCGGCCGCCTTCTTCTTTTTCCTGCGGACTGCGCCAGTCTGCGGCGTCGAACACGATTCCGTCGCCAGGTTTTAACGGCGATACAACACGATCGGGGTTGACCAGCACGTCGGTGGCAGACACGCTAATGACACTGCCAACGCGGACGCCCCGATGCCGTGGCGCGCGGCCACTTACAACCAACTGGTGATTGGTCCCGGTCAAGAAGAACGGACCCAGTCCGCGCGAATACAACTGTTCCAACTCCGCTCTAACTCCTCGATCCACGGGCTCATCACGACCCGCCCACGCATCATCCACCGCTTTTCGATACGCCCGCGTGGTCAGCGCGACGTACTCGGCGTCCTTGTACCGGCCTTCAATCTTCAGCGCCGAGATACCGATGTCCACGATCTCCGGTACTTGTTCGAGCGCATACAAATCACCCGGTGAGAGCAGATATCGAGCGTCGCCCAACGGTTCTACGCGGCCATCGACCAGCATTTCATAGGGCAGACGACAGGCTTGCGCGCACTGCCCGCGATTGGCGCTGCGGCCGCCCCAGGCTTCCGAAGAAAAGCATTGCCCGGAATACGAGACACACAAAGCGCCGTGCACGAACAGCTCCAGCTCAGCGTCCGTTTGCTGCCGAATCGTCCGAATCTCGTCGAGCGAAAGCTCGCGGGCCAGAATCATGCGCCGCACGCCGAGCCCCAGAGCATGCTTCACGCCTTCCACGCTCGTGATGCTCATCTGCGTACTGCCGTGGATTTCGAGATCGGGCGCGATGCGGCGGGCCAGTGCGACAGCCGCCCAATCTTGGACGAGAATCGCGTCGGCGCCGGCTTGGGCGATCGCAGCGAGAGCTTTGGCCGCGGCGGACAGCTCGTTGTCGAAGATCAAGGTGTTAAATGTTACGTAACCTTTGACACCCCGGGCGTGCAAGGTTCGCAAGGCTTCCGGCAGCTCGGCCATAGTGAATCCGGACTTGGCGCGCGCGGTGAAATGCGTCAACCCGAAGTACACCGCGTCGGCGCCCGCTTCGACAGCGGCGTGCAACTGCGGCCAATGCCCCGCCGGACTCTTGATTTCGGGCTTGGTACGGGAAGGAACCACTACATCAAGTGTATGCTGCCCGTGGATAGCGAGCCAGAAGCGGCGGAAGATGCGGCGGTAAGATGGGGATACACGATCCTATGAAATTCGCCGCCGTCATCGAATACACGTCCGACAAAACCAAGATCGCCCAACTCCGGCCCCCACATCGCGAATACCTGATGGCTCTTAGAAAAGCCGGCAAGGCTGCCATGGCCGGGCCGTTCGCGGATGACAGCGGAGGGCTGCTGATTTACGAGGCGGAATCGAAAGAAGATGTCGAAAGGATGATACGAGAGGATCCGTTCGGACAAGGCGGCGTATTTGTATCCTGGACCATCCGTCCCTGGAATCTGCTGTGGGTGAATCAGGATCTGATGCCGGCTTAAACGAACCCGGCGTATAAGCGTGTGACAAAGCTGAAAAACGCGTGCTGGCTGAGCCTGGGCGTCATGGCCTTGAGCGGCTGCCTCTATGCGTATCAGCGTCCTTGGCGGCTATTCGAGAGTCTTGAAGCGTATGACGACATCCCCCTGCCGAGAGACGGGCAGGATCCGGCGGAATTCGTATTCGCCCGGCTGATGTATCCATCGCTTCCCTACGCGAAGTTCGAGTTTCGCGGACGCCGGGACTGGCGTGAGGGCGGCACTAGTTGGACTGAGGATTATCCGCGCGCCGACCGGCATTTCCTGACTGCCCTGCGGCGCCTGAGCCGCGTGGACGCGCGCAGCCTGGAGCAACCAGTGAATCCGGACGACGTGGATGACATCTACAACTGGCCCTGGCTGTATTCAGGCCTGACCGGCAACTGGGATCTGACCGACGAGCAGGCCGCGAAAATTCGCGAATACCTGCTGCGCGGCGGCTTCTTTTACGCCGATGACTTCTGGGGACCTGACGAGTGGCGCGGGTTCGAAGCCGGAATGAAGAAGATTTTTCCCAACCGCGATATTGTTGAGCTTACTAACGAAGAGGCTCTGTTTCACATCGTCTACGATTTGAATGACCGGTATCAGATCCTCGGCGAATGGGGCTTGCGTCGCGGTCCGCGCGATGGCGGAATCACGCCGCATTGGCTGGGCGTACGCGACGATAAAGGCCGGCTTATGGTGACCGTCTCCTTCAACTCGGATATAGGCGATTCGTGGGAGTTCGCGGACGCGCCCGCGTACCCTGAGCGATTTTCCGCCCTGGGAATCCGCATCGGCGTCAACTACGTTCTCTACTCAATGGCGCACTAATACCGCAGGAGGCGCCAGAAATGCACAGAGCCGTCCGAGCGTGTCATAGTGTTCCTTCACCTGCACAGCCCCTACGCGGCTTCTCTCGTCTGGATTGGAGAAGAAGCCGATACCTCCACGCCGCAGTCCGGGTTCCGACCAGGACTCGACCTGCTTGTCTTGGACCGACAGGGCGTAGTGATCGCCTTCTACGTCCAGCCTCACACGATAGACGGTGTCCGGCCGCGCGCTTATCCACAAAGGCTTGGTCACTTGATTTTGTGTTTGGCCGTTAATCACGGCATAGCGAGTGACACCGATTTGCGGCACCGGCCCTGGCTTCAGCACGGTCATCCGGATGGCGTAGTAGTTGTTGAAATCGGCGGCCCGCACTACCCAGCTCAGCGCCGTATGGTCAATAGTCCCCACAAACTGCATCTGATAATTGGTCAGGTCCAGTGAGGGGCGATACAGAGCAAGCGCGCTGGGATGCATGAGACCCGACCCATCGGACGTCCAGGCAGGACGAGCGCCCTCGCGATTAACCCAGTCGTCTAGACCAGCCCGGAAATCTTCATCGAATACCACAGCCGCGCGCTCGGCTACTACCTGGTGCGCCTGCCGCCAGCCCTGATGAAATACCTCGGCCGCGGGCAACATTCGCAGTGTCAAACCATACAGCGCTGTGACGGACAGAACCGAGATCGCCATAGTGAGAAGCTGCTGCTGATCGAAGTGGATTGCTTTCATGGTTTCCTCAAGGGCAGTTTTGAATTTAAGGCGGAAACTCTCCGCGATCGTGTTTGTTACTAGACGCTGTAGGTCGGCCGGACGATGGTTCGGAAGCGGCAGCAAGAAGAGTTGAGAATGGAGGACCTGAGGATTGGACTCGGGATCAAGTGGCCGAAGCGATTGCAAAAGGTTCAAGCAATTCCTGGCGGGCTCCGGCGCGGCTAACGCAATGGAGCAGGCTATAGGAATAAGGGTCGCCGACGGGCGCGGCGCGAGCTCTGGGCAAGGTTCTCCGGCCGAAAGCGTGCGATGGATTGGACTGCATGACGGCGGGACATCGAGCGCTCTGGCCTGAGCATCGACGCAGCCGAAGCTTCCCGAGTTCGGTTTCAGCGCGTATGAGAGATGGGCGAGCTTGTCCGCGGCCTTAAGCGTGAGCACGGCTAGGGACTCGGAGCGCCTATCGTGCTGTTTGCTTCGGTAAAGTGAAGCCATCGAGCCTCGACGTAGAGGAATTCGTGTGGGACATCTGCTAAGAATGCTACGCTCCGCGTCGGGAAGGCTTACCTGTGCTTAAGTACTAGCAGTTCTCAGGTGTTGGACAGTACCTTGGATGGTGCGAACGGGGGGGTCGAACCCACATGGCTGTTAACCGCTGGAACCTAAATCCGCCACAATACTTCGATTCAATAACTTACGCGCAATTTGCTGAGCTCTGCCGGAATTCACGCGTTGAGTTTGGCTGAGTTGGCACACACCTGGCACACAAGACGAGGGGCCGGTATGGCTTGCCAGCGACCTACTAACTACGGATTGAAACTGACTTGCCCTAGGATTTCATATGGGGTTGGATTGAGCGGATTAGTAAGCGGTCAGCCCAACAGCTGTAGGAGAGTCCAGGGCGCTTGGCTACCAGATTGGTCACCAACGAACAATCCGGCGTGCCGGAGTGTCCCCGACGATACGCGATTGTCTCAAACCGCGCACACCTCATCCACCGAGCGCCGACGGCACCGGGGCTAAACGTCCAATAGGACTCGCATAACTAGCCAAACTACTCTGGTTGCCCAACTGCATACGGGTAGTCGGAAACGTGCTTTCACGTCCTCAAGGCTTTCGGGGGCTTCGATGAAGTGACCCAGGGAAGTTTGGACCCGGCTTGCGCCACGAATCCGGCGGGCCAGTCACGTTGGTTGACAGGTCGAGACTTTGATTTCCGACAAACCATCGCACTTTGGCGGCTATCGATTAGCGCGGACCCTAGCTCAAGGGGCGCTGGTTTCGATCACGCTCCTTCTGCCTCTCTCGACCACAACGCCGGCTCTAGCTCAGGAAACGCCCGCCACCAAAAGCCTGACGGACATGAGTATCGAGGAGTTGATGTCGCTCCGAATTGAGTCCGTCTACGGCGCCTCAGGCTTCAAGCAAAAGGTGACGGAAGCCCCCGCCTCCGTTACCATCGTCAGCTCGGAAGACATCCAAAAGTTCGGCTACCGGACTCTTGCGGACATCTTAAGGAACGTACCGGGGTTCTACCTCACCTACGACCGAAACTATAGCTACTTGGGAGTGCGCGGTTTTGGATTGCCCGGACAATACAACAACAGCTTCACCTTGTTAATCGATGGCCACCGGCTCAATGACAACGTTTACGACGGCGCCCTGATTGGAACGGAGTTTCCGCTGGACGTCGATCTGATTGACCGCGTGGAGGTAATCCGAGGACCCAATTCTTCTCTCTATGTGGCCAGCTCGTTCCTGGGCGTGGTTAACGTCATCACCAAACGCGGATCCGATCTGTCACCTGTGACTGTGGCCGGCGAGGTGGCGGTTACCAGACCTACAAGGGTCGCATCAGCTATGGCAACAAATTCAAAAACGGCCTGGAATTGCTCCTGTCCGGATCCTTGTACGATTCCCATGGGCAGGATCAACTCTTCTTTAAGGAATTTGGCGACCCCGCCACGAACCACGGCATGGCAATCAATGCGGATGGTGACGAACTGCACCAGTTCTTTGCCAGCGCCTCGTGGGGCGGCTTCACTTTGCAAGGAGTGTTTGGATCGCGCGACAAGACCATTCCGACTGCCGCCTTCGGAAGCGTCTTCAATGTCACCGGAACGCGCACCATCGACGCGCGCGGTTACATCGATCTGATGTACGAGCGTCAGCTGGTTCATGGATGGAACCTGAGCAGCCGGACATACTACGACGCTTACAACAACGACGGCACTTATGAATACGATTACTCCGCGTCGGGCGGACCATCCCTAGTCATGAATAAGAACTTCGCTCACGGCAAGTGGTGGGGTGAAGACTTGACGGTTTCCAAGCAGGCCTTTGGGAATCAGAAATGGAGCGCGGGCGCTGAGTTCCGCGAGAACTTTCAGCAAGATCAGGGAAATTACGACCTTGAGCCATACGTCCAATACTTTGCCGATAGCCGGACCTCAAATGTCGCTTCCCTTTACGCGCAAGACGAAATTCGCCTTCGCAAAGGGCTCATCCTGAACGTGGGGATTCGCTATGACCACTATTCGACATTCGGCGGGACAACGAATCCCCGCGCCGCTCTGATCTACAATCCTTGGGAAAACACAACGTTCAAGTTTCTCTACGGCCAATCCTTTCGCGCCCCGAACATGTTTGAGCTGTATTACGATGCGCCCGGCAATGAGGCCAATCCGTCGCTCGGGCCTGAAACCGTGAAGACCATGGAGTTGGTGTGGGAGCAATACCTGCCCAATCGTCTCTTAATGACAGTCTCGGGGTTCGATTATCCCATCCGGCACCTGATTAACCAGCAGGTCGACCCCGCAAACGGGGCGGCGTTTTTCGACAACGCCGGATCGCTGGATCTTCGAGGTCTGGAAATCGCTGTATCGAGAAGCGTGCCGGGCGGACTGAGAGGCCGGCTCAGTTACTCCTTTCAAGACGCAGCCAATGCGAGCAATCGAGTTGCCCTGACAAATTCTCCGAAACATCTGATCCAGGCCAGCCTGAGCGTGCCGGTTATCCAACGTGAGGTTTTCGCGAGTATGGATCTTCAATACGTGAGCCGAAGAGCCACGCTGACGGGTGCATATTCGGGAGCCTACATCGTTCCCAACTTCACACTGTTTCGGCGAAGTGTTTCGGACAATTGGGAACTCTCTGCAAGCCTCTATAACGCGTTTAACCGGAAATATGCCGACCCGGTGGGAAACGGTTTGGCCGAGAACGAAATCGTCCAGGATGGACGTACGTTTCGAATCACAGTAGGATACAAATTCCACCGATGAATTGTCCTCCGCACGGTGGGCGAGCTCCCCTCTTCATCTCCTTCCTGATGATGGTTCTCTGGATTTGCTCCAGCGCTCCTCCGGGGGCCTCGGCGCTGAATGACGAGGAAGTGGAGTATCCAGCCAAGCTCGCTTTTCTGTACAACTTTGCCAAGTTCATCGAGTGGCCCCCTGGCTCGTATCGTGCTCCGGGTACGCCCTTCGTCATATGCATCGCCGGTCGTGATCCATTCAGCCCAGGTACCGAAGACGAACTGGGTACCCGGTCCGTGCTGGGTCATCCGATCGAGATCCGGCCGCACCGCGCAGCAGACAGGTTGAGCGTCTGCAGCATCGTTTTCATCCCCGTTACGGAGAAAGATCAGGCGGGAAATATTTTGCGAGGGTTGAGGGGATCAAGCACCTTGACGGTTGGCGAAACCGAGGGGTTCGCCGCGCGCGGCGGAATGATTAACTTGACGGTCGAGGGGAACAGACTCCATTTGGAGATTAACAGGCTGGCGGCGGAACGCGCTGGCTTGAAGATAAGCTCGAGACTGCTTAGTTTGGCGATAATCGTCACGGATGATCAACGACGTCCGCAGTGAGCTCCGCCCACACTGTAACTTGGGCTTGGTGAAGACCCGGCCCGGCCATCTGAACTTCATGAATACCGCTAACCATATGAAATCACTCGAGCTACCCGCTGGATCGAACCGGCGACGTGCTGATTACGAATTGAAAATCGGGCTGTCCAAGGATCTCAGGGACATTCGGGCTCAATCTTTTACCCGTCGGGGTTGCTCCAGGAGTTCATGGAAGTGCGAGGGCTTGGCTACCCTCCGAACTGAAACCCATCTTGACCTTCGCCTACTATACGGGCTGTCGGCGCGGCGAAATCCCTCGGACTCAAGTGGGCGCAGGTGGATCTCATCAGACGTTCGATCCGGCTGGAACCGGGGGATGCCGCTCGAAAGCGACCAACTCGGATCTTTCACGGCCTCCGAACCGGTGTCCGGAACCTGGTCCGGGCGGGTGTTCCGGAGAAAGTGGCCATGTTGATCAGTGGTCACAAGACCCGTTCAGTGTTTGAGCGGTACAACATCGTCGATGAGCGCGACGTCACTGAGGCTATGGGCCGGTTGGATGCCTATACCCGGCAGCGTCCTGAGGCGGAAAAGAGGACCAGCAAGAAGCGCTCACTGAATCGAGCGTCTGGAAATCAGCACACTGTTGGCACACAATCAGCCAAGGCGTCGTAAATCCCCTAACGTGTCATTCCCGTAAATTATTGAATACATGGTGCGAACGGTGGGGGTCGAACCCACATGGCTGTTAACCGCTGGAACCTAAATCCAGTGCGTCTGCCAGTTCCGCCACGTTCGCACGAAGTACACTGTCGTTATTATATCGGCTTACCTGGCGTAGGCGGCGGCGCTGCGGACCCGTTCCATCGCCTCGACCGCCGTAAGGCGCGGCGTTTTGCGGCCACACCCGCAGACCGATAGTTCCAGCCGGTACCCGTCCCAGTTCAAACCAGGGGCCTCTATGTGCAACCCATCGTGCGCCTCGCATTCGGCGGCCAGAAGCTCGCCGTTCGCCTCGATGATCTGCTCGAATACCGGGACGCGAAACGCTCGCCATAGTTCCGCCCGCTCCGCCATCGCCAGCAGCGGGTCACCCCGATGCTCAAGCGCGATGAGCGAGTGGGTGAGTATGGGCGGCTGATCCGACGCCGCCAAACTCAAGAGTTGCTCGCGAGGCGCCGCGATGGCGGCGGGTGCGAATGCCGAGACCTCCGCCGACCAGCCTTCCGGGAAGACCTGAATCGGATAGTTCGGGCGAAACCTGGGTTGCCGAAAACAGGCCGCCAACACGGCCGTGCGTGGAACCGGGTCCAGAGGATACCGGAACACCGATTTTCGACGAAGACGGAGTGTATTGAGCGCACTAATGACAAGCGTCATGCATAAATGACGTTGCCTTAGGCTACGAGAATTCTCACCAGATTTTCGCCAAAGATGGCCCGAGCGTCCGCCTCGCTGGCTCCGATTTCATAAAGGGCCTTCGCCTGATCCTCAAAGATGGTGTGATGCCAGCCACGCGGAAAAAACGACGAATCCGTTCCGAACAGCAGCCGCTTGGGTCCCGCGACGTCCAGCGCATGCCGGAAAACCTCGCGCAAGGTCACATGCCCCGGCTGGTAACGCATCCACTGATTAGAACTGGATGTGTCCAGATAGATGTTCGAACACTGGTCAGCCAGCATCAGCGCTTCTCGAAAATAGCCCGCGCCAAAATGCGGCACGATCATCGGAACGTCGGGATAGCGTAACGCGACAGCGTGTAAATCGACAGGGTTTGAAAACCGCATATCGAAAGGCGAGGACAATCCTAGTTTCTTGCGAATGCCGACGCTCAACACGCCGCAGTGCACAAAAACGGCCCGCTTTTGGCTCTGGGCCCATTCGAACACCGGCCGGGCGCATTCGTCTTGAATCGAGTATCCGTGCATCGCTGGAAATAGACAGGCGACACGCACTTCCGAAAATGTCGCCGGAAGACCGGCAGTTAGCGCCCTCGGATTGACCATCGCGAAAGCAAAGAATCGGTTTGGGAAGGCATGTGCTGCAGAGGTTACCGAGCCTTCGTCGCCGGGCACGCTGGCAATAAGCGCAGACGCGAACACGCCGTGCCGGTCGAGTTCATCTACCCAGATCTCGGCCAGCTTCTCGGGCTCGTGCGGAGGCAGTTGCCAGCCAAGGTGCCCGCCCGCGGCTTCGAGCGTCAACCCCGGCTTCTGACTTACCAGCGTGGAAAAAAAGTGATTTGAGAAGAAATGGAGGTGAGCATCTGCAACGGCCATTGGTCCCCACGGAGAGGGCCGGGTGATGCGATCGCTCACCTAGGGCTACCGAGCGCTGCCTGCGTCAACCCAGTGGAAAGCGCGAGCTGCGTCAGCCCAGCCACGTTGTTCACCCCCAACTTCTTCATCATGGTCTTTCTGTAGCTGCGCACGGTTTGCTCGCGCAGGTCCAGCAGCACCGCGATTTCCTTGCTGGTCTTTCCATCCGCCACCAAGCGCAGTACCTGCACCTCGCGCGGCGAAAGAGCCTCGAGCACCTTGGGAGTCTGGCGAGCTTCCAGGTCGCCCTTCTGAATGCGCGTCAGCAAGCGATCGGAAACCTGCGGGCTCAGATACATCCCGCCGGCGGCGACCATGCGCAGAGCTTCAAGAAGGTCGTTGTCCGACGCACGTTTGAGGATAAAGGCGCGAGCGCCTGAGCGCACCGCGCTCACCACCGAATGCTCATCGTCGTACATCGAAAGAATCACGACCTTGCATTCGGGTTGATGCCGGAGGATCTCGGCCGTGGTTTCCACTCCGTTCAATCCCGGCAGACCGATGTCCATCAGCACGATCTGCGGGCGGCACTTCCTGACGAACTGAACGGCGTCCGTGCCATTCTCGGCCTCGCCGACCACGCGAAATTCGCTGGAGCGGTTCAGGATGGCCTTGATGCCATCGCGCATGATCTTGTGATCATCCACGAGGAGGACGTCGAATGGCATAACGAATGGAAACAATTGTACCTTTTCCCGTCGTGCATGCAAACCCTAGTCCGTGCGCGCGCGCAAGGGCGCCGGTGGCCGTTAACGCACGGGCACGGCCGGATTTCTTGCCGTCGTCCACGATGCGCAGGACTAGCGGGCCGGCTCCCCGGACCGTGATACATACCGTGCTGGCTCCCCGGCGAAGAGCCTGAACTACTGCCGCCGAGGTTGCTTCGTAGATCCCCGCCGCGATCTCCACCGGTAGGGCGACCGTAGCGGAGTAATCCAGGTCAATGTTGCAATCACTTGACATATGCTCCTCAGCGAGCCGCAAAAGAGCCTGTTTCAGCCCACCCCGATACGCCGGTGAGGAGCATAATTCCTGGCTTAGATCCCGAACCCGGCTGAGGGCTTCCTCCAGTATCCGAAGGGTTTCGTCAATCCGCCCCTGTACCCCGGGCACGTCCATTCGGAGCATCTGAAGTTGCACGCCCACAGCGGATAGGGACGACCCGACATGGTCGTGGAGCGTGCGTCCGGCGCGTGCCAGAGCAGCCTGCGCCTGAACGTAGAGTGCGGCAATATCCTCGACATCGCTTTTCGCCTTCTTCTTGGGATTATGCTTGACGTGCGGTCGCCTGGACTGGGCCATCGACTGGATTCAGCGCTTCCGCTTGACCACGCGGCGAGCCGCGGCAGCGACGTCCCGCGCGAGCAAACCATACTTATCGAGAAGTTGCTCCGG
>Ga0105245_10005915_pt1 | contig 10745 bp, 10 predicted proteins | sample KBSM54metaG_FD_81523 | JGI IMG/M metagenome (GOLD analysis project Ga0105245, IMG submission 81523) | Miscanthus rhizosphere microbial communities from Kellogg Biological Station, Michigan, USA - KBS M5-4 metaG | ecosystem: Host-associated > Plants > Roots > Rhizosphere > Soil | place...
TCGGCGACGCTGGTGGGCGATCTGTACTTCATGCTGACGCTTGTCGTCTTCCTCGTCGTCCGCGGGCATCACGCGATGTTGATCGGCGTCCGCGAAAGCTTCGACAAGCTGCCGCTGCTTTCGGTGGGAATGACGCAGGGGATGTTTGATGTATTTGTGGGGCTGTTGACGGCTGCGACGGTGCTGGCGGTGAAGGTCGCTTCGCCGATGCTGGTGACGATGCTGGTGGTGGATGTGGCGCTGGGGATGATCGGTAAGAGCGTGCCGCAGATTAATGTGATGAACGCGGGACTGACGCTGCGATCGGGGCTGGGGATGGTGGTGCTGGCGGTGGGGCTAATCCTGACCAATGAAGTGATGCGCGGGGCGCTGTTTGATTCGATGTCGACAGTTACGAATATCTGGAAAGGAAAATTAACGGGATAATATGGCAGAAGACGCAGGCGATAAAACAGAAGCACCCACACCTCGGCGAAGGCTTGAAGCCCGCGAGCAGGGGAATATCGCGCGCAGCCATGATCTTTCGAGCGCGGTGCTAATGCTTGGAATGCTGGTGATGCTGAACTGGTATGGCCAGGGTTTGGTGCAGGCGATGCGCGCGGTGATGGATCGGATGTTATCCGCCAATTCTCTGAGCGATTTCAATGCGAACAACGCCGCACACAGCTTCGCCGGGGCGATCATGCAGGTCGGCGGCGCGCTCATGCCGATGTTCATCGGCGCGGTCATCCTGATGATCGTTGTCAATGTCGCCCAGGTGGGGCTGATTTTCAGCACTAAACGCCTCCAGCCGAATCTGGGCGCGCTTAATCCACTTCGCGGCGCGGGCAAGCTTTTCAAAGGCCAGGGTTGGGTGCAGTTGGTCATGAACCTGATGAAGCTGTTCCTGGTTGGCTCGGTTGCTTATTCAGCCATCAGCGGGCGAATCGGCGAAATCGCCTTGGCGCAGGCGATGGATTTCAAACAGATCTTCAGCCTTGGCGCGTCGATGGTTTATTCGATCGGCATGCGCATCGCCGTTCTGCTGCTGGTCCTGGCGATTTTGGATTACGTCTATCAGAGGTTTCGCGTGGAAAAAGAGTTGAAGATGACCAAGCAGGAAGTAAAGGAAGAAATGCGGCGAATGGAGGGCGATCCGAAGATCAAACAGCGCCGCAGGCAGATTGCATTTCAACAGCGGGTTCAGCGATTGAAAAAGGATGTGCCAACAGCCGACGTGGTGGTCACTAATCCAACCCACTATGCCGTCGCGTTGAAATATGACCCCGAAGGAATGGAATCGCCGCGCGTGGTGGCGAAGGGTCAGGATTTTCTGGCTTTGCGTATTAGAGAGATCGCGGCTGAATCGGGCGTGCCGATTCTCGAGCGGCCGCCACTGGCGCGATCGCTTTATCGTTTGGTTGAAGTGGGGCAGCAAATTCCAGAACAGTTTTTCGCCGCCGTCGCGGAGATATTGGCGTATGTGTACGAGTTGACGGGGAAGAGCAGACGAGTGGGCGGTGGGCAGACTTCGGCGAGCTCAGTCGAGTCGTCGGCAGTGGGCAGTAGGTAATTTTGACTATGGCAACCGCAGTAGCACCCAATCCGATCTTAGCAGCCATTCAGCGGCATCGCGGGATGGTGCTGCCGTTTGCCGCCATTGCGCTGCTGATGGTCATTCTGATGCCGCTGCCGTCGTTCGTGCTCGATTTCATGCTGGTGCTGAACCTGACGATCTCGGCCATTGTCCTGGTGACTACGATTTTTGTCACCAGCCCGCTGGAATTCTCGGTGTTTCCGTCACTGTTGCTCGGAGTAACGCTCTTTCGGCTCGTACTGAACGCCGCTACAACTCGATTGATTTTGACCGCGGGCGATCGCTATCCCACGCCGGAACTGGCGATGGCCGGCGCGGGGCATGTGGTCGAAGCATTCAGTCAATTCGTCAGCGGCAATTCGCTGGCTGTGGGTGTGATTATCTTCATCATCATCGTGGTGATTCAGTTTATCGTCATCACCAAAGGCGCAACGCGTATCGCTGAAGTGGCTGCGCGATTTACGTTGGACGCCATGCCAGGCAAGCAGATGGCGATCGATGCCGACCTGAATGCCGGCGTGATTCAGGAAGCTGAGGCGCGAAGGCGTCGCGACGCGATCGCACAGGAGGCAGATTTTTACGGTGCCATGGACGGTGCATCAAAATTTGTCCGCGGCGACGCCGTTGCAGCAATCATTATTACGTTCGTTAATATTTTAGGCGGCCTCTACGTTGGCATGGTCGAACATGGGTGGCCGTTTATGAAAAGTCTGAACCTCTACACCCGATTGACGATTGGCGATGGCCTGGTAAGCCAGGTGCCGGCGTTTATCGTTTCATTGGGTGCTGGTTTGATCGTCACGCGCACCTCAAGCCGCGCGAATCTTGGTGATGAAATGCTCGGTCAGGTATTGGCCAAGCCGCAGGCACTGATCGTCGCATCGGTCTTTTTGCTTCTGATGTCGCTCACCGATTTGCCCAAGCCGCCGTTGCTCTTGTTGGGCGCGTCGTGTGCGGGATTGGCGTATGTGCTGACGCGCAATCAGAACCGCGTCATTGCGGCTGCAAGTAAGGACAAAGCCACCGCCGCGGCGAAAAAGGAACCTGAAAAGGTCGAAAAGCTTCTCGATGTCGACACGATGGAGCTGGAAGTCGGCTATGGGCTGGTGCGATTGGTCGATGCTGCCAAAGGCGGCGATCTGCTCGATCGCATTAGCATGATCCGCCGGCAGATTGCGATGGATCTGGGTGTAATCGTGCCGCCGATCCGCATCCGCGACAACATGCAATTGCAGGCCAACGACTACGTCGTAAAAATCCGCGGCCAGAGCATCGGCAAGGGCGTGACCTATCCCGATCAATTCCTGGCAATGGATAATGGCGCAACTTCAGGCGCGATTCCGGGGGCTGAATCAACCATCGAGCCGGCCTTTGGTCTGCCGGCCTATTGGATCACCGAAAGCCAGCGCGCGCAGGCGGAATTGCTCAATTACACCGTCGTCGAAGCGACCAGTGTATTGGCGACACATCTCACTGAACTGATCAAATCGCATGCGGCGGAATTGCTGACACGGCAGGAGGTCAAAAACCTCATTGACAATCTGAAGGCCCGCCTGCCTGCGCTGGTGGAAGAAATCATTCCGACTCAGGTTAAGCCGGGCGAACTGCAAAAGGTCATGCAGAACCTTCTCCGCGAACGCGTCCCCGTGCGTGATCTCGAAACCATTATTGAAACTCTGGGCGACTGGGCCAGCCGCACCAAGGATCTTGAGGTGCTCACCGAATATGTGCGCAATGCAATGGCGCGGGCGATCTGCAAGCAATATGTGGATGAGCAGGACCGGCTTTGTGTGGTGACGCTCGATCCGGCTTTGGAAGACTTTATCAATACACATGTCGAGCGGAACGAGCATGGATCGAGCAACCGCATTCCGCCGCAGGCGGCGCAGCAGATTGTTCAGCGGATCGCGACTCGCGTGACCGAATTGACGCAGACGGGGCGAAGTGCAGTGCTCCTTTGTAGCCCGCAGATTCGCTCGGCGCTGCGGAAAATGATCGAGTCGAATCTGCCGCAGGTGGCAGTGCTGTCGTTTAATGAGATTGTTCAGGGGATTTCGGTTGAGGCTGTTGCTCTTGTGGGAATGAATGATTGAGGAGTTTGTGAATTAGAATTTCAAATTTGAGATTTGAGATTTGAAATTTCGGATTGTGGATCGAGACGCATTATGAATCTGAGGACATTCTCAGCTCCGACTTTCGCCCAGGCCATGGCGTTAGTGAAGACCGAGATGGGCAAGGACGCGGTGATTCTGCACACGCGCACGCTGCAGACGCGGCGGTGGTTCGGACTGCGCAAACGCAGTTCGGTTGAGATTACTGCGGGGAATGGATTGAACGTCTCTTCTCGCGGGATTCGTAAACCTGCGGGGAATGCGGCGACGGCGCAAGCGACTGCCGCGCCATCTGCGCGACCTAAACCGCCAATTTCCCCCAGCGCTCAGCGCACCTCCGCACCAAGCCCCGGAAAGGATTTTCTTGAGACTCCTGCTGCAGGCCGGGCCATCATGATGTCGATCTCTTCCGAAGTGCGCGAACTTCGCACGGTGATGGAAGACCTGGTCCGGCGAAGCAAGCGTGATGCCGCCCCGCAAGTCCCCGAAGCGCTCTTCGATCATTACTCGCATCTGATTCAAAACCAGGTGGCCGAGGAATTGGCGACCGACATGGTGCGGCATCTTCAGACGTATCGCCCCGATCAGTTGCAGCAAACCGGATTTATCCGCGAAAAACTAGGCGAACAGGTTGAACGAATGATTCCCGTTTCAGGCGCAATCACCCGTAAAAAAACCGTCGGCCCGCACATTGTGGCGCTCATCGGCCCCACTGGCGTGGGTAAAACTACGACCATCGCGAAGCTGGCCGCCAATCTGCAACTCCGCGAAAAGCGCCGCGTCGGGCTAATAACCATTGATACATATCGAATCGCCGCGATCGATCAGCTCCGCAAATACGCCGAGCTGATCGGCTCGCCGATCAAAGCGGTCAATACACCCGAAGATTTACGCGAAGCCGTTCTGGCGATGAGCGACTGCGAATTCATTCTCATCGACACCGCCGGCCGCAGTCCGACCGATACGCTCAAGCTCAACGAACTCAAAGGATTTCTCGAATCCGCCCAGCCGGATGAGGTGCATTTGGTGTTGTCGCTGGCGGCAAGCCAGCAATGCATCGAGCGCGCCATCGAACGATTTGGCGACGTGCGGGTGGACAAAATTATCTTCACGAAACTCGACGAAGCAGTACACGTCGGGGTCGTGCTCAATGTGGTTAACAAAGTGAACAAGACGCTCTCTTACGTGACGACGGGGCAAAATGTCCCCGACGACATTGAAGTCGGCAAGGGAAGCAAACTGGCGCAAATGCTGCTGGGGACAAACTCATGACGGCCATGATCGATCAAGCAACTCAACTCCGGTCTCTCGTACGCCAGCAACGTAGCAGGCGGGCGAGTGTCATCGCCATTACCAGCGGAAAGGGGGGTGTCGGCAAAAGCAATATCGCGGTCAATCTATCCATCAAGCTTGCCTCTGCCGGCAAAAGCGTGGTTTTGCTCGACGCCGACCTTGGGCTGGCCAATGCCGATGTTTTGTGCAACATCGACTTGCCTTTTAACCTCTCGCATGTCATTGCGCGCAAGAAGGAATTGCACGAGGTCATGGTAACGGGACCTGGCGGGTTCAAATTGGTCGGCGGCGCATCGGGCCTGGCGCGCATGGCCGATCTTACTGATTTCGATCGCCGCCGAATTGTCGAAGCCCTGGGCGCGGTCGAATACAGCGCCGATACCATCCTGATCGATACCGGTGCCGGTATCAGCCCCAACGTGCTGTCGTTTACCCGCGCAGCCGATCATGTGCTTGTGGTGACCACCCCCGAACCCACCGCCATTACCGACGCCTACGCCGCGATTAAAGTAATCTCCAAAGCCGGCATCGACCGCAGCATCAGTCTGCTGGTGAACCAGGTTCGCAACGCCGCTGAAGCGAAACTTGTTCACGATCGCGTGGCCAAGGTTGCAAAGAATTTCCTGGGGGTTAACGTGCTTGAGGCTGGGCATATGGTCACGGATGAGCATGTGCGCCGAGCCGTTTTGCAGCGTGTGCCGTTTGTGCTTTCGGCTCCAAAATGCGGCGCGAGTTTCTGCATTTCGCAGCTCGCAATGCGGTTTGAGCAGGGAATTGCCCTGGGTGCCGAAGGCAGCGGATTCTTCAACCGGATGGGCAAATGGTTCAAAAAAGCATGAACCATCTCCCGGTGGTCTCGAAAGAGGCAGCACATGGCTAATCGCCTGGCTGGTTGTTGCGCCCTGGTGGTGTTTGCGTTTTGTCTCATCCTGGGACTTCGCGCCGACAACACCTTCAGCACCACGGTCACCCGGGCGCTGATCGCCATGGGCGGCACATTCGTCCTGGGCCTGTTAATAGGCTGGATAGCGCAAAAAATGCTCGATGAAAACATAAAAGTAGAAGAAGAAAAGCTGAAAAAGCAAAGTGAAGGGGTAGTTGATGACCGATAACGTAAAGTGGTTGGTTCGTTCGATGGGCCCGATCACTGCCGCACATTCAAGGAAGTAGGAATACGATGCAAAGGACTGCACGTTTTAGCCAGGGAATCGGATTCGCTGCCAAGCCGCTTGCCAATCCTCATAAAGACATCAAGAGCGTCTGGCTGGCATACAAGAAAACTCCCACCGAGACGATCCGCAACGTGCTGATGGAAAATTATCTCCATCTTGTGCGCTACAACGCCGAGCGCATCCACGTTAAATTGCCCGATGAGGTCGAGTTGGACGATCTGATGTCCGCCGGCATTTTCGGCCTTATGGATGCGATCGACGCATTCGATTTAGATCGCGGCGTGAAATTTGAAACCTACTGCGCCCCCCGAATCCGCGGGGCGATCCTTGATGAACTCCGCTCGATGGACTGGGTCCCCCGCCTTGTGCGAAGCCGCGCCCACAAGATGGAAAGCGCGACCAAGCAGCTCGAAGTCGAACTAGGCCGCACGCCTACCAATGAAGAAATCGCCCGTCGGCTGAAGATCCCGATGAACGAGTTCGAGAAGATCGCCAAGGACGCCAGCGCCGTGGGCGTAGTCTCTCTAAGCCGAAAGTGGTTCGAAACCGACAGCAATAAAGACGTCAGCGAAATCGACGTCCTAGAAGATAAAAAAGGCGGCAACCCCGTCCGCGACATTCAGCGCAAAGACCTGAAGGAACTGATCACCAAAGGTCTTTCAAGGGCTGAGCGATTGATCATTATTCTCTATTACTTCGAAGAAATGACGATGAAAGAGATCGGATCAACTCTGGATCTGTCAGAATCCAGAGTCTCGCAAATGCACAGCAGCATCTTGGCGCGGTTAAAAGCGCAGATGCAGGATCGCAAGAAAGAACTCAACGAAGCGGCCGCCGTTTAGCCGGCCCGCTTGCCGGCCGTGTCCAACACCGCAACCAAGTCAAAAGATCACAGTATCGCGAAAGTTGTGGTGCAGGCTTTGGGCCTGCCCAGCAGGCCGAGAGCCCGCACTACAAAAGTAAAATCCGGGTAATCCACGGACCCCAACCATGCAACACCACCACATCGACCCCATCGATGTCCGCACGCCTTCCTATCAACCGGGGCAGTGCGCCAAGCCATCGCGTTCAAGTTTATCGCCGCGATTCCGCGATTTCCTCCTGCCGATTCTTCTCATCGCTTCGCTGGTTTCTGTCGCCCACGTTACGCTAGGTGTTATCTAAACCTCCCTCGATTCTCAAATTTCTTGCATCGTTCCGCGCACGCTCTTACCATCCTCACCGGCAAAGGAGTGCCTCATGCCGGGCGAAACCCAACTTCATAAAACCCTTAAAAAGGAAGCCTGTCGCTGGCTATACGGCGCAGGCTATTGCTGCATCGCCGCCGAAGTGCGCCTGCGACCTCTTGGTATCATTGACGCCGTAGGCAGCGGGCTCTTTCGCCCCTATGTCAACCACCTACAGGCATCGCGGGAAGTCCAGCAAGTCTGCTTCATCGAGTGCAAAGCCTCGCGCGCCGATTTCCTGCGCGATCATTCCAGCGACGGCCAGATGGAATTCTGCATGATGGAGCGCAAGCACAACCTGAAAGTAAAACGCTCCCGCCGCCGGGCCCAGAACTTTGGCCTCCGTCAATCCGTTGGCCTCGGAAAATTCCAAGCCTGTTTGCTGCAACCCATGGCTAATCTGCACTACATCCTTGCGCCGGCTGGGATGCTGCAGAAAAAAGACATCCCCAAGCGCTGGGGCCTGCTCTCCTACGGCAACAATGGAGTAACCGTAGTCACGAGAGCCGACTGGCAGGAATGCTCCCAAACGCAGCACGTGGAAGGCGCAATCGCCCGCACCCTGACAGGCGACATCTACCGAGCCGACGACCGCGCCATCGCATCAGTCAACCGGGAAATCTTTGCCCAGCAGCAATCGTTAGCAGAAAAAATCCGCGCCATTCGCCCGCAATTAATTCTCGCCCCGCCAGATAATCGCGCGCTTGAACAACCATCATCCTGACAAAGCGTCTATTGATTTTGAGGTGGCATGTGGGACTTCGGCGGGCTCAGTCGAGTCGCGTCCGCCTATGTTTCGCCGCGACAGCGACTCTTTGAATTTTCAATCACGGGCGAGACGCCCGTGCCACCTCTTATCAATTTGCAGACGCCACCACCGGATAATAATCCGCCAGCGCCTTTTCAATCTGCGCATCCTTCGCCAGCACACACTTCACTACCATCCCCGCCCCGCGCACCAACTCCGCCATCCCCACCGCCCGCGATGCCTCACTCACTGCAAGGATCAACTGCCCCTCAAACACGCGCACCGGCATCGCCCGCAACCCCAGCGCCAATTCGCGAGGCACGCATTCCACCGCCTGCGCATCAATGCCGATTTCATCCAGATCAACCCGGTCCACGGTACCCGATAATTGGCTGCACCAGGCCGCCCAGACATGCTCGGGCTGGCAGAAGCCAAGCGAGACGGCGATAGCGCCGAATCGGTGCCGGGTATGCCGCTGTTCCGATAAGATTTCATCGATGTCGTGCGATGAAAGTTGACCGATTCCCGCCAGTAGCTCGCCCATTCGCTGCCGGTCCATCCTCGTCTCCTGCCTCGTGACATCCCCTCGACAGAAGCTACGATGCAAATGCCTTCGCGGCAAATAAATCGTACATTCGTCACTGTTTAAACAGGAAGCGTCCGATAATGCGTATTGTCTCTTACAATATCCTCACCGGCGGCGAAGGCCGCGCCGATCCGCTCGTCGAAGTGCTCCTTGCGCAGCGCGCCGATGTGATCGGCCTGGTAGAAGCCGAAGACCCCGCCGTACTGGAGCGCATCGCCCGCCGATTAAACATGGATTACATTCAGGCCATCGGCAACAGCGGCGCTTCCGCTCTGCTAAGCCGCTTCCCTATCCGCGATTCCATCAACCACGCCGCGCTGCAACCCAAAATCAGCAAATCACTCCTGCAAGCCAGCGTTATCGACGCCGCCGGAAAACTTTGGCATTTCGGCGTAGTCCATCTCCACCCAAGAGCCACCGAAGCCGACGAAACCCAACGAGAAGCCGAACTGCAAATCGTCTCAAAAATCTTCGCTCCGCTGCGCCAACAAAAAGCCCCGCATTTTCTTATAGGCGATTTCAACGCCAACTCTCCCATCCAGCAGATCGACCTCGCAAACTGCAAACCCAAAACCCGCGAGCAAGCCCAGGCCAACGGCGGCAAGATTCCCCGCCGAGTTGTGCAAACTTTATTGAACGAAGGATACATCGATACGTACCAATCAGCAGAGCCAAACCTTGCGAGCAACAACGGCACCTTCACAACCCAGTTTCCCGGCCAGCGCGTTGATTACATTTTTGCCCATTCGCTTCCCGCATCACGCATCAAGACCGCGTGGATCGAATATGACCGCCTGGCAAAATATGCGAGCGATCATTTCCCGATTGGCGCGGAGATTGAATAAACCCGGGTGGCATGGGCAAGTGTACTCACTTGCCCGTGGTCTTTTCGCAGCACCAAGACCACGGGCAACGGAGTACCGTTGCCCATGCCACCTGGACTAAACTTATTGGAGTCACCCCGAATTGAGCTGGCGAGAAATCACAGACCGTGTCAAAAAAAGCCACGCCCTCCTCCGCGTCGCCGATTTCCTCGGCCGAGGCCGAGGCCGCACGCGCTGGCTCGATCACCTCAACGCCCCTCCACCCTCGCCGCTAAAACCCGACCTGAGCAACTGGCAAAACCAATCCCTCTCCGCCATCTGGCTGGGCCACGCCACGGTCCTCCTCCGCGCAGGCGGCCTGACCATCCTCACCGACCCCGTCCTCTGCAACCGCGTAGGAATAGGCCTCGGCCTGATTACAGGCGGCCCTCGCCGCCACGTCGCCCCCGCCCTGGCCATCCGCGAATTACCACCCATCGATCTGCTCCTGATCTCCCACGCGCACTTCGATCACCTCGATCGCCCCACGCTTGTAAATCTCAACAAAAACATCCCCGTCATCACCGCAGGCGGAACCTTTGATCTCATCCGCGACCTCGGCTTCCGCAAAATCACAGAACTTCGCTGGGGCGAAAGCACTTCGCTAAAAAGCGTAAAAATCACCGCACAAAAAGTCCGCCACTGGGGCGCAAGAACCTTCTACGACAGCCACCGAGGCTTCAACGCCTATCTCATCGAAGCCGACAACAAACGCATCCTTTACGGCGGCGATACCGCCTACCAGGATTTCTTCAAAGAGATCGGCAAAGTCGATTTAGCCATCCTCGGCATAGGCGGCTACAACCCCTACCTCGCCTCTCATGCCACGCCCGAGCAGGCGTGGGAAATGTTCAATCATCTCGACGCTGATTTTCTGCTGCCGATGCATCACAGCACATTTCGCCTTTCACACGAACCGACCGGCGAGCCCATCGAGCGCCTGCTGATCGCCGCCGGTAGGGACACCGATCGAATTGTGATGACGCAGATTGGCGCGCAGTGGCGCTCAAACGGGAAAACATGAAACATGACAAAACGCCTCATCATGTTTCATGTCTTCATGTTTCATTCTTCCGCCCTACAATCCCTGCATGTCCCTATCCGTCGCCCCATCCCCCTCTCTCATGCAATCCGACGCGCCGCCAATCGTCCTCCTCCAATCGGTAGAAA
>Ga0105245_10005916_pt1 | contig 10744 bp, 6 predicted proteins | sample KBSM54metaG_FD_81523 | JGI IMG/M metagenome (GOLD analysis project Ga0105245, IMG submission 81523) | Miscanthus rhizosphere microbial communities from Kellogg Biological Station, Michigan, USA - KBS M5-4 metaG | ecosystem: Host-associated > Plants > Roots > Rhizosphere > Soil | place: Michigan...
AAGCTCTGCGGCGAACGCTTCGTCGACGAGAACCTCCGCGGCATCGATGGTGAGCGTTCCGCCATCCGGCATCGCGTCGCGCGAATTCACGATCAGGTTCAAGATGACTTGCTCCATTTGGCCTGGATCGACGCGTACCTTGCCGCATTCTGGGGCGAAGTTCGTCACCAGCTGCACGTCTTCGCCAATCATGCGGCCCAGCATTTTCTTCAAATCGCCGACCACGCGGCACAAATCAACGACCTTCGGTTGCAGCACTTGTTGGCGCCCGAAGGCGAGGAGACGCCTCGTGAGCGTCGCTGCGAGCAGCCCCGCCGTTCGAATCTGCTCGAGGTCGTCCCGCATCGGGTCGCCAGCTTTCAACTCGCCGGACAAGAGCTCGCTGTAGCTCAAAATGATCGACAGCAGGTTGTTGAAGTCATGAGCCACGCCGGCCGCTAGCCCACCGATCGCGTCCATTTTTTGGGCTTGGCGCAGCCGCTCCTCCCAGTTGCGGCGCTCCGTGAGGTCCCGAGTGATTTTTGCAAACCCTACCAGCGAGCCCGACGAGTCGTGAATGGACGAGAGCACGACGCTCGCCCAAAAGGTCGAGCCGTCCCGGCGCACACGAAAGCCTTCTTCTTCTGCTCTGCCGGTCCGCGCGGCGAGTGCAAGGTTCTTCGCGGCGTGACCCGCCTCGATCTCTTCAGCCGGGTAAAAGGTGGAGAGAGGCTTGCCAATGATCTCCTCCGCTTTGTACCCCTCAATCAGCTCGGCCCCCGCATTCCAGCTGGCGACGTTTCCCGACGGATCCAGCGTGTACAAAGCGTAATCCTTGACCCCATTCACCAGTCGAAGAAAACGGTCCTCACTCTCCTTTATTGCCCTGTTGGCCTCGGCAAGCACCGATCCTTCGACGTAGTCCGTCCCATCGATGCTCAACGACATAAGCATCACTACCCCCTACCGCCCCGGCCCAACTCGATATTCGATTGAATCGCCTGCTGAGGCGGATTTGCGCACGTCGGATCCCGCCTTTCCGAGTCGCAACTAACAATCTTACCATCGCTGGCCGTACTCTACTCGTGAGCCCGATTCCGCTAGATCGCAGAGATCGCACGCTGGCAGAACAACTGAGCGCGGCGTTCGTCGCGCTCGGCTGGCTCGTCGCGGGTGCTTTTTTCGTCACCGCCCTGGCGTTCGGCGTCAATCGAACTTGGCTGACCGCACAGTTCGAGGAAAGCCGGCAGGCCGTGGCGACCGAGGCGGCGGCATACACCGCCATGATCGACGAGGAAGACGGCACTCGGGCGTACCTGCTCACTCGTGATGTACGATTTCTGGAACCCTATCTTCGAGGTGAACTCGAACGCACCGCGGCCAACCGCACTTTGAGTGGCTACGAAGGGACCGTCGCAAAATTCAGTGGCCTGATGCTCAGAACGCGCATGGCCGAAGAACGCTGGCGAGAACGCTGGGGCGAAGCCGTCGTCGATACGCGACCTGGCGCGCTGATGCCAACGATGTTGGATGGCAAGGCACTCTTCGACGACTATCGGCTCGAACACGCCGCGTTCGTCGCGAGCCTCACCGCGCGAAGGGACCGCCTGGGTCAGCGCGAGCAATACCTGGTCGCGGTCCGTGTCGCGCTCGAGCTCTCGGTGTTCATCGCAGTCCTGATCCTCGCCGTGCGTCAACACCGCGCATTGCGGCTGGCGATCGTCGATCCCGTCGCGGAGTTGCTACGACACATTCGCCGCGTGCGGGACGGAAAATTGGAGGCGACCCTCGACCCCGGCGGCCCGCGCGAGCTGCGACAGCTGGGCGAAGGGCTCAATGAGATGGTGCGCGCGCTCAGCGCTGCCCGAGAGGCCGCGGCGTCACGCGACGGCGCGCTCAGCCAGCACTCGATCCGGTTGCATCAAATCCTCGACGCTAGCCGGGAGTTCTCTGAAAGCCTCAATCTGTCGTACGTCGTCGGCTCGGTGCGGGAGAGCACCTTGGCCATCGGTGGCTATGAGCGCGTCCTGGTTTGGCTGATGGACGACGAGCAGAGACGGCTCGTCAACAGCGAGCAGAGCGATATCTCCGAAATCCCGGGCGATCCGCTTCAGGGGCTTGCCGGGCGTGCTGCCAAGTCCGGCCGGACGACGTTCGAAGGACCTGCAGGGCAGATCCGCTTCAGTGACAGTAATACGATGGCCGTGCGAGCCATCGCGATTCCGCTCATCGTGGGCGCCCGCGTCGTCGGGGTGCTCGAGGCGCGCCACGTGGAGCCCCAATTCCCAACGAAAGAGGTGCTCGAAGTACTCGAAATGCTCGCCACGCACGCGGCGACGGCCATCGAGTCAGCGCGGCTTCACGAGGTCATCGAGGAGCGCAGCCACGTGGACGCTCTAACTCGACTATTGAACCGCCGCCGCCTCGATGAAGATCTCGAGGCCGAATGTAAGCGTTGCCTGCGCTACAGTCGCCCGCTCTCGTTCGTGATGCTGGACGTAGACCACTTCAAGGCGTTCAACGATGCCCACGGCCACCCGCAAGCGGATACTGCACTCCAAGAAGTCGCGAACGTGATCGCCACCAGCGTGCGCGCGACCGACACCGCCTACCGCTACGGCGGTGAAGAGTTTTGCATCTTGCTGCGCGAAACCAATGCGGAAGATGCGATGCACTTCGCGGAGCGCCTGCGAAAGCGCATCGAGCAACGATTCGTCGCGGACGGCATCTTAGGCATCACCGCCTCCTTCGGCGTCGCCGATTTTTCTACCGGAGCCCCGACGGCGCGAGCCTTGGTCGAGGCGGCCGACGCGGCCATGTATGAGTCGAAAAATGCCGGCAGGAATCGAGTCGCGCTCAGCCTGGGAAAGCCCTTCGTTCCGAGCGCCGCGCTCGTTCCGGCAGAATCATGACACGATGTCGAAGCCGATATCAGCTGCGCTGGCCGCTGTGCCGACCGTCAGCCGCCATCGAGCTAATTGCGCGGCGAAGCAGCCGGCGAACGTCCAGCGTTCAACTCGGCGGCAAACACATTCGCTAGGTCGGGCGTACCAGGCTGTGGTCGGGGGTGACCAAGCGTCCTCTCGACTCGGAAGCCGCGACGGGAACTGGTGCTTTCGAAGATAACGAACTCGTCCACAGTGCGCCCGCCCGCATCCAGTACGTGAAAAACGCCGGGAGCGAGTTCGAAGATACGGTAGCAGGCACCGCAGGCTTTCACCGTCTTGCGCAGCTTCATTTTCATTTGGCACCTCGCAGGGGTTGAGCGCACGCACCAGAACTCGAGAGCTCCAGCAACCTGAGTCACGAAGCGATTCCCTGTCATACTGGCGCATCGCGAGAACGCGCGCCATCTACGGGCGTTCTGCAACGGGGCAAAATGGCACCGCGGGAATCGCCGGTGCGCGTGCTCGACGAAACAAGTATACGCGTCAGTCGAATCAACCCATGATCCACGGGTGAACCCATCACCCGTCGCTCCGATGCTTTTGAAACTGGAGCATCCGGAACCGATCGCTGCGGCAATGCCGTGCTGCCCCTCGTGCAACGGAGGCGACGTGCGCCGCTCACGGCGCGGCGGGCTGCTGGACAGCATGGTGCGGCTGTTCGGTCTCCACCCTTACCGCTGCCGCGCTTGTCGATCGCGCTATTTCGCGAATGCGTAGCCCGGCGACAACATCGACGGAAAGACACGAGCCAAGACATGGAAACAATGCGTGATGCAGCCAGCGCGACGGCGACTCGCATCCTACTCGTTGACGATAATCTCGCCGTGTTGGACGTCACACGTAGGCTTTTGGAGAAAGCTGGCAATGAAGTGGTCGCTTGCGCAAACGGTGACGAGGCGCTCAGCGCGCTCGAGGCCCAAGACTTCGACGTGATGGTCAGCGACATTCAGATGCCCGGAATCACCGGACTCAGACTACTTCGAGCCGTTCGCGACCGGGATCTCGATCTGCCGGTGGTGCTCGTCACCGGAGCGCCCGATGTCGAGAGCGCGACCGATGCCGTGCAGTACGGAGCGTTTCGATACCTCATCAAGCCAGTGCCCAATCTCGAGTTCCGGACCGTTGTCGAGCGCGCAGCGAACGTAGGCAGGCTGGCTCGCTCCAAGCGAGAGTACATCGAGGAATTTGGCAGCGCGAGGTTTCGCGTCGGCGATCAGGCGGGTCTCGATGCGACGTTGGATCGGGGCCTTGCGACGCTGTGGATGGCCTATCAACCCATCGTGCACGCGTCCGATTCGCGAGTCTTCGCCTATGAAGCCCTGATGCGCGTAGATGAACCAATGCTCCCGCATCCTGGCGCGGTGCTGGATGCCGCCGAACGTTCGGGGCGCTTGGCGGACGTTGGCCGCGCCGTCCGAAACAGCGTCGTCGCCAGCACACAGGGCGCCGATCAGGATTGGTTGTTCTTCGTCAATCTGCACCCCGAAGATCTGCTCGACAAGACGCTGTATTTGCCTGACACGCCGTTTGCTCAGCTCGCCGCGCGGATCGTATTGGAAGTCACGGAAAGGGCCTCACTCGAGGATATACCCAACATCCGGCAGCGAATTGCCTCACTCCGCGAATTGGGTTTCCGTATCGCGCTCGACGATTTAGGGGCAGGCTACGCGGGGCTCACTAGTTTCACTTTGCTGGAGCCAGAGTTTGCCAAGCTCGACATGTCTCTCGTACGCGGTGTCGACGCGAATCCCGTGAAGCGAAAGATCATCCGCTCGATGGTGAGACTCTGCCAAGACATGGGAAAAAAGCTGGTGGCAGAGGGCATCGAAACAGTGGCCGAGCGGGATGTGCTCGTCGAGCTGCACTGCGACTTGCTCCAGGGCTATCTCTTTGCAAAGCCAGGGCGCCCGTTTCCGAAAGTGATGACACCAAGCCCGGCGTAACCATTGCAAAAGGGCGGAGCTCTCCGCCCGCGCCCCTGCGTCATATTGCAACGTCGCCCGCCTGAGCAGCGGTGTTGCGTTTTGGTTGGTCCTGATGGCCTGTTGAGATACCGCTTCTTACCCGCGCGCGGGGCCACTTATTGCATGGGTGGATGCGTCCGTACGACTCGATGGTGGTAGGGAATATGGAAAAAACGCCATGGGCGCGCCGGTTGAGTACCCGCCTCACCGTCACCGCCGTCGTATTGCTCGCGGTGTCTTTGCTCGCCGCGGGGATCAATCTTTGGGCCTTTCAGGAACTCGAACACGACACCGCACTCGAGATACTCGGTTGCGGCCGCGCGGGCGGGGATGAATGCCGAGAACTGGGTCGCGCGCAACTCGAGCGACTTCATCACTTTCACTACCTCTTCGTCGGGCTATCGCTCACGGCCTGCGGCCTCGTGAGCTGGCTTGCGACAGACCTTCACTCGCGGCTCAAGTCTCTGACCGAGCTGTCGGAACGGCTTGCGCGAGGTGAGGTTGGCGAGCTCTCACTGTTTCCTGGCAGCGACGAATTCTCCGCGGTCGGTCGCTCCTTCGGTTCGACGGTCCAAGACTTGACGCGACAACACGCCGCAGAGCGGGAAGTTCTCGGCGAGCGTATCGAAACGCTCATTTCGATGAACAAAGCACTCTCCGGGCGAAGCTCCGAGACACAGTTCGCCGCCGGCGCGAGGGCCGTCATCGATAGCACTCCGCCCTTGCCACCGAGTGGCTCCGGAAGATTCGCGGTGGCGAGTTCGGCGAGCAATGAGCCGCCGCGCCTCGGGCATGTCCTGCTCGTCGACGATGAACCGGATGTATTGCGCGGCTTCGCGCGCGTCCTCAGAGAGCGCGGGCACGACGTAACCAGTGCATCCCGCGCAACGGAGGCGATGGCTAAACTCTCCATGGGGCATTTCGATGTCGTCGTGAGCGACATCGGAATGCCGGACATGGATGGCATTCAACTGCTCCGCGAAGTGCGCCGCCGCGATCTTCTCGTACCCGTGATCCTAGCCACGGGGCAGCCCGCCGTGAAAACCGCGGCCGAGGCGGTTGCGATGGGGGCATTTCAATACCTCATCAAACCGATTCGGAAGGACAACTTGTCCCAAGTCATCGAGCACGCCATCCGGATGCATCATCTGGCTCAAGCAAAACAAGAGGCCTCCGAGCTGCTCGGACAGAACGCCGCGCTCGGCGGCGACCGCGCGGGTCTCGAGGCAAGCTTCGACCGAACGCTCGAGACACTCTGGATGGCGTATCAGCCGATCGTCAACGTCAGGACTCGCACACTCCACGCTTACGAAACGTTGCTTCGCAGCAATGAGCCGGCCCTCCCGCACCCAGCCGCGGTGCTGGACGCGGCCGAGCGGCTCGATCGACTGGAAATGCTCGGACGCAGTATCCGCTCCAAGGCCGCGATTGAAGTCGCAGGAGCGCCTGACGTTCCCTGCTTGTTCGTGAATCTCCACGTGCGAGATCTACTGGACCCGGACCTGCTGAGCCCCGACGCTCAGCTCTCGAGAATCGCCAAGCGGGTGGTCCTCGAGATCACTGAACGCTCCTCACTGGAGGACGTCCGAGATGCTCGAACTCGAGTCGCGGCGTTACGCGAAATGGGTTTTCGTATCGCCGTCGACGACATGGGTGCAGGCTACGCCGGGCTCTCTAGTTTCGCGCTACTCGAACCCGAGGTCGTCAAGCTCGACATGTCGCTCATTCGGGACGTGCACAAGAACGCGACCAAGAGCAAAGTCGTGCGATCCATGATCGAACTCTCACGCGGCATGGGCATCGAGGTCGTTGCAGAAGGCGTCGAAACCGTGGACGAGCGAGACCAGCTGATCGAGCTCGGTTGCGACCTGTTGCAAGGTTACTTGTTCGCGAAACCCGGCAAACCGTTTCCTGACGTGAACTGGGGGGAGCTAGCCGCCCGTGGCGCGAGTGCCGCAGGATCGCGGACCTCGGTGGTCTGAATTCCGGCATTGAGCCTCGAATTCGCGCCCGCATCGCAACGCTGAGTTGCCGTCGGTGCCTCGGGACTCGATACGATTGGTGGTGGCACTTCGTTTCGCTAAAGCGATGGCAGGCTGCGGCCGTAGTCACATCACAGATGCTAAGCGAACACCAGGGCGATGCAGCCGCACCGGCACCGGCACCGGCTCGACTGCCACCCACGACGGTGTCCAATTCCGAAACCGCGGCCCGCCCACAGGGCCTCCAGCTCCCTATCACCGAGCTGCCAACGATTTCCGTCGGGATTCGCATCAAGCTAATCGCGCTGATTGCGACGACCAGCCTCCTCATCGTCGGAGTGCTCGCGTCCTACTTCCCGGCACATCAAATCTCCGAGCTCCGGACTGGCCTGCGCGACCGAGCCGCCACGTACGGTCGTCTCGCCGGACTCCAGCTGCGGTCTGCAATCGCGTTTAGTGATCAGCAAACGGCGCGCGAAGTGATCAGCGCGATAGCAAAGGACCCATTGGTCGACGATGTTGCCGTATACACCGAGAACGGAACTCTGCTCGACAGTGAAGGACGGGTAAGCGAACTCGCCCGAGCAGCGCGTCGCGGCTTCGGCGAACTGCGCATTTTCTACCTCCCAGGTAGAGTGCTGGTGACCGCACCCGTGAAGAGTCTCGAGGGTCCCCAAGGGACTCTCGTCCTGGAGCTCTCCACGCTGCCCGCCATGGCGGCCCGAGATCACCTGATCCGCGTGGCGCTTGCCGTAGGCGCTCTCGCGGTCTTCCTCGGCACGGTCGCAGCAGGGTGGATTGCGCGCTCGCTGGCGAGCCGTGTGGAGCGCGTGGCGAGCGCAGCGGCCGCTGTCGCCCGGGGTGACCTCGAGCAACAGCTCGATTTGAACGGTCCGCGCGACGAGATCGGAATTCTTGCGCATGGGTTCGCGGCGATGACTCGCCGCTTGCGAGACCTCATCCAACACATTCACGACACCGCGCGAGAGGAAACCGTACGACTCGAAGCCCTAGTGCAGGAGCGGACATCGGAACTGGATCGCCGCAATGCCGACCTGCGACTCGTTCTCGATAACGTGGAACAAGGGTTCGTGACGATCGATCGCGATGCGCGCGTCGTTGGCGAGCACTCCCGCGTTGTCGACATCTGGCTCGGACCGATTGCAACCGGGGAAACATTGTGGGAGCGGCTCGACCACGCGAGCCCAGGCGCACGGCTCAGCTTCGAGGTCGCCTGGACCGAACTGCTAGATGGATTCATGCCTGCGGAGGTCTGCGTGGCTCAGATGCCACGAGAATTGCTGATTCGAGGCAGGCACATGAGGTTCGAATACAAGCCGCTCGGCGGAGACGCCTTCGAGAAGGTCTTGGTCGTCATCTCGGACGCAACTGCGGTCGTCGAACGCGATCGCTCCGAGCGAGAGGAACGTGACATCCTCGACGTTTCGACGCGGCTGCTCAACGACCGAGCTGGTTTTTTGGAGTTCTTCGCCGAAACACAAGGCCTGCTCAAGCGGATCGCTCAGAGCAAAGGCGATCTGGTCCTACTCAAGCGAGACTTGCATACCTTGAAAGGCAATGCGGCACTCTACGGCCTGTCTCTGATATCCACCCTGTGCCACGTTGCCGAATCCGAACTCGAGGTGAATGGCTGCGTCGACTGTTCGCCCATTGCCGTGCAATGGGAACGCACCTGTTCGAAGATTCGACAGCTCTTGGGTGAAGGGACTCAGAAAGGGATCCAGGTTGATGAGAGCGAATACCTTTGGGTCTTGGACGCGATTCGCCGAGATGTTGCTCCAGGCACGGTGAAACGCATGATCGAGGCTTGGCGACTCGAACCCGTTCGAACGCGTTTGGAGCGCGCAGCCGAGCAACTCAAGGCCGCGGCCTCGCGCCTGGGCAAGGGAGACGTCCAAGTTCGAATCGACGCGTCCCACACCTACCTTGCTCGCGAGGAGCTCGCCGACTTCTGGGGCGTCTTTTCCCATGTCGTGCGCAATGCGGTCGTGCACGGCCTCGACGATCCGGCAGAACGCCGACGCCTCGGCAAATCACCGATGGCCGCATTCTGTTTTCGAACGGGCGTCGAGTGCGGCCGGCTATTCGTCGAGCTCGAGGATTCGGGACCGGGGATTGACTGGGAGCGGGTGCGTGCGCGTGCGTCTATCCGCGGCTTGCCCGCGCAAACCGAAGCCGACTTGCAGGCCGCACTCTTCATCGACGGCCTCTCCACGACGGAAGCGACGACGGAGCTTGCCGGGCGTGGCGTCGGATTGAGTGCGGTTCAAGCGATCTGCAAGCGGCAGCAAGGTGCAATCGACGTCGTTGCTCGTAGCGGCAAGGGAACGAAGTTCCGCTTCTCGTGGCCGACGAACCAATTGAAAAGTCTCGTCTCTTTCGAGACTGGAGAGCCGTCGTGAGTACCCGCGTCCGCAGCGCCGCATGGCGGCCACTGTCCGCAGCAGTTCTGTCCTTGCTTGCGGCGGGCGCATGTTCAGAACCGGACGAGACTCAGGCACTGAAGGCAGCGCTCGAAGCGACGGCGGCAAGCGGCGCCGCGGCGGCTCAAGACGCGGCGCCTACCGTCGACATCAACCCACGCCTGTTGCGACGATTCCAGCCATTGCGCAGCCAGATCGAGACGCCAGACAACCCGATTACGAGCTCGAAGGTCGACCTTGGTCGCATGCTCTTTTTCGAGACGCGGCTCTCCAAGAACCAGCAACTCTCATGCAATAGCTGTCATGCTCTGAATAACTACGGCGTTGACCAGCAGCCGACCTCGACGGGCCATCGCGGCCAGCGCGGGACGCGCAATGCACCAACCGTTTACAATGCGGCGGGCTTCTTCGCTCAGTTTTGGGATGGCCGGATGGACACGGTCGAACAGCAGGCGTTAGGCCCGATCCTCAACCCAATCGAGATGGCCCTTCCGAGCGGTGACCGCGCGATACAGGTTCTGAAGTCCATGCCGGAATACCGTCGCGCGTTCAAGGACGCGTTTCCCGCGGAAGACGAGCCAGTGACTTTCGAAAATGTCGGTCTCGCGATCGGCGCTTTCGAGCGGCGCCTCACCACGCCATCTCGATGGGACGACTATTTGCGCGGCAACCCGAAAGCATTGAGCGAGCATGAGCTCGAGGGGCTGAAGATCTTCACCAACATCGGGTGCATGGTTTGCCACACCGGCGAGTTCGTTGGAGGTGGCATGTATCAGAAGGTCGGAGTCGTCGAGGAGTGGCCCAATCAGACCGATCGTGGCCGCTTCGAGGTAACGAAGCAAGAGCCCGATCGCATGATGTTCAAAGTGCCAACGCTGCGGAATATCGCGAAAACGGCGCCGTATTTCCACGATGGCTCAGTCGCAACTTTGGACCTGGCCGTGCGCCGGATGGGCAAACATCAACTCGGTTTGAGTCTTTCGGAGCGCGAAGTGTCAGCAATCATTGCGTGGCTGGGAACGCTCACCGGCACCGTGCCCGAGGACTACATCAAACCGCCGACCCTGCCGCCAAGTACACCGGAGACTCCACCCCCGGACCCGACGTGAGAAGATGCTGTCCCGGCCCGAGTAGCAGAGGCAACGAATGACGACGAACATACTAGTGGTTGACGACTCTTTGATGGTCCGCAAGCAAGTGGGGGCGGCCTTGCGAGGTTTGGGCTACGGGATCGTCGAGGCCGTTGATGGCCTGGACGCTCTCGAAAAACTCGAGGGCGATCCGAATACGCGGCTCATCGTCTGCGACGTGAATATGCCTCGAATGAACGGGATAGAGTTTCTGGAGCGGCTAGTTGCAAAAAACTCAACCGTGCCAGTCGTGATGCTGACCACGGAGGGCCAGCCCGAGCTCATCCAGCGAGCCAA
>Ga0105245_10005917_pt1 | contig 10744 bp, 9 predicted proteins | sample KBSM54metaG_FD_81523 | JGI IMG/M metagenome (GOLD analysis project Ga0105245, IMG submission 81523) | Miscanthus rhizosphere microbial communities from Kellogg Biological Station, Michigan, USA - KBS M5-4 metaG | ecosystem: Host-associated > Plants > Roots > Rhizosphere > Soil | place: Michigan...
GCGGCCTGGAACGCCGGCTTGAGCACCAGGTCTTCCGGCGGATAGCCGGAGATGAACAGCTCTGGGAAGACAAGGAGGTCGGCGTCCTTCGCCAGCTCGCGCGCGCGCCGCGCGAGCTCGGTGTTCCCTGCGATGTCGCCCACCGTGGGATTGAGCTGCGCAACGGCAATGGCGAGTCGATCGACCGGTTTGCTCATGGTCAGGGTTTAGCGCATGCGCGCGGCCAGCAAAAGTGGCCGCAGTTGAACGTCCGCAGTGCCAGTTAATTAAAGACGTAGGCGTCCATCGAGAGCACGCCATTGGCGTAGCTCGAGTGCAGCAATTCGCCCTTGGCGCCCTCGCCCGCCGCGCCAACTGCCACATGCAGCGGCAGGAAATGCTCTTCGCTCGGATGGTTCTCGCGCGCGAACGGCGCGCGCGCACGATAATTGGTCAGGTCGTCGACGTTGCCTGCCTGCACCTTGTCACGCACCCAGTCGTCGAACGCGAGCACCCAGTCCGGCACCTTGCGGCCGTCGCCGGTCGCTGTCGCACCGGTCGGCGTCGAGAAGTCGTCCTCGCCGCGCATGCGTGTGACGAAGAAGGCGCGCAGATTGTGGGTGGCGTTGCCCGACCCAATCACCAGGATGTCCTCATCCTTGAGCGAGGTGAGCGCGCGGCCGAGCTTGACGTGATGCTCCGCGCCGAGATGCGGCTGCAGCGCAACCTGAACCACCGGCACATCAGCGTTGGGGAACAGCAGCGACAGCGGCACCCAGGTTCCGTGGTCGAAGCCGCGCTGGCTCATCATTGCCGGCGCAAAGCCGGCCTCAGCCAGCAGCCCGCCGACCTTGGTCGCCACCACGGGATCGCCGGGCGCCGGATAAACAATCTGGTAGAGCGCGTCGGGAAAGCCGCCGAAGTCGTAGATCATCTCCGGCTTGGCATCGCCCACGACCGCGGGGCGGCTCGTCTCAAAATGCGCCGAGGCGATCACGATCGCGCGCGGCTTCTTCAACGTCTTGCCATACTCGATGAGAAAATCGCGCGCGGGCGATTTCTCGATCGCGAGCATCGGCGAGCCATGGGAAATGAAGAGCGTCGGCGTGCGCATGCGACACTATATAGAGGACGCCGGGGCAAAATCAGCCCCGGCCATACCAGCCATGCCGCGCCTGATTACAGGCCCGAAGCGGCCAGCAGCGGGGCCTTCACCTGCCCCGCCCGCTCCTGCTTCACGAGGTCGGCCAACAGGAACGCGAGGTCGAGCGACTGCTCGGCATTGAGCCGCGGATCGCAGGCCGTGTGATAGCGGTCGTTGAGGTCCTCGTCCTTGATCGCCCGCGCGCCGCCGGTGCACTCGGTGACGTCCTTGCCCGTCATCTCGAGGTGCACGCCGCCGGCGTAGGTGCCTTCGGCCGCGTGCACATTGAAGAAGGTCTTCACTTCCGAGACGATCTTGTCAAACGGACGGGTCTTGTAGCCCGACGCCGAGGTGATTGTGTTGCCGTGCATCGGATCGCACGACCACACCACGACGCGGCCCTCGCGCTCGACCGCTCGGACCAGAACGGGCAGATGCTCGGCCGCCTTTTCCGCGCCGAAGCGGCAGATCAGCGTGAGCCGGCCCGGTTCATTCTCCGGATTGAGCAGATCGATCAGGCGCAGCAGGTCATCTGACTTGAGCGAGGGCCCGCATTTGAGCCCGAGCGGGTTCCTGATGCCGCGGCAGTATTCAACATGCGCGTGGTCATATTGGCGGGTGCGGTCGCCGATCCAGACCATGTGACCCGAGGTCGCATACCAGGTGCCAGGCTGGGTCGAATCCTCGCGTGTCATCGCCTGCTCGTAGCCAAGCAGCAGCGCTTCGTGGCTCGTGTAGAAGTCGGTGGCGCGCAGCTCGGGATGACTCTCGAGGTCGAGGCCGCAGGCCTGCATGAAGCCGAGCGCCTGCGAGATGCGGTCGGCGAGTTCCGCGTAGCGGCGCGACTGCGGCGAGTCGTTGACGAAGCCGAGCATCCAGCTGTGCACGCTCTTGAGGTTGGCGTAGCCGCCCGTCGCGAACGCGCGCAGCAGGTTGAGCGTTGCCGCCGACTGGCGATAGGCCTCGAGCTGGCGGCGCGGATCCGGAATGCGCGCTTCGGGCGTGAAGGCATTATCGTTGATGATGTCGCCGCGATAGCTCGGCAGCTCGACGCTGCCGCGCTTCTCCATCGGCGACGAGCGCGGCTTGGCAAACTGGCCCGCGATGCGGCCGACCTTCACGACCGGCGAGGCCGCCGCAAAGGTGAGCACCACCGCCATCTGCAGGAAGACGCGGAAGAAGTCGCGGATGTTGTTGGCGCCATGCTCGGCGAAGCTTTCCGAACAGTCACCGCCCTGCAGCAGGAACGCATCGCCTGAAGCCACGCGGCCGAGCGCGCGCTTGAGCGAGCGCGCCTCGCCTGCAAAAACCAGCGGCGGAAAGGTCGCGAGCACCTTTTCAACGTCAGCAAGCGCGCCAGGTTCGGGATAATCCGGGACCTGCACGATCGGCTTGCGGCGCCACGAATCCGGCGACCAACGCTCGGCCATTACGCGATACTCCTCACAGCTCCGACAAATTATGGTGTCAGAGCATGGGGTTATATACCAAGTGCGGCGGATTTGAAGTTCCTAAATTGCTGGTTGCGGGCTCGTTTAGGAACTTCAAATCCAAAAGCCGCACTTGCAAGGGCTTTTTCTGCCCGGGCCCCTATCGCTTCCGAAGTTCGAGTTGAGCTTGCCGCGGCGTTCGGCGAACTTCGGAAGCGGGGGCACGGGTTTGTAGTCCTTGCAAGGTTACCCTTTAAGCTCGCGACTCATCTAAAAAATCGCGCTTCGGCGGGGATTTAGCCTGAATGGCGAATGAAATCGCGGTCGCAGACACAACCATCGTGGCACGTGACGGCTACGCGCTGGCGGCGACTGTGTACGAACCGGAGCGGCCGTGGCGCGCCACGCTGCTCAGCTCCGCGACCGCGGTGCCGCGCAAGATCTATCGCGCCTTCGCGACCTTCCTCGCCGAGAACGGCTTTGCAGTTCTCACCTACGACTATCGCGGCATCGGCGGCTCGCGACCGAAATCGCTCAAAGGATTTGAGGCGCGCATGCGCGACTGGGCCAGCCTCGACGTGAGCGCGGCCATCGATCACGCGCAGCGCCGCTGGCCGACTGTGCCACTCACCTATGTCGGCCACTCATTCGGTGGTCAGGCGCTTGGCCTCGTCCCCAACAACAACGTTGTCACGCGCGCACTGTTGGTGTCGGCGCAGGCCGCCTACTGGAGGCAGATGCCGACGCCGGAAAACTATCGCGCCTACGCCATGATGACTTTCGGCAGCCGCGTGATCGGGCCGCTGTTCGGCTACGTGCCGGGCTGGACTGGCATCGGCGAGGACATGCCGAAGGGCGTCTTCGCGGAGTGGACGCGGTGGGTGAAGAAGCCGCGCTATTTCTTCGACGACAGGACGCTGCCGGAGCTCGCCAACTTCGCGCGCTACAAGGGTCCGCTGCGCGCGGTGGGCCTGAACGACGACCCATGGGCAACCCCACAGATGATCGAGCTGCTGGCGTCTGGCTTCACCAACGCCTGGATCGAGCGCCGGCAGATCGACCCACGCGTCCTAGGCGTTGCCAAAATCGGTCACTTCGGATTTTTTCGCCCAGAGCATCGCAACACGCTGTGGCGCGACTCCGTGGACTGGTTGGGCGCCAGCAACGCCTGACGCGCTATTCGGCGGCCTGCTGGCCGTAGCGCGCGGTTGGCGTGCGCATGGTGACAAGCTCTTCGGCCGCCGTCGGATGCAGCGCCATGGTGGCGTCAAAGTCGGCCTTGGTGGCGCCCATCTTCACCGCGATGCCGACCACCTGGATCATCTCGGCGGCAGCCTCGCCCACGATGTGGCAGCCAAGCACCCGGTCGGTCGTCCCATCGACCACCAGCTTCATAAGTATGCGTGTCTCGCGGCCGGACAGCGTTGCCTTCATCGGGCGGAAGCTCGTCTTGTAAATATCGACGCGCGGAAATTTTTCGCGAGCCTGCGTTTCGGTCAGCCCGACCACGCCGACCTCGGGCTCCGAGAACACCGCCGTCGGCACATTGATGTGGTCCACTTTTGTCGGCTTGTTGCCAAACACCGTGTCGGCGAAGGCATGGCCCTCGCGGATCGCAACCGGCGTGAGATTGACGCGGTTAGTCACGTCGCCGACCGCATAGATGTGCGGGACCGATGTGCGTGAAAACTCATCGACGGCGATGCCGCCGTTCTCGGCGAGCTTGACGCCGACCTTTTCGAGCCCAAGCCCGGCCACATTGGGCTTGCGGCCTGTGGCGAACATCACCTTGTCCACGTCGATCCACTGCCCGTCCGACAGCTTTGCGGGATGCGCCGCGCCCGACTGCGTGACCTCGACCACTGTGCGCCCGCAGATCACGCGGATGCCGCGGCGCTCCATCTCGTGGCGCAAATGCGTGCGCACATCATCATCGAAGCCGCGCAGAATGTTCTCGCCGCGATAAACGAGCGTCACCTGCGCGCCCATGCCGGCGAAGATGCAGGCGAACTCGACCGCAATGTAGCCCCCGCCCTGCACCAGGACGCGCTGCGGCAGCGCCGGCAGGTGGAAAGCCTCGTTCGAGGAAATGACATGCTCAATGCCGGGGATCGGCGGCCCCGCGAACGGCGCGCCGCCGGTCGCGATCAGGATGTGCTTGGCATTGACGGTACCGCCGCTCGCCAGCTGGATCGTATGCGCGTCCTCGAGTACAGCGCGCGTTCTGACGATTTCGGCACCCGGCTTCTGCAGATTGGCGACATAGGCCGCCTCGAGCCGGTCGATCTCCTTGTCCTTGTTCCTGATCAGCATCGCCCAGTCGAACGTGGGCTCCGGCACTGTCCAGCCGAACCCGGCGGCGTCCTCGAACTCATGGCGAAAGCGCGAGGCGTAGACCAGAAGCTTCTTCGGCACGCAACCGCGGATCACGCACGTGCCGCCGACGCGATATTCCTCCGCCACCATCACGCGCGCGCCGTAGCCCGCAGCGATGCGCCCCGCGCGCACGCCGCCGGAGCCGGCGCCGATGATGAAGAGGTCGACGTCGCGGCGTTCGGCCATCAGAGGTCGTAGCCCTTCTTCTTCATTTCAGCGCGGAAGCGCGACATCACCTGATCGGAGAACGTCGCCGTCCATTCCTGCGCCCTCTTGAAGCCGTCCTCGACCGCGTACGACTCGGTGCTCAGCACTTTGCGCCCGAGGGCCGTCTTGTAGAAGGCGAGCATCTCCTTGAGCTCGGTTTCGGTGAAGTGGCGGGCGTAGGCGCGCGAAACTTCGTTGAAAAGCTCGTTCTTCTTCGGATCGAGTTCATTGCGCAACGACGTGGCAACCTCATTGAGCGGACGGCTGAGACTGGGGTTGGTCGGAATGAACGTGTCCCTGGTGCGGTCGATAACACCCGTCACCATCCCGCTGAACATCTCGTTGCCGCCCTTGAGCACCAGCAGTTCGCGCGCCAGCGCAATGGAGTTGGCGTTAGGGTTGGGATTGGAAACCGGCTGCTGCTGCGCGTGGAGCGGCTGCGTGCCCGCAAGCGCCAGCGCAAAAGCGCCGGCCAATGCGAAGCGAGGCAATAGGGAAGCAATCGTCATTGTCGTCTCCTTCTGGCAGTCATCTATGTATTCGGTTTTGCGATTACCCGCACCCCGCTCGCGCCGGCGAGGATCGCGACTTTGACGAGGTCGATGAACAGTCCGTGTTCGACCACGCCGGGAATTTGCGACAGCCGCAGCGACAGCGCGCGCGGGTCGGGAATCCGTTCGAGCGCCGCATCGACGATCCAATGGCCGCCGTCCGTGACAAAAGCATGGCCGTCCTTGCCCTGGCGCACCTTGAGCGGGCCGGCGCAGCCGGCGGCGGCAACCGCCTTCTCGATCGCACGGCGCGTGGCGCCGAGTCCGAACGGCATCACCTCGATCGGCAGCGCAAAACGCCCCAGCGTCGCCACCCATTTCGATTCATCGGCGATCACGATCATCTTCGCGGACGCCGCTGCGACGATCTTTTCGCGCAGCAGTGCGCCGCCGCCGCCCTTGATCACCGTCAGGTCGGGCGCGATCTCGTCGGCGCCATCGACCGTGAGATCGAGCTCGGGCGTCTCCTCGAGCGTGGTGAGCGGCACGCCCACCTGCTCGGCCAGCGTCCGCGTGGCTTCGGACGTCGGGACGCCGACGACACGCAGGCCGGCGCGCACGCGCTCGCCCAGCAATTCCACGAAATGCTTGGCGGTCGAGCCGGTGCCGAGCCCCAGCCGCATACCGGCCGAGACCTGGTCGACGGCCCGCGCCGCGGCCTCGCGCTTGAGCTTTTCCATGTCCATGGGCTGAAAGGAGAGTCCCCGTGAGAGGCCCCTTCTAACCCTGTTTCCCCCTGCCCGCCTAGACCGCCCAGCCACGCCCTTGCACCAATAGATACAGACGGTTAGCAAGGCTGCGCGGCTTTCCTCCCGCGCGCCGCAAAAGCGCGCGCAGCGCGCCTACCGGCGACCATGCAGACCATCATCTTCGACCTCGACGGCACGCTGATCGACACCGCGCCCGATCTGATCGACACGCTCAACGTCATCCTCGAGCGTGAGGGCTACGCGGCGGTACCGTTCGAACGCGGGCGCGACGCCATCGGCGGCGGCGCCAAGAAGCTGCTCGAGCGCGCACTCGTCCAGCAAAACGCCAAGGTCTCGCCGGCGCGCCTCGACCAACTCTATGTCGACTACGTCAAGCACTACAGCGAACACATCGCGGATCGCTCGCGGCCGTTTCCAGGCCTTGAACGCGCGCTCGACATGCTTTCGGCGCGCGGCTATCGGCTCGCTGTTTGCACCAACAAGCTCGAGTGGCTCTCGGTCCGCCTCCTCGATCTCCTGGGGCTGAAGCAACGCTTCGCGGCGATCTGCGGCCAGGACACGTTCAAGGTTGCCAAGCCAGATCCCGACATCCTGCTCAAGACCGTCGCCGCGGCCGGCGGCGATCCTGCGCGTGCGGTCATGGTCGGCGACTCCATCAACGACATCGCCGCTGCCCGCGCCGCCCGCATGCCTGTGATCGCCGTGGATTTCGGCTACACCGACACGCCCGTCGCCAAGCTCAATCCGGACCGCATCATCAGCGCGTACGACGACCTGCAGGCGGCGATCAACGGCCTGGTGCAGCCCACGATCCGGCACTGATTCTATTCAAATATTCGCCATATGGTTAACGCTGCAGCGCGGTCCGACCACCCCGCCGAATGCTGGCGCCGCCGTGTTGTTTTGGATGAATCGCATGGAAAGCCCCACAAATTGGGGCGCCGCTATCGCCGCATCGCATCGCGCACCGACAGCCCCGGTTCCCTGGGTTGTGCCGTATTAAAGCCTGCAGGTTGCGTCACTCTGACGCCATCCGTATGGTGCTGTCGGGGACGGCCGGCGGCCGATAATTCAAGTCCGGCGGGTGGTTAGAATGAAACGTGTCATCGTACTGTTGGCGTGCAGCAGCGCGCTCTCGGCGTGCACCTCTTTCAATTGGTCGATGCCGAGCATGGATATGGGGTCCGCGTTCAAGAGCGCGCCCGCGACGGTCAACGTGCGCGTGGAGTCACAGCCGCAAGGCGCCGAGGCGCGCGGCTCGGGCGGCGGCGCGTGCCGCACGCCGTGCACGCTCGCCTTGCCGGCGAACGGCACCAGCACCGTCAGCTTTACCTTGCAGAACTTCCTGCCGACGCAGGTCCCGGTCACCGTCCGCTCCGTGCGCGAGACCTGGGACAACGCCGAGTCAGGCGCCGTCGGCGAGCAAGTCTCGATCGATCCCAATCCGGTGTTCGCGGCCCTTGAGCCCGCGCCACCGCCGCCGCCGAAGCGCGTTGCGCCGAAGCCGGCGCCGAAGCCGCGCGCGCAGGCTCCGAAGCCGCAGCAACAGCAGCAGCAACCCGCGCAGGCTCCTGCGTTCGGCCCTGCCCCGCCGCCGCCCGGCTTCCGCTGATCGGCTGACTTAACTTCCTTGTCGTAGATGACCTACGCCGCGCCGCGTCGCGGCGGCTGTTGGATGTTGTCGTCCGTCGCTATGTCGTCCAGACGGGCACCGGCGACACCGGTGATGAGCCGCGTGCCGCTCTGGAACGTGATGTAGTTCCACAGCCAGTTCATGGCGACGACGGCGCGATTGCGGAAGCCGATCAGGAAATAGATGTGCGCGACGCACCAGATCAGCCACGCGATGAAGCCTGTGAACTTGATGCCATGGCCAAAGTCGACCACCGCGCGCTTGCGCCCGATGGTCGCGAGCATTCCGAAATCGCGATACCGAAACGGCGGAAGCGTCCGGCCTGCCAGCCGCGCCTTGATCAGCTTGGCGGTATAAGCGCCCTGCTGCTTCGCAACCGGCGCGACGCCTGGCAGCGAGCGGCCGTCCGATGTCTGCACAAAGCCGGTGTCGCCAATGACAAAGACGTTCGGCTGCCCCGGCAACGACAGATCGGGATTGATCTTCACTCTTCCGGCTCGATCGGTCTCGGCGCCGAGCCAGCGACCCGCCGGCGAGGCCATCACGCCTGCCGCCCAGATCACCGTATGCGCGGGAATACGCTCGCCGCCGATCGATACGCCGGTCAGGTCGCACGCCGTCACCGCCGATCCGAGACGCACCTCGACGCCAAGCTTCTCGAGCGCGCGGCGCGCCGCCACCGACAGTGACGGGTCGAACGACGCCAACAGGCTGGGTCCAGCTTCGATCAGGAATACACGCGCGGCACGCGGGTCGATGGCGCGGAAATCCGAAGCGAGCGCGCGTTTGGCGAGCTCGGCAATGGCGCCGGCCATTTCGACGCCGGTAGCGCCGCCGCCGATCACCACGAAATTCAGGAGCGCCCGCCGCTTGGCTTCGTCCGGCTCCGTCTCGGCCTTCTCGAACGCGAGCAGGATGCGGCGGCGTACATAGGTTGCATCATCGATGGTCTTCAGCGCTGGCGCCGCTTTCTCCCAATCGTCGTGGCCGAAATAGGCGTGCTGAGCGCCGGTTGCGACGATAAGATCGTCGTAGGGAAAACGGCGGCCCTCGACCAGAACGTCGCGCCGTGCCGTGTCGATGCCCAACACGTCGCCGAGCACGACGCGCACGTTGCGCTGGGCGCGCACGATCGAGCGGATCGGTGATGCAATGTCGCTCGGCGACAGGCCGGCCGTGGCAACCTGATAAAGCAGCGGTTGGAACAGATGATAGTTGTGGCGGTCGATGAGCGTGACATCGACAGGCGCCCTGGCGAGCCCGCGCGTTGCGGACAGGCCGCCAAATCCAGCACCGATAATGACGACGCGACGACGGGCGGGTTCGGTCATGGCTGCATGCCCCTGCAACGATCCACCATCATCGATGTAAGCACCCGTTCCAGCCCTGGCCAGAGCGGCAGCGCACGAGCCCTGCTCCCGGCGTCAGATTCCCGCGCGGTGTACGATTTTGCCGCCCACCGTGGTGAGTAGTGCTTTGGTGTCGCGGATGGCGTCCGGCGGAACGGCCAGGATGTCTTGCGACAGCACCGCCAGATCGGCGAGCTTGCCGACCTCGATGCTGCCGCGCTCGGCCTCGACGCCCATCACGCGCGCATTGTTGATCGTATAGAGCGTCAGCGCTTCCTTCGGCGTGATCGCATGCTCCTTGCCGAGCACGTAGCCTTTCAGCACCTGGCGCGTCGTCATCCACCACATCGACAGGAACGGATCGACCGGCACCACCGGGCCGTCGGTGCCGCCGCCGACCAGAATGCCGCGATCGATCAGCTTGCGGATCGGAATGGCGTCGGCCGCGCGCTCGTCGCCCCACCAGCGCACCTGGTTGTGGCCGAGCAGCACCGGATGGTCTTGGGCCGTCGCCATAATGCCGATCTCGGCCATCTTGGCGATCGCCGCATCGCGTGGGTGGAAGATGTGCATGATCGTCCAGCGCAGCGGCCGGATCGGGATCTCGCGATTGACCCGCTCGTACGAGCGCACGATCACGTCGATGGTTTCATCGCCGACCGCGTGGGTCTGCGCTTGCAGGCCGGCGGCAGCGATGAGCTTCAGCCCCTCGACATATTCGTCTTCTTTTCCCGGCGGCAGCAGCAGCACGCCGCGGTAGTTCGGGTCAGGCTGCTCGCCCGGCACGATGCGGAAGGGCGAATACATGCGCGCGCCCTCGACACCGCCATCGAGCGGAAACTTGATGCCGACGAAGCGCAGCATGTCGGAATTCTTCTGCGCCTTGATCGCGGCAATGCCCTTCTCCACCTCGGTCTTGCGCATGGCGCGGTAGAGCACGTCGGTGCGGATCGTCATCTCGCCCGCGTCATCGAGCGCGCGGTAGAGCGCGATCTGGCGCTCGTCCACACCCGGCTCGACCACACTGACGATGCCGTAGGAGTTGAGCTCGCTCATGGTCGCCTTCATGAGATCGCGCAGGTTGCCGGACGGCGGCGGCAGCACCTTGCGCACCAGCGTCGCCGCAGTCTCGAGCAGCACGCCGGTCGCTTCGCCCGTCGCCGGGTCGCGCACGATCACGCCGCCTTCCGGGTCTGGCGTGTCCTTGGTGATGCCGGCGAGTTGCAGCGCCGCGCTGTTGACAGTGACGACGTGGCCGCCGCGCGGGATGAATACCGGATTGTTGGGCGAAACCTTGTCGAGCTCCCAGCGCGTCGGCATGCGGCCTTCAGCGAGGATGCTTTCGTGCCAGCCAGAAGACGCCAC
>Ga0105245_10005918_pt1 | contig 10742 bp, 8 predicted proteins | sample KBSM54metaG_FD_81523 | JGI IMG/M metagenome (GOLD analysis project Ga0105245, IMG submission 81523) | Miscanthus rhizosphere microbial communities from Kellogg Biological Station, Michigan, USA - KBS M5-4 metaG | ecosystem: Host-associated > Plants > Roots > Rhizosphere > Soil | place: Michigan...
CACACCGGACGAGGCCGGCCGCCTGGAGTTCATGATCAAGCTCTATCCCGGAGGCCGCTTCTCCGGCCTGCTCGAGAACGGTGGCATCGACGTCGGTGACGAGCTCGAGATCCGGGGGCCGTACGGCCTGTTCACGCTGCGTGAGGCGTCCGACCGGCCGCTGCTGTTCATCGGCGGCGGCGCGGGGATGGCACCGATCCTCTCGCTGCTGCGCGCGATGGCCGAGCGCGGCCTTCGGCGACCGGTCGCCTACTACTACGGGGCCCGCACCGAGCAGGACCTGTTCCACCTCGATGAGATCGCGTCGCTCGGTGACATGCTCGCCGACTTCCGCTTCGTGCCGGCGCTTTCGGAACCCGACGAGCACAGCGCGTTCGATCGCGAGACCGGCCTGATCACCGACGTCGTCGCGCGCGGCGAGGCGAGGCTGGGCGACGTCGACGCATACCTCTGCGGGCCGCCGCCGATGGTCGACGCCGCGATCGACCTGCTGACCGCGAGCGGCGTCCCCGAGCAGCAGATCTTCTTCGACCGGTTCACGACCACGGCTGACGCTGAGGAGACCAGTCGCGCATGAGCGCCGTACCGAACGACGTGGTCCGAGCACGTCGCCTTGGGGGACAATCACGGGAGCGAAAGGAGCGCGTCGACGTGACCAGGCCGCCACATGTGCCGGAGCCGCCGACCGAGCTGGAGGAGTTCTTCGAGCTCTCGATCGACCCGCTGTCCATCATCGGCTTCGACGGCGGGTTCAAGCGCGTCAACGATGCGTTCGTCCGCCTGTTGGGGTACACGAACCGGGAGCTCTTCTCGCGATCCGCGCTGGACATCCTCCATCCGGATGACGTCGAGCCGGCGCGCGCGGCGCTGGCCGAGCTGGCGGAGGGTGACGATGTGGTTCGGTTCGAGGCCCGCGTCATATGCGCCGACGGCGCGGTGCGGTGGCTCGAGTGGAGCACGCGGTCGATGCGCGAGCGCGGTGTCGTGTACAGCGTCGGACGGGACACGACCGAGCGCCGGCGCGGCGAGGCCGAGTTGCGCGAGGCGCAGCGGCTGCTCGAGACGAGTCGCGATGAGCTGTTCGTGCTGGCGGCCGAGCAGGCGGCGCTCCGGCGGGTGGCGACGCTCGTCGCTCAGGACGTCCCGTCGAGGGAGCTGTTCGGCGCGGTCGCGGCCGAGGTCGGCGTTCTGCTCGGTGCCGACCTCGGCGGGATGATCCGCTACGAGGAGGACGGGACGGTCGCCGCCGTGGCGACGTGGGCGGCCGTCGGCGAGCACCCACCGATGCCGGAGCGCTGGCAGATTCAGCCAGGTGACCCGGCGTGGCTGGTTCTCGAGAACCGTGCGGCGATCCGAGTGGAGGACTGGGCGAGCGTTCCTGGGCCGTTCGCGGACGCCGTCCGCAACGACTTCGGCGTGAGCTCGTCGGTCGGGTGCGCGATCGTGGTCGAGGGCCGAGTGTGGGGCGCCCTGGCCGTCCACTCCAAGCAAAGCCGCCCGCTGCCGCCGGATACCGAGTCGCGTATCGCGCAGTTCACCGACCTGATCGGCACCGCGATCGCCAACGCGGAGGCGCGCGAGAGGGCGAACCGTCTCCGCGACGAGCAGGCGGCCCTACGGCGCGTGGCGACCCTCGTCGCGCGCGGGACCGGGCCGGAGTCGGTCTTCCGCGCGGTGGCCGACGAGGTGGGGGCGCTCATGGGCTGCGACACGGCCGCGATCGTCCGGTTCGAGGCGGACGGGTGGGCGACGGTGATGGGCGCGCACCGGTCCCGGCGGGTCCCCGGCGCGCGCTTTCAGCCCGAGGCCGGGTACGTGGTCGCGTCCGTGCAGAGCACGGGGCGCGCCGCGCGCTTCGACACCGACGATCCGGCCGCCGCGGGCATGCCCGACGCCGTGCGGGCCGAGGGGATCCGCTCGGGCATCGCCGCGCCCATCCTCGTCGACGGCGACCTGTGGGGAACCATCACGGTCGCCTCGCTGCACCGGTCGCTTCCGGTCAGCACCGAGCGGCGGCTGGCCGACTTCACCGAGCTGGTCGCCACCGCGATCTCCAACAGCGAGGCGCAGGCCGAGATCGCCCGCCTGGCGCAGGAGCAGGCTGCCCTGCGGCGCGTGGCCACGCTGGTCGCACAAGGCACGCCGTCGGACGCGCTCTTCCGTGCCGTGTGCGACGAGGTCGGCGCCGTCGTCGGGGCGGAGGTCTCCGCTGTGGTCCGCTTCGAGGCCGACGGCACGGTGGCGCTCATGGGAACCAACGCCGACCGGCACGCGGTGGGGACGCGCCTCGAGCTCGATCCGGACTACATCGTCGCCCAGGTCCACCGGACCGGGCGGGCCGCGCGATTCGACACGGACGACCCGGCGGCCCCGGGCACGCCCGAGCTCGCCCGGGAGGAGGGGGTCCGCTCAGGGCTCGCGAGCCCGATCGTCGTCGCGGGCGAGCTCTGGGGCGCGATCAGCGCCGGCTCGCGCGAGCGCCGGCTCGCGGCCGGGATGGAGCGCCGGCTCGCCGACTTCACGGAGTTGGTGGCGACCGCGATCTCGAACACGCAGGCGCGCGCCGAGGTCGAGCGGCTGGCCGCCGAGCAGGCCGCGCTGCGGCGCGTCGCGACGCTGGTGGCGCGCGGCGCGGAGCCGGCGGCGGTGTTCGACGCGGTGGCGGCGGAGATGGAGGGGCTGCTCGGCGCCGACCAGGTATCGCTCGGCCGCTACGAGCCCGGGGACGAGGTCACCGTCGTCGCCGATCGCGGGAAGGGCGCGTCGCATCTGCAGCTCGGATCGCGGTTCCGCCTGCCGGATCAGAGCGCGACCACGACGGTGCGGAGGACCGGACGCCCGGCCCGGATCGAGGACTACGCGTGGGCGGAGGGCCCGATCGCGGCGATCGTGCGCGTGAACGGCCTCCGTGTGACGGTCGGGGCGCCGATCGTCGTCGACGGAGCGCTGTGGGGGGCGATCACGGCCAGCTGGGCCCGCGCGGGGCCGCCGCCCGACGACACGGAGGGTCGCATGGCCCGCTTCGCCGAGCTGCTCGACACCGCGATCGCCAACGCCGACAGCCGCGATCAGCTGGCGGCGTCCCGGGCCCGCCTGCTCACGGCAGGAGACGAAGCCCGGCGGCGGGTGGTGCGCGACCTGCACGACGGCGCCCAGCAGGGGCTGGTGCATACGATCGTGGCGCTGAAGCTCGCGCAACGCGCGTTGCGCGAGCGCGACGATCGGGCGGACTCGCTGGTCGCCGAGGCGCTGTCGCATGCCGAGAAGGGCAATGTGGACCTGCGCGAGCTGGCACACGGGATCCTGCCGGCGGTCCTGACGCGCGGCGGCCTTCGGGCCGCGGTGCGGGCCTTGACGTCGCGGCTGGATCTCCCGGTCGAGCTCGACGTGACGGGGGAGCGGGTCCGGGCCGACGTCGAGGCCAGCGCGTACTTCGTCGTGGCCGAGGCGCTCACGAATGTGACGAAGCACGCGGATGCCCGGCGGACCGGCGTCCGGGCTTCCGTCGTCGCGGGCGCCCTCCGGGTGGAGATCGTCGACGACGGGGCCGGTGGCGCGGATCCGAGCGGCCACGGCCTCGTCGGGATCGCCGACCGGGTCACGGCGCTCGGGGGGCGACTCGACGTCGAGAGCCCGCCTGCCGGTGGCACACACGTCACCGCGACGTTCCCGCTCCGCGTCGAGGCGTAGGCGAACCGGAGGACCCGCCATCGACCGATGCGCAGGAGTGATGGCGGTCGCCCCGATCGGTATGCCGGATCGTCGTCCGCCCCCGGAGATCGGGGCATCGCACATCGACGACAGACGCCGGGTCGGCGCTCCGCTCCGATGACCGAGGCGGCCTCATCGACGTCCGCCGGTCGGCGCCTGTCGCGATCGACGAAGCGGCTGACGCTGGTCGCGACGATCCTGGGCTCGAGCATCGCGATCCTCGACGGCAGCGTCGTCAGCGTCGCCCTGCCCTCGATCGAGCGAAGCCTCGGAGGAGGGCTGGCGGGCCAGCAATGGGTCAGCAATGCCTACCTGCTCACGCTCGGCTCGTTCATCCTCCTCGGCGGGTCGCTGGGCGACATCTTCGGCGAGCGGCGGGTGTTCGCGCTCGGGGTGGCCGGGTTCGGCGTCACGTCGCTGCTGTGCGCGATCGCTCCGTCGATCGGGACGCTGATCGCCTTCCGGGCCCTGCAGGGGCTTGCGGGCGCGCTCCTCACCCCGAGCTCGCTCGCCGTCATCATCGCCACCTTCCCCCCGACGGAGCGCGGTCCCGCGATCGGGGCCTGGACGGCGTGGGGGACGATCGCCGGGGCGCTGGGCCCCTTGATCGCCGGATTGATCCTGAACGTCGCGACGTGGCGATGGGTCTTCGTCATCAACGTGCCGCTCGTGCTCGCCTGCCTGTGGCTGATCCGCAAGGCCGTTCCCGCGACGACGCCGACGGGACCGCGCCGCCGGGTCGACGTCATCGGAGCGCTCCTCTGCGTGCTCGGCCTCGGTGGTGTGGTGTTCGCGCTGATCGAGCAGCCCGGCCTCGGCTGGTCGAGCCCGGCGGTGAGCGGCTCGCTGGCGGCCGGGGTGGTGCTCTTCGCCGCCTTCCTGGTCTTCGAGTCGCGCGCGAAGGACCCGATGCTGAGGCTCGACCTGTTCAGGAGCCGGAACTTCGCGGTCGGCAACCTCGAGACGCTGGCGCTGTACGGCGGGCTCTCGGCGCTGTTCTTCTTCCTGACGCTCTACCTGCAGCAGGTGGCCGGCTACTCGCCGCTCGAGAGCGGGCTGGCGCTGCTTCCGGAGAGCCTCGTGATGTTCGCGCTCTCCTCGCGCTTCGGCGCGCTCGCCGATCGCCTCGGCCCGCGCCTGTTCATGGGCGGCGGCCCGCTCATCGCCGGTGCCGGCATGCTCATGCTGCTCGGCGTCGGAGTGCACGTGAGCTACGTGGCGGAGGTCCTCCCGGCCATCCTGGTGTTCTCGCTCGGGCTGTCGATGACGGTGGCGCCGCTCACCGCGGCGATCCTCGCCGGCGTCAGCGAGGACGAGGCCGGCATCGGCTCGGCGATCAACAACGCGGTGGCCCGCGTCTCCGGGTTGATCGCGACCGTGGCGATCGGCGCGCTCGTGGCGGCGCAGTTCAGCTCGTCGCTCGATCGCCACCTCTCGGGCGTGCCGCTGACCCCGCGCGGCCGCGCGGCTGTGGGAGAAGCCAAGCAGATCACCTTCGGCCGGCCTTCGGTCGTCGGCGTCCCGCCGCGCCAGGCGCGCGCGATCGTCGCCGCCTCCGAGGAGGCCTCGGTCGACGCCTTCCGCTGGGCGATCGGGATCGCCGGTCTGCTCGTGATCGGCGGCGGCGTGATCGGAGCCGTCGGAATCCGCGACCCGCGCCGCGCCGTCGCGGCCAGGCACTGCTCGGGCGGGCAGCTCGCGGGCGCCCCGCTGGACGCGGCCGGGGTCCATGCCCCGGCGCACGCGTGAGCCCGGCGGCGAGAATGTGTCCGCCTTCGAACGGAGCGGGAGGATGACCGGATGGCTGTGAGGCTTGTCGGGCTCGGGGGCTCGCTTCGAGCGTCCTCGCGGAGCCGGGCGGCGCTCGCCGTAGCGCTCGACGGCGCGGCCGCGGCCGGAGCGACGATCGAGCTCCTCGACCTTCGGCAGTTGGCGCTGCCGATGTTCAACCCCGAGCACGAGGCCGACGCCCCCCTCGCCGCGCGGGCGATGATCGAGACCTGTTACGCGGCGGACGGGATGCTGTGGAGCAGCCCGATGTACAACGGGTCCGTCTCGGGGTCGTTCAAGAACGCCATCGACTGGCTGCACCTGCTCGGGTCGCGCGATCCGGCATATCTGCACGACAAGGTCGTCGGCCTGATCAGCGCCGCGGGCGGCATCCAGGGCCTTCAGGTCATCAACACCATGGACTTCTCGGTGCGCTCGCTCCGGGCCTGGGCGGTGCCCTACGCGGTCCCGGTGTCGGGAGCCACCGCGACGTTCGGCGACTCCGGCGCCGTCGCCGACGACCTGATCGAGTCGCAGTTGCGCGCCCTCGGCGCGGAGGTGGTGCGCGTCGCGGAGCGCTTCGCCCGAGACCCCGCGCTGCACCGTCCGGCCGAATGCCAGCGCGCGGCCGAGCGCGTCGCCGGCGCCGGCTGACGACCGAGCAGCGTCGCAGTCACCGCGCGCCTGGACGCAACGATCACCCGGTCGAGGCGGGTGTGGGCCGGCCCGGCCCACACCCGCGTCCCGGTCAGAGTGCCTCGATGACCTTGATCTCGTTCGTGACGCCGGTCACGCCGTAGAGGGCGGTGACGTCGTCGAACGCGAGGTCGCTCTGGAACTGGAACTCGACGTCGCCCTTGAGGGTGAGCCAGCCGTCGTCGACGCGGACGTCGAGCGCGTCGCCGGGGATGAGGGAGTCCCAGATCAGGCGTTGCAGCGCGGCGCCGCGGATCTCGGCGTCCTCGCGGCGGTCGTCGTTGAGGAGGCGGACGCTGAGCTCGTCGTAGACGTCGGCGACGCCGTTGACGCGCCGCGCGTCGGTGACCGCCGCGCGCTTCTGGGCGAAGCTGCCGACGGTGCCGCGCAGGGTGACGCTGGTGCCGAACGCGTCGACGTCGACGGCGATCTCGCCGGCGGCGGGGAGGCGGGGATCGCCGGCGAGGACGGCGCGGACGTCGTCGATGACGCTGTCGTCGATGGTGGCCATGGGTGAGGCTCTCCTGAGGTCGTGCCGCGAAGCGGCGGGGACGGAATGGACAAGCCCGGGCGGCTGTGCCTCCCGAGCTTGTCCCCGAAGCCTCGGCGGACCTTGGGGCGGGCGAAGACCTGTCGCACGACCGCGCGATAGGCCCGCGCTATGGCCGCGCCGCGCCCGTCGCCCGGCGGCGTCGCCGGATGACAAGCTCCGGCGCGATCCGCGCCCGCCGCCGCGAGAGCGCTCGCGGCGAGCACGGCGGCGGCGATCGCGAGCGGGAGCACGAGGTCGACGCCGGTCACGAGCAGGGCGCCGATCAGCGCGCCGGCGAACATCGCCGTGACGGCGACGAGCCGGCGGGCGGGATGACCTCCGGCTCCGCCGGCGAGCCGGGAGTCGGCCGCGACCCCGGTGAGCGTGAGCGTCAGGACGGTGGTCGTGAGGTCGGGGACGGCGAGTCGCCGCGCGGTCGCGTTCTGGATCCCCATCGCGATCGCCAGCGGGACGATGAGGGCGTAGCTGTGGTCCTGGGCGACCGGGTGGCCGAACGTCGCGGCGAGAAGCGTTGCGAGCAGCACCAGCAGCGCCGCGATCGTCGTCGCCGTGCGGAGGTGCGGCCCGCGCTGCCCGCCGTGGCGGACGGCGATGCGACCGCCGGCGAGCGCTCCGAGCAGGAACGCGCCCAGCGCGGCCAGGGAGGCCGGCACCGACAGTCCCGGCGCACCGGCCAGCGCGAAGCCGAGGAACACGACGTTGCCGGTCATGTTGGCGACGAAGACGTGGCCGAGCGCGAGGTAGCTGACCGCGTCGACCAGGCCGGTGACCACGGTCAGTCCGACCAGCAGGGCCGGCAGCCGGCCGTGGCCGCTGCCGGCCCAGGGCCAGCCGGCTCGCGCCGCGCGACCGAGGCGGGCGGCGAGATGGACGGGCGGGCCGTCGGGCTGCGCGCCGCCGACGAGGGCCAGCAGGCGAGGGCGCTGCTCAGCCATGGCGCGCCGCCCCGGCGTCGCTCCGTGAGCCCGCGCGGGCGGAGCCGCCGGTCCGAGCCGTCGTCGCGAGGACGTCGTGCAGGGCTGCGAGGTCGCGGTGCGTGTAGCCGAGGCCGCGGGCCTCGGTCAGGACGTCGTCGGCGACGGCGGCGGACGGGAGCGGGACCCGGAGATCGGCCGCGGTCCGGCGCGCGAGGCGGATGTCCTTCTGCATCAGCTCCACGTCGAACCATGCGTGGTCGGGGAGGTGGAGGAGCAGCGGCGTCCGCGCCTTGAGCATCGGCGAGCCGATCGAGCTCGTGCTCATGACCTCGGCGGCGAGGTCCGGGTCGACCCCGGCGCGTTCGGCGAGCAGCAGCCCTTCGCTGAAGGCCAGCGTCTGCACCGCGAGACTGATGTTGATCGCGAGCTTGAGCACGAGCCCCTGGCCGTTGGGACCGACGTGGGTGACGGTCCGGCCGAGCTCGCGCAGCAGCGGCTCGACCGCGGCGAACGCCTCGCGCTCACCGCCGACCATGATCGCCAGGGTTCCGCTCTCGGCCTGCGGGATGCTGCCGGACACCGGGGCGTCGAGCATGTGCGCGCCGCGCGCGCGGACGCGCCCGGCGAGCCGGCGGCTGGCCTGTGGGCTGACGGTGCTCATGTCCGCGTAGACCTGTCCCGCTGCGAGGCCGGCGAGCAGGCCGTCCGGCCCGGTCGCGATCGCGTCGAGCGCGTCGTCGTCGGTGACCATGCTGAGCACGACGTCGGTCGAGGCCGCCACCTCGCGTGGAGAGCCGAGCCAGACCAGGCCGCGCTCGATGAGCGGCCGGGCCTTGGCCGCCGTGCGGTTGGTCGCGGAGACCGGATGACCGCCGTCGAGCAGGCGGCCGGCGATGCGGCTGCCCATCGCGCCCAGGCCGATGAAGCCGATCCTCGTCCTCGCGTCCGCCGCGACGGGCGGGCGCGGGTCATCGGTTGTCCGGGACATGGTGATCGCTCCTCACGTCGAGAGGGTTGTGGTGCCTTGCGCGCCCGGCCGGTCGCCGGGAGCGTCGGGTGATACGGCGGGCCGGAGGGTCGGTCCGACCCAGGCGTCGATGTCGGTCTGACCGACGGCGCGGGCGACCGAGACCCGGTGACGTCCGTCGATGACGTAGTAGCCGTCGGGACGCTCGATGACGGTGATCGGCGGCAGCGTGTCGCCGCGGCGGTGCGCGAGCGCGACGCGCTGCCATCGGGCGGCGACGCGGTTGGTGGTCGGACGGAACGCGGCATCGAAGTCGGTCGTCGCGTCGACGGTCCCGACGATCGCGCGGAGCGGGATGACGCGCAGGTCGCCGGCCGCCCAGGAGAAGCCGCGGACGCCGTCCAGCGTGGGCAGGGCGGCGGGGCCGCGTCGCCGAGGGAGGAGCCGGTGCAGCGCCCGCGCCACGATCTCCGCCCGCCGCGCGCGCTGGAAGTCCGCGCGGGCGTCGACCACCGGCGCTCCGGTCCCGGCCCGGAGCCCGCCGCGGCGGGGCGCGAGCGGACCGAGGCCCGTGCGGGCGGGTGCGGTCATCGGCTCACGCACCCGTCGCCGGTGGGCGAGGCGAGGATCCCGGCCAGCGCGAGGTCGATCACGCCGACGGCGAAGCGCTCGGTGAGCGCGGCGTGGCCGTGCAGCAGGCGGTGGTAGATCGGGCCGTAGATCAGGTCGAGCGCGACCTCGACATCGAGGTCGGCGGGCGCTTCGCCCCGCGCGATCGCGCGCTCGAACGCGGCCCGCATCGGCGCGCGGCGCTGCTCGACGAAGTGCCGGCGGTAGTCCTCCGCGAACGCGGGATCGGACTGCGCCGCCGTGACGAGCGCGGCCGTCACCCGCCCGAAGGGCCGGCGGCGGATCTCCCGCACCCACGGCCTGACGAGCGCAAGCAGGTCGCCGCGCAGCGAGCCCGTGTCTCTCGGTGCGCGGCCCGTCCCCGACCACTCGAGCAGCGCGTCGAGGGCGAGCCGCTCCTTCGACGGCCACCAGCGGTAGATCGTCGCCTTGCTCACGCCGGCGAGCTCGGCGACCGCGTCCATGCTGACCTGGGCGGTGCCCTCGTCCAGGAGCAGATCCGCTGCGGCCTGAAGGATCGCGGTGCGCGCCCGCTCGCTGCGCGGGCGCCCGGGCCGCCGGGGCGTGTCGGCCGGCGTGCTCATCAGCCCGCGGCGGGGCCGCCGCCCCGGATGGCCCACGCGTCGCCAAAACCGACGCGGGTGATCTCGAGGCCGGTCGACCCCGGCTGGGCCGTCTTGAGTCGTGTCGTGGGCATCGGTCGCTCCTGTGTCGGTTCCGGCGGGTCGGGTTCCTATAATACAAAACGAAACGTCCAGTTTCAAATATGAGGAGCGGGCCGGCCGCGCCGACTCGCCGAGCGGCCGCGGGCCCGTACGATCGGGCGCACGGCTCGCGTTGTTCGACCGCCGCTACCGGGAGCTGTGCGGCGCCGACGAGCCGTACGGCTCCAGCGACCCTGGCTGAGCGCCCGTCACGCGGGGCGGGCGATGGCGCAGGCGAGCACCGCGCATTGGCGAATGCGCCCAGCCTTGATACCGTCGCAGCGTCACCATTCCCGGACAGGAGCGTCGCCATGGACGAACTCAGTCCGCCGGACCGGCACCGCTGACATACGCCGTGCGCGCAGAAGCGCGCACACGCTGTCAAGACACTTGTTGAACGGCGCCTTCGGGCGCCAGGCCGTCGCGGTCGAGCGCGACGCGCAACCATTGCAGCGGCCGGGCCTCGGGCCCGGCCGCTTCATTTCGGCGCCCAGAGGACGGCCGGCCGCGTGCGGCCCTGACGAAGGCCCGCCTCAGTCCACGGCCTCGAGGAACGGCTCGGTCGCGGACCGGCTCGCCGGGTCGTTGACCGTCGCGCCGGGGGGGCGGGACCGGGCCGTCGAGGAGTGGGTCGTCCGTCTCGTGCATCCGCGCGGCGATCGTGGCCGCGCTGCGCAGGAGCTCACCAGCCGTCGGCGACGATCTTCCGCAGGGCTGACCCGACGAGGATCACGGCCGCGACGACGAGGAGCAGCGTCGAGCCCGTCACGAGACCGATGACCGCGATCGTCAGA
>Ga0105245_10005919_pt1 | contig 10742 bp, 8 predicted proteins | sample KBSM54metaG_FD_81523 | JGI IMG/M metagenome (GOLD analysis project Ga0105245, IMG submission 81523) | Miscanthus rhizosphere microbial communities from Kellogg Biological Station, Michigan, USA - KBS M5-4 metaG | ecosystem: Host-associated > Plants > Roots > Rhizosphere > Soil | place: Michigan...
CGCCTTTTCGGGATTGTCCAGAGCGAAGTACCAGCCCTTGAGGCTTGCCGCGATGAACTTTTTGATAACCTCCGGATTGTTCTTGATGTAACTGTCGCTGGCGAAGATCGAGGTGCTCACGGTGGGGACGCCATGATCGGCAAACATGAAGTTGTCTGTTTGCGCACCTTGCGCTTCCAATTGGATTTGATACGAATCGACCGATCCGAGGATCGCGTCAACCTGCCCCTGTAGCAAAGAAGGCACCATCGCTGTGGGAGGCATGTTGATAAGATTTACGTCCGATTCCTTCAGGTTGTTGGCTTTCAAAAGCAGGGGCAGCATGGTTGTCTGAGACGAACCAGACGGAACGCCCACCTTCTTGCCGGCAAGGTCCTTGATCGACTTGATTCCGGTTTTTTTCAGCGCTGAAACTTCGTTCGGATTCGATTGATAGACTGTGGACAGCACCTTCATCGGGGCACCCTTCGCGATCAGCTGACTCACCGCGACCGCATCGGCGTACGCAATCTCGGAACGACCATTCGCGACCAGTTGCGCGGTGTTGCCCGAGCCGTTTCCCTGGACAAGCGTCACGTCTAGCCCAGCGTCCCTGTAGAAGCCTTCCGCGACGGCAGCGGCGAAACCCGCGTTTGCTCCGCCAGCTACCCAGTTGAGCTGAAAAGTGATCGGCGTATTAGCCGCTACCGCATTGCCGGCTGCAAGGGCAAGACCAGCGGCAATAGCGGCGTCCATAAACAGTCTGCTGATTGATTTACGCATTTCATCTCCTCTCGATATGGGTTGGCCGGACGGCCTCCCGAAGAATCGGATCCTTATGTACTCGCGGCCACCAGCCTTCAGCCGTGCGCTTGCTAGTTGTTTTTCGCGCGTTGCCATGGGGTCATAGCCCACTCACTGAATTCGACTATGTAGTTGATCGCGATGCCAATAACTGTCAGCACGACAAGCACCGCGAAAACGAGTTCAAGATCCATGGTACCGGTGCCACGGAGCAGGACAAATCCCAATCCTCGATTGGCGCCGACAAACTCGGCGACGATCGCCGCCGTGGCGGCGATGGTCGCCGACGTTTTGACGCCAGAGAAAATTACGGGAAGCGCAGCCGGGAATCGAAGATAGCGGAAGGTCTGCCAACGAGTGGCACCCATTGACTGGGTCAGATACAGAAACCGGGTATCGAGAATCTGGAACCCGCTGATGCTGGCCAGAAGCAAGGGAAAGAAGGTCATCAGCACAGTCAGCAGAACTTTGGATTCGATCCCAAAGCCAAGCCACACGAGAAAGAGCGGCGCAACCGCAATCTTCGGCACCAGCTGCATGAGCATCAACGGCGGGTAGCCAATCTGTTTCGCCAGCGGCGAGAGGGCAATAACGAGCCCGAGCGGGATTGCCGTCAACACGGTCAAACCAAAACCAAGGAGAATCTCGGTCAGCGTTACCACGGAGTGATTCCAAAGCATCGGTGCATCCGTTACGACCCGCGAAAAAACACTCCCCGGACCCGGCAGCAGGTAAGCCGGTATTTTGAAAATGGGAACGGCAGCGGCCCACAATGCGACAATGATAATAAACGTCAGAGGCGGCAGCAGATTCCAGCCGATGCGCTTGACCTTGCGCATTCGCCTTGATCTCCTCGTGGGGCCGGTCGCGTACAAAACGGTGGGCAGAGATGCTTCCGAAGCCTCTGGACTCTGGGGGTCGTCGGGCGGCCCTCGCGATATCTTCAATGACACTGAAACACCTCCTTCTTCGCCTTTTGCCGCCGTGCTCCTGGACGAATCACCGCACATCGCTCTGGCACTGGCGCTTACCCGACTGCGACCCGGCGAAGTTTCGCTGGGACGTGATGCTCCCGGACAGGCCACAGCTGGGAAAGCTCGGACGCGGCGGAAAGAACCGTCGGGGCGATTTCGTCGATGCGCTTTCGTGTCAGCCGAACGCTTGGGCCAGCTACGCTTACGGTCCCGACGGCGGGTAATTCTTTACGATCGCCGGCTCGAATTACTGCAGCGAGCGCGGTCACGCCAGGCTCTGCTTCTTCGTTAACCATGCCGTAACCGCGCGTACGCGTCTTGCGCAAATCATCGCGCAATCGGCCGACGCTTCGGACAGCGTTCGGACCTACCGGAACGCTGTCAAATCCCTGGCGCAGGACGATGCGTAAGGCGTCCTTTTCGGGAAGCGTGGCGAGCCACGCCTTACCGGTTGCAGTGGCATGCAGTACGACCGGGTGGGCCATGATTGGATCGAGACGCAGCGTCGTCTTTGCACCCTGTGCCTTCGCGACCCATACCAAGGACTCACCGTCGACCACCGTCATTCGGACAAGCTCTTCCGTTTGGGCCGCGAGACGATCCAGAACCGGCTGACAGATCTCCGGCAATCTGGTCGCGCCAAGCTGACGGAACCCAAGCGACACGAGGTGCATGGTGGGCTTGTAATGTTGCGTCAGTGCATCTTGCGCGACGTAGTTGCGACCGACCAGCGTGTTCAACAGCTTGTGCGCCGCGCTTTTGGGCATTTCCAGTTGATCGGCGAGAGAGGTCAGAGATAGACCTTCCGGGCGATCAACCAGTACCTCAAGGATTTCGAGCGCCCGCTCCACCGACCCCGTGCTGAAACCCACCATCTATTCAACTCTCTCGGATACTCGTGAACGGGAAACGCGTTTCATTTTTGAACGCAGTTTCAAGATGCGCTCAATGATACCTGTCGCCACAAGGGTGTCAAGGCGAGATGGCTTGCCAGCCGATAACAAGATTGTCTTGCGCGACGACTCCGTAAAGCGACTCGAAAACAGAGACTGCGCGCGTTGAGAATCGCCTGACGCTCTTTTACTGTCCTATCAGTACAGCCGGATTGCCACGTCGAAGTACCAAGTTCGGCGAATCTCGATCACGTCGTATTCGCTCGCCAGACCCGGCGGGAACACCTGGTAGGGTGTCTGGCTGTGCACGATGCGTCGTATCGCGTCGTCGATGGCCGCCACGCCGCTGGATTGAACGAAGGTCACCGACTCCACCGAGCCGTCGCTACGAATGGCCACCGTCACGAGCGGATCGGTGTGAGGCTGCTTCGCCGCTTCGCGGATCATGTCGAACGTCATGTTCAACTGGATCTTCCGGGCCCAGGCTTCTGCGTACAGGATGAGTTCCGCGTTGGAGTCGGTGCGACCGAACAGGCGGTATCGACGTCCGCCGCTCGAGGAGGGCGACAGTCGCGTCGCAGCTTCACGCCGCGCGGCCTCCTCGTCCAGCTGTCGTCCTATCGCGCGGCGCGCCGCTTCCAGTCTTGCAGCATCGATCTTTGCGGCCTCGATCTTTGCGGCCTCGATCTTTGCGGCTTCGGCACGTGCGGCTTCGGCACGTGCGGCTTCGGCGCGTGCGGCTTCGACCTTTGCGGCTTCGATCTTTGCGGCTTCGATCTTTGCGGCTTCGATCTTTGCGGCTTCGACCTTTGCGGCTTCGACCTTTGCGGCTTCGACCTTTGCGGCTTCGACCTTTGCGGCTTCGGCGCGTGCGGCTTCGGCGCGTGCGGCTTCGGCGCGTGCGGCTTCGGCGCGTGCGGCTTCGGCACGTGCGGCTTCGGCACGTGCGGCTTCGACCTTTGCGGCCTCGATCTTTGCAGCCTCGATCGTTGCGGCTTCGCCCTTTGTGGCCTCCTGCCGTGCCGCCTCCTGCAGTTCTGCCGCCTGGCGTGCGGCCTCCTGGCGTCCGGCCGCGAGCCGCGCGCTCTCGGCCCGCGCCGCTACCTGATGGGCAGCGTCCTGCCGCGCAGCTTCCAGTCTTTGCTCTAGCCGTTGCCACTCCTGCTTGGAAGGATCGAGCTTGGCTAATTCAACGGGTCGCTCCCACTCCTCCTGGATTCGCGCCCGCGCTACATCGCCAGAATCTCGGAGCGACGGCTTCGCGGCCTCCGTGCTCGAGGTGCTGGGGGCCGGCGCGAAGGCGGGCGCTGGCATCATTGGAGTGATAGACATGGCCCACGTGCCCTGGTCGGGCCGCGTCAAGGCGATCATGGGCGGCATGGTGATCGGCGGAGGCGCCGTGTCCGCGGGCCGATCGACGCGTGAGGGCGTTTTCGCGGGGGTCGCGGCGTCTGTAGCAGGCGTGGCCTCTCCTTTTGATGTGGCCTCTCCTCTTGGGGCCTCTGCCTTTGGCTTGGCCTCTGTCCTTAGATCAACCTTCGGCACGATCGCTGTTGCAGCATGTCGCGGGGTCGGCGCACCGGACGCGGGTGGGGTCGGCGCCGGCCCACTGGTAACAGGCTGCTCGACGGATTCCTGTTGCAAGTCCTCCGCAGCCGACGCGCCCGCGGGCTCCGCGGCTGTGACCTGCGCCGGAACGAGTGCGACGCGCAAATCGGGTACTGCGATCCGTCGGTCCTGCCATGGAAAGGCGAAGCCCGGGAGCCAACCCGCGCCACCGAAGATCAGGCTCAACAACACCGTGTGAATCAGCAGTGAGAACAGCAGCGCAAGCGTCAATCGCCTGCGCTCGGGGCTTGCGTTGGCTGTCGGCGCGCCTGCTTGCGGAGGCGCCTCTACAAATTCCGTGTCAGACAATCTGATTGCGCAGTTTGGCCTCGCCCTGCCACAGGCGCTGGAGATTTTCTTCGAGGATATCCAGCACATTGTCCTCATAGCGCCGGGTCTCGCCCGCGGTATGCGGGGTGATGAAGGTATTGGGCAAGTCCCACAAAGGCGACTCGGCCGGCAATGGTTCCTCCACCGTAACATCGATGGCGGCGCCCGCAATGCCACCGGCACGCATCGTCGCGATCAGCGCCGCCTCGTTGACTATCTTGCCGCGCGCGGTGTTGATCAGGAAGGCGGATTTCTTCATCCGGCCCAAGGCGTCTGCATCGATCAGGTTTTCAGTCTCCTTGGTCAGCGCGCAGGTCAGCGCGACGATGTCGGCTTGCGGCAACAGCGAATTCAGATCGGCCATGGCATGCACGCTGTCGGCCGCATCCTTGCCGGCGGCCGGATCGCGCCGCACGCCGATGACGTGCATGTCAAAGGCCTTTGCCAAGCGCGCCAGCCGCCCGCCGATTTTGCCCAGACCCACTATGACGAGCGTCTTGCCGCCGAGCTCGTCTTCGCGGCGTGCCAGATCGCCGATCATTCCGCGCCAGTGATGCTTGGCCTGGTTGTCGCGGGCTTCGGGAAGGCGTCGCGCAAGCGCCAGAATCAGCGCCATCGCGTGCTCGGAAACCGCCCTCATGTTGACGCCGCTGGCGCTCGCCAGCCGGATCCCTCTCGCCGACAGAGCGTCGCGCCCGAACTGGTCGGTGCCGGCACCGATCGACTGGATGAACCGCAGCCTGTTTGCCTTCTCGATCAGATCGTTTCGCCATAGGCCCGAGATCACCAGCACGTCGGCCTCGCCCACCCGGGCATCGAGCTCGTCGCGGTTCCAGGCCTGAAAGGAGCGGATGCCCGTGCCTCGCTGCGCAAATCGTGTTTGCAAATTGTAGGCGACGTGCGCGAAGCAAACCGTCACTTCATCTTTCGGCGGGATCATAGGATCCTTTCCTTCGTTGGGTCGCGCGTCTAACGGCGATAGCGACGCAAGAACTGCTCGAGGCGCGGGCTGGTAACGTGGCTGAGCATGCGGTCGGTAGGTCCTTGTTCGACGACGACACCAGCGTCCATGAATGTGACGTCGGTGGCAACCTCGCGCGCGAAGTCCATCTCGTGCGTCACCACGACCATCGTCATGCCCTCTTCCGTGAGCTTGCGAATGACCGCCAGTACCTCGCCAACCAGCTCGGGATCCAGTGCCGACGTGGCCTCGTCGAAAAGCACTACTTCCGGCGCCATCGCCAGCGCGCGAGCAATGGCGACACGCTGCGCCTGGCCGCCGGAAAGGTGCTTGGGGTAGACGTCGCGCTTCTCGGCCAATCCCACCTTCTCCAGCAGCCCTTCGGCGATCTCCGAAACTTCGGCTGCCGGCAGGCGCTTGACCGTCCGCGGACCCTCCATCACGTTCTCCAGCGCGGTCATGTGCGGAAACAGATGGAATTGCTGGAAGACCATGCCGACACGAGCGCGATACCGGGCCTGTTCTCCCGCCGACATCGATTTGGCGCCTTCGCCGAACCGCATGGTGGTATCTCCGACCCGCACCATGCCCCGCGTCGGCTCTTCCAACAGGTTGATGCAGCGGAGCAGCGTGGATTTGCCGCACCCACTGGGACCGATGATGAAATGCGCCTCGCCCCGGCCCACTTTCAGTGACGCACCCTTGACAGCCTCGAGCTTGCCATAGCATTTGTGCAGGTTTTCGATCTCCACCATCGGCGCGCCCCGGGCCGCGGCTCCAGAGTCAGATGTCATCGCGCCGCTCCAGCATTTTCGCGAGCTTCTGCATCGGATAGAGGATGATGAGGTAGATGATGCCCAGCGTGGTGTATATCTCCAGGGGCCGGAACGTATCGGACACGAACACCTGCGCGGTATACATCAGGTCCGGCACCGCGATGATCGATAGCAGCGAGGTGTTCTTCAGCTGCAGAACGGACTGATTGACGAAGGGCGGCATCATTCGCCGCGTCGCCTGTGGCAACACGACCCGATACATGACCTGCCAGGACATCATCCCGATCGCCCGGGCGGCGTGCCACTGCCCGCGGTCGATCGACATGATGCCCCCACGAAAAATCTCGGCCGAGAATGCCGCCATGTAGAAAGTCAGCCCCATCCCAGCGGCAAGCCAGGCGGGAATCGTCAGATTTACGGCGACCGGCAGCGCGTAATAGAACCAGATGATCTGAATCAGCAGCGGCGTGCAGCGGAAGACTTGCACGAAGGCGCTTACGGGAGCGCGGAAAATCCAGTATCTGCTCAATAGCATCATGCCGCAAATCACGCCGAGAAGGAGCCCAAGCACGGTCGTCGCGACAGCATACCCAACGGTGACCCACAGCGCTTTCGACCACAGCTCAGGATGCAGGAATGGAGCTCGAAAATCCCACTCATAGCCCGACATGTCGGCCTCGCTTCACACAAGTTACTCGGCACCCGATGGTCCGCACAGGGTCGAAGCTTGGTGAATCAGCTTCGAGAGTCATCAGCGGTCCGAGGGCGCTTGAGGTGCTCCTCGGCCAAACCGAGTCAGGGTATTGTCTCAGGAGAAGGACGAGACCGCGCCTGCCGCCTTCCGCCGCGGCTTCGATGACGACTGCCGTCACCGGCAGGAGAACGCGTGGGCCCGCGATGCCTGCAGGCCCAGCGATCGGACGACTTTGCGGAGGTTTTCCGGAACCTAGAACGTCACTTCCGGAGGGATCGATTCCGGCTTGATACCGATGCTTTCCATCGATGATGTCAGCCAGTAATTGATGTTTCCGTTGCCGCGGTTGTACTCGACCCACCGCTGCAGGAACTTCTGGAACCGGCCGTCATCCAGGCGAACACCGGCATAGGAAGGCAGCGCGTAGTTCGGAGTCATCATGTGGAGCGCTCCAAGTTTCGAGTTCTTCGCGCGCGCTCCCATGGTGCCCATCACGCCGTCGATATAGCGATCCGCCCGGCCCGACATGATGGCCAGCGCACAATCATCCGACTTCGGCAACGCCACCTGGGTCGACTTTGGAGCAAACCGCTTGATCTGCTGCTCGGAGCTGTTGCCGACGGCGTAGCAGACCCGGATCGACGGGTCGTTGAGATCGGCCCAGTGATCACCCTTCGGCACGAATCCCGGCCGGTCGAGCGCGCCGAACCCCAGCGTATACAACGGCCCGGCGAAGTCGATCGCGAGCGCGCGTTCCGGCGTTGCGTTGAAGCCGAAGAACACTTGGCACTTTCCGCTCTGGATGTCGAGCACGACGGTCTTGAAGCTGGTCTCGACGTACTCGAGATCCACGTGCAGGCTCTTCGCGACATCCTTTGCCATCTCGACGGCGAAGCCGCTCCAGGTCCCGGCGGCGTCTTTCGCAGAGTAAGGCTGGTAGGACGGAACGACGCAGGCGGTAAGTTTTTTCTGCGCCATGATCTCGTTCCAGGCCGGTGTAGCGTCGGCCGCAATCGCTGATGAGCTCATGCCCAAAACCACTGCCAACGCCAGAATGGGTCGCGTGAACACGGTTTGCCTCCTCGGGATATGATGCGCGAGCGCGCTCGGATGCCACTGCCGAGATGCCGATTGAGAAATTCTGCGAAGTGGCGGGCGCGGCCTGGAAGACATTTTCCTTCCTTGACAAAAGCTTCTCACGCGGTCGATATTCCTGTCAAGAACGCTCTACCCTCCGAGAAAATACTCCGCGCTGAATCGTGTCCGCAATTGCGCCCAGGTTGAACATGTCGACCCGATTTGAGTTTAGTTTTGAAGGCAAGCCGGTAACGGCCCATGAAGGACAAAGCGTGGCTGCCGCTTTGCTCGATGCCGGTGAGCGTTGCCTGCGGATCGATGAGGCCGGCAACGCCAAAGGAGCGGTCTGCGCTATCGGCGTTTGCTGGGAATGCCGGTGCAGTATCGACGGGATACCCGATACGCGCGCATGCGTTACCGAAGCGCGGCCAGGCATGATCGTCTACCGTCAGCACGGTCTCTCCCCATGCGCCGATCCGTAGTCGTCGTCGGTGCCGGGCCCGCCGGCATGGCCGCTGCCATCGAAGCGGCCGCGCGAGGCTGCGAAGTTACCGTGCTCGATGAATCGGCAAGACCGGGGGGCCAAATCTATCGCCAGGCCGATCCGCGGCTGTCGGGAACCGAGTTCGCCGAGCCAACCGAGCTCTCGCGCAAGAAACGGCTGCTGCGACGCTTCGACGAGATTCTTCACGCGATTCACTATCGCGCCAACACGATCGCGTACGCTGCCTTCGGCAACGGCGAGATCCACGTGCAGGTTGGAGATCGCACCGAAGTCCTGAAGCCCGATGCCGTCGTTCTCGCGACCGGCATGCGCGAGCGCGCCATTCCGTTTCCGGGTTGGACCCTGCCTGGCGTGATGTTTGCTGGGGGGGCCCAGGCGATCCTCAAGGCGCAGCGCACCTCGCCAGGGCGCATAGCGGTCGTGGCAGGATGCGGACCACTGCCGATCGTTGTGGCGTCGCAATTGACACGCGCGGGAACCAGGGTCGCAGCGCTGGCGAGTCTGCGTTCACCGCTGGCGATTCTGCGATCCCCGGCCGGCATGTGGCACGGCCGTGACATCATGCGCGAGGGCCTGCGTTATGGACGCTCGCTGCTCCGGGCGAGCGTTCCGCGCTTGACAGGCTACATTCCCATTCGGGCGCTCGGCAAGGAGCGCCTCGAAGGGGTGCAGATGGCGCGCGTCGACGAGCAAGGGCACGCACTGCCTGGGACCACGCGCGAAATCGCCTGCGATCTGCTGGCCATCAACTATGGCTTCATTGCGAACAGTGAGCTGGCCGCGATGGCGGGCGCCCGCATTCGGCACGATCCGGATGGTGGATTCTGGCTGCCCGAGACAGATGACGAAGGTCGCACGTCGCTACCCTGGCTCTTCGCAGCGGGTGACACGGCCGGCCTTCGCGGCGCGCTGGTTGCCGAGAGCGAGGGAGCGATTGTCGGTGCAGCCGCGGCGAGTGCTGTGCGGACAGTGGCGACCTCGGACGCGCTGACTGAGGCGATCGCGGCACGCAGACGATACAGCCGCTTTGCGCGCGTAGTGCGGCAGACGCTGGTGGTGCCTGTGGCGCTTTGGCGCACCGCGACCGACGATACCGTAGTTTGCCGCTGCGAAAACGTGCTGCTCTCGGAGCTTCGCTCCGCGCTCGAAAACGGGCACCATTCGCTCAACGCGATCAAGCGCAATGCACGTCCAGGCATGGGGTGGTGCGGCGGGCGTATGTGCCTGCATTCGGTCGCAGTTCTTGCTGAATTGCACGCTGGTGTCGCACCCGGAAAAATGATGACGCCGCGCCCCATGGCGCGCCCGGTCCCATTTGCCGCCTTGGCCCAGCAGAAACGCGCCGTCGAACCATGACCGCGGTTACCACCGACGTTCTTGTCGTAGGCGCAGGATTCTTTGGCCTTTCCAGTGCGTGGTGGATGAAACAACGCCGATCCGGCGCGCGCATCATGGTCGTCGACGGGGGAGAATTCGCCAGCGGTGCGTCGGGTCGCAACGGGGCGGGATTCCGGATGCAATGGGGTCTCGACCTCAACATCCTGCTCTCCAAGGAGAGTACGGCGTTTTTCGAGAATGCCTCCGAGCTGCTCGACTATCCACGCGGCATCGAGCTCAAGCAGGATGGTTACCTGGTATTGGCGCACAGCCAGAATGCGCTGGACAGGCTCAACGCGAGCATCGCGATCCAGCATAGATATCAGGTGCCGAGTGAATTGCTCGATGCCGATGCGTGTATGAAGATGGTCCCCGCCCTGAATCGCGAGCGCCTCGTCGGAGGCACGTACTGCGCCAAGGACGGCACTGCGTCGCCTTTCCGTTTGCTCGACGCGCTCCTGATCGCGTCTCGCCGCGAACAGGTAGAAGTTCGCTACGGCACTCGGGTCGAGCGCATCGAGAAGCGCAACGGCGTGTTCACGGCATCGACCAAAGACGGGCCGATCGAAGCCAACCAGGTGCTCCTTTGTACCGACTGGGCGGTGCCCCAGCTGCTGCACCCCTTGGGTGTCGAGCTACCCGTGACGAGCTTGCCGAAGGAGGCCATCGTCACGGTTCCTTGCACCCCGCGGGTGAAGCCGATCCTGATCTCACTCGAACACCACATATCCGTCAATCAACTCGCGCGCGGGTCGATCGTCTTC
>Ga0105245_10005921_pt1 | contig 10741 bp, 1 predicted proteins | sample KBSM54metaG_FD_81523 | JGI IMG/M metagenome (GOLD analysis project Ga0105245, IMG submission 81523) | Miscanthus rhizosphere microbial communities from Kellogg Biological Station, Michigan, USA - KBS M5-4 metaG | ecosystem: Host-associated > Plants > Roots > Rhizosphere > Soil | place: Michigan...
AAGACAGTGTGTTGACCTTCTTTATGTGGTTCGGTCAGTTGTGTCATTGAAAATTACAGTGTATTTACTTTGAACGGCGTGAAAACAGTACGGCCGCTGATAACGAGTCGGTTAAATCATCGGCTTTACCGTTAACGTGAGACATATACGCCTGTAGCCTGGACTAACTTCTTGTGGAAAAAGTCCTCCCAAGTGAGAAAAGCGAAGCTATGTCCACCTGCAGCGGCAGAGCTTAAATGGGAAATACTATTAATTACGACGAAGGTGGCGTGAATGGAACGGCGAAAAACTGGTTTGCCGTTTTTACTGTTCCGCGGCACGAGAAGCAAGTGGACGGGTATCTTCGCGTTCGCGAAATCGAAAGCTTTCTTCCATTAATCCGAGTGCCGCGAAGATGGAAAGACGGGTCGAAAGGGATCGTGGAACTCCCGCTGTTCCCAAGTTATAGCTTTGTGCGGATTGGCTGCGGCGGGCGCGTGCCGGTGCTCTCAGTCCCGGGGGTGTTATCGATTGTAGGTGGCGGCCGAAAATCTATGTCCATTTCTGATTCGTATATTCATTTTTTGCAGAAGGGCCTTCAGGAAGGAAAAATCGAGCCGCATCCATATCTTACCTCAGGAGCTAAGGTACGGATTCGCAGCGGCGCCATGGCCGGTGTTGAGGGCATTCTCCTCCGCAAGAAAAATGATTTTCGTGTGGTCCTCACGCTGGAAATGATTATGAAAAGCGTGAAGATCGAAGTAGAACTGGATGATATAGAGCCTGTTGGCCGGGCCGGCGGTATTGATCTGTCGCGAGTTGAGGAAGCCGCCTGACCATGTCAACAATCCGTGATGGACGATATATCCGTATTCTCATCAAAAAATGATACCCATAGAAAGTTAGGCCGGCCTGGCTCAGGCATATCTAGTCGCGTTCCGGCTTCATTGGCAATGCTGCTCATTTACAAGGGACACGAATCGAGTTTTTGAGAAACCAGCCAAGCTTCACCCACTTCACTGATAAACCAGCCTGCAAATCTTTCCAGGAATTGATCTATGGCACTTCTTTCAGCTGTCCAATTGAAACAGATGAGTGGCAATAGGCCTGCAGAAGACGCTCTGACACTGTCGTCTGCGCAGCAGAGATTGTGGTTTCTCGCTCAAATGGAAGGAATAAGAGAGGCCCATCATATTTCGTCGAGTTTGCATATCAACGGCGAACTGGACTCTCGTGTGCTGAAAAGAGCGCTGGACCGAATCGTGGAGCGGCATCAAGTCCTACGCGCCAGTTTTGAATGTGTTGAAGGGCAACCATTGCAGAGAGTGGCTCCGTTCGATAGCGGCTTTGAACTGCGGGAGCATGATCTCAGTGGGGATCGGGAAGCGGAGATCGAGTTGGAGCGGGCCCGCAGGCATGAAGCCCGCAGATGTTTTGATTTGGAACACGGCCCACTGATTCGTGGGAGTTTGTTCCGTTTGGCCGCACAAGAGCACGTGTTGTTGATCAGCATGCACAACCTTGTCTCGGATGCGTGGTCCATAGGAATCGTGACCAGCGAATTGAGTGCACTCTACCAGGCCTACAGCGCAGGCGAAGATGATCCTCTGCCGCAGCCAACGATGCAGTACGCCGATTATTCACTCTGGCAACAACAGCAGCTGAACGGGGCAGGAATGCGGCGGGCAGGCGAGTACTGGCGGCGCGCGCTTGAGGGGGCGCCAGTTTTGCTGGAGTTGCCTACGGACAGGCCTCGGGAGGAAGAGCAGGCATCGGCTTGCGATGTTGTGGAATTGCAGTTAGATGCAACCTTGACGAGGGAACTGAAGGCGCTAAGCCGGCGTCATGCAATGACGGTGGACACTTTGATATTGGCTGCCTGGTCTGTGGTGCTGTCGCGCCTGTCGGGACAAAAAGAATTGGTGATCGGAGTGGCTTTTTCCAATCGTACACAGCCAGGAACCCAGGAAATGATTGGGCCTTTTGCGAACAAGCTGGCGTTGCGAATCGAGACTTCAGGCACTATGGCCGAGTTACTCGAAAAGGTGAAAACGCGAATGCTGGAGGCGCGAGAGCACCAGGAACTGCCCTTCGAACAAGTTGTGGAGATTGTAAAGCCGCCGCGAAGCACAGCACGCGCTCCGATATTTCAGACCATGCTGGTATGGCAGGAGCGGCAGCGACAAATTCCAAATCCCTCCGGCCTGAGGCTGATGCAGGAACAGACTCATTACGGAGTATCCGAATTTGATCTGGAGTTAGCTTTAGGCGAGAGCGATGACAGCATTGTGGGCGGACTGAGGTACGCCAAGGTCTTATTCGATCGTGGCACAATCGAATGGCACGTAGGTTATCTGCGTCAGGCGCTGGCGGCCATGGTGTCTGATGAGACCCAGGAAATGGATCACATTCCACTCCTGAACGATGTGGAACGCGTTTTCCTGCTGGAATTGGGCACCGGAGCCTCCGGTGTTAAGTCCATAACGACGCCAGAGGCCGTCTGCTTGTATGGCTTGATAGCGGCCCAGGCAGAACGCAGCCCTCAGGCTCCTGCGGTGATTGAACCGGGCAGGGAAATCACATATCGGCAATTAGTTCGGCGCGCAAATGGGCTGGGTCGACAATTGAGAGACTTGGGAGTTGGTCCGGAGACCAGAGTTGCCATTTTAGCGGACCGATCCGCCGAATCTCTCATTGGTGTTCTCGGCATCCTTGCAGCCGGTGGCGCTTATGTGCCCCTGGATCCATCGTTCCCGGAAGAGCGAATTGCATTCATTCTTGAAGATGCGTCAGTGCTGATACTGCTTACGCCCGCGGCGCTGGCCGAACGGGCAAGAACCTCCGTTCAGCGGAGCAGCATTGCGGCCAGGATCTTAGTTATAGCCGATGTACCCATGGCCGAACTTCCGCCCGATCCGAAGATTACTCCGGAAAATGCCGCCTACGTTATTTACACATCAGGCTCAACTGGAACACCCAAAGGTGTAGTGGTTGAGCATTATGGCGCAGTAAACCTGGTGCGAGGGTTTGCTGCGCGGCATGATTTTGCGGGGCATCGTTTGCTAATGATTCCTCCGCTATTCTTTGATGCTTCCGTAGGCGATGTATTTCCGGCGCTGGCTGCGGGAGGCACGCTGGTGCTGCATCCGGCACCTGCGGAACTTGGGTGGCTGGAACTGGAGCAATTTTGCCGCGAATTCAAAATCACAGCAATCGATGCTCCGGCAGCATTGTGGCGCCGTTGGACGGATGGGTTTGCCTCCTGCCAGGGCAAAGATGCTCTTTTGCTCGATCTGACTTTAATGATGATCGGCGGTGAGAATGTCCCGCTGGAGCAAGTGCGCCTCTTTGCTCAACTTACTGAAAACCGCGTGCTGCTGGCCAATCATTACGGTCCTACTGAAGCATCAGTGTGCGCCACCATGCTGATCACGCATGACGGTTCTGAGTTGGATGGCCAGGATTGTCCGATAGGAAAACCACTGCAAGGAGTTCGAGTTTATGTACTCGATGAGCATCTCCAATTGGTGCCGCGGGGCGTCGTGGGAGAGTTGTGCATTGGCGGTGCCGGCGTGGCACGGGAATACCTCAATCGCCCTGAACTCACTACATCGGCTTTCATCCATGATCCCTTCGTTCCCGGCAATAAAGCTCGAATGTACCGCACCGGTGATCTGGTTCGCTGGAATGCCGATGGCACGCTGCAGTTTATCGGAAGACGCGACCATCAGGTAAAAATCCGGGGCTTACGTGTTGAATTGGGAGAGATCGAAGCCTGCCTGGCTGAGCACCCAAAGGTACGTGAAGCGGTGGTGCTTGCCCGTGAAGACCATCCGGGAAACAAGCTCTTGGTGGCCTATGTCACAGCGATGGCAGCTGGCAACGGTTCGTATGGCGCTGAAATTGATGTTGAGGCGCTGCGCTCGTATTTGAGCTCACAATTACCGGCGCACATGGTGCCGGCGGCTTATGTGTTGCTGAAAGAATTTCCGCTCAATGCCAACGGTAAGCTGGACCGGAAGAAGCTACCGGCCCCGGATGGCGATGCCTATCTCACACGGGAATACGAAGCTCCTGTGGGCGAGAGCGAAAGCACAGCAGCTGCCATCTGGGCCGATGTGCTCAAACTGGAACGTGTGGGGCGCAATGACAACTTCTTTGAACTGGGGGGCCATTCACTGCTGGCCATTACCGCGATTGAGCGCATGCGCGAGGCCGGGTTCACGGTGGATGTGCGGGAGCTGTTTGCCTGGCCCACGCTGAAAGGCCTGGTGGAAGCTGCAGGGAAAGAAAGCCGGGCGATTGCTGTACCGCCCAATCTGATCCCGGCGGAGTGCACCAGGATCACTCCGGCCATGTTGCCGCTGATCAGCCTGGGCCAGAGCGACATCGAGAAGATCGTGGATAGTGTGCCCGGCGGAGCCGCAAATGTACAGGACATTTATCCGTTGGCGCCGCTACAGGAAGGCATTCTCTTCCACCATCTGCTCGAAACAGAGGGCGATGTCTATCTCACCACGAGGCTGCTCACAGTCGAAAGCCGTCAACATCTAGACCGTTACCTGGGAGCGCTACAAACTGTAATCGATCGTCACGATATTCTGCGTACTGCTATTGCATGGAAAGGTTTGCCAGAGCCGGTGCAGGTGGTATGGCGGCATGCGCCGCTGAGCGTGGAGGAAGTCAGTCTCGACCCAAACGAAGGCGATATAGCTGAACTACTGCGCGCTCGTTTCAATTCACGGCATTACAGGCTGGATGTGCGTCGTGCGCCATTATTCCGTTTGGCCATTGCAGAGGATCCAGTGAACCACCGATGGTTGATCCTGGAGCTGATGCATCACCTGATTGGCGACCAGATGACATTGCTGGTGATGCAGCAGGAAATTCAGGCCATTGTGCAGGGTGAGGCGAAGCTGCCGGCCCCGAGGCCTTTCCGTGATTTTGTGGTGCAGGCGCGCCAGAGCGTGAGCCGCGAGGAACATGAAGCCTTCTTTACTCGGATGCTCAAAGATGTGGACGAGCCCACGGCCCCGTTCGGATTAACGGATGTGCAAGGAGACGGCAGCCGCATCGTGGAAATGCGGCGCAAGATTGACTCTGGCCTGTCTCAACGGCTGCATGCTGAGGCGCGGAAGTTGGGTGTAACGCTGGCCAGCATTTGCCATGTTGCCTGGGCGCGGGTCCTGGCCTGTGTCTCTGGGCGCAATGATGTGGTGTTCGGCACGGTGATGTTTGGCCGGATGCAAAGCAGCGAAGGTTCTGACCGTAGCCTTGGGCTATTTATCAATACTTTGCCGGTGCGGATACAGGTGGGAGATGAAAGCGTAGCGGCCAGCGTACGCAAAACGCACGAACTCCTGACGCAATTGCTTCGGCATGAGCACGCATCGCTCGGATTAGCGCAACGCTGCAGCTCGGTGCGGCCTCCTATGCCGCTGTTCACTTCGCTCTTGAATTATCGCCATATCGGCAACGCAGATGCTATGACCGTGCACGATGCCGTCAGGCTTCCGAGCGAAGACAACGATTCTGGAATCGGCTTGAGCGTGAAGTTGTTAGGGGAGTGGGAACGAACGAATTTTCCGTTCGGTCTCTACTTGAATGACATGGGGCAGGAGCTCAGCATGGACGTTCAGGTGGATAGCTCGATTCAACCGCAGCGGATATGTGCATTAATGCAAACTGCGCTCGAAGTGCTTGTGGAAGCTCTGCAGACTACGCCGGAATGTGCCTTGGCAGATCTATCAGTGCTGCCGGAAGAAGAACGTAAGCAGGTCCTCTACGAATGGAACGCGACTCAGACCGAGTATCCGCAGGAAAAATGCCTGCATGAGTTATTTGAAGAGCAGGTGGCAAAAACGCCGGACTCCACAGCACTGGTTTTCGAAACGGACAGCTTGAGCTATGCCGAACTGAACCGGCGTGCCAACTGCCTGGCCCGCTGTCTGCGGGAGATGGGTGTAAAAGCGGACGAGTGTGTAGGCGTTTGTGCGGAGCGCGGGATAGAGATGGTGGTGGCGCTGTTTGCGGTGCTCAAGGCCGGAGGTGCCTATGTGCCGCTGGACCCGGATTATCCGGAGGAGCGTTTGCAGTACATGCTGAAGAACAGCAGTCCCGTTGTAGTGCTGACTCAGGGGCATTTGCTGGAACGCATGAAGGCAATAAGCGCGACATCGGACCAGGAACAGCTGATGATTGATCTTACGGCAGCGCATCTTCTGTGGCAGGAGCAGGCGACAGCCAATCTGGAACGTATACAAATTGGCTTAACGCCTGGCCATCTGGCTTATGTGATCTATACCTCGGGCTCGACCGGAATGCCCAAGGGCGCCATGATCGAGCACAAGAGCATTGTGAACCGGCTGATCTGGATGCAGAAAGCCTATGCATTGAAAACTGAAGATGCAGTGTTGCAGAAGACGCCTTTCAGTTTTGATGTCTCGGTATGGGAATTTTTCTGGCCGCTGCTCACCGGTGCGCGCCTTGTGATGGCGCGCCCCGGAGGGCATAAAGATCCAAGGTATTTGTGCCATACGATTGCAAAGAACAGGATCACCACGCTGCATTTTGTGCCTTCCATGTTGCATACGTTTCTGGAATACGGAGACGCGGGGAGCTGCTCCTCGATACGAAACATCATTTGCAGCGGAGAAGCGCTATCACCGGCTCTCGCCCGGCGTTGCCGTGAACTTCTGCCCAGTGCAGAGCTGCACAACCTTTACGGCCCAACGGAAGCTGCGGTCGATGTGACCGCATGGACATATCCCGCTCAAGCGGCGCCGGGAACAACGATACCTATCGGACGGCCGATTGCGAATACACAAATATACATTCTGGATAGCAAAATGGAGCCAGTGCCTGCGGGAGTCGTAGGCGAACTTTACATCGGCGGCGTCCAGGTGGGGCGCGGGTATCTGAACCGCGATGAATTGACAGCAGAACGTTTTGTAAGAGACCCATTCGCAAAAAAAGCTGGATCGCGGATGTACCGGACTGGAGACCTGGGGCGATGGCTTGAAGATGGAAATATCGAGTATTTGGGACGGAATGATTTCCAGGTAAAAGTTCGCGGGTTCCGGATTGAATTAGGCGAGATCGAGTCGCGTCTGCTTGAGCACAATGGTGTGCGAGAAGTCGTAGTGGTTGCCCGTGAAGACCGACCAGGCGAGCAACGGTTGGTGGCGTACTACGTGGCCCAGGACCAGGCCAAACCTGATGTGGAGCAGTTACGCCAGCATCTGGCAACCAGACTGCCGGAATACATGGTACCCGCAGCCTACGTCTCACTCGAAGAATTACCCCTGACTTCCAACGGCAAGCTCGACCGGAAAGCTTTACCTTCTGCGGATTCCAGCGCCTATGTGACACGGGGCTACGAACCGCCTGTGGGCGAAGTAGAGAACACTGTAGCTTCTATCTGGGCTGACGTGTTCAAAATGGAACGTGTTGGCCGCAATGATAATTTCTTTGAACTCGGCGGTCATTCTCTCCTGGCGGTGACTGTAATTGAACGGATGCGCGAGGCGGGATTGACGGTGGATGTGCGCGCTCTCTTTGCGTCGCCAGTGCTGAAAGGATTGGCGGAAGCCACAGGAGGAGAAAGCCGGGCCATTGCAGTTCCCCCCAACCTTATTCCGGCGCGCTGCACGGAGATTACTCCGGCCATGCTGCCCTTAATCAGCCTGAGCCTGAGCGATATCGAAAAAATCGTCGCCAGCGTTCCGGGCGGGGCTGCAAATATCCAGGATATCTACCCGCTGGCGCCACTGCAGGAAGGCATTCTGTTCCACCATCGATTGACAAGAGAAGGCGATGTCTATCTTACAGGAACACTTCTTGCGATTGAGTGCCGTGAAGATGTGGAACGGCACGTGAAAGCAATACAGACAGTGATTGACCGCCACGATATTCTGCGTACCGCAATTGTTTGGGAAGGCTTGCCGGAGCCGGTACAAGTGGTGTGGCGTCAGGCACAGATCAAAGTGGAAGAGACCGCGCTTGATCCTGGCGTGGGCGACATCGCACAGCAACTGCTTGCTCGGTTCAGTCCCCGGCACTTTCGGCTCGATGTCCGTCAAGCGCCATTGTGGCGGCTGTTCATCGCGGAAGATGCTCCCAATCGCCGGTGGGTAATCCTTGATTTGATGCATCACATGGTCGTTGACCATGTGACGTTGGAGATCCTGCAGCAGGAGATTCAAGCGATCGCGCAGGGCAAGGCAGAGCTTCTGCCCGCACCACTGCCATTTCGCAACTTTGTTGCCCAGGCGCGCAACGGAACAAGCCGCGAAGAACATGAAGCATTCTTCACGCGCATGCTGGGGGATGTGGACGAACCTACGGCTCCGTTTGGATTAACCAACGTACAAGGCGACGGCAGTGGCACGAAGGAAGGCCATCGCACAGTAGATCCACAACTCTTCTTGCGGCTGCGTACTCAGGCTCGGGCCAAAGGTGTAAGCGTAGCAAGTATGTGCCATCTCGCGTGGGCCCTTGTTCTGGCCCGGACCTCGGGACGCAACGATGTGGTTTTCGGCACGGTGATGTTTGGCCGTATGCAGGGAGGCGAGGGCTCCGACCGCGCGCTGGGAATCTTCATCAACACGCTGCCGTTGCGAATACAGTTAGGGGATGAAAATGTGCAAACGAGCGTGCGTCACACGCATGCCTTGCTCACGCAATTGCTCCGCCATGAGCACGCGTCCCTGGGGCTGGCACAACGCTGCAGTTCATTACGGCCCCCAGCGCCGCTCTTTACCTCTATTTTGAACTACCGCCACACGCTTGCTGAGGTCCGAAATTCTGAAACTGGCATCAAAGCCGCAGAAACATGGGCCGGATGGGAAGTTCTGGGAGTGGAGGACCGCAACAATTACCCATTCGCACTCTCCATCAACGATTTTGGCGAAGGGCTGAGTTTCGACGTGAAGGTGGATGGCTCGATTGATCCGCAGCAGGTATGCGATTTGATGCACACAGCACTGGAATCGCTCACAGACGCGCTGGAGTCGAGCCCTTCCGCTCTGGTCCGCAGAGCAGAGGTGCTGCCTTCCGCAGTACGGGAACAGCTTATTCATGGCTGGAACATGACAGAAACGGAATATCCAGAAAATACGTGCATGCATCTCCTGTTCGAAATGCAGGTGGAAAGGACGCCAGAATTGCGAGCGGTGGCGTCACAAGGGGAAAGCTTGAGTTACCGGGAGCTGAACCGGCGCGCCAACCAACTGGGACATTACCTGAGGAATCTGGGAGTAGGGCCCGATATTCGTGTTGGCATATGCATGAAGCGCGGTGTGGAGATGATCGTGGGACTGCTGGGCATCATGAAGGCAGGCGGGGCCTATGTGCCACTCGATCCTGCGTATCCCGAAGAGCGGCTGCGCTACATGATTGAAGACGCGGGAATATTGATCGTGGTGACGCAAAAAGAAGTGGAGGCGCGACTCCGCAGTGGTGGAATATGGCTGGTTTGCCTGGATGAGGAAGAGGAGATGGCACGAATCGCGCAAGAGAGCCAGCGAAACCCTGAAGCAATCACCGCAATGGAGAACCTCGCCTATGTGATCTATACATCAGGATCCACAGGAAAAAGCAAGGGAGTAGGAATCGAGCACCGGCAGTTGGCCAACTATGTAAACGGAATCATGAGAGACCTGAAGAGATCTGGGCTGAAGGAAGGTGCAAAATACGCGACGGTTTCAACGTTGTCGGCCGATCTTGGGAACACGGTGATATATCCATCTTTGGCGAGCGGAGGCGAACTGCACGTGATTGATGAGGATCACGTGATGGATGGACAGTTACTGGGAGAGTATTTTGAGCGCGAGCAGATCGATTGCCTGAAGATTGTCCCCTCGCATTTGCAGGGTTTGAGAGGCGCCAAAGGCGGCGAGAAAGTAATGCCGCGGAAAATCCTGGTCGTGGGAGGAGAGACGAGCACCTGGCAATGGGTGAAGGAATGGGCCACAACGGGTGAATGTGCGCTGATGAACCACTATGGCCCTACAGAGACAACCGTGGGAGTGCTTCGCTACCCGATAAAAGATGAAGCACCAGAACAATCTGGAGAAACGGTACCCATTGGGCAGCCCTTGGGAAATATACAGGCCTACGTGGTGAACAGGGACATGGAGCCGGTGCCTATTGGTGTGGCAGGGGAGTTGTATATCGGGGGCGCAAGTGTGGGACGAGGATATGTGAACCGTGCAGAATTGACGGCGGAGCGGTTTGTTCCCGATCCTTTCTCCGGCTTTGGCGAAAGACTCTACAAGACCGGTGACCTGGTACGCCGCAATAAAGATGGAAACATTGAATTCCTGGGCCGGGCTGATCATCAGGTAAAGATTCGGGGGTTCCGGATTGAGTTGGGCGAGATTGAGGCGGCTCTTCGCCAGCGGCCGGAAATAAAACATGCCGTGGTGGTCGTAGCCGAAAGCGAGGATGGCAACAAGCGCCTGGTGGCTTATGTTACGGCGAATGCGTCGGATCAGGACCGCTCTGGATCGATCACCATTGACATAGAAGCATTGCGCGCACAGCTTGGCTTGTCTCTGCCGGATTACATGGTTCCGGCTGCCTATGTAGTACTCGACAAACTACCGCTCACCGCCAATGGCAAGCTGGATCGAAAGGCGTTGCCATCTCCGGATTCAGGCGCGTATGTGACGCGTGACTACGAAGCGCCTGTCGGCGAGGTGGAAACGACTCTGGCGCGGATATGGTCGGAGGTACTCAAAGTCGACCGAGTTGGGCGCAA
>Ga0105245_10005923_pt1 | contig 10739 bp, 4 predicted proteins | sample KBSM54metaG_FD_81523 | JGI IMG/M metagenome (GOLD analysis project Ga0105245, IMG submission 81523) | Miscanthus rhizosphere microbial communities from Kellogg Biological Station, Michigan, USA - KBS M5-4 metaG | ecosystem: Host-associated > Plants > Roots > Rhizosphere > Soil | place: Michigan...
CCCGCCGTTGACGAAGCGGAATTCCTGCGTGCCGGACTGGACGAGGAGCGGATCGCGGCCGAGAAAGCGGATGGAAATGATGTCTTCCAGCGGGATTTGGGTTTCCTTGCCCGAGGGGAGCAGAACGGCGAGGTGATTGTCGGCGGCGACGCGCTGAATGAGTCCCCAGGTGCGCGTGCCGTCGTGGAGCCAGATCTCCTCGGCCCAGAGGGGCGCGGCGAAGAGGGTGAAGATTGCGAAGGAGAGACCTGCGAATGCGACAGACGGGAATGCGTGTCGTGGCGAATGCGACGTCCTCATGGCTTCTTCTCCTCCCCAATAAACGAGCCGTAGTAGGCACTGAGAAGCTCGCGATATTTCGCGGGGAATTCGCGCCCTAGCGATTTGAGCATGATCTCGCGCACCTCCGGAGGCAATCGACGGTCGTCCTTGAGCCGCTCGCGCAATGCCTCGGGCGAGCGAAGCTTCTGCCACTCCTCCAGCGTCATACGTTGCTGCGTGGGCTGCGTTGCAGCGACGGCGATGGCCGGCTGTTCGCGTTCGCCGAGCAGATCGGAAAGGGAGCGAATCGCCGATTGGGCGACCTCGGCCGTGTTCGCAAGCGTCGATCGCAGCGACTCATCTTTGCCGCCCGCGGCGATTTCGTCAGCGGCACCGGTCAGCTTGGCGGACACCATCGCGCCGAGCCCGGCCGCGCGCACCTTGGCCGCAACCGGACCGGAAAGGCTGGCCAGCTTCGATTCCAGGCCGCCGATCAATGCGGAGGCGCGCTTCTGCGCCTCTGCCGAGCGAGCGCGGTTGGCCTTCTCGGCCTGGGTGATCACCGGCTGGGTGGCGGGGGATTTGGCGAACCGCGCGAGCGTTCGCACGACCTGCCGCTCGAGCACCTGAAACTCGTTGGTGTCGTCGAGGATGGCGATTGCGCCGTCGAGGTCCTTATCGCGAATAACGAACTTGCGGCCGAATGCATCCGAACCGCTGCGCTTGCGGTTCTCCTCGGCTGCTTCGCGATAGGCCTTTTGCGCGGGGATGTATCGCCTCCGCAGGTCATCGAGCACTTCGAGCGAATCGGCCTGAAGCTGCTGGGTCGTGCGATCGAGTACGCCGGCTGCAAGGATCGTGCTCGATTGCGTGAAGCTCTCCTTCGCGATGCCGAGCATATCGCTCACTGGCGCGGTGCCGGCCTTCTGCGATTCGCCGATGGCCACCTCCGCCAATCGCAGCGCAGCCGCCTGCTTCTCCAGCAGAATGCCGCGCTTCATCTTCACGTAACGCGGCATTTCCAAAGCTGAGCTATTGTCGGAAAGATAGCGGGTGCGGGCCAGCACCGCATCCTGGGCCTCCCACGCGGCGTTGATGGCGGCCGTAAGCGGATCGCCCCCCAGCGGCAGGTTTGACAGCAGTTCCTCCGGGCTGACCGCGCCGCCGCTGGCGATGTCGACCGCCGGCGCGGTGGTCGGCTGAGTCGAAGCCTGCTCGACAGGTTTTGGATTCACGTCGATGATCTCGCTGGGCGTCATGGCCAGTGTGATCGGCGGCTCGGCGTCAACCTTCTGTCCCGCCTGGATCAACCCGCCCCTGACGATGCTCAGCACGTACAGCGCCGCCTTCTGGTTGTTCACGATCTGGAAGGCCTGATTCACCTCGATCCGTCCGGCCGCGAGGCGCAGGTTCTCGTTCACGCGATTATCCCGCAGGCCCTTGTAGGCGGTGCGCAGCGGCTCGAGGATGGTCCGCCGCTGCTGCACTTCGGCCCGGTGCATCTGGAATTCCATTTCCTTTTCCAGCTCCGATTCGACATCGAACAGCGTGCGCTGGCGCTTGCCGAGCGTGAGGAGCTTGTCCTGAACGTCGCTGGCCAAATCCTCGATTTCCCAGCCAATGGTCTTGGGCGCGATCTGCTCGGTCAGCCGCAGCACTTCGCCTTGCTCCTCATGCAGCAGCGTCGTGCGCACCAGCGTGGTCTGCAGATCGCGCCAGTCAAAGAGGCGCTTGAGCATGCGCTCCAGGTAGAGCGTGGCGAGCTTCTGGTTGTTGGCCATCCTGGCCAGCGCCGCCGAGCGCAGCTCTCGCAGGCGCGAGGCATCGGCATCCGTGCGCGGCCGGGCCGATTCCAGAGCCGAGGCGATGGCGGGGTGCTCGACGGCGGTGACCTGTCGCAGGAGCTCGGTGATGACTGCCAGTCGCCCCGCCATCAGCTCGCGCGCCATATCGTTCTGCTCGTATTGGGCGGTCAGCTCGACGAGGGCCGACTCAATCGACTTGGCGGCGCGGATGGCGAGCTCCTGCTTATCCTTCAGGTCCTGCCAGAGCGGGTCATCCTCCTTGCCGCTGCCCTGCGGGTTCCACACGCTGGCGAGCTTCCATGCGGCGTACTGGTTCTCCCAAGCGATGCGCGCCTCGGCCTCCATGCGCTTGGCTTTCTCGAAGGTCTCGAAGTGAAAATCGCCGGGCTTCAGCAGCTTGATCGCAAACCGGGCGGTCTCGGTCACGCCCCGCCCGGTGGGGTTCACATCGCGCACGCGCACGAAGTAGTTGATCACGGCCGATTCAGGGAGCTCCATCTTCCGCAGGTCCCAGGAGAAGCGGGCTTCACCGGATTTGCCCGAAGGTGCGAGCGGCCCGGTGATGTGGTCCGTCAGCGGCAGGGGGGGCGCATCGCCTATCTGGTAGAGGAACTCGATGGATTTGAGCCCAAAATCATCGCTTGCCCGCAGCGCCACCGGGATGCTGGCTCGCGCGGTGGCGATGAGGTTTTGCGCCGGCGAGAGCAATTCGACCTGCGGCGGGTTGTCGGGCGTCACTCGGATCTCGTAGCGCTCCGGGCGCGCTTCGCGGAAACCGTGCTGCTCATAAAGCTCGACGGTGTAGCTGCCATCCGTCGAGAGGAGGAAGGTCTTCTCAAATTTCGTCGCGCTGACGAGCTTCAGTTCCTCCGTGCTCGGCCGAGTCGCCGGCGGGGGGACGCCTGCGGCATCCATCCTCAGCACCGCCTTCTTCAAGGGCATCGAACACTCGAACGCCAGCCGCACCCTGGTTCCCTCCAGCCCATACAGCTGCCCGCCCTCGACATCGCGATTGGGCAGGCCGGCGTACTCGGGGTATTCGTAGTGTGCAACGATCCGCGTGAGGTACGGCCGATCGATCACGGAGATGCCCTGCGTGTCGGTGGTGTCATCGCCGCCTTCGACGTAGAAGCTGATCGGCTCGCGGACCTCGGGGAAGACATAGCGAACCGTGCCATCATCGCGCACGGCAAGGCGCTCGCGCACCCAATACCCGCCGCTCTTGCTGCGATAGGCGAGCGTAACCTGTGGCGGCACCTGGCCGCTCACCCGAGCGTCGATGGTGAGCGATTCGAGTTGCGGGACCGTCCACCCGCTGGCCGGGGTTTGCAGCGCGATCGTCGTGCGGTGCGGCCAGCGGCGCGAGGAGAGCGGGTTGAAAAGGCGCTGGCAGCCGATGGCCAGGTACTCGCGCAGCGGAACAGAGCCGACGATGAACAGCGCCAAGCCAATCGCGGCGATATTGCGCCAGCGCGCGATCCGCACGCCGTGGAAGGCGTCGAGCCTGTGCGACTGGTCGATCAGCGGCGTCAACTCCTCGGTCGCCTGGTCCACCAGCGCCTTGCCGACCGGGCCGGTGGCTTCCTGGATCTGCTCGCCATGAGCGAGTTGATAAAGCTCCAGCAGCATCCCTTGACCCGCCGGCGCGACCGAGTCCAGATACGCCAGCACTTCCTCGTTATGCCAAAGGCGGCGCAGGGGCGCGATCAACGTCCACCAGAGCGTGGCGCCGATGGCCGAGAGATAGCCGGCCAGCGCCAGAAACCGCCACGGCGCGGAGAGATGGACCAGCCAATCGACCAGGAGCAGCGGCGGAAGGATCAGCAGCGCGACGATGATCGCGCGGCAGACCCCGGCCAGCCACAGCCGCGATTTCAGCCGCTGACGGAAGGAGGTGCAGAGGTTGTCGATGGCTGCTCGGGGCATTTTGTCCAAATCACAACGAAGAATCATCTTTCATATAGAGGCAGATATCCCCGGGGCGCAAGCAGCACCATCGCCGCCATCGCCGTGGGGTACATCACGTTTTCTCCCTCGTCCGCGAACTCGCCGTCCTTGCGTTGCACGGCCGCCAGCACCTGGCTGGCCTTTTTGAACCACGGCACCCAGTACGCGTCGCCGCACGAATACGTCGCGAGGCTCGCGTAGAATGCGCCATAGATGAAATATCGCCGGGACTTGAGGTCGTCGATGGTGTAGCGGCGGTATTCATACATGATGCGGTCGCGCGCGCGCGGGATGAGCACGTGGTCGAGCTTGCCCTGGTTGCACAGCGCGATCACGCCGGTGCCGCCGAGGCTCGGCGCGGCCTCCAGGCCGTATTGGCGATAGCGAAACGTGCCATCGGGCATGGCGCAGTCCTCGATGAACTTCACGCCGCGGTCGATGCTCTCCTGGCGAACGGTGAACCCGGATTTCTTGGCCGTCCGCAGCACCCACAGGACGTTGCCGGTGACCGACATGTCGCTGGCGCCCACGTTGTTCATCGCGTAGCGCCATCCGCCGTCGAGATGCTGGCTCTTCTTGATCGCCTCGATCGCTTCGGTGAGCACCTCGCGCATCTCGGGCTTCCAGGGCATGTCGCCAAAGGCCAGCAGCAGGGCCAGCGTGGCCAGGGCGTGCTCGTACATCGGCCCGCGCGGGTTGTTGCCCTTGCCGGCGATGACGCCGTTGCCTTTCTTGACATTGGCCAGCAGGAATTCGAGTCCGGCATCAAGTTGTTTGCCGTATCGGCCGATGCGCGGCCGGTTGCCATCCGCCATGAGCGACATGCAGACCAGCGCGGTCACGCCGGTGTTCGAGGGAAAATTTGTGTCGGACCAACCGCCGTCGGCGTCCTGGGTGCGGGCCATGTAGGTCAGCGCTTTCTCCGTCATCTCTTTAACTTCTTGCGTCAGCAATTCGCTCGCCATCAGGCTGCGCTCGGCCGGGCGGGGAAGGATGAGGAAGGCGGGGTCTTTGCCGGGGAAGATGGCGCCGGCCTTGCGCTCTCGCTCGGCGAGGAGCGCCTGGATGTCATCGGTGGGGCGGGTCGCTGGGGACGGGGGGGGCGAAGCGAGGCGGGTCTGGGCGAAGGCCAAGGATGCGAGCAACGAGACGGCTCCCATGCACAGCAGTTTACGCCGGCTCAGTCGGAGATGAGCGGCCCATCGCCACCTCATCCTGTGACGTTGGTCGTTCATTCGCGTTCCTTCCGATGCATGGGTAAAATCGATTGCGATCTGGCAGCCTACTTGACGATACGGTTTGGGATCGGGCACGTTGACTTGGCGGGGAACATCGAACAGCGACGCAATCTCTACCAATTCCGCCTTCCCTCCTCTCTGCCTTCTGTGCTCCCGCAGTGCACATAGGGCACATCGTGCACGTTGCCGGGGGTGGGGTGGGGGGGGCTTCTTCACGAAGTCCCACCCCGCTCTCCAAAACCTCTCTTTTCATTACTAAATATAAGGACAGAAAAAGATAGAGGGGGGTGTCACTGGCGGGCGCGCGTGCCGAACGACGCGCAAGAGCACCCCCCCCACCCCCCTCCGGGAACGTGCACGATGTGCCCTATGTGCACTGAGGCCAGTGTCTCCAAGTGAGGTTCTATCGAGCATCCGTGGTCCCCCGGTGTACATGGGGCACATGGTGTACATTGCTAGGGGTAGGGTGGGGGGGCTCCTCTGCCTTCTGGGAGACTACGGTTTCCGCGGCCGCACCTTGATCTCGATCGTGTCCTGATCCGTCAGCCGGCCATCGTAGGCGCCGAACTGCTGGCTGCTGGACAGAAGGGGGAACGTGAATCGAGAGGGGTCGGCCGGGTCGGGCTGGCCGGGGCCGAGGCCGACCCGGTGGGGGATGTAATAGCCGGAATACATCATGTACGAGAGGTCGGGAGGGCTCTGGCCTGTGCTCAGCAGTTTGGGCTTGGAGAAGAGGGCTGGCTCGTAGACTCGCCAGGCCCATTCGGGGGTCGAGTGTGCCCAGGGAGATGAGTAGACGACGACCAGCCGGCGCTTGCCGGAGGGGGTGCGGCGTTCGTGGAGGAAGACAACGGACTGGCCGGCGGTGACGGGGAATGAGGCGCGGGTGTCAAACTCGCGCAAGGCGCGGGGGTGAAAGAGGCCGGAGTTGAAGGGCGGCACCGTGCCCGGGGAGTAGAGGATCGGCTCATAGTCGGGGTTTGGCTGTCGCAGCACCGTGGCGGCTTTTTGGGGGTCTTGTTCCCAGAGGATGACCGTGGGGGGGATTTGATAGTTCATGCACTGGCGTTGCCAGTAGAGGAGCTCGACATGGAGCTTGATGGCTGGGCCCCAGCGCCACCCAGCCAGGCCGACGCACAGGAGCAGCAGGAGGAGGATGATCCGGCGAATCCGCTTGCGGCGGCGGATGGGTGCGCCGGGGGCGTATTCGAGAGAGGGGGACGGAGCGGGCGGAGAGAGGGGAGAGAGGACGGCGGACATATTGATTAAAACGCAGCGGGGCAGGAGAAGTTTCACAGCAGCCCCCACAACTTCCGCAGCGCCCACTCCGTCCCGATCAGCGCCAGGAACAACGACAGAAACACCGATCCATCCCATATCTCCAGCGTCAACTGCTGCGTGAGCACCTGCGGGTCCTTGGGAATCACATCGGCAAGATCGGCCACGCTGCTCATATTGTGATAGTCGTAATACCGCCCTCCGGTCTGCTTCGATAGCGCCTTCATCGCCTCCATGTCGGCGCTGGTGTCGCGGTTCTCCAGCGATTGCATCTTCACCGCGAACGCATGCTCGACATCAAACAGCGGCTTCTGCGCGCTGCTGGCGTCCGGCGCAGCCTGCTTCGCCCGCACCACCATGCTGCCCAACCGCCGCGCCCGATAGCTCCCCACGTACAGCATTTCGCCACTGCTGTCGGCCTTGAGCGGCACCATCTGCACGTCCTTCTGCGGGCTGGTGACTGACGCATAGATCGTCTGCCCCTCGAGCTGCGCCATCAGCGCCGGGTCGAGGACGCGCAGGCGAAGCTGGACATCCTCTCCGGGGCTGTAGCTGTTCCGATCGGTGTTGAGCGCCACTTGCTGCTGCGACCCGCGCAACCGCGTCTCGCCGAGATAGCGGATGATATTCGTCCAGAACCGATCGTAGTCGTAGCTCTCGTTGGGGTATCGCCAAAGCCACAGGCTATCCAGCCCGCAATAGAACACCGCGCCTTCGTAGTAGCGGTGAATGGCCATCAGGGTCGTCTTGTCCGCATCCGCCCTCTCCAGCAGCGACACCGACTGCGGCTTCAACCTCGCCACCGGATTCGCCCAATAAAACTGCGGGAACGTCGACCACACGGCCTCGTTCGCCCGGTCATCCCGCTCAAGCCGCATCACCGGATGCCCCCGGCCCTTGGGCGTGCGCTCGGCCTTGAAGGGTTTGTCGAGCACGTCCAGGTAATTGGGCAGCAGATTTTTGTCGACTTCGATGGGCAGCATCTCGCGCACCTTCACCGCATGTACCTGGATCAGTTTGGCCAGCCCGTTCCCCCGCCCGGCGATCACCATCAGCCCACCGCCGCTGTGGACCATGTTCTCCATCTCAGCCACCTGCTGCGTGGTGATGCGGTTGGGGTCCACATCCAGCAGGATCACCACGTCGAATTTCTTCCACTCCTCCACCGAACGCGGCAGGCGTTCGAGGCTCGTTTTGCCCTGTTGCGCGTAATCGACATCGGCCGTTTGGAGGAAGCAGGAAAGGTCGATCACCGGATCGCGCAGCAGCGCCGGCGCGAGGTAGAAATATTCGCGATTCGGCGTCCCCGCGATTAACAGCACGCGCAGCGTCCGCTTTACTACGCGCACGTGGACGATGGCCTGGTTGTTCTCGACATTGACCTCATCCTCGTACTTCGGCAGTTCCAGCTTGAACTCGCGCGTGCCTTCGGTGCTGGCGATGGTGGCTATCGTTACCTGGCTCTCGCCTCGAGGCAGTACCAGCTTGCGCTCGTTCACACGCTGGCCTTGTTCAAAGAGCGTGAGCTTTGTTGAGAGGTTCGGCTGAACCTGATTCTTAATTTTCACGCGGAAAACCAGCACATCGCCCAGGCTCACTTCCGGCAGCGCGGCCACGTCGTCGATGCTCAGATCGCGCAGCGGAAACTCGCTACCCAGGACGATCGTGTGGACCGGTACCTTGGCATCGGCGGCCTGCGCGGCCGATTCGTCAAGTGCGCGCCCGCCGGTCTGCCGGCCATCGCTCAGCAGCACCAGGCCGGAAACGCGATTGCCTGAAAGCTCGCGCAGCGCATCGCCCAGGCCATCGCCGATGTTGGTGTAATCGCCGTTGGGGTCCGTAGTTTTGGCAAAGAGTTCGTCGCGAGCAATCGCCGGATCGCTCTCAGAGCGCTTGGGCAATTCCTTCAGCAGCCGCAAAGTGTCGGAAAAAGCGAAAACCTGCACGCGATGCGAGCGCGTGAGTTTCTCCTGGAGCTTCTGAACCACGCTGGCGGCCGTATCCCATCGCCGCCGCTGGTCGCGCGTCGCCGCCTGCGCCAGCGGATTCTCGCGCGCATCGGGAAATGCCATGCTGCTCGACTCATCCACCAGTATCCCTACGACCGGCGTACGCGTCTCATGTTTCACCAGCGTGATGGCCGGCCGGCTCAGCGCCAGCAGCGCCAGCACCGCGACGGCAATGCGAAGGATACGCAGGATACGCTGCTGGTTGGGCGCCAGGCCGTGCGTCTGCCGCGCCTCGCGCCGATAAAGATACGTGTAGAAGATGGCAAGCGCCGCCGCGACGATCAGCAGCAGCACCCCCATTCCCGAGGCCGTGAGCATCGTCGCCTTCATGCCGCTCCTCCCCTTCGCCGGCCAAAATGCAGGGCCAGGAGCGACTCGATTGCCAGCACGGCCGCCAACGTCCAGAGCACACCCGACGCAAGTTCCGTCACCTGCAACCGGCGGGTGACGACCTGTTCGAACGGCATTTCCGGCCCGACCCATCGCCAGTCTCCGTGGCCGAAGGCATCGGCGAATTCATCCTTCCCAAAGCGGCTGAGGTTCCCCTCCTCGGCCTTGCCGTTTACGATGAAGCGCATTCGCGGCAGCACTTCCGGCGGCAGATCCACGAACTGGTAGAGTCCCTGCTCTCGTGCGCTGTTGAAGCTGACCGCCCACGCCTCCTTCGTGCCGGAGAGCTTGTGCGGCGTGAGGCGCTCCTTGTGCCCATCCGGATGACGCAGCAGGAGGTGCTGCATCGACACGAAAACCGGCTGCTCGAAGCGATCGCCCACGCTCAGGTTCACCCCTGCATCTGGATCGCCTGCCAGATAACGGAGCAGTTCCTGCACCAGGATGGGAAACTCCATCGTCGCCGGCAGCGCCGTCCACTCCAGATCAGTCGGGAAATTCGCCAGCAGCACTTTCCCGCGTCCCACTTTCTTCTCCAATACCGCTGCGACGCCGTTGGACAACTTGAGGACGGCCGTCGCATCCCCAGCCGGCTCCAACTCCATGAAATGCTCAAAGCGCGCTTCCTCGCTGCCGCCGCCCGTGAGCTGCGCCAGCGCTGGATGAAGGGAATCGCCAAAGCGAATGAACGGCGCCTTGGCGCGATCGGGCGGCTGCGTCATCGCCACCAATCGACAGGGCAGCAGGCCCTTTCCGTCCTTGAAAAGCAGCCTGTTATACTCATAGACGTTCACTCGCGTGCCGAGGAATGCCCAAAGCGCCCCTCCCTCCTGCACGTAGGCTTCGAGCTTGGCGGCCGTGGTCTCGCTCAAGGCACCGGCGCCGGCCAGCACAACGGCCCCATATTTCTCCAGGTTCTCGAAATCGATCTGCGCGGGATGCACCACTTTGGCCGAGAAACGGGAGACGCGCTCTGCGCCCGGATGCGTCGGAGGGCAGAGAGCTCGGAGGAGATAGGCGCTCTGGCAGTCCAGGTCCGCCTCACCGCTTGCGCCCCCGTTGGTGCCATTGCCGGCGATCTTCGCCGTTTCATCGAGCACCAGCACCTGTACGCTCTCGGGTACCGTGCACAGGTACAACCTCCGGTTGTCAGCGCGAAATACATCCCCCTCCAGGACCGCCTCCACCAGATGCTCCCCCGCATGCGTAAACTGGTGATCGAAGACAACCGTCGCCGCTGCCTCACCCGGGCGCACCTCCCGCACATCTTTCTTCACACCATCCACGATGAACGTCACCGTAGCCCGCCCCTCTTTGGGCGGGTTCCACGCCTCCACCACTGCCCGAAAGCGCACGGGCAATCCGGTGGACAGGAGCGCCTCTTCCGGGCGCAGGTCCGTAAGCATGTAGTTGAACTTCGCCTCTCCGCCGGCATCGATCAGGAACGTCTCATGTCCAGCCGCCAGTCCGCCGATCGCCGTGCCGCGCGCCCCCGCGTGCCCCCCCGTTCCTCCCCACGTCTGCTTCTGAAAATCGGAGAAGACGTACAGCTCCGAACCCTCCGCCAAAAATCCCTTCGCCAGCTCCAGCCCATCCGACATCGGCGCGGAACCCGAAGAGCAGCGCAGCGACTCCACCCGGGCCGCGGCCGTCTGCAAATCCCGCTCGCGCTCGACTAGGGCCTCCGCCCGATCCCCCAGCACGATGACGCTCACCGTGGCTCCCGCCGCCCCCCCCCCCCCCCCCCCCCCCCCGCCCCGCCCCCCCGCCCCTTTTTCTTTTTGTGCCCCAGCCCCCCCGAGCCCCCCCCC
>Ga0105245_10005924_pt1 | contig 10738 bp, 9 predicted proteins | sample KBSM54metaG_FD_81523 | JGI IMG/M metagenome (GOLD analysis project Ga0105245, IMG submission 81523) | Miscanthus rhizosphere microbial communities from Kellogg Biological Station, Michigan, USA - KBS M5-4 metaG | ecosystem: Host-associated > Plants > Roots > Rhizosphere > Soil | place: Michigan...
CTCAAGACCGTCCAGGCCGATTGCGGAGCCTGCCACAAGACCTATCGCGCCGCGAACAACTAAGGTTCCGGCATATTTCTGGCGCGAGGCCGGGCGAAAGCCCGGCCTCTTGCTTTTCCGCCGCCCGCTTGGCTAGGTCTGCCGTCCGAAAGCCCGTGACAATTGGGTAATGGAGGGAAGACGCAATGAAGAAGCTGCTGACCATTCTTGTCGTGCTGGCCGTGATCGGCCTTGGCGTCTTCTGGGTGGTCACCATGCCGAAGACCATCGGCGCCGAGGCGCTGGCCGCCAACTACACGGCCGACCTCAAGAATGGCGAGGAGATGTTCAACGCCGCGGGTTGCGCCGGCTGCCACACCACCGCCGGCCAGAAGGAGCGGCTGCATCTGGGCGGCGGCATGGCCTTCCGCACCCAGTTCGGCACATTCCACGCGCCCAACATCTCGCCCGACAATGCCAACGGCATCGGCACCTGGAGCGAACTACAATTCATCAACGCCGTGCAGCGCGGCGTTGGCATCAATGGCGAGCATCTCTATCCGGCGCTGCCCTACACCTCGTATCAGCGCATGCATGTGAAAGACGTGCGCGACCTTTTCGCCTACATCAAGACGCTGCCCGCCGACGCCACGCCGAGCAAGCCGCATGAAGTTGGCTTTCCCTTCAATATCCGGCGATTGCTGGGCGGCTGGAAATTCCTCTACATGGACAACACGGAATGGGCCGACGATGCCGCCCATGACGCGCAGTGGAATCGCGGCGCCTATCTGGTCCAAGGCCCCGGCCATTGCGCCGAGTGCCACAGCCCGCGCGATCCGATGGGCGGCATCATCAAGGACAGCCGCTTCGCCGGGGGCAAGAATCCCGACGGCCCCGGCTGGGTGCCCAACATCACCCCGCATGCCGACGGCATCAAATGGTCCAAGGACGACCTGACATCCTTCCTGGAAACCGGCCAGACGCCGGAATTCGACTCGGCCGGCGGTTCCATGGCCGAAGTGATCGAGAATATGAGCCGCCTGACCGGCCCGGACCGCCAGGCGATGGCATCCTATCTGGTCACCCTGCCCCCGCGCCCCGGCAAGAAACCGGCGGCCGCCGCCAAGAAGTGACCTATTAGGAATCGTTATAAAGAAGCCCCGTTCTTTGCAGGACGGGGCTTCTTGCTTTTGGCTGCGAAAGCCGTTCCTCTCTCGTCATCGCATTATCCATTCGGGGAGAACCCATGAAGAAGATCGCTTCCACCACCCTGCTTTTCGCCCTGCTCGGCACTGCGGCCGCCTTCGCCGCCGCCCATGACGACCGTGTCGCGGTGATGCGGGCCAATGGCGCCGCCACGGGCGCCCTGCGCGGCCAGGTGGCCGCTTTCGACGCCACTGTGGTCAAGACCCAGGGCCAGATCCTGGTGGACAATGCCGCCAAGATCAAAGCCGCCTTCGCGCCGGGCACTGACACCAACGATCCTGGCGCGCTGCCCGCGGTCTGGTCCGATGCCGCCGGCTTCACTGCCGCCGCCAACAAGTTCGCCACTGATGCCGCCGCCGTGGCTGCGGCCACCGATGGGCCCAGCCTGCAGGTGGCGCTGATGGCCGTGAACGGTGATTGCGGCGGTTGCCACCGCACCTATCGCGCCCCGCCCGCTCCGCGTCCTGCCCCGCCAGCGGCACAGTAAGCCATAAGCCTTCGCAGTTGCAGCAGCCGGCGCCCCATGGGCGCCGGCTGTTTGCTGCCATTTGACCCAGGCGGGGCCGCCTGTTTAGCTGCGCCCGGCAGCGCGTGAAGACGCTGTAATGGTTTTCGGCCCAATGGCCGCTTCAGGGAGAAACAGGCATGAAACGCACTCACACTTGGGCGCTGCTTTCAGTAGCGCTCGCGGCCGGCATTGGCGCCACCGCCGCCTTCGCTCAGGGCGCACTGGAAGACACCGGCGCGTCGGCCCAGGCGAAATATCCGCTGGCGCCCGCCGCCGGCGTCGACAGCCATTCGCGGGAAAGGTCGGTGAAGGGCGCCGTCAATCAGGGCGCGTTCAACGAAAAGACCTTTAAGTTCGGCCCGCGCGGCGACGCCCCGGCCGGTGGTTCGGTCATCTGGAATCCCGTCATGGTCAAGATGAAGGCGGGCCAGAAGGTCACCAGCGCGACGGACTTTTTCTCGGAGGACCCCAAGGTCTATTGCGCCATGGCCAATTCCGGCGTCGATTTCATCTGGACCGAGCATCAGCACAGCCCGCGCGACTGGAACGCGACGGCGGCGATGTGGGCTGCCTGCCCGCGCGCCAAGGCGGTGCCGGGCGTGCGCGTCGCTTATACCGACGAGCGTGAAGAGCAGCATGCGCTGGATGCCGGCGCGCTGGTGCTGGTGGTGCCCACGGTCCGCTCGCTGGCGGAAGGCACCAAGGCCCGCGACTGGGCGTTGTGGCCGCCGCTGGGTCACCGCAGCAGCGGTGGTGGGCAAGGCTCGGGCAATGCCTTCTGGGGCCAGGTGCCGGGCGGCTATCGCCAGACCTTCAATGACAATCTGGTGCTGATCCTGATGATCGAGACGCTGGAAGGTCTGCGCGATTCCGACGCGATCGCCAAAATCAAGGGCATCACGGCTGTCTTCGCGGCCTCGGGCGATCTGGGCAATCACACCGGCTATGGCCAGGGCGATCCCGATTACGAGCGGGCGATCAACATCGTGCATGATTCCGCCCTGCGGGCGCATGTGCGGCTGTGCGGTCCTTACGCCTGGGTCGATCGTCCCGACTTCACCTGCTTCCAGGGCCCCGGCGGCGAAGGCACTGTGCCGGCCGGCGGCGTGACCCCGGAATATGCGGCCACGCTCGAAGCCCAGGGCAAGACGGCGCTGGGTGCGTTGTTCAACACCCAGGGCAAGCCGGTTGCCGGTCCCTTCACGCCCGGCTGGGCGCCTCCCGCCGGTCGTGGCGGCCGCGGTCGCGCCGCAGCCCAGTAAGCCTGGTCTCAAAAGACAATCGGGGCGCCGGAGCAATCCGGCGCCCTTTTTGCTGATTCCGGGACGCAATCACCACCCCCAAGGCACCGAGAACGTCAAAAGAACAAGATATGGTATTTCGACGATATTTCAGCGCCTTAACCAGTATCTTGCAAAAGAGAACAAAGCGTGTACTTTCGAGTCATTCCCGGGCCGCCGGATTCATTTGGGGATCAGTGGGCGCTGTGGAATAACCGAGGAGACAGGCATGACACAGGCGGCTTTGCGGGTAGTGGGCAACGAGATGGACAAGGATCGCAAACGCGCCCTTGAGGCGGCGCTGAGCCAGATCGACCGCGCTTTCGGCAAGGGCTCGGTGATGAAGCTGGGCTCGCGTGATCTGGGCCTGGCCACCGATGCGGTCTCCACCGGCTCGCTGGGCCTGGACATCGCCCTTGGCATTGGCGGGCTGCCGCGCGGCCGGGTGGTCGAGATCTACGGTCCGGAATCATCCGGCAAGACCACCCTGGCACTGCACGTCGTGGCCGAAATCCAGAAGAAGGGCGGCATCGCGGCTTACGTCGACGCCGAGCATGCCCTTGACCCGGTCTATGCCAAGAAGCTGGGCGTGGACATTGACGAGATGCTGATCTCCCAGCCCGACACCGGCGAGCAGGCGCTGGAGATCACCGACACGCTGGTGCGCTCCGGCGGCGTCGACATTGTGGTGATCGACTCGGTGGCGGCCCTGACGCCCAAGGCCGAGCTGGAAGGCGAGATGGGCGACAGCCTGCCGGGGCTCCAGGCTCGGCTGATGAGCCAGGCGTTGCGCAAGCTCACCGGCTCGATTTCCAAATCCAACACCATTGTCCTCTTCATCAACCAGATCCGCATGAAGATCGGCGTCATGTTCGGAAATCCTGAAACCACCACCGGCGGCAACGCCCTGAAGTTCTATGCCTCGGTGCGGCTCGACATCCGCCGCATCGGCGCCCTCAAGGACCGCGACGAGGTGGTGGGCAACCAGACCCGCGTCAAGGTGGTGAAGAACAAGGTCGCCCCGCCCTTCAAGCAGGTCGAGTTCGACATCATGTATGGCCAGGGCATCTCCAAGGTGGGCGAACTAGTCGATCTGGGCGTCAAGGCCGGCATCGTCGAGAAGTCGGGCTCCTGGTTCTCCCATGACGGCGTGCGCATCGGCCAGGGCCGCGAAGCCGCCAAGGAATTCCTGCGCGCCAACCCGGAAATCGCCGACAAGATTGAAAAGGCCATCCGTGCCTCTTCTGGCCAGATCGGCCAGAATCTGGTGCTGGAGGCCTCGGAAAAGGCGGATGAAGAGTAAGGCTTAAAGCCATGCGGAACAGTCGATTCTGACGCCATCAGAACCGACTCCTCGGCAGAAGGCGTCGCCCGACAGGGCGGCGCCTTCTGTTTTTTCCGGGGTTTTCCGGGAAAAATGGACAAATCCACCTTCCGCCCGCTACAAGCAACCACATGAAAAGCCTTGCCGACGTCCGCGCCGGATTCCTCGATTTCTTCGCCGAACGGGGCCACACCGTGCTGCCGTCCTCGCCGCTGGTGCCGCGCAACGACCCCACCTTGCTTTTCACCAACGCCGGCATGGTACAGTTCAAGAACCTCTTCACCGGCACAGAGAAGCGCGACTATTCCCGGGCAACCACGGTGCAGAAATGCGTCCGGGCAGGGGGCAAGCACAACGATCTCGACAATGTCGGCTACACCGCCCGGCACCACACGTTCTTCGAGATGTTGGGCAATTTTTCCTTCGGTGATTACTTCAAGGAAGAGGCCATCCTCTACGCCTGGGATTTCACCTCCAAGTTGGTGGGCCTGCCCAAGGACCGGCTGCTGGTCACGGTCTATCCCACCGACGATCAGGCGCGGCAGCTGTGGAAGAAAATCGCCGGCCTGTCGGACGACAGGATCATCGGCCATGAGAGCAACCTCTGGGCCATGGGGCCCACCGGCCCCTGCGGCTTCTGCTCGGAAATCTTCTACGACCAGGGCCCGTCGGTGGCGGGCGGCCCGCCCGGCAGCCCCGACGAAGACGGCGACCGTTTCCTGGAGTTCTGGAACCTGGTCTTCATGCAGTTCGAGCAGGTGGACGAGAAGACCCGCATCGACCTGCCCAAGCCTTCCATCGACACCGGCATGGGGCTGGAACGCATCGCCGGCATCCTGCAGGGCGTCACCAACAATTATGATGTCGATCTTTTCCGCCATCTGATCGCCGCCTCGCAGGAGGCCAGCGGCGTGAAAAGCGAAGGCGAGGCCAAGTTCAGCCATCGCGTCATCGCCGACCATCTGCGCGCCACTTCTTTCCTGATCGCCGATGGCGTGCTGCCCTCAAACGAAGGTCGCGGCTATGTCCTGCGCCGCATCATGCGCCGCGGCATGCGCCACGCCCATCTGATCGGCACCAAGGACCCGTTGATGCACCGCCTGGTGCCGGCGCTGGTGGCGGAAATGGGCACGGCCTATCCCGAACTGCGCCGCGCCGAAAGCCTGATCGAGGAAACGTTGAAGCTGGAGGAAATCCGCTTCCGCGAAACCCTGGCGCGGGGCCTCAAGCTGCTCGATGAAGCCACGACCGGCATGAAGGTAGGCGATCGTCTTGGCGGCGATGTCGCTTTCAAGCTTTACGATACGTTCGGTTTCCCGCTCGACCTGACCCAGGAATCCCTGCGCGCCCGCGGCATCCATGTTGATCTCGATGGTTTCACTGCCGCGATGGATAAGCAGAAGGCCGAGGCCCGCGCCTCCTGGCAGGGCTCGGGCGAAGCCGCCAGTGAGGCGCAATGGTTCGCGGTGCTGGACGAGGTCGGCCGCACCGAATTCCTTGGTTATGACAGCGAGGAATCCGAAGGCGTCATTCTGGCCATGTTCAAGGACGGCGGCCGGGTGATGGCCGCCAATGCCGGTGAGACGGTGGAAATCCTAACCAACCAGACGCCCTTCTATGCCGAATCCGGCGGCCAGGCCGGCGATGTCGGCCACATCTCATCCGCCAAGGCGCGCGGCCAGGTGGCCGACACCCAGAAAAAGCTAGGCGCGCTGCATGTCCATGTCGTGAAGGTCACCGAAGGCACATTCCTGCCGGGTGACGCGGTGGATTTAAAGATTGACCGCGAACGCCGCCGCGCCACCCGCGCCAATCACAGCGCCACGCATCTGCTGCATGCCGCGCTCAAGCGCGTGCTGGGCGGCCATGTCAGCCAGAAAGGCTCGCTGGTCAATGCCGAGCGGCTGCGCTTTGACTTCTCCCATCCCAAGCCTGTGTCGCCAGAGGAACTGGAAAAGATCGAAGCCCAGGTCAATGCCATCGTCCGCCAGAATAGCGATACCACCACCCGCCTGATGCCCACGACCCAGGCCGTGGCCGCGGGCGCCGAGGCCCTGTTCGGCGAGAAGTATGGCGATGAAGTTCGGGTGCTGACCATGGGCGCCGATCTCGACCATCCACGCGCCTATTCCGTTGAACTCTGCGGCGGCACCCATGTCCATCGCCTGGGCGATATCGGGCTTTTCACTATCCTGGCGGAAAGCGCCGTCGCCGCCGGCGTGCGCCGCATCGAGGCGCTGACCAGCGAACATGCCCGCCGCTATCTGGCGGGCCAGGCCGGAATTGCCCGCGAAGCCGCCGCCGCGATCAAGACGCCGCTGGGCGAGCTTTCGGCGCGGGTGACGCAGCTTTCGGATGAGCGCCGCAAGCTGGAACGCGAACTGGCCGAAGCCAAGAAGCAGCTGGCGCTGGCCGGGCCGTCAAAAGGCAGTGGCGACGACAGCAAAACCATCGCCGGCATCAAGACGGTGCTGAAAGTGGTGGAAGGGGTCTCGCCCAAGGATCTGAAAAGCCTGGCTGACGGCGCCAAGCAGCAGATCGGCTCTGGCGTGGTGGCCTTCATCGCTTCCGCCGAGGGCAAGGCCTCGGTGGTGGTCGGCGTCACCGACGATCTGACGGCCCGCATCAGCGCCGTCGATCTGGTCAAGGTCGCGGCGGAAGCCCTGGGCGGCAAGGGCGGCGGCGGCCGTCCCGACATGGCCCAGGCCGGAGGCCCGGCCGGCGACAGCAATGCCGCGCTGGATGCAATCCGCAAGAAGCTGGCCGCGCTCTAGGCGATAATATCCGGCAGCAAATTGTTGTTGATCTCGGTGATCTCGTCCTTCAGCTGAAGCTTGCGTTTCTTCAATCGCGACAGCGCCAGCTGGTCGGGATTGCCGGTCAGCGTCAGGGCGTCGATGGCGGCGTCTAGGTCGCGATGCTCCTGCAGCAGTTGCGCCAGCTTGGCGCGCGCGGCGACTTGTGCTGGCGGGGTCAAACCCATCAGCGTGTCCCTTTTGGCTTGCGCTTGCTCTTGGCGATGTCCTCGCCCCAGCGCTTCACGCCCGGCCAGTCCTTGCCAAAGAAATCCAGCGCCCGTCCCACCGTCTGGTCAACCAGATCTTCCAGAGTGCGCGGCGCGGCATAGAAAGCCGGTACCGGCGGCAAGATCACCGCGCCCATCTCCGCCAGCGCCGCCAGGTTGCGCAGGTGCCCCAGATGCAGCGGGGTCTCGCGCACCATCAGCACTAGTCGGCGTTTCTCCTTCAGGCAGACATCGGCGGCGCGCGACAGCAGCGTGGTGGTGACGCCGGAGGCGATCTCGCTCATCGCCTTGACCGAGCAAGGCGCCACGATCATGCCCAGGGTCCGGAACCCGCCGCTGGCGATGGGCGCGGCAATGTCATCAACGTCGTAACAATAGTCGGCCATGGCGGCGACGGCTTTGGGTTTGAGCGGAGTTTCATAGCCGATGGTCATCTCGGCGGGCCTGGTCATCACCAGATGCGATTCTACCCCCAGCTGGCGGCAGGCTTCCAGCAGGCGGATGCCGTAAGCAGCGCCGGACGCCCCCGACATGCCGATAACCAGCCGTTCCGGCGTAACTTTTTGGCCTGACAAGGTCCCCATAAACCTTTTGCTACCACTCCCTGACGGCCAAGCGAAGCGGAAGTTCCGGCCCGCTGGTTTATCGGGTTGCACCCTGATTCCCGATGGACAGGGAAGGGCGTTGGTGCTTCACTTTTCGTGCCTGGAGCGGCGTGTCCGCTATCCCCCGCGGACACCGGAACCAACCGATGAGGTGACGCATGGCATTACAGGGACAAATCAATCATCTGTCCAACCAGCACAAGAAAATAGACGACATCATCGCCAATGAGATGGCGAACCCCGATTGGGATGAGCTGCGCGTCGCGGCGCTCAAGAAACAGAAATTGCGCATCAAGGACGAGTTGGCGCGGCTGCGCGGCGAAGTCCACTAACCCGCCCGCGCCTTCCGGCGCGATAGCGCGAACAGAATCAGCCCGCCCGCTTCGCACAGCGCCGCGGCAAAGAAGGCCGCGCCAGGAAAATAGACCGGCGCCGCCGGCCCGGTGAACCAGGCGAACAGGTTCGGCATCGTCCACATCGCTACAACCGAAGTCAGGCTGGTCAGACTGGAAGTCGCGCCCTGCAATTCGCCCTGCTCGGTGGCGGACACCTGATGCGACATGATGGCGTTCAGCGCCGGTCCGCCCACGCCGCCCAAGGTGAAGGGGATCATGGACGCGTAGAAGATCCAGCCATTGGGCGCGAAGGCATAGCCGGCATATGCCGCCACGGCACAGACAAAGCCGAGATAGACCGCCTTGGCCTCGCCGATGCGCGGCACCAGCAGACCGGGCAGCACGGCGAAGGAGACCGCCATCAGCGCGCCGACCGCGACCAGCGACCAGGCTATCTCGCCCGGCCCCCAGCCGAATTTCAGCATGGTGTAATAGCTCCAGGTCGAGGGCAGGCAGTCATGGGCGAACTGCGCCAGAACCAGCACCGCGATCAGCAGCAGCAGTTGGGGAAAGCGCGACAGCGCCTTGAGCGAGCCCAGCGGATTGGCCCGCCACCATTCAAACTTGCGGCGGCGCTCGGCGGGCAGGGATTCCTTCAGCACGAAAAAGCCGAACAGGGCGTTGGCGAAGGAAAGCCCGGCGGCGACGAAGAAAGGCGCGCGCAGGCCGAAATGTTCGCCGACAAAGCCGCCCAGCGCCGGACCGAGAATAAAGCCCAACCCGAAAGCCGCGCCCACCAGGCCGAATTTGGCGGCGCGTTCCTCCGGCGGGGTGATGTCGGCGATATAGGCGTTGACGGTGGTGAAGCTGGCGCCCGCCATGCCCGACAGGGTGCGCCCGACGAACAGCCATGCGATGGTGGGGGAAAGCCCGGTGATGAGATAATCCACCCCCAGCATGGCCAGCGACAGGATCAGCAACGGCCGCCGCCCGAACCGGTCCGAAAGGTTGCCGATGACGGGCGCGCAGAGGAACTGCATCAGGGCATAGGAGAAGAACAGCCAGCCGCCCCAGCGCGCCGCGCCGCTGATCGGTTCCCCGGTCAGCGAGGCGATAAGTCCCGGCGAAACCGGAATGATCACCCCCAGCCCGATCGTGTCGATCAGCATGGTCATGAAGATGAAGGCCAGGGCATAGCGGCTGGCGGGTGCGGGCGTCACAGGTTTTTTGCTCTTTCCCGCAGCACGAATTTCTGAATCTTGCCAGTCGAGGTCTTGGGCAGTTCGGTGAAGACGACAGCGCGTGGCACCTTGTAGCGGGCCAGATGCTGGCGGCAATGCTCGATTATATCTTCCGCCGTTGCGCTTTTGCCCGGTCGCAATTCGATAAAGGCGCAGGGCGTCTCGCCCCATTTTTCGTCCGGCCTGGCCACCACGGCCGAGAACAGCACGGCGGGGTGCTTGGCCAGGGCGTTCTCCACCTCGATGGAGGAAATGTTCTCACCGCCGGAAATGATGATGTCCTTGGAACGGTCCTTGAGCTGGATGTAGCCGTCCGGGTGCATCACCCCCAGATCGCCGGAATGGAACCAGCCGCCCTTGAAGGCGGCCCTCGTGGCCTTTTCATTCTTGAGATAGCCGCGCATCACGATATTGCCGCGGAACATGACTTCTCCCAGCGTCTCGCCGTCGGTGGGCACCGGCTTCATGGTTTTCGGGTCCAGCACCGTCAATGCTTCCAGCGGGTGATAGCGCACGCCCTGGCGCGCCTTCAGCGCCGCGCGCTTTGCAGGATCGAGCCCATCCCACCCCGTATGCCATTCATTGACTACGGCGGGGCCATAGACTTCGGTCAGGCCATAGACATGCACCACTTCAAAGCCTTCCGCCGCCATCGCCGCCAGTGTCGCTTCCGGCGGCGGCGCCGCGGCGGTTAGGAAGGTGACCTTCTGCAGGAAGGTTTTCTTTTCGACCGGCGACGCGCCCAGGATGGTCTGCATAACGATCGGCGCGCCGCACAAATGCGTCACGCCATGCTCCGCCAGCGCGGCATAGATCGCGTCCGCGCGCACCCAGCGCAGGCAGACATGGGTGCCGGCCTGTACCGACAGGCTCCAGGGAAAGCACCAGCCATTGCAATGGAACATGGGCAGGGTCCAGAGCAGGACAGGATGGCGGCCCATGTTTCCCGCCAGGATATTGCCATAGCCCATCAGATGGGCGCCGCGATGGTGGTAGACGACGCCCTTGGGATTGCCTGTCGTGCCGGACGTATAGTTCAGCGACAGCGCGTCCCATTCGTCGTCGGGCATCGACCACGAAAAATCCGGGTCGCCGCCAGCGACGAATTCCTCGTAGTCGAGCGTGCCGATGCGCTCGCCCTTCGGATAGGGCGCGTCCGCCGCATAGTCGGGATCGTCATAGTCGATCACCAGCGGCTTCACCTTGGCCAGCGCCAGCGCTTCCTTCATCACGCC
>Ga0105245_10005927_pt1 | contig 10734 bp, 12 predicted proteins | sample KBSM54metaG_FD_81523 | JGI IMG/M metagenome (GOLD analysis project Ga0105245, IMG submission 81523) | Miscanthus rhizosphere microbial communities from Kellogg Biological Station, Michigan, USA - KBS M5-4 metaG | ecosystem: Host-associated > Plants > Roots > Rhizosphere > Soil | place...
GAAGGGCCTCGGTGTGACGCTCTTCGAGACAGAAGACGCGATGCGGCGGGGCGACGATGCCCTCAATGCGATGGATCCCGGATCAACGGAGCGCCGCGTCTCTGTCGAGTTCTTTGAGGTGCCGGTCCAGACTGTGAGTTGAGAACCCGGCCCGCGCCGCCCTTATCCAATGCGGACCAGTGCTCGAAACGTGGCCGAGCCCTTCCACTGTCAAGCGCCGCCCACATGGACGTGGGCGGCGCTACAGCACTCCTCCCTTGGGTTTCCTGACGCCGACACGCAGCACGAACTGGGCCAGCTACGCCTTTCCGCGCCATATGAATATGCGCCGCCGTTCCCGAGCCGGAAAGGCTGTTGTAGACGCCCCAACCCCAAGACCTCACGGTGCGACGCGTCTCACCCGCTATCCCAGATAGCGGAGCGCCGTTTCGCTCCTGGCAGTCGCGTCAGAGACTGTCGGCGGCGTATGCCGCCAGCCGATCGGCCAGCTCCCGGGGGCGGCTCAATGCGATGTAGTGGCCGCCGTCCATCTCGTCAGGGTCGATGCCGAGACGCTCACGTGCATGCCGGCGAGCCCACGCGGCTGGGAACATGCGATCTTCACGGCAGAGGAGGTACCTCGTGGGCGTGCCCGGCCACTCCTCGAGTGGCCACGGCTCCTGCAGCGCCTTCGAGTCCTCTCTCCGTTCTCGTCGCCTCGCCTCTTCCGCCACCTCGGGCGGAACGTCGTGGTAGAAGACGTCGTCGTAGCAGCTTGCCTCGTAGCTCGCACTCGTCCACCAGTCTGCAAAGAGTTCGGCTGGCGCGGGAATCATCGCCGCAACCAGGACGAGGAGCTCGACCGGAACTCGCGCGCAGACGAGCGGCGCGGTGAAGCCGCCAAGCGAGTGCCCGACGACGACGAGGTCGCTACGGTCGCCGACTGCCTGGACGACTGTGTCGACGTAGTCGGACCAATCGGCCGACGCGTCCTCGCTGGGAAGATCGACGGCGACTGGGTCGTGCCCGCGTTCACACAGCTCTGGCGCGACCAGGTGCCAATCCCATGAGCTCCCGCCGCCTCCGTGTATGAGCACGAACGTCGCCACCAATCGGGCCCCCAAGAATGCACCTGTCGTTCGGTAATTGTGTCTCCCTTGGGGCAGATCTCAAAGCGACAACTCCTCGGTGGCCGAGCGCGAAGACGCGTGCGGACGGCTCAACACATGGACTACGAAGCGTCCTTCCATCGGCGATCGCAGCGACTCCGACTACGCGAGTGGGGGAGCTATCGACCGTCCCCATCCCCTCGAACGTCGGCATCGTGGTGGGGCCCCTGGTCGCCGGGGCCTCGTTCGCGACCGGCCACCTCTCTCTATCGCGCGCACGAGACACGCTCGCCAGAGCCGAAGTGGAGCCGACCGACGACCGGATCCAAGATCTGACCACGATCTGACACGACCTCGCGACGCCCATCACTGGTTCGAGGTGACCCCTGACTTGCAATGTCCGCGCTCACCCGGTAACCCACCCGCCACGCGGTCATCGTGACGGCGGGGCCTGGTCTCGGGCCTGAAACTGGTCGTGGGAAACCGGTGACCGGATCCCCAACTGGGGTCGGCGATTGGAGAGCCGGGTGAGGTCGACGGCGACGAGCCGCAGTTCGCTTGTGTGGTGGCCGGTGTCGTCGTGCAGCCAGCAGTCACGCGGGCCTGGGAGCATCTCGGTGAGGGTCATTCGGCCGCGGGCTGCCTTTTTCGCTGTGCTGGCTGACCAGCGGCGCAGGACACGGCGCAGGGCGGGGCTTTCGAAGTCCACGAGCATGGGCTTGCGTTCGAGCGGTGACCGGGCGAACACGCGTCGTGGGAGGCGGTGCTGGCGGGCCCAGTTGGCTAAGTCGTCGCCCGTGGTGGCAAGCTCTTGTGCGGACGCGGTCGACTGTGCGCGGCGGATGACCGTGCGGCCGATGGTCATACGCCCGGGTTTGTCGTCGCCAACGAGATCGAAGCTGCGCACGGTGGCGACGAAGATGGGGAAGAAGAGCAGCTCGACGAGCGGGAGCGCGAAGGTCTGCTCGCGGTCTGTGACCTCGCCGTTTGCGAGCACGACGTCTGCGATCTGCACGGCGCGGGTCCCGGGTGGGGCTGGCTCGTTGGCGGAGGCAACCAGCACGTCGCCCTCGGCATAGACCGGGAACATGCGCGCTGTCATGTCGATCGGACCGCGGCGTGGTGGCAGCAGCTCAACGCGCGGCCCGATTTCGGTCGTGATGCGGGAGGCGATCGCGCCGGGCTGTGGGTGGCGGTGCGCGAAGAGACCCTGCGCGAGCGGATTGCCGCCGCCGTGGAAATCACCGAGCACGATTAGGAAGTCGCCACGGCGGACAGCGTCGGCGTCGGCGGCGGCGATCTGGATGTCGACCGAGTGGTAGGCCGACCAACGCCAGGCGGGCTGGTGGTCCGCGAACGCGACCGCGGCGCGCTCGGCGACGTCGGTAACAGCGCCATCGACGAGCGAGGCCCAGCGTCGCTGCAGCTCGTGTTGCTCGTCGGCCATCTGGGCGTGCAGGTCCCAGGCGACGGTCATCAGCTCGGCGAGTAGCGGCCCGATCGGTCCTTCGCGCCCGTCGGCGGCGCGGGCGAGCGCGTCTGCGCCACGAGCGAACACGCGACCGCACCACCACCGCGAGGCCGCGAGGATTGCGGGCAGCGTCATCCGCAGCTCCTCCAGGACAGCGGGGCCGAGCGTCAAGTCGAGGTCGCGGACGCAATCGAGGTAGGCGACGGTCCGCCCGCCGCCGCTGTCGTCCTCGCCACGAACGGCGGGACGGCCGGTGAGCTCCTCGAATACCCCGTCCAGCTCATCGAGTGCGACCGGGAGGGCATCCGGTGGAGCGGCAGCGACCGCGGTGCGCGCGGCTTCGAGTCGGTCCAGCGCCGCCAGACCTTCGGCGTTCCCGTCGAGTCTTGCACGCAGAGCACGCTCGGGGAACGGGTCCATTGGGAGTAGCGCATCGTCGCCGAGCGCTCGCGCCACCGCCTCAACGGCCCACGTCTCGAAGTGGACGACGCAGTGTGCGTCCAGCGTCCCGGGGCGCACGTCGATCGCGGCGCCCTCTTCGGCGAACCGCCCCCACGAGAGTGGCCCAAAGAAGCCGATCGTGTCGTTCTTCGCGCAGTAGCGCTGCAGGTAACTGGCGACGACCTCCGCCCGGCGCTGCCGACGCGACGGTGACTCGCCGCCGGCAGCGAGCTTGTCAACGCCGCCACGCAGCGCCTCTCGACTCTGCCAGGCGACCGCTTCGCGGAACCGCGGATCGCGCGCCACCTGCGCGAGTCGCGCTTCCTCGTCGGGTGTCCCAAAGACCTCGAGCCGATCGATCCCAAAGCCGGTGCTACGGACCGCAAAGTCCCGCCACAACGCCCAGTCACCCGAGAGACCGATGTGATGCCCAGCCCTCATCTCCGATTCCATCCCCAATTTCACTAAAGTGATACTCTGACAAATATGGAGAGTCGAGTCAAGCGACGCTACGACGCCTCAAGTCGCCGAGCAGCCGCCGAGGCCACCCGCGAGCGGATCTGCGCCGCTGCCGAGCGACTCTTCCTACGCGACGGTTACGCCCGAACCAGCATTCGCGCGGTGGCCCGCGAGGCTCGTGTGGCAGAGGCAACCGTCTATCTCACCTTCTCGACCAAGTCGGCCCTGCTAAATGCCACGATCCTCCGCGCCACCGGCGCCGAGGAAGGCAAGCCGCTCCGCGCGATCATCGCCGCGCGACCACAGGACATGCTCAGCCGGCTCGCCAACGCACACGCCGCCGCGATGAGTCGCGCCGCCCCGCTCATCGCACTCGGCGAAAGCGCAACCCTCATGGACGCAGATCTCCGACCGCTGCGCGACCGCGCCCACGCGAACCTTCGCGCCGCGTACGACGCCATCGCACAACGCCTCGCCGACGCGAAGCTCCTACAACCCGACGTTACGGCCGACGACGCCGCTGACACGCTGTACGCGATCTGCAACGAGACAACCTATCTGCGCTTCACCCACGACGGCACTCGGAAACCCAAGCAGTACGCAGCCTGGCTCACCGCGACGCTCAAGGCGAGACTGCTCCGCTGACAGCGTTTGACCTGGCTACTCGCGAGCACTAGGAGCCGGCCGGTCAAGACGAGTCATCGAGCACCTGTGATCTGACAAGCCGCCGGAGGGTGCCTACCCCCTTCGCGGTGATATGGGCGGTGGTGACTGGTTGGGGCGGCGCCTCGTGCTGTGCACCTGCCCCGAGTGTGGCAAGGGCTTCGATGGTCTTTCTGGTGTTGAGGCCGTGCTCAGCGTCGGACCTCGGTCGATCGAACGCGGTACGTACCGAGGACGAGCAGGCCAGCTACTGCGATGAGTGCGGCTGAGACGTTCAGCATTGGGACGATCCCGACGATCTCGGCGACGAGCCCGGCGATAGCCGCGCCGGCGAGGCTGAGGAGGCTCAGCGTTGCGTTCAGCGAGCCGAAGACGCGTCCGCGGAGCTCGTCGCGCACGCTCTGCATCGCGAGCGTCTCCACGCCGGTGCTCGAGGCGACGGACGTAAGCCCCGCCACCGCGGACATCGCCAACGCAAGGGCGACGGAGGGGAGGTTGTAGCGCAGCGCGAGCGCAGCGCCGGCGACGAGCGATCCCCAGCCGATGAGGTCGCGTGGCGTGAATCGGCGGCCGAACCGGCCGACCAGCAAGGAGCCGGCAATGCCGGCTGCGGCGTGCACCGTCAGGATCCAGGTGAACACCTGGGGCCCTTCGCCGAGCACGTCGCGAACCCATGCAACCGTCAGTGGGTCGAGCATCGTGCCGCCGAAGGTCATGAGCCCGAGCACGAGGAAGAGGAGTGCGATCGTGCGGTCGTTACGAACGAGGCGGAGCCCTGCCAGCCACTCCCGCCAGAACGACTCCCAGGCGGAGGAGGCCTGCACGACGACACGCGCGACGGGCTGTGTGGTGATGGGCGCGACGAGCAGTGCTGCCGCGGCGAAGCTCACGACGTCGACGAGGACGACGGCTTCGATGCCGGCATAGGTGAGGAGCACGCCGCCGAGCGGAACGCCGACCAGCCGTGCGATGCGGTTGTTCAGCGTGTTGAGCGCATTGGCGGCCAGCAGGTCGTCCGGGCCTACGAGGGCGGGCAGAAGGGCACTTTCGGCCGGGGAGGAGAACGACGAAGCGACCGATTGCGCAGCCGCGACGACGAACACGACCGATAACGATCCGTCTCGAGGCACGAGAAGGAGCAACATGACGACCGCGGCCTGAGCGACGTTCGTCCAGACGAGCACGCGCTTCCTGCTCCAGCGGTCGACGAAGACCCCGGCGACCGAGCCGAGCAAGACCGTGGGCGCGAGCCGAGCCACGATCATGCCGGCAGTCGCAACGGTGGATCCGGTTTCCTCGTAGACGAAGAACGGGAGCGCCGCGTTCAACACCCAGTCGCCGGTGACGGACACGAGACCGCTCGTCCACAGCAGCGCAAAGTTACGTCCCCGCAGAACGGACAGCATTGGTCGGCGACGTCAGTGCGTCGCGAGCACGCGCAGGGTGTCCCGCGCGAACAGGACATCGAGAGCGGCGCTTCCTCGCACGGCCTCGAGTCGGACGAGCGTCGCCTCCGCGTTGCCGTATGCGAGGTCTCGGACGGGGAGCGTGCGGACGCGCGTGTGCTCGGCGCGAAAGGCCCGCGCCTCGGGTCGCGAATGCGCCAATCCGAGAACCGACGACCAGACCTCCTCGCCGCACGCCCGGCAGACTCCATGCAGGCCGTGGCGGCCGCCCTCGCGATGGCGTCGCACGCTGATCGGTCGCTGACAGCGTGTGCAGTGCGCGGCGCCCGCTCCTCCGCGGAAGTACTCGCTCGCCCAGGCCGCCGTCCGGTTGAGGATCGCCGTGGGTCGAATGAGGTCACCGACGAGCCGTGCGAAGAACGGATTGCCGAGGTCGTACGACGCCGACGTCGGCGAGCAGCCGATGCAGCGGAAGGCGACATCGTCCTCGTCGCAGCGGATCTGCAGCCGGTGGGCACCGCAAGCAGAGCACCAGACGCGCGTCTCGCACCATCTCGCGTCCATATCGGCGTCGAGCAGGATCCTGAGCAAGGCCCGGCCCCGACTGATCCTCATCGACACGGCTTCTTCGGAGATCCCATGGCATGCGGCGATCTCGGCGTGCGACGACTCATGGACGTAGTGTCGGACGACCATGTCCCGGGTCGCTCCCGGGAGCCGGGCCAGGGCGCGCTCGAGCTGCTCGTCCACTTCCGCGAAATCGAGACCGTCGTCCGTCCGGCCGGGCATGTCGAGATCGAGGCCTCCCACCAGCACGCTGTCGCGTCCCCGTCGCCGCGACCAGCGATGGCAGACATTGCGCGCGATCGCGCTCAGCCAACGGTCAGTCCCACTCGGTTCGCGAATCCTGTCTCGATGACGCCACGCCTCCAGCAGCGTCTCCTGCGCGAGGTCCTCGGCGCTTGCATGGTCGCCGGTGATGGACGCGCAAAGGCGCACCAGGCGTCGGCGCTCCGAATCGAGCCACGCTCCCTCGCTCAACATCGCAGTCACGATCACATATCGCGCTCAGAGCGCGCGAACCAACACCGTTCTCCCCGTCGCATCCCCGAGCGCCCCTCAGCCACGAAGGAAATCGCCGGACCAATGCCGACCCAACACACTCGCTCAGGTCGGTTGCTCCAGCCTCTGACCACCACCCACCACCAGCGGCGACCGCCGCCGGACAGAACTGTCGCGCCGGAGGTCGATTGCGTGTGCCACGCGTGTCAGATTCGTGTCAGATCACGCCGACAAACCGCGACCGACGCCGTTGACAGCACAAGCAGCGAGGCTTGATTCCTCGCCACAGACCAGTCCTGGTCCACCCAGACCACCTTGGGACAGAACTGTGCCGGAGGTCGCGGGTTCGAGTCCCTTCGCTCCGGTCCTCTCGATCGTCCGATCCATGCGGGTTGGATTCGGCGCCTTCGCCCCGCGCCAGAGTTGCCAGTGAAGAAATCGGCCCCCCGGCTGTGTAAGCCGAGGGGCCGGGTGGTGCGCTGGTGCGGCTTGGATCAGACGGCCGAAACCGCGGGCGGCAGGGGGACACCGTTCACGAAGAGGCTCCCGGCGGTCACGATCGGGGCACCCTCGACGACGCTCTCCCGGTCAAGCTCGAAGCCCGAGGACGCGTCAGGGCAGGACAGCGGCGCGGGGCCGTCGACGACCGAGGTGGTCGTAGTGTCGCCGAACCCGGTCAGGTTGAATCCGGTGATCTGGTTCTTCACCCGAGCCTCGTTGGAGATGACAGCGGTGACGTCGGTCGTGGTGACGTTGGCACGCTCCTGCCGGGTCTCCCTGACGGTGCCGTTGCCGGTGACCGTGGTCTTGACGCAGGTCCAGTCGAACGACTGCTGCGTGGTGGACTTCTGGGTGAAGGTCACCGTGAAGTCCTTGGCCTGGATCCGGGCGTTGTTCAGGCCGCCGAGCGCGGTCTGCACGTCGCCCTTGCCGACGAAGCCGGTCCCGTCGGCGTTCACGGTGACGCTGGCGAGGCCAGCGGCTGGAATCGCGAGCGCCATGAGAGAGGCGCCCAGGATGATCAGCTTGCGCATTTCTTCCCTTCGGTAGGTCGGCGATCGACGTGATCGCCTGATCCCTTCGAGTGTGTCCGTTCCTCGCCTCGCCCGACAGGACACGATCGGGTCAACCGAGGGTGCCGACGCGTCAGGATGACCGGTGAAGGACCGAGACCCCCACGCGCACTTGATCCGCGTACTCGGACCGAGGCCACGTCTCGCTCAGATCGGTCCAAGTCCACGCTTTCGCGCTGCGGCGGTACGACACAACGGATGCTTCGGGCGCAACGATGACGCCTACCTCGGTGCCGTCGTTCTCGTATGACTCGACGAGCAGCGCCTGCTGCGGGTCGATGCCGATCCGGGAAAGCTCGGCGCGAAGCTCGGCCCAGAAGGGAAACGCATCGCTGCCACGCATGATCGAGGTCATCTGCTCAACCTCGCCACCCCATTCGCTCGGATCGAAGTCACTCACGGCCTAATCGGAGGCGGGGAGGTCGATATTCGAGTCCGTCAGAGGGAGCGAAGGGCCCGCAAGTGCGCGGGCCCTTCGTCTGCGAAGCGGGGATCAACGGCGGAACCGGGACTAGCTGGAGAAGGGGACTGCGACGAGTCGTCTTGTCGAGACACCTGCCAGGGGGTCTTCGCCCGGCTTCGTCGCACGGACGAAGAGGGTGAGCTGTTGCTGTTGGTCGCTCGCGGGGAAGTTGGCGTCACGGCGAAAGACCAGGGTCGCGGTGCCCTCGTCTCCGGTGAGCTCTTCCGGCGGGATGCTGAACTGGTTGTAGGGAACTGCGGTCACGTACACGCTTGCGCCCTTGACGTTGACGCTGCAGGTGCTCCCGATGCGGACCTTCAACGTGAATGTGTCCGACTGTTCGTTGATCGGTCCGGACAGCACGTCGAACGCGACGATCTGCAGCCGCGCCGGCGGCGAGAGTTCGGCGATCGGGGCGGTCTTCGCGCTCTTGTTGGTCGGGCAGCCGTTCGGTGTGGCCGACGTCGCGGCGAGCGTCACGGCAGCCACGACCGCGAGCGTCAGTGCAGTCGCGGCGGTGACCGCCACAGTTCTCGCGATACGTGCGGGCCGCAACCGCGGATGCCAGGGAAACCGTTCCATGGTCCCTCCTCAGTTGACCAGACGACTATCCCAGACCCTCGGATCCCTGACCAGCTCCGGAAGGGACGCGCTCTCCCGCACCCACGCCGACGAGCTGCACGCTCGATCCCTCTCGGCCGGTGCCCATCCGCGCTCTCTCACGCAGGCAGCGTTACCTCGATCGCCGACCCGCGTCTCGAAACGTTCGGTGCCATTCGGTCTGGTAGTTCCGCTCCCGGCGCCACTCGATCAGCGTCGGGATGCCTCTCCAGGCAAGACAGACGATCAGCAGGATGATCGGGGTCGACGCGACGAGGAGGTCGGTGAGGGCCATGGGCGCCCCGAACGGTACGGTCACTCAGGCGCCCTGTCGCTGACCCGAACAGGTCAATCGGAGCCCGTCGTGCCGCACCGGACACGATCGTGTCGTGACGCTGCGAAAGCACGGCTTCACGGTTGCCGGCCGGCTTCGACTAATCGGCTGATGCGGCGCGGGCGGCGGCGACTGCCTCGAGTCGGGTGTTGACACCGAGCGCTCGGAAGAGGCGGCGGACGTGGTTTCGGACGGTCTCGGGGCTGAGGTGGAGCTCAGCGGCGATCTGTTTCGTCGAGCGGCCCTGTTCCAGTAGTCGAAGCACCTCGACCTGCCGTGGAGTGAGGTGCGGCGGTGGCGCCGAGGGACTGTCGTCGGGGCGTTCCTCGAGCAGCCCGAAGACGCCGACCACCCGTTCGCCGTTCCTGAGCGGGACCGCGCTGATCTCCACGGCGACCCGGGCCCCCGCGGTCGAGACGAGGTGCCCTGTCGCCTCCGTGGCCCGGGAGGTCCCGAGCACCTTCTGCGTGAACAGCTCGCGCGCGCGGCGGCTGTCCTCCGGTGCGACGACGGAGGTGAAGTGACGACCGCGAACGTCGCCCACGAGCTGCTTGGCTGCCGGGTTGATCCACCGGACGACTCCTGCGTTGTCGAGGACGTAGCTGGGGACGGCGATGCTCTCCAGAGCCTGCTCCACGTCACCGCCGACTTTCAAGCCAGTGGCCACCCTCGAAGTGTGGCTGATCCGGGCCGGGGATGAAGCCGCAGGTCTGCGTGTGGCAGGCCTGGTCCGCTACGAGGAGGAAGGCTGCGCGAGAGACTCGTCGGCAGGACGGGTCTCTCGCGCAGGTGACACGAGCCCGCGCAGGCCCCACCTGCATCGGGGGTGCACCGTTGCCGTCCCCCCGGCGGCGCGAATGCACCATTCCGCAGGGGAGCTCCGGCACCGGACTCGCACAGGCGACGGTAGATGCGGGCGGCGGGGCCGTACAGGACACGATCGGGTCACTTCTCGGCACACGAGCCGGAGTAACGGTCGTGCGGGCGCGCCCCGTGGCATGCTCGATGGGGACGAGCGAGGAACTCGAACCCCTCGAGACGAGGCGGGCACGGCAACTTGCCCTCCCGGCCGACGCCGCTCCTCTGCCTTGGGATGGCCCAAGTCAGCGTGTCGTGAACTGCCGCTCCGGGGCCTTCGCTCGGGTCAGAGTTCGTCAGATTCCACGGGCCTGCCGAGCGCTCGAGCGCCGGCCCGCTCAGTCCGGGGTCGCCGGATCCGGGGCGACGAGGTCGGCGTACCCGGGGTGGCGGCGGACGTAGGCGGCGACGAACGGGCAGACAGGTACGACGCGTAACCCGCGTGCGCGGATGTCGTCGAGCGCTCCGGCGACGAGCGCGGAGCCGACGCCGCTGCCCTCCACCGAGGTGGCGACGTCGGTGTGCACGAGCACCACGAGCCCGGGCTCGGTCCGGTAGCGAATCTGGCCGAGGAGGGTGTCTCCGCGTCGGGCCTCGTAGCGAAGCTCGGCCGGGTTGTCTCTCACCGTCATGTCGCCCGTCCTCGCCATGTCTGCAGAGTGTTGCATTGGACATAGGCTTCTCCCGTGGCCGCCGACGCCCACCTGGACCGGCCGATGCTCCGGCTGACCGCGGGATGAGCCCTGTTCGTCCGCCGGTACGGGTCGTCGGTCAAAGCCTCGAACCGGAGCATCACCGACTGCGCGACTTCCTCAC
>Ga0105245_10005928_pt1 | contig 10734 bp, 10 predicted proteins | sample KBSM54metaG_FD_81523 | JGI IMG/M metagenome (GOLD analysis project Ga0105245, IMG submission 81523) | Miscanthus rhizosphere microbial communities from Kellogg Biological Station, Michigan, USA - KBS M5-4 metaG | ecosystem: Host-associated > Plants > Roots > Rhizosphere > Soil | place...
CGGGCCTGTTTCTGCATCTCCGGCACATGCTTGTGCGCCACGCCGAGAGCATAGGCGCGTGCCGCCGGAGCGGAGCCCGCACCCTCGAATTCGGCGATCATCGATTTGCCGCCGCCGGAATAGCCCGAGATCGCGTTGACGGTGATCGGCCAGTCAGCCGGCACCAGCCCGGCACGGACCAGCGGGCGGACGAGCGCAAGAAAGCCGGTTGGATAGCAGCCGGGGTTAGAGACCCGCGCGGCTTCGGCGATGGCCATGCTCTGGCCCGGCTCGAGCTCGGGAAAACCATAGGTCCAGCCATCGGCGACGCGGTGTGCGGTGGAGGCGTCGATCACGCGGGTGCGCGCATTGTCGATCAAGGCAACGGCTTCCCGCGCTGCATCGTCGGGCAGGCAAAGGATGACGAAGTCGCTGCTGTTGATCGCCTCGGTGCGCGCGGCGACGTCCTTGCGCTTGCTTTCGTCGAGCTTGACCAATGCAATATCATCGCGCCCGGCGAGCCGCTCGCGGATTTCCAGGCCGGTGGTGCCCTCGGCACCATCGATGAAGACGGTGATGCTCATAATGCCGAATCCAGGGCGGCTTCGTCGACATAGCCGACGAGATTATGGGCGGTCGCGATTCCCCAGGCATTGCCGCCGGCGATATCGAGCACTTCGAAGATCTCCCCGGGCCGCAATGTGGTGAGAATCGCCGCATCGCTATCGGGCGACGCCAGCAGCGAGGCTTCAGTCGCGATTCGGCGCGGCATCGGCGCGGCATAATGCGGCGCGAACACGCGGTCAGCGAGCCGAATATCGGCGACATCGCGCCGGACAGCCTGAGTCAGCGGATCGAAAACGACCGACGGCCCGAGGAGCGCAAAGCTCCTACGCGCTGGCCCGCCGGGCAACTGGCTGCTCGGCATCGCCGATGAACTGGCCAAACTCTTCAAGAAACTCTGCCCCTTCAGACGTGCGCGCGACGAATATATTGCGCTTGTCGGTTTCGTCCCGCTGTCGGCGCAGATAGCCGAGCGACCCGAGCCTGTTCAAGGCGCGCGTTACGACTGGCTTCGAAACGTTTAAAAGCCGTGCAAGGCCGCGCACCGTATGCGGGCCAGGATTGAGATAGACAACCATCAACAGCGCCATCTGGCGATTGGTGAGATCGGGTTCGCCCGATCGCACATAATCCACCAGGGTCCGCATCCAGCCATTCAGCGATCGATCAGGAATTGTGGCCACGAAAACTTCCAGTTTACCGGGCTCCGCACGATAGAGCTCTATGACTGTAACGTTCATAAACGCCGCTGGTTTCAGTGCGCAGGCGAAATGTCTTGCGGCATGCGACGGGCGGTGGTTGATTGGAGAGCGAGGCTCGCCTATGTGCCCGCCTTCCCCAGCCACAGGTTGCGCCTTTTCATGCTGTTCACTTTCCTTCTCGTCGTCCAGGCGATCATCGCCGCCAGCCTGGTGGCCACCATATTGGTGCAGAAGTCCGAAGGTGGTGGGCTTGGCATGGGGGGAAGCCCGTCGGGCTTGATGTCCGCACGCGGCGCCGCTGATTTCCTGACACGGCTGACCACGATCCTGGCGACGCTGTTTGTCGGCCTGAGCATCGCGCTCGCTGTGATCGCGGCCTCGGGGCATAGTTCGAAGATCGATGCGTCTCAGGCGACCAAGGCGCCCGAAACCAGCACAGTCCCTGCGAGCCAGCCGGCAACGGCCCCGCAGAACCCGGCCGCGCCGGCGCCCGCCAGCAATGGTGCCGTTCCGCTCCAGCAATAGCCCCCGGTCTTTCCAGTTCCGGGATTTTTATTGAACTAAGTGGAGTCGCGCGCTTGTCGCGCGCCCCCGAACGACGCTAGGCATTTCCTCCCATGGCGCGGTTTATTTTTATCACCGGCGGCGTGGTCTCCTCGCTCGGCAAAGGTCTCATGGCAGCGAGCCTCGCGGCTCTCCTGCAGGCGCGCGGCTATCGCGTGCGAATCCGCAAGTTCGATCCCTATCTGAACGTCGATCCCGGCACGATGTCGCCTTATCAGCACGGCGAAGTCTATGTGACGGATGATGGCGCAGAGACCGATCTCGATCTCGGCCATTATGAACGCTTTACCGGCGTTGCCTCGCGCCAGTCGGACAACATCACCTCGGGGCGGATCTACCAGCAGATCATCACCCGGGAGCGCAAGGGCGACTATCTGGGCGCCACGGTGCAGGTGATTCCGCATGTGACGGACGCGATCAAGGAATTCGCGCAGGCCGAGACTGAGGATCTCGATTTCGTGCTGTGCGAGATCGGCGGCACGGTCGGCGATATCGAATCGCTGCCGTTCATCGAGGCGATCCGCCAGCTGCGCAACGATCTTGGCCGGGGCCAATCCGTCAGCATCCACGTCACTTTGGTGCCCTATATCGCAGCGGCCGGCGAGCTGAAGACCAAGCCGACCCAGCATTCAGTCCGTGAGCTGGCAGCGCTCGGCGTCCAGCCCGACGTGCTGGTTTGCCGCTCCGAACAGCCGCTTCCCGCGAGCGAGCGCGCCAAGATCGCCCTGTTCTGCAACGTCCGGCCCGAAGCCGTCATCCCGGCGCTCGACGCGAAGAGCATCTATGCGGTTCCGACTCAATATCATGCCGAGGGCCTCGATTCCGAGGTGCTCAAGGCATTCGGGATCGAACCCGGCCCGGCGCCCCGGCTCGATCGCTGGGAGGATATTCTCGACCGCCTGCACAATCCCGAAGGCGAGGTGACGATCGGCGTCGTCGGCAAATATGTCGGCCTGCCCGATGCGTACAAGTCACTTCACGAGGCGCTGGTCCATGGCGGCATCGCCAATCGGGTGAAGGTCAATATCCAGTGGCTCGACGCCGAACTGTTCGAGCGCGACGCCGATGATGTCGCGGCGCGGCTCGAGCCGATGCACGCGATCCTCGTTCCCGGCGGATTCGGCGAGCGCGGCAGCGAAGGCAAGATCGCCAGCGTCCGCTTCGCGCGCGAACGCCGCGTGCCGTTTTTCGGCATCTGCCTCGGCATGCAGATGGCCTGTATCGAAGGTGCGCGGGCAGGGGGCGTCGAACATGCCTCGACCACTGAGTTCGGCCCGACCGACGAGCCGATCGTCGGCCTGATCACCGAATGGATGGCTGACGGCGAACTCCAGAAGCGCGAGGAAGGCGGCGATCTCGGCGGGACGATGCGGCTGGGTGCCTATCCGGCGGTGCTGGCCGGAAACAGCGTGGTTGCGTCCGTCTATCAAAGCGACGAGATCAGCGAGCGTCACCGCCATCGCTATGAAGTGAACACGCATTACCGCGACGCGCTGGAGGAGGGCGGGCTGGTCTTTTCAGGCATGTCGCCTGACGGCACGCTGCCCGAGATCGTCGAGCGGCCGGACCATCCCTGGTTTATCGGCGTTCAGTTCCATCCCGAACTGAAGAGCAAGCCGTTCGACCCGCATCCGCTGTTCGCAAGCTTCGTCGAGGCGGCGGTTCGGCAGAGCCGGCTGGTCTAGAACCACCAGCTTGCCCATTTTCCGTCATGCCGGACCTGTTCCGGCATCCACGGTTCCGCAAAACGCGCAGGCGTTGTTCTTGCGGCCGAGTGGACCCCGGAACACGTCCGGGGTGACGCAAGATATTGGAATGACTGGAGGGAAACCCTCAGAACCTCAGTTCGGCGTGCCGATCAGCTCGGCCTGCGCGTCATACTCGATCGCCATTGCGCGCAGTACTTCGACCGCCTGACGATCGCCGATGCTGTTGGCGAGGCGTCGGCAGCGCGCGGCCTGGCTGCGCAGCGTCTCGACCTGGCGCTGGCAGGTCACGTCAAGCAGCAGGTTGATCGCGCCTGCGAAATTGCCGTCCGCATCGAACCAGGGTGTCGGGAAGGGCATGAACTGAATACGCGTGCCGTCCGGACGCTCAGCGATCGCCTCCACATTGCGGATGCGCCGCCGCTCCCGAATCGCGACCGCCATTGGACAATCGGCATGCGGAAGCGGCTCACCCTCGAGGGTGAAGAGCCGCCATGTCACGCACCAGCGGTCATGCCGAAGGTCGGGCGTGCGCCCGGCCAGATCGATGCAGGCCTGGTTGTAATAGACGATCGAACCATCGGGACCGGTAACATAGATGGCTGCGGGCAGCGTATCGAGCGCTTCGGTCAGCGCATCCCGGCCGCCCCATTCGATTGCCGAAAGAGCCTTGTCGACCAGCGATTCCGCAAAAGCTACCTGTTGATTCACCATGCCCCCGAAGGCCGTCATAAGCCATTTGTCCGCGTATTTAAACGTGAATCACGATCAAGAGTTCCGAAAAAGTTTCGCGCGCGCACCGAGGGCATAAGAAGGGCGCCCGAATCAACGATCCGGACGCCCGAATAGTTTACGCTAACAACCGGCGTTACGCGGCTGCGCTCTCCTCACGACCGCCATCAATCGCCGCGAGCGGCGCGCCGGTCTTGATCGCGATGGTCTTGGGCTTCATCGCCTCGGGCACTTCGCGGACGAGTTCAATCGTCAGCAAGCCATCATTGAGCCGCGCATCGTCCACCCGGACGAAGTCGGCGAGCTCGAAGCGGCGCTCGAAGCTGCGATTGGCGATGCCGATATGCAGGAAAGCTGCGTTGCCGCCTTCCTTTTCGGCCTTGTTGCCCTTCACCTGAAGCAGATTCTGCTGCGCGGTGATCTCGATCTCGTCACGGCCGAAACCGGCCACTGCGAGCGTGATCCGGTAGCGGTCATCAGCCAGCTTTTCGAGATTGAAAGGCGGATAATTGTCTACGGACGACTGGCGCGCGCTGGTTTCGAGCATGTCGAAAAGGCGGTCAAAGCCGATCGTCGAGCGGCGGTAGGGGGTCAAATCAAACTGACGCATCAGGTGTCTCCTCGATAAGCGAGATGGTCGTCAAAGAGGGCGCCCGCATGTGCGCGACACCCCGGATTCACGCGGCCCGAATGGCGCCGCGCACCGCAAATCTGGGGCGTTTCGCCGATGTTTCAAGAGGCGAAATGGCAGATTCCCGTGGCTGAAAGCTCAACTTTCGCATCACCAAGTTCTTACGGGGGTGAAACCATACTGAATTGATAGGCATTATAGCTGCGACTCGAAATACCCGAGCTCGAAGGGGACTATGATGCTCGCTCACTTGCCCATGTTGTTGCTTGCCCAGACTGCGCTCGCCACCCAGACCGTCGTGCCTGAGCCGGTCAGCGCCCCGGCCGATGCCCCGGGCGGCCAGATCGTCACTAACCAGCCCGCACCGACCGAGGCGGCACCCGCAGCACCTGGCGATATCGTCGTGACTGCGCGTCGCCGCGAAGAGCGGGCGCAGGAAGTGCCGCTCGCGCTGACCGTAGTCAGCGGCACCGATCTTGCCGCGACGGGCTCGTTCAACGTCAACCGGCTCCAGCAACTCCAGCCGACCCTGCAATTCTATTCGAGCAACCCGCGCAACTCGGCGATCAACATCCGCGGCCTTGGCGCGCCGTTCGGGCTCACAAATGACGGTATCGAGCAGGGCGTCGGCTTCTATCTGGACGGCGTCTATGTCGGCCGTGCCGGTGCCGCGACCTTCGATTTCGTCGATGTCCAGCGCATCGAGGTGCTGCGCGGTCCGCAGGGAACGCTTTACGGCAAGAACACGACGGCCGGCGCGATCAACGTCACGACGCGTCCACCGAGCTTCACGCCCGAGGCGCGTTTCGAGGTGAGCGGCGGCAATTATGATTTCCTGCAGGTCAAGGGCTCGGCCTCGGCACCGATCGTCGCCGACAAGCTGGCAGTGCGGGTCTCGGTCTCGCGGACCAGCCGCGGCGGGACGATTCATAACGTGACGAGCGACGAGGATATCCACCGGCAGGACAATTTCAGCGCGCGCGGCCAGCTCTTGTGGCAAGCGACGCCGGGTCTCAGCTTCACGCTCGCTGGTGACTTCAACCTGCAGAACCCGCTGTGCTGCGTGCAATATTATGCGCGTCTCGCACCCACCCAGCGCCCGCTGACCCGCCAGTACACGGCGCTCGCCGCCGCGTTCAACTATGCGCCACCGAGCACCAACCCGTTCGACCGGGTTACCGATCTCGATGCCGATCTGAACGCGAAGCAGGAAATGGGCGGCGTATCGCTGGTCGGCAACTGGGATATCGGGCCGGCCACCATCACCTCGGTCAGCGCCTGGCGCTATTGGGACTGGAAGCCGGCGAACGATCGCGATTTCACTGGTCTGCCGATCACCACCGTGTCGGCGAACCCATCGCATCAGACTCAGGTGTCGCAGGAATTCCGGATCGCGTCGAACGGGAAGAACCGCCTCCAATATACCTTCGGCGCCTTTTTCTTTAACCAGAAGATCAACACGAACGGCGTGCAGGTGCAGGGCCCGGCAGCGAGCCGCTGGCTGTTGTCCGGCGCTGACGCATCGAACCCGAATGTGTTGAACGGCCTTACCTCAACCAATACGATCAGCTTCGACAACAGCAGCTTTGCGGTGTTCGGCAAGCTCAACTGGGCGGTGACCGACAAGCTGCACATCCAGCCAGGCCTCCGCGTCAATTATGACAAGAAGTCCGGCAGCTACGATGCGGTCGTCAGCATTCATAACAGCCAGTATAATTTCGTCGCCACGGCGGACAACGTCGCTGCCTTGCTGGCTGCGTTCCCCAATCCTAGTTCCGGCAGGACGTCCTTCACGAACCAGATCAACACACTGGCTCCGCAGCGTTACAGTCCGCGGTTCAGCGCCTGGAACGTCTCGGGCGATGTGACGCTCTCTTATGATTTCTCGCGCGACGTCCATGGTTACGCGACCTATGCGCGGAGCTTCAAATCGGGTGGCATCAACCTCTCGGGCCTGCCTCTGAACGCGACCAACACAGGTGTCGACCTGACCGCCCAGACAGTGAAACCCGAGAAGGTCGATCATTTCGAAGTCGGGCTGAAGACCCAGTTCCTCGACCGGCGCGTGACGCTCAACCTCGCCGGCTTCTGGGACAATATCTATGATTATCAGGCGACCGTGAACAACGGCCAGACCACCGTTATCCGCGGCTATCTGGCCAATGCCGGCCAGGTGCGGGTGCGCGGCGTCGAGTTCGACTCCTCGTTCCGCCCGAGCGAGCGCTTCAACATCTACGGCAACGGCGCCTATACCGACGCCAAATATGTTCGCTTCACCAATGCGCCTTGCCCACCGGAGTTGACGGGTGGCACAGTGGTAGCGACCGGCGCTGACCCTGCGGGAACGGCAGGGGGAAAGAGTCCGCTGACCTGCGACATTTCGGGCCAGGTGATGCCCGGCATCTCGAAATGGTCCTTCTCCTATGGTGCCGAATATAATGTGCCGGTCGGCGAGGGGCAGGTCTATCTCGGTTATGACGGCAGCTATCGGTCGAAATTCTCATCCAACCCGTCCTATTCGGCCTATATGAATATCGACGGCTATGCGCTTTCGAACTTCCGCCTCGGCTACCGGCACAAGGACCTCAACATCTATGCCTGGGTGCGCAATGCGTTCGATCAGCATTATTTCGAGCTGTTGAGCGCGCAGTCGGGCAGCACTGGCCTGATCGTCGGCCAGCCCGGCGATCCGCGGACTTTCGGTGGGACGATCACCAAGTCGTTTTGAACACGTTCCTTCTCCCCTCCCGCTTGCGGGAGGGGCGGGGATGGGCTCACGATTTCCTCGGATGATAACGCTGGGGGGTGAGCGCGAGCCCACCCTAACACCCCTCCCGCAAGCAGGAGGGGAATAAGAGCGTCGCCAGAATCGGAAACGCCCGGACCGTTTCCAGCCCGGGCGCCTGCGTGACGACTGCTCGTCAGCCCCCTTGTCCGCTTCCGCTACCAGGCCCGTTTTCCGAGCGGCGCTGAAAGCATTCCCCGAACCACGGCCGTTGCCTGTGTGTCAGTGGAAGGATTGCTAGGTGCGGACCTGCGCTTTGTCACCGGGAATGTGGCGAGCCCGAACGGATTACGGCAACCCTGTGGCGATTGCGCAACAGGCCCGTTCAGTTGCCAGCAATGCATGCGCGCCTTAGAGCTACGTCGATTCTCTCTCCGGACGGGTTGTTCCGAACATCATGATCCTGTCGCGCTACGAACGCATGATCGCCCGCCGCTATCTGCTGCCGGGCAAGGGCGAGGCATTCATCCTCGTCGTCGCGGCTTTCAGCCTGGGCGCCGTCATGCTCGGCGTGTTCGCGCTGGTGGTGGTGATGAGCGTGATGAACGGCTTCCGTGCCGAGCTGTTCGACAAGATCGTCGGGCTGAACGGTCATGCCGTGGTGCAGGGAGTCGGCGGGCAAATGCCCGACTGGCGCAACGTCGTGAAGATCGCCAAAGCGACGCCCGGCGTGACAAGCGCGACGCCGCTGATCGAACAGCCGCTGATGACCACCTTCAACGGCCGGGTCGAGGCGGTGCTGCTGCGCGGCATGCGAGTCGAGGACATTCGCACCAATCCGACGATCAGCACCAATGTCGTGATGGGCTCGTTGGACAGCATTACCGCGGGCAGCGGCCGGATCGCGATCGGATCAGGCCTTGCCGATGCCCTGGGCGCGCAGGTCGGCAGCCAGGTGTCGCTGATCAGTCCGCAGGGCCAGACGACGCCGTTCGGCACGGTGCCGCGGATCGTCAGCTTTACGGTCGGCGCGATCTTCAAGGTCGGCGTCTATGATTATGACAAGGCCTATGTGCTGATGCCGATGGAGGATGCCCAGTCCTTGTTGCTGATGGGCGATTCGGTCCAGATGATCGAGCTCCAGACGAATGCGCCCGATAATGTCGGGCCGATCCTCGCGCCGCTGGTCGACAAGATCGGGAGCAGGGCGGTGGTGTCCGACTGGCGGCAGATGAACGCGCAATTGTTCGAGGCGCTGGCGGTCGAGCGCGTGGTGATGTTCTGCGTGCTGAGCCTCATCATCCTCGTCGCCGCGTTCAACATCGCCTCGTCTCTGATCATGCTGGTGCGCGCCAAGACCCGCGACATCGCCATATTGCGCACGATGGGCGCGACCCGGGGCGGAATGGTCAGAATCTTCATGACCGTCGGCACCACGATCGGCGTGCTGGGGATCGTCTCGGGGCTGATCCTGGCGTTCATCGCGCTGTATTTCCGCCAGCGCGTCGTGGATTTCGTGCAATATATCAGCGGCCAGAATCTATGGGATCCGCAAATCCGTTTCCTTGCCGAGCTGCCGTCCAAGACCAACACGTTCGAGGTGATCGGTATCGTGTCGATCGCCCTGCTGCTGACGTTCCTTGCGACGCTCTACCCGGCGTTCAAGGCGGCGAGCACCGATCCAGTCCAGGTGCTGCGTTATGAATAGAAAAGGCACCATCGCCTCATATGCTATTCCGTCACCCCGGACTTGTTCCGGGGTCCATGGTGCCGCAAATGCAATGCTTGTTGCGTGTGGGGAGGCATGGATGCCGGAACAAGTCCGGCATGACGTAGGGGGCGAGGGCGCCAATGGCTGAACCTGTTCTCGCAGTCGCCGGCCTGACCCGCAGCTTCGCCCAGGGTGGCGTGACGATCGAGGTGCTGCGCGGCGTCGATCTGACCGTCGGCGCCGGAGAGATCGTCGCGCTGCTCGGCCCGTCGGGATCCGGCAAATCAACCCTGCTCCAGGCGGTCGGGCTGCTCGAGGGCGGTTTCGGCGGCTCGATCCGGATCGCGGGCGAACAGGCGGCGCAGCTCGATTCGGACGGGCGCACCCGCGTGCGCCGCGATCAGCTCGGCTTCGTCTATCAGTTCCACCATCTGCTGCCCGATTTCAACGCGACCGAGAATGTCGTTCTGCCCCAGCTGATCAAGGATCGCACCCGCAAGGAGGCCGATGCGCGCGCGGCCGAGCTGCTGACCGCGCTTGGCCTTGGCCACCGGCTGACGCATCGTCCCAATCAGCTTTCAGGCGGCGAGCAGCAGCGCGTCGCCGTCGCCCGCGCGCTCGCCAACCGGCCTGCGCTGGTGCTGGCTGACGAGCCGACCGGAAACCTTGATGAGGCCACTGCCGATGTGGTGCTCGCCGAATTCCTCCGGCTGGTGCGCGGGGAAGGCTCGGCCGCGCTGGTCGCGACGCATAATGAGCGGATGGCGCTAAAGATGGACCGGGTGGTCCGCTTGCATGACGGGCGGCTGGCATGAGCGACTGGCGGACGACGCCGATCCTCACCGGGCGGCATGTCACGCTGCGTCCGCTGGCGATAGAGGATCGCGACGCGCTGGTCGCGGCGACAACCGATGGTCGCCTCTGGGAGCTGTTCTACTCGCTGGCGCCAGGGCCCGAGACGATCGACCCATGGTTCGCCTACACGTTCCGGGACCAGGAACAGGCCCGGAGCATGGCCTTCACCGTGGAGGATTCGGCCGGGCGCGTCGTCGGTTCGACGCGCTATCTGCGCATGAACGAGGCAAATCGGCGGGTGGAGATTGGCGGCACCTTCTACGCCGCGAGCGTGCAACGCACCGGCATCAACACCGAGGCCAAGCTGCTGTTGCTCGGCCATGCCTTTGAGACGCTGGGCTGTGTCTGCGTTCAGTTCAGGACCGACTGGTTCAACAAACGTTCCCAGGCGGCGATCGAGCGGCTCGGCGCGAAGCAGGACGGCGTGTTGCGTGGGCAACGGATCATGCCGGACGGGCGCGTGCGCGATACCGTCGTCTATTCGATACTCGATCATGAATGGCCCGGCGTGCGCCGCAATCTGCAGATGATGCTCGCCCGTCACGAGGAGAAGAGCGCATGACCGC
>Ga0105245_10005929_pt1 | contig 10733 bp, 12 predicted proteins | sample KBSM54metaG_FD_81523 | JGI IMG/M metagenome (GOLD analysis project Ga0105245, IMG submission 81523) | Miscanthus rhizosphere microbial communities from Kellogg Biological Station, Michigan, USA - KBS M5-4 metaG | ecosystem: Host-associated > Plants > Roots > Rhizosphere > Soil | place...
GATGTTGGCTGTAACGGGAACAGCCTTGCCGTCTTTCAGGCCCGGCTTGAAGCGCCACTTCTGGACGGCCTCAATCGCCTTCTGATCCAGGCCGAGACCGAGAGAACGGACCACCTTGATTTCCTGCGGCACACCGTTTTCATCCACGATCAGAGAGAGCAGTACCGCCCCCTGCCACTTGGCTTTGCGAGCTTCCTCAGAGTACTCAGGCTCGGGCCGGAACACCGGAACAGGCGCGCTGACGCCTCCGCCGATCTTGTAGGCCCCGCCGCCAAAACCGCCGCCGCTGCCCGGACCTACGCCAGGACCCTTGCCGGATCCGATGCCTGTGCCAATGCCGTTACCCGCGGATGGGATGCCCAGCCGGCCCAACGGATCTCCGTAATTACTCGCGGTGATGTTGGGGAGGTCGGGCGCTACGATCGTGGGCGTCAACGAGATCTTGGGATCTTCCACCGTGCGAATCGGAGGAATAAACGACTTAGGCGCCACCTTCGGCAGCTCGCCCTTGGTTACCGCCAGCTTCTGCGGACTGCCTCCGCCGCCCTTGGATTGCTCGGGCTTAGGTTTCGGCTGAAAATCCTTCAGAGGAGGAGCAAAAATCGGGACGAATTCTTTCATCGCCTTCTGCACCGGCTTCAGCGAGCCGACAAACAATAGAAGGGCGACCACCGCCACGTGGGCAACGACAGAGGACAAGCCCGCCGTAGTTTCGTGGCCTCCATAGAGACCCTTAAGGCTGGCCATTTCGACCGGCTTGGAAGTCACTTCCAGGGGCGGAAGCTTGGGAGGATTGATGAGTTCCTTAATCCCCTGCACGATGCTTTTGTACCAGGGCAGCTCGATCGCCGCGGGCGCCAGCAAGTGACGCAAATGATCGTCAGGATCCGCACCGTCGTAGTGGCCTAACGAAGTTTGCAGCTCCAGGGGCTTGGACGTCACTTCGAGCGGAGCTAACTTCGGCGGATGGATCGCTTCTCGAATGCTTTGGATAATGCCCCTATACCAGGGCAGTTCCATGGAGTCCGGGGCAAGCAGACGCAAGGTATCTGGTTCGGCCGGCGGGGTTACCCCAGCCTTTACCGTTTCGTCTGGAAGCTGTTGCTCGGACACGTTCAATCTCCGCCTAGCGCTAAGACGTTCAAAGCCGGGCCCAGGTTTCAGTTTTTGGAACTTTCACCGCGGACTTCAGCCCTGTTTTGAGTCTATCACAGCCCTAATCGACTGACAGGGTTATAGACTCGCGATCTATGGATTCTGGAACAGTCAGGAAATTCGAAATTTGCGCCCACATCGGATCCAGCACGTCTGTAAGTTCGTGCCCGGATTCCATCAGGATCAGCTTCACATTCGGATGGACCTGGGCATACGCGCTGGAAATAGCAGACGGGACTACGGGGTCGTGCAGCCCGTGCAGGATCAGGGCCGGCTGCGAAAACACCGGTTCCTCTTCGTACTGAGCCGAGTCTTCGACAAACTGATATCCCAGGCGGCATTCGCGGCCCGCGCCGTAATGAAAAACCGGGATGGAGCCATGGCGCTTCCAGTCTTCCATCTGATCCGCCGAATAGCGCTCCCGCCATCGCTGGGGAAACTGAAATGCAGGCGCAAGCAGTACCAAGCGTTCGATCTCAGGATGGCGTGCGGCATACAGCGCCGCCAGGTATCCGCCCAAACTCGATCCCATTAAGATCGCCGGCTTGCGCGCAACTGCCCGCTCGACGACGTTCAGTTGGCCGGAAATGGTCAGGTTTTCGAAATTGCCCTCGTCCAACTGAGGAATTTCCATAGGCACGCGGCGTTCCGCGAACTTGCGGTGGAAGAATTGCGCCTTGCCGGAGTTGGGACTGGAGGCAAACCCGTGAAGATATACGATCCGGGTCATTGGGTCTGGAACTTGATGTCGCTGGATGCCGCAAACTTGTGGAAATCCGTGTAGCTGAATTTGTTTTCGGCGACGACGGTGGCGCCGCGCAGCTCATGGTGCTCGGTGAAAAACGGCAGCAGCGCGCCGAACGGCGACATGGCGTATTCCACGGAGGCTTCTTCGCGCACCAGGTCCTGGCCTTGCTGGCCGCTCACCAGCGTGACGCGGACCGGTAGAAAGTCATTCTCCCGAACCCACACTTCGCCACGGAGGCGAAGGTTGCGCGCTTCCTGGCCGCGCCGGGCGTCCACTACCGTGAGCGCTTCCGCGCCATCGATCTGCTGATACGAGAACACCAGCAGGTGCGCGGTTCCCTGATTCTCCGTGCGGCGAAACGTGAACTCGTAGTGGTTCACATCGCCCGGGGTGAATAACAGCAGCAGCTGCCCGAAGTCCGTCACCGCTCCCAGCAATCCGTACTTCTCGAACTGGGTCAGCAGTTCCTTCTTACGTTTATCGTCAGCCGCCATAACGATCGCCGCCAGCTCGTCTTGCGCCTTCTTACTGTCCTGCAGCTTGCGGCCATCGAGCGAAGTGACGCGGCGCAGCTCGTGGATGGCTCCGCCCTCTCCCGCAAACGATGCGAAGCTATATTCGGAGATAATTCTGCGCTCTTGCCAGGAGGGCTGAGGAGCATTGGTTGCGCTAGCGCCGATACGGACGCGAAACCCGCCCTTGGGAGGCTTTTGTGCGCGCTGGAACAGAGTTTCCTGGCCGACCACGTTAGGAGCGAGCCTTCGAAACGCATCGGCTTCCTGGCTCAGGCGCTGGACCAGTTGCTGGGTGCGCTCATCACTTTTAACGGGGCGTACGGAGGCGCAGACTAGGGCGAGCAAGATCAGGACTCGCATATCTTCAGCATATCGGCTTCTGTTAGCATGAGTGTTACCCCCTCCGATCATGATTCGCAGTTTCCGAGGCAATAAGCCCAAAATCGCCGACTCCGCCTACGTCGATCCCGGCGCCCACGTTATTGGCGACGTAGAAATCGGCGAGAGCTCGAGCGTCTGGCCGACAGCGGTTCTGCGCGGCGATCTGGAGCCGATTCGTGTGGGTGCGATGACCAACATTCAGGACGGCGGCTTGATCCACACCGACAGAGGTTTTCCGGCGGTGATCGGCGACCGCGTAACCGTAGGTCATGCCGCGATCCTGCACGGCTGCATTGTGGAAGACGACAGTCTGATCGGGATCGGCGCGCGTGTGCTGACAGGAGCGCGGATCGGCCGGGGAGCCGTAGTCGCCGCGGGCGCGCTGGTTCCGGAAGGCATGCAAGTGGAGCCGGACACATTGGTGATGGGCACGCCCGCCAAGCCGCGCCGTTCCGTGACGGCGGAAGAGAAAGTGCGCTTCGAGAAGGGCGTGGCAGGGTATGCGGAGCGCGCGCGCCAGTTCAAGGAAGAGCAGCCGTGATCAAAGCCGTCAAGGGCACACGGGATATTCTTCCGCCCGCCAGCGCCGCCTGGAACCACGTGGAGGCGATCGCACGCGAGGTCTTCCGCACCTACAACTACCAGGAAATTCGCACGCCTTTGTTTGAGGAGACCGCGCTCTTTGCACGCGGCGTCGGTGAAGATACGGATATCGTCGGCAAGGAAATGTATACCTGGGAAGATCGCGATGGCAGTTCGCTCACGCTGCGTCCCGAGGCTACCGCGTCAGTTATGCGCGCTTATATCGAACATCGCCTGGATCAGGTTCCGGGAATCAAGAAGCTGTACTACATCGGTCCGATGTTCCGGCGCGAGCGTCCGCAGAAGGGACGCTTCCGCCAGTTCTATCAAATCGGCGCGGAGGCCATCGGATCGGATTCGCCCATCGTCGATGCCGAAGTGATTGAGATGGTGGTGGAGCTGCTGCGCCGCGCCGGGATGGAAGGCTTCCATCTGCTGCTCAACTCAGTGGGATGCAAGGATTGCCGCCCGGCCTATTTAGCGCTGCTGCGAGAGAAGCTGGCCGGCATCGCTCCGCAGCTGTGTGGCGATTGCCAGCGCCGCGCCGTGACCAATCCTCTTCGCGTGCTCGATTGCAAGGTGCATGAAGACCAGGGCCATATCAATGCGCTGCCCTCGATCCTGGATCACTTGGATGCGTCGTGTCAGGAGCATTTCGCCAGCGTTCGCAAGAATCTGGATGCGCGCGGAATCGCGTATGAGATACGCCCTCGCATGGTCCGCGGGTTGGATTACTATATGCGCACCACCTTCGAGATCACCCACGGCGCTCTGGGAGCTCAGAATTCAGTATTGGGCGGCGGGCGCTATGACGGTCTCGCGGAAGCCATCGGTTCGAAAGTTCCGGCGCCGGGGATTGGTTTTTCGATCGGCGAAGACCGTTTGGTGATGATCCTCGAAGAATCGCACCCCGATCGCTTCAAGCCGGTGGTGGACGTGTTTCTGGCTCCGCTGGGCGAGGCCGCCGAACAGCATGCAGGCGCCCTGGCGGCCGAGCTTCGATCGCAGGGCTTTTCGGTGGAGCGGTCGGCCGACCGGAAACTGAAACGGGCTCTGGAAGTTGCCAACAAGACCGGCGCGCGCTACACGCTGATTCTGGGCGATGATGAAGTCAACACCGGAACATATTCCTTAAAGGACATGGCGTCGGGCGAGCAAGTGAAGCTGCAACGCTCCGAGCTCGCGGCGCGGATTAAATCAAACTAGAACATGGAACAAGTACCTCTGGATTTCTTAGGCGAGTTGCGCCGAACACATGACTGCGGAGCCCTTCGCGCTGCTGACGCCGGCAAACGAGCCATCCTCATGGGCTGGGTGCATCGCCGGCGCGACCTGGGCGGCGTGCTGTTCATCCATCTGCGCGACCGCGAAGGCGTTACGCAGCTGGTGTTCCGCTCCGACGGCGATCCGGCTGTGCACGCCCGGGCAGAACTGCTCGGATCGGAATACGTGATCGCGGTGGAAGGCCTGGTGGAACGCCGCGCGGCGGATACCGTGAACACCGCGATCGCAACCGGCGAAGTTGAAATCGTCGTCGATAAGATTTGGATCCTGAACGAATCCAAGACTCCGCCGTTTCCGATGGAAGAGAACGTAGACGTCAAGGAAGACGCGCGCTTGAAGTATCGCTACGTCGATCTGCGCCGTCCGCACATGCAGCGCAACATCATTCTGCGCTCCAAGATGGCGTTCGCGGTGCGCGAAACGCTCACCAACCTGGGATTCCTGGAAATCGAAACTCCCTTCATGGGGCGTTCGACGCCGGAAGGCGCGCGCGACTATCTGGTGCCCAGCCGCGTGAATCCGGGAAGATTCTATGCCCTGCCGCAATCGCCGCAGATCTACAAACAGCTGCTGATGGTGGCGGGGTTTGAGAAATATTTCCAGATCGTGCGCTGCTTCCGCGATGAAGATCTGCGCGCCGACCGCCAGCCGGAGTTCACACAAATCGATCTGGAGATGTCCTTTCCGCAGCAGGAGCGCATCTACGAAGTGATCGAGCCCTTGATCGGCGCGGCCTGCAAGGTGGCCGGCTTCGAGGTGCCCGCGACATTCCCGCGGCTGACCTACGCGCAAGCCATGCACGCCTATGGCAGCGACAAACCCGATCTGCGGATTCCCCAGTTCCATTGCGTCGAAGACCTGTTTCCCGGCGCGGGACTGACGCCCGAAGGGCTTCCTCTGGTGGCCATTCGTATTCCCAAGGTCGGCCAGATCAGTCGCAAAGAGCGCGACGACCTCAAGGCGTTCGGACAGGAGCGCGGGCTGCGCGTGTATGACGATCCCAAACGCCTGGACCGCGATTTCCCCGAGCCGATGAAAGCCGTCCGGAAGCGGATCGGCGCCGAAGAGGAAGATTTGTTTCTGTTAGCCGGCTGGGGCGGTGAACCGAAGGCGCCGAAGCCTGAAGAAGCCGTGTTGCAGGCCTGCGGACAGCTGCGCATGTTCGCCGCGCAGAAGTATGCCGACAAGCACAAGCTTCTGGATCCGACCAACTTTCAGTTCCTGTGGGTAGTGGATTTTCCCATGTTCGAATGGAACGAGGAAGAATCGCGCTGGAACGCCGCGCATCATCCCTTCACGTCGGTTCACGATGAGGATCTCGAGAAGCTTACCAGCGATCCCGCACGGTGCCGCGCAAAATCCTACGATCTGGTGCTCAACGGAACCGAGCTGGGTTCGGGCTCCATCCGTATTCACCGCCAGGACGTGCAGTCGAAAGTATTTTCGGCGCTCAGCTTTACGGAAGAAGAGGCGCGCAAGCGTTTCGGATTCCTGCTGGAAGCACTGGAGTACGGAGCTCCGCCGCATGGAGGCATTGCGCTCGGTCTGGACCGGCTGGTGATGATCCTGGCGGGTGAAACGTCCATCCGCGAAGTGATTCCCTTCCCCAAGACGGCCAAGGGAACCGACCTGATGTCCGACGCACCCGGCGAAGTCCCCGAGCGTCAGCTGCGGGAACTGGGCATCGCCATCCGCGGCAACAAGTAGCGAACAGCTATTTACGCGATCACAGCGGCGCTGGCGTCTGGACTGCCGCAGGAACCGGCTTTTTGGGCCGCGTCGAAGGCCGGAATGCCCAGCACCAGATCAGCGTGCCGGCGACAATGGAGAGGCGCGCGGCGATGTCGGCAATCTCGCGGCCGATTCCCCCGCCTTCTGTAAACTGGCGCAATCCCAGAAGCAGCGCTGTGGCCGCAACGCGGGCGCCCAGACCGGCGGTAACGGTCAGCAGCTGCGGATCCCGCTTCTTGTTTGCCAGAAGCGCGGTCCACAGGAACAGATTCAGGATCGCAATGCCGAAATTAAGAATCTGGTCGGTCCCATTGAACCAGCGGGTGTAGAAGATGCGGCTTTTTAACACCACGAAGGGGAGGATCAGAATCACTCCGGAAACAATCGCCAGCAATCGCGTCAGCTTGCTGCGCAGCGGGCTGCCTTCCAAAGCCTGGTGCGCTACCGCGATCACCACCAAGAACAACAGCATGTCCACGACAAGCGCGTCCGTCCAGAACACGGTTTTGTATTCCGTGCTGGCCACGCCAAATTTGCGAAGCACAGCCCCATCCACCACAATCTGGGCAGTCTGGGCCAGACAATAGGCGAAGATCAGGAAGTAACGCCGGAAGGGACCGCGAATGAGGAGATAAAGGAGAACTACCTGAAGAATAACCTGGGCAGTAACAATGCCGTTAGACAAAAACTCCATGCTAGGCCCCCGCGGGCGACACCCTGGGACCTAGCACGGAAGAGATTATACTAGACCAACCGGAGATTGCCGCCGTCGTTGTCGTCGGGCGGAAACGGCCACGGTCCAATGTGAACGCCACTGGCGATATTGCCGCCATCGTTGTCATCCGGCGGAAACGGCCACGGACCGATATGAACGTTGCCGGCAATGTTGCCACCATCGTTGTCATCGGGCGGAAATGGCCATGGGCCGATGCGGGCGCTTCCATACGATACGACACTGGCTACCAGCGCTAAAACAAGAACTGCGCAAATTGTAGCACACAGTGCAAAAGAACTACGGAATTTACTCATCCCTCTTTACCTTTCCTCAGCCTTGCGGCCGAGCCGACACACCTTAAGAATTTCCTAAGATATTCCACCTAAGTGTATGGAGTACTTTTGTTTGTAGCAATAGGGATTTTCCTTAGTACTTAGTCGATTTGGGTACTAAGGCCCCGGAGTAGTCGCATGCTGCTCCCGAGGGAAACTATAGTACCTTAAGGAGTTATCTGCGGAAGATGCGGACGACCTCGGCGCAAGCGAGGTAGATATTCACCAGGCCTAGGCCGGTGATGGCTCCCCTGAAGTAAGGGTCATCCCAAAAGTTCTCCAGGGCTGGAAGCCATCCGGAGAAATAGTTCATGCTCCAGATGTCCACCCAGGGGAATATCGTCAGGAATAGTCCAATCTCGAAGGTAAAGATCGCCAGACACACGCGCAACAGGCGAGTGGATCGCCGTGGTCCGCCGGTTTGCGATGCCCCCATTGGGGAACCATCCGGCGTGAGATGAGGCGATGGTTCCGGCGTCAGGGACATGCGAAGAGCTCGCCTTGTTGAGACATGTCTTCCGGGATCGGATAGCCCGTCCACGGCTGGTCGTCGCGGCTGAAATTTCGAACCGGCTCGAAGCTGAACCGGTGCAAACACGTGGGACCCAGCCGCTCGAGCGCGGCTAGATGTGCCGGTGCGCCGTACCCCTTATTGTCCTTGAATCCGTACTCTGGAAATACCGCGTCAAAGGCCCGTAGGGCAGCGTCGCGAGCGGTCTTGGCCAAAATGGAGGCGGCGGCGATAGAAAAACACAGCGAATCGCCGTGAACGAGAGATTTTTGCGGCAGGGGAAGGTCCACGCTGACAGCGTCAATCAGGAGAAAATCGCACGGGACAGGCAAACGCTCGACGGCGCGTCGCATGGCCATGCGGGACGCCTGCAGGATGTTCCATTGGTCGATTTCGAAGGCGTCCGCAGCAGCGACGGCCCAGGACACGGCGCGCTCCCGGATGCGTGCAGCCAAGACTTCCCGGCGTTCGGGTTCCAAAAGCTTGCTGTCGTCCAGTCCGCGAATTGGGTTCCCCGGGTCGAGAATTACAGCTGCGGCGAATACCGGGCCAAATAATGCGCCACGTCCGGCTTCGTCGAGCCCCGCGATGGCGCGGTACCCAGCACGCCGGAAAGCGCGTTCATGACGGCTGGTCGGCATCCGTTCGCGGGAGCGACTAAGTGCGTTCCCGCAGGCGGGCGGCTTTGCCCTTCAAGCCACGCAGATAGTATAACTTGGCGCGCCGGACCCGCCCGGTGCGCACCACGTCAATGTGATCCACCACGGGAGCATGCAGCGGGAAGATGCGCTCGACGCCCTGGCCGAAGCTTACTTTGCGGACCGTGATGGTCTCGCTGACGCCCTTGTTATTGCGGGCGATCACGGTTCCTTCGAAAGCCTGCAGCCGTTCCTTGTCGCCTTCTTTGATCTTGACGTGAACACGGATGGTGTCGCCCGGCCGAAACTCGGGATGTCCGCTCTTCAGGTTGCGAGCGGTGATCTTCGATAGCAATGCGTTTTCCATAATGATCCTTAACTGACAGGTGACAAGATCACCTGTCCTACAATTACATGCTCAATAAGTCCGGCCGATGCCGCGCGGTTTTTTCACGCGCCGCGCTCTGCCGCCATTTCCGGATCTGCTCATGATTCCCGCCGAGCAGCACATCCGGCGTCTTCCAGCCGCGAAACTCGGCCGGCCTGGTATACTGCGGGCAATCCAGCAAGCCGTCCTCACCAAACGACTCATACACCGCCGAATCGCTATTGCCCAGCACGCCTTCCTTGAGACGCGCTACTACATCCACCACCATGGCCGCGGCCAATTCCCCGCCGCTCAGCACAAAATCCCCGACCGAGAGTTCTTCATCGGCCAGATGCTCGGCCACGCGCTCATCCACGCCTTCATATCGGCCGCAGATCAGCAACAACTCGCTCAAACCCGCAAATTCACGGGCAACGGACTGATCGAACTTCCGGCCCTGGGCTGAAAGTAGAACTACCTTTCTTCCCTGCCCCTTTTCGCGATCCGGCCAGATGGATTCCACGGCCTCAAAAATCGGGCCGGCCTTCAACACCATGCCTTCACCGCCACCGAACGGCCGGTCATCTACCGTCTTATGCCGATCCTGCGTCCAGGTTCTCAGATCGTGCACCTGGATCCGGATCAATCCGGCGCGCCGCGCCCGCTCGATCACTCCATGTTCGAACGGCCCGTTGAAAAACTCGGGGAAAATCGTCAGAACATGAAACGTCATCACAAGTCCGCTAGCCCTTCAGGCAGCTCGGCCCGAATGATTTTCCGGGCTACATCAATTTCACGGCAGATCGCTCCGGCGAAAGGGACCAACATCTCACCCCCGCCGGACTTCTCCACGCGCAGAACCGGCCGGCCGCCATAGTCCTCAACGCCCCGGACGATCCCCAGCGGCACTTCACCGCCGAGCGCCACAATCCCGCAGCCGATCAGATCGGCATAGGAATATTCGCCCGGCTCCGGCTTGGCCCGCTCGCTTTCGGGAGCCAGCACATCCGCGCCCCGCCAGATCTGAGCCTCCGAGATCGAATCGATCCCGAAGAACTTGAACACTGGCCGGCCGTTATGATGCCAGAGGTTTTCCACCTCAGAAGGCCGTTCCCGGCCGCCCAGGCGGAGCACCACGTTCTTCAATTTCTCCGCGCGACCTGGCTGCGAACTATAGATCTCGGCTGTTAATTCGCCGAGGCGGCCGCGTTCCCGGAGAATGCGGCCCACCGCGACCCAATTCCCGTCTTCCAAACGCCTATTCCAAAATTTCCAACGTGAAGCGCCGGTGCAACTTCATACCAGCCGCTCCCAAGAGCGTCCTAATGGATCGTGCCGTCCGGCCCTGTTTCCCGATTACCTTGCCCAAATCGGTCGGCGCGACACGCAATTCCAGAACGGTAACCTGCTCGCCTTCCACTTCGCGAACCGTCACTTCATCAGGAATATCCACAAGCGCTTTGGCGATATCAATTACCAGATCTTTCACCCGTTTCACCCTCCTGCTTGGATCGATTCTAGCACTTGCATGCCGAGAACCGCCCTAGGGGGTGACTCAGGCCGCTGGCGTCGCCGGATAAACCTTGATCAGGCGGGCAACCGTATCGGACGGCTGAGCGCCATTCTTGATCCAGTGGGCGATCCGTTCATGCTTCAGATTCACCACTTTAGGCTTGGTGATGGGATTATACGTCCCCACCACTTCAATGGCTGTGCTGTCGCGAGCCCGTTCTTTATCGATTACCACTACGCGGTAGGTCGGCTTCTTTTTCGC
>Ga0105245_10005933_pt1 | contig 10731 bp, 10 predicted proteins | sample KBSM54metaG_FD_81523 | JGI IMG/M metagenome (GOLD analysis project Ga0105245, IMG submission 81523) | Miscanthus rhizosphere microbial communities from Kellogg Biological Station, Michigan, USA - KBS M5-4 metaG | ecosystem: Host-associated > Plants > Roots > Rhizosphere > Soil | place...
GAATTCAATGTTGCGCCCGACAAAGAGCCGCCCTCTCTTGTCATTTTCGATCTCACTGATGTTCCGTCCATGGACTCCTCCGGACTAGGGTTGATAGTGGCCCACTACATCAGTTGCCGGAACAGGGGCATCCGGGTGGTCGCAGCAGGGGTGAACCCCAACGTCCTTAAACTATTCGCATTCACAAGGATCGATTCACTTATCCCGATGGCTGCCACTGTCGAACAAGCAATCCTCTCGTAATTCTGTTCATCTTTCTCTGGCACACAATCAGTCGTTCCTCTCAGCTGCAAAATTGAATCTTCACCACATTCGCCGATCAGATAGTCGACGAAGTGCTGGCGTTTTTTCCAAAACAGGCATGAGAATGAGACATTCCCCGCCAGGGCGGTCGGGCCCGGGGATCGAGTCACCTTTCAACGGGTGCTAAAGTTCTTTGTCAAGGAGCCAATATGAACATCAGCTTCTCCGGCAAGGTCGCACTGGTGGCAGGCGGCACTGGCGGCTTGGGCGGTGCGGTCAGCCTCGCATTCCTTGAAGAAGGCGCGAAGGTGGTGGCCACTTATCGTAAAGAGCAGGAGTTCGCCGCCCTGAAAAGTGCCGCAGGTGCAAACGCATCAGCCCTTGAAGGGCAGCTCGTCGACATCACCGACGAACTCGCCACGGCAAAATTCGTAGCCAATGTAGTCTCCAGGCATGGAAGGCTGGACGCCGTCGTGAATGCGATCGGCGGCTACGCTGGCGGGATAAAGCTCTGGGATTTGGATACCAAGACCGTTGACGCGATGTTTTCGCTCAATCTCCGTTCGGGATACTCCTTGGCACGGGCAGTCTTGCCGCCAATGCTCAAGCAACGGTATGGATCCATCGTCAATGTCGCCGCAAAGGCGGCTGTCGACCACGGAGCGGGTGCGGCCGCGTATGCCGCATCGAAAGCCGCCGCGGTCGCGCTGATGGATTCTCTGGCTGCGGACAGCAAAGGAACTGGGATCAGAGTCAACTCCATTCTGCCCAGCATTATCGATACGCCAATAAACAGGCAGGCAATGCCTGGTGCCGATTTTGCTTCATGGCCGAAGCCGCAGGACATTGCCCAGGTAATCCTTTTTCTGTGCAGCGACGCCGCAAAGACAATTCACGGCGCCGCAATTCCCGTCTACGGCAACAACTGATTTCTCTTTGCTTGAGATTGCTTTCTCTCGTTTCCGCAGTCCCGGTCCAAAACGATCATGGAGGTTTTTTCAACTCCAAGTGCGTATCTCCGCTGGGTCCCTGTAATTCCCCCATTCATTCAGGGAGGAAACATGCACATTAGCCGCAATCCAGGAAGAGTCGCCGGATTATGGTACTTGCTTCTTTGCATCCTCGGCCCACTGCGCCTCATGTACATTCCCAGCAAATTGTTTGTGCATGGGAATGCGTCCGCGACCGTCAACAATATTGCGACTCACCAGTGGCTCTTCCGATTCGGAATTGTCGCGGACCTGGCTTGTGCAGTAATCCTGATCTTCCTTGGGATGGCCTTCTACCGCTTATTCAGTGGCGTAGACAAGAACCTCGCAGTGCTGGTGATCGTATTCGGCGGTGTAATGCCGTCCCTTATCGACTTTGTTGGAGTGGTAAGCGACTACGGAGCGCTCACTCTTGCCCTTGGCTCTGATTCCTTGTCAGCCTTCGACAAACCTCAGCGCGACGCCCTCGCCATGCTATTCCTTACGCTGCGGGACCATCAAAACACTGCCGCCGAGATCCTCTGGGGTGCGTGGCTCTTCCCTTTGGCCGCTCTCGTCTACAAGTCGCGTTTCCTGCCCCGATTCCTCGGCGTCTGGCTCGCAATAAACGGCTTGGCCTATATAACCCTCAGCTTGACGGGCATATTGTTCCCTCATCACCAGAACAAAGTTTTTCTCTATTCCCAGCCTGCACTCTTCGGAGAGTTGGCTCTCATGCTCTGGCTCGTAATCAAGGGCACAAAATCGCCACTCGACGCGACAGCCTCATCGAATGCCGCCATTTAGAGGCCAAACTGCCGCTTCCGAAGCGTCCGATATCAGAACTCCTTCTCCACCAAAAGAAGAAATCTCTGGCGCGGGTCAAATCAATTCTGTTCCCCCCCGCAGTTACGGCCTCATGTCTGCATCTAACCCTAGTAGAGAATCAACGCGCCTCGCCGATCGAATCTGCCGCGCAAGAGACGCACTGACATATCAATGGAGGTTTCATGAAAGCTGCAACAATCGTGGGCATTTTGCTAATTGTGGTAGGTTTTGTCGGGTTCGCTCTCGGTGGCTTCAGTTTCACTCACGAGAAAAAAGACGTCGACTTGGGGCCTGTTCAGGTCTCTCACAAAGAGAAGAGCACATTGCCGATTTCGCCTATCCTCAGCACCCTATCTTTGATCGCGGGCGTTGGACTGGTTGTAGCGGGTGTCCGCGGAAAATAGTGAGGTCGCTAGTACTGCAATGTGACGCAAATCGCCGGCTACATGCCTGCTCTCAACGTCCAAGCTGGCTAATGGTGTCGCGAATGGGTGCCGAAGATATCCTGAGGATTCCGGTGAAGGGCGAATACATCTCCAAAATAATCAAGATTGCGCCCGAGACCGCGAGTGCGCCCACCAGCAGGGTCACAATCACAGTGGGATTGGGTGGGGCGAAAAGGCCAAAGCTCATGAAGATTGCAACAAGCCATGAGACCAGAACGACTAATAGGGGCATCGAGAGCGAGTTACTTTCCGATTGAACGAAGAGCAACCAGCCCGATTCCCTCAATTCACCTAGGGTGACAATCGCCTCACGCTTGGCCGACACCTGAATCTCATTCTTTGGCTCGAGGGTTCTCAATTCCCCTTCAACCTTGTCCAGGACATAACTCGGTTCGAGGTCGACATCTGCAAACGCTTCTTGAGGCCAGAAACGATGGAAGGTAGCTTGAACTGAATCACGTAAGATCGAACGACCCTTTTTGGTCTCGGGGCCATACGCTGCAAGGGAGCGATCCAGCAGCAGTATCTTCATCGACACCTGTGACACGAGAGTTTTCTGCGCATCGTAGGAGCCCTTGGCTGAGGACACCAGCATCCCGAGCACCAGTCCCGTCATCGTGACGACAAACCCGGTTGAGAGTCTGATCACGACTTTCGCATCAGCGCTGAAATGTTCATCAGGCAGCACACGACGTAGATAGATGCCAAGAAGGGCACCTGCGAAGATAAGCGCAAAAGCAATTAGGCTTACATTGATCGAGTACATTGCCGTCTCCTTGTCGCTCGCCTTCCTGCGCTGAAACCTCTACGGATAGCCAGAAATTGGCCACTTCGTCTCGGATCTCACCGGGCGGATGCCCCGCAAAAGTGACGTATCAACTGCAGCTGCACGATTAGGCCCGAAGCTGCGACTCGAAATGCCAAGATCTGTGTGCCTTTTACCGTCGCTCAACGTACCAGCCCCTACACAGCGCCGCCACTGGCAAACCTGACAGCATCGCGAAGGCTCAGGTTTGTAACACGTGGAAAGCAGAATGCGCAGGTTTGTGCGAATAAATGCGAGGTCGACCTGACGGCCCTCTATCCCGCCCTCCGTCGAGCTACTTCCTGATACACCTCGACATACTCGCGGGACGGCTGTTCCCAACTAAAATTCTTTGCCATGCCATTCAACATGAGCCGTCGCCACGCCGACTTGTCCTGGAAAGTCACAGCGGCTCGGTCAATCGCATCGAGCAGCGCCTGCGCATCATAACCGTGAAACTTGAAACCCGTACCTGTCTTCTTCTTTGGATTCCACTCTTCGATCGAGTCATCGAGCCCGCCGGTCGCGCGCACCACCGGCACAGTGCCATACTTGAGCGAATAAATCTGATTCAACCCGCCCGGCTCATATCGCGACGGCATCAGAAAGATATCCGCCCCAGCTTCGACTTTGTGCGCCATCGCCTCGTCGTACTTCACCTGCACGGCAACGAGTGACTGATTTGCATATGCCCAATCGCGAAAGAATCTCTCATAGAATGGCTCGCCTGTTCCCAGCGCAACCACGGCCAGCTGCCGCTCCGAAAGCTTCGCGGAGATCTGCTCCAGCAGGTCAAAACCTTTCTGCGTGGCAAAGCGGGACACGAGTCCAATCACCGGCGTAGTCTCCGCCACGTTTTGCAACCCAAAAGCATGCAGCAAATCGTCGCGGCATTCGAGTTTCCCACTCAAATCTTCCGGGGTGTAATGTGCAGCAAGATTTCCGTCCGTTGCCGGATCCCAGTCCGAGTAATCCACGCCGTTCAAGATCCCTCGCAAGTCCGCTGAACGACGCCTCAACGCCCCGTCCAGTTGGTTCCCGAACTCCGGAGTCTGAATCTCCTCAGCGTACTTGCGGCTGACAGTGGTCAGCATATCGGAGTAAACCACGCCCCCCTTGAGAAAGTTGAAAGTGTCATAATGCTCCAACTTGTCGTAGGTGAAAACCTCCCATGGCAGCATCAACATCTCCGTCGTCGATGGCGGGAACCACCCCTGATAGCCCGCGTTGTGAATAGTCAACACAACTCCCACATTCATTAGCATCGGATCGGAACTATAGACCGTGCGAAGAAATACCGGAATCAGCGACGCCTGCCAGTCGTGAACATGAAAAATGTCCGGAACCCCAAGCAGCTTGCTCGCCTCAAGAACTGCGCGGCAAAACAGGCCAAAGCGCTCGGCATTGTCACCGTATTCACCGCTTTTCGTTCCGTAAATTCCCTGCCGGTCAAACAACTCTGGGCAATCCACGAAATAGAACTTCACTCCATTCAATTCGCCGCCATCTACAATTCCTGCAAACCGGCTGTAATTCTGGAACGGAATGGTAATCGACTCGGCAGCGAATTTGATCTCTCGACTAACTTGCTCCCGCACGATCGAGTAGAACGGCAGATACACGGTCACTTCATGACCCAGCTTCACTAACTCCGGCGCCAGCGCGCCCACCGCGTCCGCCAGCCCACCAGTCTTTGCAAATGGAACACACTCTGACGCGGCAAAAACAATTCGCATTATGTCTTCTCTCCGGGGCGTGAACTCATCTCTTCCAGGCAGCAATATCAAAGGCCAAGTCTACACGCTGACACTTTGATTCATTTGAGGCCCGTCGCGTCGGAATTTCGCATCGGAATGACCCCGTGCCTCATCTGAAACTCATGCCGGGATCAAACACCTACGATGGTCTGCAGTACTCGCGACAGTCCATCGCTGATGGCAAATCGGGTATCGCCCACTCCTTCGATGACATGGGTCTCCTCGACAACCCGATCCTGAATTCACTCGAGACGGACCACGCAAAATGGGCGATGGTTGAAGGCGCCGCGCGACGATATCCTGCTGAAGTCGGTCCGCTCAGCGGCATGCCAGACCAGTCTCTGGCCCACTATGATGCCCTGCGCATGCTCGCAGGTTCCGGCGGAATTCTGGGCTTGTTCTTTCAAGCTCCCCCGGCTCCCCCACAACGCTGGAGCCTGGTTCGCGGCGGTTTGTTGACCCAGATGGTTGCAACATCGCCAGAGATCGAGCAAGTCGCACCGCCACCTTTTAACACCATCTTCAGGCCGCTCACCGTCGCAGATGTACCGGCGATGCTGGAGTTGACCGAACTTACCGAGCCCGGCCCATTTCGCAAACGCACCTTTGAGCTTGGCAAATTCTATGGCGCTTTCGAGTCCGATCGCCTGGTCTCAATGGCGGGTCAGCGCATGAGTCTCCCAGGATTCATCGAGGTCAGCGCGGTGTGCACTCATCCCGACGCTCGTGGTCGCGGCTACGCTCGCATTCTCATGTCGACTGTCATGCATGACATCCTGCAGCACGGCAGACGCCCATTCCTTCATGCGTTCGCCGACAACCCCGCTATTCGCCTTTATAAAAGCCTTGGCTTCGTCCAACGGCGAACCTTCCATCTCGCAGTCCTGAAAAACGAAGCCTGACGAACCGCATTCCCCAGTTCCGTTTGCCGTCATTCGGCTACCATCAGAACAAGCATGCCCATCAAGCCAAAGCTAGGCCAAAACTTCTTACGAGATGAACAGGCCATTCAGCGGATCGCCGCATCCATTGGAGACTGCACGGGCCGCACGGTGGTCGAGATCGGTCCCGGCAAAGGCGCAATCACCGGCGCATTATCCGCGCGCGCCCGCCGAGTCTTGGCTATCGAACTGGACACCGAATTAGCCGCTCGAATTCGCGATGAATTCTCTTCTGACCGAGTCACGGTCATGAATCAGGACGTGCTCGACTTCGACTTCACCGCCCTGTCTGCCGAGTTAGGTGACCGCCTGCTCGTCGTCGGCAATCTTCCGTATCTCATCACGTCGCCGATTCTTCTCAAGCTGGCAGCCAACAGTGCTGCCATCGATCGTGCCGTCCTCATGGTGCAACGCGAAGTCGCCGACCGCGTGGCCGCACGCCCGGGCTCGCGCGATTACGGACTCCTGTCCGTTACGGTCCAGATGTACGGGCCAGTTGAGAAATTGTTCACCATTCCACCGGGCGCTTTTTCACCGCCGCCGAAAGTGCATTCCACGGTATTCCGCTGGCGATTTGAGCCTCGGTTCGCTGAGCTGAATGTTGACCCTTTATTGTTCCTCGGTTTCGTGCGGAAAGCGTTTGCGCAAAAGCGTAAAACTCTCGCCAACAATCTCCGTGCTGCGGGAATCCAGCCGCAAACAATCGATGCCGCACTCTCCATGGCTGGCATAGACCCACTGGCACGAACCGAGTCGTTAGCCATCGAGACTTTGGCAACTCTGTGGCGGTCGTTGCAAAAAGAAGGGGCCACTCCGATTGCCGAAGTGGCCCCTCCCGTTACAGATTCAGATCACTAGTGGCGCGGGCCTGCCGACGGGCTTGGGGCACCACCACCACCAACGTGACCGCCACCTCCGCCGCCGACGTTGCCACCGCCACCGACGTGACCACCACCCATATTGCCGCCGCCACCCATGTTTCCACCGCCTACGTGACCGCCATTATTAATGCTTCCTCCGCCACCCACATGACCGCCGCCACCGCCGGCGACGCTCCCGCCAATCGGATGCGGTGCTGGTGCTCCGCTACCATGGAAACCCGGATTGGGTGCAGACGGGCGATAGATATTTCCACCCGAATTGGTTGAACCGCTCCACGTGCCCGGACGAGGATTACTGCCGCCTGGCGTATTTAACCACGGACTGTAAACAGGTCGGGTAGTTGAACCCAGACCGGGATACGTGAGAGGCGGACGGCTCACGATACTCGAAGCCGCACCTTCATGGTTGTAGGTAGGTCGCAGCGAGATCGGCCGAAGCGGTTGCACAACACTCCCCGCGATCGTTACCGGTCCGCCCGCTACGTGCACCGGCGCCGCCGTTGGTTTGTGTGAGCCGTGGTAGTAGCTGATCACCGGATTCGGTTGATACTTTCCACCGCTTCGAATCGGCGAACCTCCACCACCTGGCTTGATTGGAGTGCCCCGCGGACGATGCGGCGGTTGATAGCGAACGGGCATTGTCCCGACATTGGAGCCCCACCCGCCGTTGTTCCACCAATATCCACCGTTGTAGCCCGGATTCCAGCACCAGCCGAACCCGTCATAGTAGTTCCAGAACCCTATGGAGTACGGCAGATAGCCCCACGAGTTGCACGAAACCCAGATGTATCCGTAGCGCGGTGTCCATACCCAGTTGCCGCAGCCGTAAGGATCCCAACCGGCTGTCGCCCCCTGGTATGGAGACCAGACATATCCTTGGCCGGGAACGTTGTACCAATTGCCATTCGCATCCAGGTCACCCCAGGCGGGATTGTTGTTTGCCTCCACGCTGTTTGTTGCAGCGGTACGCGCTGCCTCCTGTGAGGTCAGTACCTGGTCGCGATCAGAATTCCATGCATCCCACGAGTCCGGCTCGATGGTTTCAGCCAGATTGTAGTGTCCGGGGTCCGACGCATTCAGAGACACGGTCTCGCCGCCATGCAAATCGAGCGAGAGCGCTGTGCCATGCTCCAGGTGAGCGTTGCCTGAGAACACGGCAACCTCGCCCGGAGGATTGTCGAGATTCACTCGAATCACTGTAAAGCCTGTAGCCGTCAGTACCGTGCTGTTGAACCCCACCTTGATCTGGCTCGAAGCGCTCTCCCCTTGCAGTTCGAAGTAGCCCAAACCGTTGTCGAGCACCGCTTCCGATTCTGCGAGGCCATTTTGCTGGCGCAACACCTTGAGCCGCAGCGAACTGTTGGGCGAAATACGAATGACGCTTCCATCTTCGAATTGAAGCTCGGCGCGTCCATCTTCCCCTGTAGAAATCTGTGACCCCTCAAAGATCGGCGTATTGGCCAGGGCGGGATCGGCCAGAATCGCGCCCCCTTGCGAAAGTTGAACTCCCCCGTCGACAAAGCTGAGGCGCACGGCACGAGCTGTCGGATCGGCTTCCTGCGCTCTCACAGCTACTGCCGCAACGAGCAAAGCCAGCCCCAGAACCCCGGCGGCTGGCCTGAACCAAACCTCACTTGCGCATTTCATTGAGCCCCCACCCTTTCCCCACACCCCACGATGACAAATCATCGCAAGGAGCCCACACCCTTAAGACCACACAAACCGAGGAAAAGTCGCGGGAATATTCGCGCCTGGGAGACTAATTGTCAGCCCGCGCCAGCAAGGTCCGCGCTCTCTTCCTTACTCGTTCCATCACATGAGGATCGTTTTCGAGCCGCTCCAGGATACCCTTGATGGTGCAAATCTGCTGGAGCCGGCCGTCGTCCGCAGCCTCCGCAATATACTCTACCGCTTTATCTAGTCCTAGGGGATCATGTTGCAGAAGCATTTCGAGCCGAGCGCCCTCAATAAGAGTCGATGCAACGGCTACAAGCGAGTCCCCAAGTTCCTGAATATCCTTGTCTTTGGAGTAGTTGAACTCGCACCCCCCCTCCCCCTCGGGACCACTATAGGTGATCTTCTTCCACCCTTGGAACGCCACTTTAAGGTGACTTTCGCACTTCCCGCCGAGGAGACGTTTGTCGCGCGCAATATGAAATGCACGGACCGCAAAGCTATCGCTCAGGTTCACGTCGCGGTCGACCTTGCCCGGCAACATTTCAGCTTCATCGTAAGAGGGCTTCGCACCCCCTTCGGCGTGAAAATGCCCTGTCCCATCCGGGTGAATCACCAGCGTCCATTGCGATGGGTAGAGGCTGGGATTGGAAAAGTCGAGTCGGAGGGTCGAAGTGGGTGCGCCATACCCCTGCATGGTCAATAAAGCGGCCAGAGCTGTGATCAGAATGACCAGTTTCGGCCTTCTCATCTCGTCAACCCCTGTGCAGCCAGTGTCTGGTAAGTATGTATGTGGCAAATAGCGATCGCCAGCGCATCCGCAGCGTCGGCTGGCTCGGGCAATTCTTGTAACTCCAGTAGCCGGGCAACCATGAATTGCACTTGTTCCTTCTTGGCCAGGCCATAACCGACCACGCTCGACTTGATCTTCAAGGGAGCGTACTCGGCGACCGGCACACCCTGATTTGCCGCAGCCAGCAACGCCACTCCTCGAACCTGGCCAAGTTTCAAGGCGGATTTTGCGTTCACCGAGTAGAAGACCTCCTCCACGGCAACGACTTCAGGCTTCCAGTGTTCAAGCGCCGCGGTCAGTTCCTGGTAGACCTGGGCCAATCGCTCTGGCAAAGGCTTTGCTTTGGCTAGCCGTATTGCTCCCATGGTGCTGCAGATCAATCGAGGCTCACGCCCGGAATCAAAAGTCTCAACAACGCCAAACCCGGTGATCTCGGTGCCGCAGTCGATTCCGAATACTCGCATCCGGATGTCAGTTTAACCCAAGGGCGACGTTGCATGGGACAAGGTATTGAAAAGCCTGACCATCGACATCCGAAGCCGAGTCTCACAGCAGAACGCGATCCATCAAGCGCGCATCTCAAAAGCATCTCAATTGAAGGGTCTCGCAATTTGGACCGGAGGAGTCCAATGACGAAAATAAGCCTCCCGTTCTGATTCGCGCTTGCACCAATCCCCAAACAACCGAGGACAGCTCACAACGTGTATTTTCATGAAAGATGAAGGTTCTGGCTACTATTTTGCTCATGTTCGCCAGCCTGGCATCCGCTCAGGTAAATCATGGCGAGTTGCGGCTAAGAATCACTGATCCCGCAGGCGCCAGCGTGCGCTCCGCCATCAAGTTGGTCTCTGCCGGCAACGGCTATGATCACTCATTTCGTAGCGACTCAAGCGGAAGCCTCACCATCCAGCAGTTGCCCTTTGGCGTTTATAAATTGTCAGTCCAGCAATCGGGCTTTGCAGCCTTCTCAGAGAGCATCGAGGTTCGATCAGCCGTACCAATCGAAATCCGGGTTCGACTGATCCTTGCCTCGGTTCGCACCGAAGTAAAGGTCACGGACACCGGTACCCTTATTGATCCGCTCAGTTCGTCTTCAGCCACTCAGATCGGCACACAACAGATTCAGCAGCGCCTTTCTTCTTTGCCCGGCAGGTCCGTACAGGATCTCGTGCTCTCTCAGCCGGGCTGGCTGGCCGAAGGTAACGCAGTGCTGCATCCTCGCGGCTCTGAATATCAAACTCAGTTCGTCATTGACGGGATTCCGATCACCGACAACCGATCGCCGAGTTTCGGCCCAGAGATCGAGGCCGACAATCTGGATTCAATGAGCCTCTATACCGGCGGCTATCCCGCCGAGTACGGCAGAAAGTTGGGCGGCGTGGTTGAGCTGAGCAC
>Ga0105245_10005935_pt1 | contig 10730 bp, 5 predicted proteins | sample KBSM54metaG_FD_81523 | JGI IMG/M metagenome (GOLD analysis project Ga0105245, IMG submission 81523) | Miscanthus rhizosphere microbial communities from Kellogg Biological Station, Michigan, USA - KBS M5-4 metaG | ecosystem: Host-associated > Plants > Roots > Rhizosphere > Soil | place: Michigan...
ATTGCGCTAACCATCGGTTAACGTAAGGTTTTTTACGCGTACTCGTGCGTCCGCGAGGGCTTGCGCCGGTTTCGGACGGGCCGCGCTGGCAGTTTGCGGCACCGCTGCTGGGAGCGAGCCCTATGTCGCAAACAACGACAGCGCTTCGCTCGACACCTACGTGGAGTGGAGGCAAGATGACGTGAGTGATGAAGTCAGCTCATGCTCAGGCGAGCCCGAGCGCGGCGCGACCGCCGTGGCACCTCGCCGCATTCGTAGTCGCTACAATCGTTGGTTGCTCATCGCCGGACGGGGTCCCAACCAACGCGAATGGCTTGCCGGGAGCCGCGAATGGCGGCGGTGGCGGCACATCGCAGCAGACTCAGCCGGGCGGCGCCGGTGGCACATCGACGGGGGGCGGCGCCGGTGGCACTTCTACCGCGGGCGGCGCTGGAGGCACAGCGACGGGGGGCGGCGCCGGTGGCACTTCTACCGGGGGCGTTGACGCTGGTGGAGCTTCGACGGGCGGCGGCGCTGGCGGGCCTTCCACGTCGAAACCCATCTGGGTTGCTGCGTGGGCCGACGCGCCCGATAGCGCCGGCGGCGACGGCGGCACGAACCAGACATTCCGAGAAATCATCAAGCCGACGGTGGGAAGCCGCGGCAAGGTTCGCCTGCACTTTTCGAACTTCTTCGGCAAGACGCCGGTCGTTTTGGGGGCCGTTCATGTCGGCGTGCAGACCTCGGGCGCGGCCGTCCACGACGATGTGTCGGTCACCTTCGCCGGCGCGAACTCGATGACCATCCCGGCGGGAGCGTTCGTCACTTCCGACGAAGTGAGTCTGTCATTCAGCTACGGCGCGTTGTTGGGAGTAACCGAGTACGTCAAAGGTAGCTGGACGTCGCTGACACAGCACACTCAAGCGGGAACCGTCACGAGCTACGCGACTGCTGCCAACGCCGGCGACAAAAGCGCCGACCTGACGGCTACGCCATTCAACAAAGTCATTCACCAGACCTACCTGTTGGATCGAGTCGATGTTTTCGGTGACTACTCGCAAACCATCGCGGCTTTCGGAAGCTCGACGACGGACGGAGTAGCGTCGGGGACCGATGCTCACAAGACCTATCCCGAGCAACTTGCGGAAAGACTGCATGCGGCCGGCCGCGACGACGTGGCGGTCGCAAATGTCGGCATCGCGGGGACCACCGTGCTCGGCGATTCAGCAACCGCCGGTATTCACCGTTTTGTGCGCGACGTACTGCCGCTTCCTGGTGTCACGGCCGTCATCGACAACCTCGGCGCGAACGATTTGCGCAACAGTTGCGTCACCGCCGACACGTTGATCGCGGGCAAGAAAAACCTCATCGCTCAAGCGCACGCTGCTGGCCTCAAGATCTATGTCGCCACGACGGCGCCGTCCACGTTCTGCGGCGCGCAGAATCCCGGCAAGTTCGGTCAGCGCTTCGTGGAAGGGAGCGGCGAAGAAGCCCAACGCTTCCTCGTCCTCGCTTGGGCACGCAAAGCCACGGACGCAAGCCTAGGTGCTGCCGCAGCCGATGCTCTGATCGACTTCGACGGCGCGATCGTCGACCCGGCAAACAAGAGCTACATGCTGCCTTCGCTCGACTCGGGCGACGACGTCCATCCCAACGCGACTGGCTACGGTTTGATGGCCAAGGCCATTCCGCTCTCGCTTTTCTGAGGCAACGCAGAGTTCCGTCCAGACCTCCCACAACACCCAGGCATGTTTTCCATGCTTCCTATTCACTGGTCTAGTCGATTACGAATGCCTGAGTGGCGGGATGCACAGCGCACTGGCGGTCACTCAGCGTCTCCAGAGATTTCGACGCGCCCGTCTCCGACCGGTCGCTGTAGGGATTGAGTTAACCCCGTCGAACCGGACCATCTCAGCGTTAGCGGTTGCTCTCCTGTACTCCCTGGGTGACTGCATCCGCAAGCCTTCTGCGGGTGCACCTCGTTGTAGTCCTCGAACCACGCCGCGAGGTGGTGCATGACGGTAGCGGCGTCGCGGCCGCACAGAGGAAGGCGGGGCTTCGTCAGATCCGATGGCACGATCTCCGTCACTCGTACGTAAGACCTCGCCCAACCCCGTCGTGTTGAGCTGAGGATCAGTTGAGAGACTGTCCGCATGGAAGACATGCGGAATGAGTTGAGGACTGCTCTATCGGAGTTGGGGCCGCGCGGCCGCGGACGCGCTTATCCGAAGGGCTTGCTGGAAAAAGTTCTGACGTATACCGTCGCGAGGCGACGGCAGGGGGCAAAGCTGGTCGAGGTGGCCGCGGAGCTGGCGCTTAGCGATCAGACGCTGTCGCGTTGGCTGGGCGAGAAGCGTGCGTCGAGGAAATTCGTGCAGGTTATCGCCGCGCCAGCAGCCGTTTCCGTGCCGCTCGCGGCGTCGGCGATCGTCGTGCATGGTCCACGCGGGCTGCGCATCGACGGCCTCGATCTCGCGGCCGTCGCGGAGCTCGTGCGCAGAGTTTGCGAGTGATCAGCAGTGGTCGTCAGATCGCCGTGTACGCTTTCGGCGAGCCGGTAGACATGCGCAAGAGTTTCAACACGCTCTCGGCGCTCGTGGTGGCTCTCGGTCGAGAGGTGCTCAGCGGCCACTTCTTCCTTTTCGTGAGCCGCGATCGGAAGCGCGCGAAGGTGTTGTTTTTCGATGGCACGGGGTTGTGCCTGTTGGCGAAGCGGCTCGAAAAAGGCCGCTTCGCGGCGGTCTACGAGCGCGCGAAAGACGGCGTGCTGCAGATGACGCCGAGCGAGCTGCAGCTCTTCATCGAAGGCAGCGATGCCGTTGGGCGCGTCGAGCTCAGCCCACCCCTGCTGACGCTCAGCGACCTCACTCCGCGCTGGCCCGGAAAAAAGAGTATTCGGCCAGAAAAAAGTTGAACGCGTGATGAGTTTTCTGATCTGGGTTACGTCAAATAGGACGTGACCCTCGATCAGATCGACGACATCGAGTTGCTGCGCAAAGCGGCGTTGCTCCTTCAGGAAGACAACAAGAAGCTCGTCCGTCTAATCGCGAAGATGAAGAAGGAGCTGCACGCACTGCGCGGCGGCGATCCAGAGCAGCTGAAGCTTGCGATTGCCGACCTCGAGCAGCAGCTAGCAAAACGCAACCAGATGCTCTTCGGCGACAAGAGCGAGAAGCGCTCGAGCTCGGACGAGCCAAAGGCCGAGAAGGCGCCGCAGACGGGGCACGGTCCGCGCCAGCAGCCACTGCTCCCCGAGATCGAGCAAGTGCACCTGCTCGATCAGGCGGACCAAGTGTGCTCGAGCTGCGGCGGCTCACTCGAAGTCTGGGAAGGCCAGCACGAAGCGAGCGAAGAGATCGATGTGGTCGAGCTAAAGTACGTGCTGAAGAAGCACCTGCGACAGAAGTATCGTTGTCGCTGCGGCGCATGCATCGAGACCGCGCCGGGGCCTCAGAAGCTGATTGCGGGTGCACGCTACTCAGTCGACTTCGCGCTGAGCGTTGCCATCGCAAAATACGCCGACCACCTGCCGCTTGAGCGACAAGTGAAGATGATGGATCGGCATGGACTGACCATCGACTCTCAAACACTCTGGGATCAGCTCAACGCGCTCGGCAATGTGCTCGGGCCAACGTACTCCGCGCTGTCTGCATATGTGCTCAGTCAGCCGGTGATCGGCGCGGATGAAACGACATGGCGTTTGATGGGCGGCGCAGGCAAGAAGAACGGCGGCGACAAGAAGTGGCAAGTGTGGACTGCCGCTGCGCCAGACTCGGTCTTCTACCAAATCCAAGATAGTCGCTCCACGGAAGCGGCGCGCCATCTGCTGGGCGACTACACGGGCACGGTCGTGTGCGATGACTACGGCGCGTACAAGTCGCTTCGCAAACGCGGTGGGCGATTTCAGCTCGCTCACTGCTGGGCGCACGTACGAAGAAAATTCATCGACGCGGAAGGCGAGGCGCCTAAGGAATGCGCCGACGCCATTGTGATGATCGCTGAGCTCTACGCAGTAGAGAAGCGAGCCAACACCGGGCCGTCCGAAGATCGAGCGCGTCTGAGAAACGAAGAATCAAGACCGATTGTGAAACGCATCGAGCAATGGGCGCTCAGCGTGCGCTCGTTGCCGGGCAGCGGTCTGCGCAATGCCATCGAGTACATGGGTCATATGTGGAACGAGGGATTGCTCCGCTTTCTCGACGATCCGAACGTGCCCATCGACAACAACGGCACCGAACGCTGCCTGCGCGGCGTCGTGATTGGTCGCAAGAATCACTACGGCTCTCGATCCCAACGCGGCACTGAAGTCGCCGCGCTCTTTTACAGTTTGATTGAGAGCGCGAAGCTCGCTGGCGTCGGCCCAAACACGTACCTGCGTGCGGCGACGATGGCTGCGCTGCGCGGCGAGCCGGTGCTGCTGCCGCATCAACTCGCGTAGCGACTGGTGCTGCCAAGCCCAGATCGCCGTAGTCGTCCAGGTGGGCTAGGGCGAGGTGTTACACTCGTACGCCTCGATCCTCACCTCGGGCGGGACTCCTCTGCGCGTCGTGCAGTCGCTTCTCGGTCACGACCATTCGGACGACCGCACATTGCGCGCCAGGCAATCTTGTAGGTGAGAACGCGGGTGTTGCCGGAACCGGCGCCGGCCAAGGATCAGCTGCGGGCCGGGGCTGTGGTGACGGCTTCGAACTGAGGAGGATTGAGGGCCGCGGCCAGGCTGGCGGCGTCCAGTTTCGCGAGGTTTTCGGTAGGGTGCATCAGGGGGGTAAAATAGAAATTCCGGAGCGGCTCGGTTCACCGGCGGCGTCCAACATCTCCCTTACCTTCTTGGACAGCTCGAAGGAGCTGAACGGTTTTGGAAGGATGGAATCCTCCGCCTTGAGGATTCCGGCGTTAATCGCCGGATGTCCCATGAATCCCGACATGAACAGCACCGGGAGGGACGGGAAGCGTTCGCGAAGGCGTCCGGCAAGGTCCACGCCTCCCATGACCGGCATAATCACGTCGGTGATGACAAGGTGGACAACTCCCGCGTCTTCCAGCACATTCAGCGCCTCCGAGCCATTCCCGGCTTCGAGCACCCCATACCCGTTCGCTTCCAGGGCGAGGCGGGCGAACTTACGCACCGATTCCGAGTCCTCCACCAGAAGAATGGTTTCTTCGCCCCGGTAGGATTCCGGCTTTGCCGGAACCGTGGGCTTCGGCGTGGTTTCCGTTTCGCGCTTCGCTTCGGGGAGGTAAATCCGGAAAGTGGTTCCTAGGCCGACTTCGCTGTACACGAACAGGGATCCGCCGCTCTGCTTCACGATGCCGTATACCACGGAGAGGCCCAGTCCCGTGCCTTTGCCTTCCTCCTTGGTGGTGAAGAACGGTTCGAAAATCTGGGCCATGACTTCCGTCGTCATCCCGATCCCCGTATCGCTGATTGTCAGCATGACATGCGGTCCCGAAACGGTTTCCGCATGGGTTTCCAGATCGGTCCGGTCGAATTCGACCTTTTTCGTTTTCAGGGACAATCTCCCGCCTTTGGGCATGGCGTCCCGCGCGTTGATGACCAGGTTCAGAAGGATTTGTTCCAGTTGACCCCTATCCGCCCTCATCCACATGGGCTCGGAACCGAGCTCCGCCGTCAAGTTGATGTCTTCGCCGATGAGACGTTGGAGCATGGGCGCCATATCCGATACGATGATGTTGAGATCCCAGACTTTCGGTTGCAGGACCTGCTTGCGGCTGGAAGCAAGAAGCTGCCTTGTGAGACCGGCGGCGCGTTCCCCGGCATTACGTATCTCCCGCAGGAATTCGCACGCGGGGCTTGAAGGATCCATGATTTGGAGGGCCAGGCTGCTGTAACCGATGATGGCGGTCAGAAGGTTGTTGAAGTCGTGGGCCACGCCCCCGGCCAAGCGCCCGATGGCCTCCATTTTTTGGGATTGCCGGAGTTGTTCTTCCACCTGCTGCCGTTCGGTCACGTCCACGAAGGAGCTGAGAATGCATTTCTCTCCGCCTAATTCGATGATTCCGATGGAGGTCAGTACGCCGCGGAGTCGACCGGATTTGGTTCGAAGCTTGAGTTCCAAGTCGCGAGTGGTTCCTTTTACCGCCAGCGTTCCGTGCATTTTCTCGTACTGTTCAGCGTCAATGATCCCGTTCTCCAGGGAGGTTCGACCGATGATTTCTCCGCGATCATATTCAAAAGTTCTCAGCAGGCTTTCATTGGCATCGACCCAAAGGCCGCTGTTCAATCGGATTATGCCCATGGGCGTCGGGTTGTCGTGGAAGGCCTTGGAAAAGCGCTCTTCGGCCCACTTGCGTTCGGTGATGTCCACTACCATGACGACACCGGCGGTAATGCGCCCTTGGGAATCCCGGATGGGAGCGGAGCTCAGGGAAATCGAGCACCGGGAGCCGTCGCCTCGGAGTATTTCCGCCTCCTCGTTTTGAATAATCTCACCGTTGCGGATGGAGCGGGCCAGCGGCCACTCTTCCGGTTCATAAAGCCGCCCATCCGGGTGGAAACCCGTATAGTCGGTGTAATTTTCGATGGAGCTGGAGGCCCGGAACGGTTGCCGCATGATGCGTTCGAATTTATCGTTGCCGATAACGAGGCGTCCGCTGGGCGCTTCCGCGATGATCAGTCCGGACGGCATTTGCCGGATAATCGCGCTGAGGCGGGCCTGGTTCTCCTGTAAGTTCGAATAGAGCTCCGCGTTCTCCAGGGAAATGGCGGCCTGGGAGGCAAGAATCTCAAGCACGGCAACCCTGTCCGGCGTGAACGCGCCGGAGGCCAGGTTGTTCTCCAGATAAAGGAGAGCCACCTGCCTGGATTGTTTGACCAAGGGAAGGCATAGTATCGATCTCGGATGGTTCCTAAGGATGTATTCATCCTCCGAGTAGGGGTTGGGAGCCGAGGCATCATCGAGAAGTACGCGTTCTTGCGTCCTGAGCGCGAAATGGAAAATGGATTCGGGGAGGTCTTGGGAGGTAACCGGCGCGTTCCGGAGATGGACATCGATCCGTTGGCGCCCGGTGGCGGCCTCGGCGGCCACGATATCGGCTTCCCCCCGATGCAGGATGAGCAGTCCCCTTTCGGCCCCGGCATGCTCGATAAGAATGACCAGGAGCTTTTCGATAAGCGTCTCCAGGACGATTTCCCCCGACACGGCCTGGGAAGCTTTGATGACCGTCAGAAAGTCCAACTGCTCTTGGGCCGCGCCCATGGTCGCGGTAGCGCTCATGGATGTCGGCGCCTGGAGTCCCGGATAACGTTGATCAAGCTGCTTCACCTTGCCCAACGCCCCCCACTGGAAGTAGCATGAACGCGCATTCCGCAGATAGGTCTGGGCGTTGGTCTTGAGGCCGAGGTCGAGATGAAACCTGCCGGCAAGCTCGTTCGCCAAACCCTCGATATGGACGAATCCGTTGTCGCGGGCCGATTGGACCGCCTCGTCATAGAGGCGCATGGCTTCCAGGTCCCGGCCCTCGATCCGGGCCGTTTCCGCCGCGACCAAGGCGTAGCGGTGCCGGAAATTCTCGGGACAGTCGTTCGCCCAAAGCCGTAAGGTTTCCAGCTTGCCGGCCAGGAAAGCCGCGTACTCCTTCTTTTGCTCCTCCGGCGCATCCGCGTACAGAGCCGCCAAGGTGAGCGCGTGGAAGAAAATCTGGCCGACCTCACATAAGGAACTCATCACCTCGATTCGCCGGGGCTCCGCATCCAGCGAATAACGCAAGGCCTGATCATATCGCCCATAGAAGAAGGCCAGCGCCTGCTTCGAGAAGACGTGGACGGCAATGCCGGTGCCGTATTGCGTTTTTTGGAGAGAGGCAAGCGCCTCGGCTTCCTGGACGCCTTCGCCGTCGAAACCAAGCGGATCCAGGGTGAGGCCCATCAGGGCGGCCATGAATTGGCTCTCCAGCACCACCACTTGGTGGACCATGTCGTTGCGCTTCTGCTTGGCGAAAGCCGCATACTCCAAGGTTTTCTTGCGGATCTCTCCAAGCGGCCTGCCCGTTTCCATCCAATACCAGACCAATAAAGGAAGGTTGTAACCCGCGAAGAGCGGATCCCCCGCATTCAAGGAGGCGGCAAACGCCTGCTCCAGGGTGGCCAGACTGGTGGCGAGAGGCTTGCGCCAGACGGTGACGGCGACGCCGTGCAAGAACAGGAGAAGCCCCTTCCGTTTGGCATCGTCGAACCGCGCGTTGAGATGAAGGGACAGCTCGGAGATTTCCAGGGCCGAGGGAAGATGGGGGAAAAGGGACTTCCGGAACAGGTCGGAGTGGGGTCGATCCAAGGACGTGGAACGGATGACCGCATAATAGCTATAGATGGTGCAGGATGCCGGCGTATTGCCGTATCGGAAGGAGAGATCAAGTCCTTTAAGGATAAGCAGAGAGAGGAGATTGGACCGCATGACATAGGCGGGCGGCATCATTTCCGAGATCAAGGAGATGATGGCGCACACGTCCGCATCGGCGAGAGGGGGGGATTCCAGGAGTTCGGCGGCGCCGCGGCCCCGCAGGTCCGCTACTATCCTGCTGATTTCCCCGGTCAACGCATCCCTGATCTCCGCCTCCGACGTTGGAAAAGCCTGTCCGAAAAGTCCCAATCCATGAAACCCCTCCTCCAAGGCCTTGTCCACTCGGCCGGAGACTTGGTACAGCTTCATGCGCAGAAGATAGACTCGAGCTCGGTCGGGGTTGTTGCGCGCCTTTTCCAGAATAAGCCGGAACAGCTCATTTGCCTCGTCGAAGCGGCCGACCAGGAAGTCACATTCCGACAATTCCAGAGTAGGCGCGTAAGTGTCTTCATAACGCGCGCTCCAGGCATCCTCCGCTTGCAGCGCTTTCGCCTGGGCCAGGTAACCCTGGGCCGCCGCGAAAGCCGCCGATGCCATCGCCTTCCGCCCGGCCATTACGTTCAGGCGGCGCAAGGTGTCCCGCTCCCCCGCATCGGTGACGAACCCCGCCCCCCGGCTGAACTGGTTCACCAAGCTGAAAACCCCCTTTTCGATTTCCTTTTCCGATAGATTGGACAGGAGGCGGCGGCCGATTTGGAGGTGCATGGCGGCGCGGGCTTCCGGTGGAATCAGGGAATACGCCGCTTCCTGCACGCGGTCATGGGTGAATGCGGAGGCCGCGTCGGTGCGACGAATGAGATCCGCATGCATGGCGCTCTCAAGCCGGGCTTCCACCTCGATGACCGGAGCCCCGAGCGCCCAGGACAAGACTTCGCTCGTTTCTTCCGATCCGATGCAAGCCAGACGCATCAAGACGGTCCTCGTCGCCTCGGGCAGCCGCTTTAGCTTTTCGACCAACAGATCGACTATGTTGTCGGTGAAGCCCCTGTTGCGGATGCGGTCGAGGTCCCAACCCCACGTCGCGGTGTCGGAATCGAATTCAATCAAATGTTCCCCGAAGAGCGCGCGGAGAAATTGGATTGCGAAGAAGGGATTGCCCCCTGTTTTCGCATGTAGGATTCGGGCCAAACTTTCCGCGCGTGCCGGTCCGCAAAGGAGGGTATCGGAAAGGAGCACGCCGATGTCTTTCAGGGATAGCGGAGCAAGGACGATCTCTCGCAAAACCACCCCTGTCGTCCGGATAACGTTCAGGGTGGATCTCAGGGGATGGGCCGGATCGACCTCATTGTCACGGTAGGCGCCGATGAAGAGCAGATGCCGGATATCCGATTGGGTCAGCAAATGCTCCAGCAATTCCAGGCTCGCCGCATCCTGCCATTGGAGATCGTCGATGAAAAGGGCCAAAGGGTGAGCCCGCGTGGCGAACACGCCCAGGAATTCGCGGAAGACCGCATGGAACCGATTCTTGGACTCTTCGGAGGGAAGCTCCGGAACCGGCGGCTGTTTTCCGATCAGCAATTCGACCTCGGGAATCAAGTCCGCCATGAGGCGGCCGTTGAGTCGTACCGCTTCCCGGATCGAATCCCGCCACCGGTGAATTTCCGCTTTATCCTTCGACAGGATCTGCCGCACCAGGTTCCGGAAGGCTTGGGTCAATGTTGCGTAGGGCACGCCTTGCTTGTACTGATCGAATTTCCCCGAGGCGAAGAGCCCACGGGGGAGCACAATCACCTTGTGCAGCTCATTGACCAGGGAAGACTTGCCGATGCCGGAGTACCCGGATATCATGAACACTTCGAGCCGGCCCCGGGCCGCCACCCGTTGGAAAGCATCCCGGAGCGCTTGGCTTTCTCGCTCCCGACCGTAAAGCTTTTCCGGAATCAAGAGCCGGTCGGAAGCGTCGTGAGTCCCCAGAGAGAAGGGGGCGATTTGTCCCAGGGTTTCCATTTCTTTAAGGCATCTTCGCAAATCCTCTTCCACGCCCATGGCGGTTTGATAACGTTCCTCCACGGTTTTCGCCAAGAGTCTCATCACCAGATCCGAAAGCGTTTGGGGGATTTCCCGTACGCGTTCGATGGGCGGCACCGGCCGGCGGGCGATATGGCAGTGCACCCATTCCATGGGATCCAGGGCCGTAAAGGGGAGCGTTCCTGTGAACATCTCGTAAAGGGTGACGCCCAGGGAATAAAGGTCGCTACGCGAATCGATGGACCGGTTCATGCGCCCGGTCTGCTCCGGGGCCATGTAGGCCAGCGTCCCCGCGATCCCTTCCGGAGACACGGGATCCTGGCGCTCGCGCGGGAGCCGGGAGGCGATGCCGAAGCCCGTCAGCCTAACTTCGCCCTTGGCGTCAGCCACCAGGATGTTCGCGGGCTTGATGTCCTTATGGATGAG
>Ga0105245_10005937_pt1 | contig 10729 bp, 10 predicted proteins | sample KBSM54metaG_FD_81523 | JGI IMG/M metagenome (GOLD analysis project Ga0105245, IMG submission 81523) | Miscanthus rhizosphere microbial communities from Kellogg Biological Station, Michigan, USA - KBS M5-4 metaG | ecosystem: Host-associated > Plants > Roots > Rhizosphere > Soil | place...
CTCCAGGCCCTGCTCGCGGAGATGTCGGGCATCCAGAAGCCGCGCGGTTTCTTCAACCGCACCATCCGCCGCGCCCTCGGCATGCAGCCGAAGCCGCCGCCGAAGTACCGCATCCTCGTGATGATGGCCACCAACATGCCCGACTCGCTCGACCCCGCGTTCCTGCGCCCGGGCCGCATCGACCGCATGTACCACGTGAACTACCCGGCGAAGGCGGGCCGCATCCGCACCTACGAGGGCTACCTCGACAAGGTCCGCCACAGCCTCACCGCGACCGAGATCGACAAGCTGGCCACCATCACGCCCTACGCCACCGGAGCCACCATCAAGGACCTGGTCAACGAGGCCCTGATCAACGCCATCCGCGACGGCCGCGACGAGATCCGCTGGTCCGACGTGGTCAAGGCCAAGCAGCTCAAGGACCTGGGCCCCCCGGAGGACGTCGAGTACATCGAGCGGGAGCGCCACGCGGTGGCGGTGCACGAGGCGTGCCACGCGGTCACCGCCTTCCGGGTCCGTCGCCACCTCACCATCGACATCGCCACCATCGAGAAGGGCGGCACCTACCTGGGCATGGTCGCGTCCATCCCGCCGGAGGACCAGTTCACCCGCTGGCGCACGGAGTACGAGGCCGACGTGATGGTGGCGCTGGCTTCGCTCGCCGGCGAGCGGCTGTTCTTCGAGGGGGACAACTCCTCGGGTGTGTCCGGCGACCTGGAGAGCGCGACCCAGATCGCCACCCTGATGGAGGGCTACTGGGGCATGGGCTCCACCGTCACGTCCCACGGCGTCACCCAGAAGGTCGGCATCGGCGGCGGCGGCCGGCCGGGCAAGGGCGACGGCAAGGGGGCCAAGAACGAGGCCGACCTGCTCCACGGCGGCCTGGGCGAGCGCATCGAGTCGAAGCTGGAGGAGCTGTTGCAGCGGGTGGAGGACCTGCTCAAGGCCAACCGCATCTCTGTCCTGGCCGTGGCCCACGCCCTCGAGACCCACAAGACCGTCACCGGCGACGACATCGAAGCCATCATCGAGGGCCGTCCCGGGCCGCTGATCGACGGCCGGGTCTACGCCGACCCCGAGTTCGCCCGGGTGGTGGAGGAGTACCACGCCCAGGCCATCTCCGCCCACCAGGGCCACGGCAACTTCGAGATCGCGCTGCCCAAGCTCAACGGCCAGCGTCGGGCCGACGGCAGCCTCGACCCGGTGGTGGTGCGCGCCGACGGCACCTACGCGGGGCCGTCCCCGTGGTCACGGCCCACCGTTCCGCCGGTGCCGCCGGTGTCGCCCCCGCCGCCGGTGTGGCCGGCGCAGCCGGTCGACGAGGGCAAGGCCGCAGGCGAGGCCAACGGCACCGGCGGCGCCAACGGCGCCCCCGAGCCCGAGAGCCAGGGGCATCCGGCCGAGGACTGAACCCTGAAGGCCGTCGATTTCGGCCTCGACCCGTCGGGGGGCCTGCCCCCCAACCGGTGACGCTTTCCGGTGCCCCCCGTTCGGGGGGGTCACACCAGGTCGAGGAGGGCGCGGAGGTCGGCGGCCCGGACGACGCCGTCGGGGAGGGGCGGGGCCAGGGGCTCGGCGCCCGTCTCCCGGGCCCGCTCGGCCTGGTCGGAGCGGAAGAGGTGGACGGGGCGCAGGCCGGCGGCGAGCGGGCCCTCCACGTCGGGGCCCCAGGTGTCGCCGACGAAGACCGTCTCCGACGGCTTCAGGCGGCACCGGTCGAGGGTGTGGTCGAAGATGCGGGGGTGGGGCTTGCGGGCGCCGGCGTGGGCGGACGACACGATCTCGTCGACCAGGGTGTCGAGGCCGACGGTGGCCACGGCCCGGGCCAGGTCCCAGTCCCAGTTGGAGCACACGGCCAGCACCAGGCCCCGCCGGCGGAGCTCGACCAGCACGTCGGCCACCTCCTCGTAGGCGGCCAGGGTGTAGGTCTTCGACGCCCGGTGGAGGTCGGCCACCAGCGGCTCCAGCTCGTCGTCGGCCACCCCGCAGGCCCGGGCCCGGGTGCGCAGCCGCTCCAGCTCCCACGCCACGTAGGCCTCCCGGTTGACCGAGTGCTCGACGTGCTCCTCGCCGTCGACCGCGCCCCCCACCCACTGGCTGCCCCACATCGCCCCCGGGCCGGGGAGGCCCCGGCGGGCGAAGATCTCCTCGTGGGTCTCGCCCCACACCACGGCCCGGGCCAGGGTGCCGTAGAAGTCGAACAGCACGCCCCGGATCTCGGCCATGGCGACGATGGTCGCACGCCGGTGGGCGGCCGGGGAACGCGCCGGCCCGGCGGTAACGTGGCCGCCGTGACCGACGCACGGGGCCGGCCCGGCCGACGCTCCCCGACGGCCGCCGTCCGCCCCTGAACGGTGGACACCGTGACCCTGCCGATCCTGGCCGTGGTGGCCGGGCTGCTCTCGTTCAGCTCGCCCTGCTGCCTGCCCCTGCTGCCCGGCTACCTGTCCTACGTCTCCGCCCTCCCGGTCTCGGAGCTGGGCGAGCGCCAGGCCCGGGGCGTCACCCTCAGGGCGGCCCTGCTCTTCGTGGGCGGGTTCAGCCTGGTGTTCACCGTCCTGGGCGTGGGCGCCAGCCTCCTCGGCAACCTGTTCGTCCGCAACCAGGACACCATCGTGCGGGTCTTCGGTGTGGTGATCGTGGGCCTGGGCCTGTCGACGCTGGGCGTGCTGCGGGTGCCGTTCCTCCAGCGGGAGAAGCGGCTCGACCTGGGCCGGGTGCCCCGCGGCGCGGCGTGGGCGTTCCCCCTGGGCATGGCCTTCGCCGCCGGGTGGGCGCCGTGCATCGGACCGGTGCTGGCCACCATCCTGGCCACCGCCGCGGTGAGCAACGGGGGCGCGGTGTGGGGCGGGGTGCTCCTCCTGCTGTACTCGGCCGGCCTGGGCGTGCCCTTCGTCCTGCTCGCCCTCGGCTTCAGCAAGGCCACCCGCTCGCTGGCGTGGCTGCGGCGCAACGGCCGGCGCATCGAGGTGGCGGGCGGGCTGCTGCTGGTGGCGGTCGGTTTGTTGTTCCTCACCGGGCGCTGGCAGGGTTTCTTCATCCCCCTCCAACGATGGTTCGCCCGCCTGGGATGGCCGCCGGTATGACACCTGATGACGAGACCCCCACCGAGCCGCCCCCGCCGCCCGAGCCGCCCGATCCGATTGATCCGCGCAATTCCACCGCCGAGGGGGCAACTGCGCGAACAGTTCCGCGAGACCCGGTGGTGGCGGGGCTGCGCCGCACCCGGCGGGCGCTGTGGATCGCGGTCGGCGTGGCCGTGCCCGTCTTCCTGCTGGTGGTCGTGCTCGCCACCCGGCCCGCGGCCAGCACCCGGACGGTGCGCTCGCCGCTGCTGGGCAAGGCCGCCCCCGCAGCCGCGTCGACCACGATCGACGGTGACGCCGTCGATTTGGCCGACCTCCGGGGCCAGTGGGTGGTCGTGAACTTCTTCGCCACCTGGTGCGTCCCCTGCCGGATCGAGCACAGCGAGCTGGAGAAGTTCAACGACGCGCACCGGGCGGCGGGCGACGCCACCGTGCTGGCGGTCGTGTTCAGCGACTCGTCCCAGGCGGTGAAGGAGTTCCGCGCCGACGAGGGCGGCACCTGGCCCATGCTGACCGACCCCGGCGGCAGCATCGCCCTCCACTTCGGCGTGAGCGGCGTCCCCGAGTCGTTCCTCGTCGACCCCGACGGGATCGTGCGGTCGCGGATTCTGGGGGGGGTGCGGGCGGTCGACCTCGACAAGCTGCTGGCGGAGGCCCGCGCCCGCGGATGACCGACCCGCCCGGCGATCTCCCCCGCGACCTGTTCGGGGCCGCCCTCACCGACCGCCTGAAGCGCCAGGGGCCGCTCGCCGCCCGCCTGCGTCCCCGCACACTGGACGAGATGGTGGGCCAGGAGCACCTTCTCGGCCCGGGGCGTCCCCTGCGGCGGCTGATCGAGGCCGACCGGGTGACCTCGGTGATCCTGTGGGGGCCGCCGGGGACGGGCAAGACCACCCTCGCCCGCCTCATCGCGGGGGTGACGGCGAGGTCGTTCGAGACGCTGTCGGCCGTCAACGCCGGGGTCAAGGACGTGCGGGAGGTGGTGGCCCGGGCCCGGGCCCGGATGGGCGAGCAGGGCCAGGGGACGATCCTCTTCCTCGACGAGGTCCACCGCTTCAACAAGTCCCAGCAGGACGCCCTCCTGCCCCACGTGGAGGACGGGCTGCTCACCCTCATCGGCGCCACCACCGAGAACCCCTACTTCGAGGTCAACGCCCCCCTGCTCTCCCGCTCCAGCCTGTTCCGGCTCCACGGGCTGGCGCCGGGGGCGGTGCGCACCCTGCTCCTGCGGGGCCTGGAGGCGGAGGGGGCCACGGCCGACGAGGACGCCCTCGACCACCTGGTGGACCGGTCCGACGGCGACGCCCGCACCGCCCTCAACGCCCTCGAGGTGGCCGCCGCCCTGGCCGGCGGGGCGTCGGCGCCCCATGTGACCCTGGCCGAGGCGGAGGCGGCCCTCGACGCCCGGGCCCTGCGCTACGAGCGCGACGACCACTACGACGTGATCTCGGCCTTCATCAAATCGATCCGCGGCTCCGACCCCGACGCCGGCCTCTACTGGCTGGCCCGCATGCTGGAGGCGGGGGAGGAGGCCCGCTTCATCGCCCGCCGGCTGGTGATCCTGGCGTCGGAGGACGTGGGCATGGCCGACCCGATGGCCCTGGTGGTGGCCGACAGCGCAGCCCGGGCGGTGGAGTTCGTGGGGCTGCCCGAGGCCCAGCTCAACCTGGCCCAGGCGGTGGTCCACCTGGCCACCGCCCCCAAGTCGAACCGGGTGATGCAGGCCCTGGGCGCGGCCATGGGCGACGTCAGGCACCGACCGGCGGGCGAGGTGCCCATGCACCTGCGCAGCGCGTCGTTCTACGGCGCCAAGAAGCTGGGGCACGGAACCGGCTACGACTATCCTCACGACGACCCTCGCGGGTGGGTGCCCCAGACCTACCGCCCGGCCGAGCTCGAAGGGCGGGTCTACTACCAGCCGTCCTCCCACGGCTTCGAAGAGGAGATCGCCGAGCGCATGCGCCACACCGACGTGGGGGACGACGAGTGAGCCTGCGGCCATGAGTGTCGACGTCGCCGCCCTCATCTTCGCCGTCGCCACCGTCATCGGGGCGGTGGGCCTGGTGCTGGTGCTCTACGCCGCCACTCGCACCCTCGCCAGCGTGCGCCGGGCGGTCGACGACGTCTCCCGGGCGGCCCTGCCGGTGCTGGCCGACGCCCACGTCGCCGTCCTCAAGGCGTCATGCGACCTCGACCGGGTCGACGACCTGTTGACCACGGTCGAGTCGATCGCCGACACGGTCGACGGCGCGTCCCGGCTGGCCCACAACACCCTCGGCAGCCCGGTGGTAAAGGCCATGGCCACCGGCGCGGGCGTGGCCAAGGCCTGGCGCCAGTACCGGAAACGGTAGGCCCCGTCCCCCGAGACGTGCCGGTCGGCGGTAGCGTCGGGCCGTGGTCAGACGCTCGGTTCTCTTCGCCCTCGCCTTCGCCGTCGGCTACCGCGCCGCCTACCTCATCGTCGACGCCGCCGGCCGGGCCGTCCTCCGCGTGCCGTGGCGGGATTCCCCCCGCCTGCTGGTCGACGGCGCCGCTGCGGGCGTGCGGGGCCGGGTGGCCGAGGTGCGGGCCGCGGTCGACGAGGGCAGGCAGGCGGCCCGGCAGCGGGAGCGCGAGCTCCGGGTCGAGAACCACCTGCGCCGGACCTCGTAGCCGCTCGCGCTCCCGAGTGCCGGTTCGGCTTCCTTTAGGCTGAGGCCGGAATGGACGCACAGCAGCTCCGGAAGGCCTTCACCGAGTTCTTCGTCGAGCGGGGGCACACCCCCGTGCCGTCGGCCGGGCTCATCCCCCACCACCCGGCCGCCCCCCTGCTCACCAACGCGGGGATGAACCAGTTCATCCCGGTGATGATCGGCGAGGAGCCCGCTCCCTACCCGCGGGCGGTGACGGTGCAGAAGTGCTTCCGCACCCAGGACATCGAGATCATCGGCGACACCACCCGCCACCTCACCTTCTTCGAGATGCTGGGCAACTTCAGCTTCGGCGACTACTTCAAGGAGTTGGCCATCCCGCTGGCCTGGGAGCTGGTCACGGGGGTGCTCGGGCTGGAGCCGGAGCGGCTGTGGATCACGGTCCACCTCGACGACGACGAGGCGGAGGCCATCTGGCGGGACTCGGTGGGGGTGGCGGCCGAGCGCATCCAGCGCATGGGCGACGACAACTTCTGGGAGATGGCCAAGGGCAAGCCCGGCCCGTGCGGGCCGTGCTCGGAGATCTACTACGACAAGGGCGAGGAGTTCGGGGCGCCAGGCGGGCCGCTGCACGGCGGGGCCGAGCGGTTCGTCGAGATCTGGAACCTGGTGTTCATGCAGTACCGGCGCCAGGCCGACGGCTCCCTCGTCGAGCTGCCCACCAAGAACATCGACACCGGCGCCGGGCTGGAGCGCATCCTGCCCATCCTCCAGGGCGTGTCCACCGTGTTCGACACCGACGTGGTGCGGCCCGTCCTCGACGCCGCCGGCCGGGCCATCGGCCGCGCCTACGGGTCCGATCCCAAGGTCGACCGCAGCCTGCGCATCCTGGCCGACCACGGCCGGGCCATGACCATGCTGACCGCCGACGGGGTGTTCCCGTCCAACGAGGACCGGGGCTACGTCCTGCGCCGCATCATCCGCCGGGCGGTGCGCCACGCCTTCGGGCTCGGGGTGGAGACTCCCGTGACCCCCGCCCTGGTCGACGCCACCGTCGACACCCTGGGCGTGGCCTACGCCGACCTGATCGAGAAGCGGGACTTCATCGTGGGCGTGGTCGGGCGGGAGGAGGAGACGTTCCGGCGCACCCTGCGGGCCGGCTCGGCCATCATCGACGGGGTGCTGGCCCGGGCCGAGGAGGCAGGGGAGACGGTCGTGCCCGGGGCGGTGGCCTTCCAGCTGCACGACACCTACGGCTTTCCCCTCGAGCTCACCCTGGAGGTGGCCGCGGAGCGGGGCCTGGAGGTCGACGTGGCCGGCTTCGAGGCGGAGATGGCCAGCCAGAAGGCGATGGGCAAGGCCGCCCGCAAGGGTCCCGAGGCCGCCACCGACGAGGAGCGCCGAGCCGCCTACCGCCGGCTGGTCGACGAGGCCGGCCCGGGCGAGTTCACCGGCTACGACACCACCGAGTCGGAGGCCCGGATCCGGGCCGTGCTGCCGGCACCGGACGGCTCGCTCGAGGTCTTCCTCGACCGCACGCCGTTCTACGCCGAGGCCGGCGGCCAGGTGGGCGACACGGGGACGATCACCACCGCCACCGGCAGCCTCGAGGTCCTCGACACCACCTACGCCCTCCCCGGGCTGCGCCGCCACCTGGCCCGGGTGGTCGACGGCGAGGTCACCGCCGGCCAGGACGCCATCGCCACCGTCGATCCCGTCCGCCGGGAAGGCATCCGCCGCAACCACACCGGCACCCACCTCCTGCACTGGGCCCTCCGGGAGGTGCTGGGCGACCACGTCAAGCAGGCCGGCTCCCTGGTCGCGCCCGACCGGCTGCGCTTCGACTTCAGCCACTACGCGGCGGTGACGGCCGAAGAGCTCGAGCGGATCGAGGACCTGGCCAACCAGCAGGTCATCGCCAACGAGCAGGTGCGGGCCACCGAGATGTCGCAGAAGGAGGCGGCCGGGCGGGGGGCCATCGCCTTCTTCGGCGAGAAGTACGGCGACGTGGTGCGCGTCATCGAGGCCGGCACCCACTCGATCGAGCTGTGCGGCGGCACCCACGTGGGCGCTCTGGGCACCATCGGGCCCATCAAGATCCTGGGCGAGAGCTCCATCGGCGCCAACCTGCGCCGCATCGAGGCCGTCACCGGGATGGCCAGCTTCGACCGCATCCGGGACGAGCGGGCCACCCTGGGTCGCACCGCCACCCTCCTGCGGGTCTCGCCCCCCGAGGTGCCGGAGCGGGTGGAGAAGCTGCTCGACGAGCAGAAGGCGCTGGTCGACCAGGTCCGCCAGCTGCGCAAGGCGGGCGCCTCGGGCCGGGCCGGCGAGCTGGCGTCGGCCGCCCTCGACGGGGTGGTCGTGGCCCGGGTCGACGGCACCACCCGCGACGACCTCCGCGACCTCGCCCTCGCCGTGCGCGAGCAGCCCGGCGTGCGGGCGGTGGTGCTCGGGGGCGCCCCCGCCGAGGGCGGGGCGGTCCTGGTGGCGGCCGTCACCAAGGACGGCGGCCTGCTCGCGTCCGACCTCATCTCCGCCGCCGCCCGCACCGTCGGCGGGGGCGGGGGGAAGAACCCCGACCTGGCCGTCGCCGGCGGGCGCGATCCCGGCCGTCTCGACGAGGCCCTCGACCAGGCCCGGGCCGCGGCCGGCGTCACCGTCCCGTGAGGGTGGTGGCCCTGGACCTGGGGAAGCAGCGCGTCGGCGTGGCCGTGAGCGACTCGGCGGGCACGATGGCGGTGCCGTCGACCACCGTCGCCCGCACCGGCGACGCCGCCCGCGACCGGGCCCGGGTGGTCGACGAGATCCGGGAGCTGGAGGCGGAGCGGGTGGTGGTGGGACTGCCCCTGTCGCTGGACGGGTCGGAGGGACCGGCGGCGGCGTGGGCCCGGGAGGAGGCGGCCGCCCTGGCCGCCCTCCTGGACGTCCCGGTGGAGCTCTACGACGAGCGGCTGACCACGGTGAGCGCCCAGCGGTCGCTGGTGGCGGCGGGCGTGAAGGGCCGCGATCGGCGGCGGGTGGTCGACCAGGTGGCGGCCACGGTCCTCCTCCAGGCGTGGTTGGACGGCGGACGGGGAACGGGAACGGGCGGGTGAGCCCCCGCCGACGGTGGCCCTACCTCCTGGGGGCCGTGGTCCTGGCCGGCTTCCTCGCCCTGGGGGCGGTGGCCACGTGGTACCAGCACAACGTCGACCCGCCGGGCAAGGCGGGGGCGGCGGTGGCGATCACGGTCGAGCCGGGGATGTCGACCGCCGAGATCGGACGGCTCCTGGAGCGCACCGGCGTGATCGAGAGCGCCACCGTCTTCCGGTACTACGTGAAGCTCAACGGCCTGGGCACGGTGGAGGCGGGTGACTACACCCTGCACAAGCGGGAGGACATGGCGGTCGTCGTCAAGACCCTGGAGGGCGGGGCCAAGATCGACAAGGGGGTGCCCCTCACCATCCCCGAGGGCCTCACCCTGCCCCAGGTGGCCCAGCTCGTCGCCACCCTCCCCGGGCGGTCGGCCGAGAAGTTCCTGCAGGTGGCGGCCAGCGGCGCCGTCCGATCCCGCTACGAGCCGGCGGGAACCACCAGCCTGGAGGGGCTGCTCCTGCCCGAGACCTACTTCTTCGTGGCCGACGACGACGAGGCCGCCATCCTCCGGCGGATGGTGACCTCCTTCGACGACCTCGCCACCAAGCTCGACATCGTCGGGGCGTCGACCCGCCTGGGGGTCACGCCCTACCAGGCGGTGGTGATCGCCTCGATGGTCGAGCGGGAGGCGCGCGTCGACGAGGACCGGGGCAAGGTGGCCCGGGTGATCTACAACCGGCTGGCGGCGGAGATGCCCCTCGAGATCGACGCCACCGTGCAGTTCGCGCTGGGCAAGCAGAAGGAGGTCCTGCTGTTCAAGGACCTCGAGATCGACTCGCCCTACAACACCTACAAGCACGCCGGCCTGCCGCCGGGTCCCATCGCCTCCCCGGGCCGGGAATCGTTGCAGGGGGCGCTCGACCCGACCCCCGGCAACTGGATCTTCTTCGTCGTGGTCGACGACAACGGGCACCACGCCTTCGCCGCGACCCTGGCCGAGCAGGAGCGCAACATCGCCCTGGCCAAGCAGAACGGCGTTCGCTGAGCCCTGCCGCGGCGTGGGCGCCGGGCCGGGAGACCCGTCTGGCCGCCCTCATCGGCAGCCCCGTCCGCCACTCGCGGTCCCCCGCCATCCACAACGCCGCCTTCCGGGCGCTGGGCCTCGACTGGGTCTACCTCGCCTTCGAGGTGGCTCCCGGGAGGGTGGGCGAGGCCCTCGGCGGGATGCGGGCCCTCGGCATCCGGGGCCTGTCGGTGACCCTTCCCCACAAGGAGGACACCGCCGCCGCGGTCGACGAGCTGTCGGCCACCGCCGCCGCCCTGGGGGCGGCCAACACGGTGGTGGTGGTCGGGGACGGCCGGCTGCGGGGCGAGAACACCGACGCCGCCGGGTTCCTGGCCTCCCTGGCGGACGCCGAGGTGGACGTCGCCGGTCGCCGGTGCGTGGTGCGGGGCGCCGGGGGGGCGGCCCGGGCGGTGGTGTGGGCCCTCGCCGGGGCGGGTGCGACGGAGGTGGTGGTGGTGCCGGGCCGGGACCGGGCCCGGGCCCAGGCGACGGCGTCCCTCGCCGGCGACGTCGGACGGGTGGGGACGGCGGCCGAGGTGGCGGGGGCCGGGATCGTGGTCAACGCCACCCCCCTCGGCCTCGACGGCGGGCCCGACCTGGCCGTCGACCCCGCCCTGCTCGGCCCCGGCCAGGTGGTGGTCGACCTCATCCCCCGGCCGACGACGGCCCTCCTGGAGGCGGCCGGGGCGCGGGGGGCGCAGGCCGTCGACGGGCTGGGCATGCTCGTCCACCAGGGTGCGCTCGCCTTCCGGATGTGGACCGGGTGCGAGCCGCCCCTCGACGTCATGCGGGCCGCGGCCGGCGGTGCCGCATGAGGGCCGCATGAGGGCCGCATGAGGGCCGCCGCCGCCCTTGGGCTGGGGATCGTC